>WNGB01000124.1_pt1 | contig 101633 bp, 73 predicted proteins | sample 5400681 | NCBI WGS metagenome assembly WNGB01 (sample SAMN13153367, study PRJNA577476) | soil metagenome | isolation source: 115 cm soil or saprolite under grassland replicate 2 | place: USA:California | collected 2016-06-15 | reverse complement strand
CAACTGTTACGTTCGGTTCATCGTGACACCTCCTCACAGCTGCAACACTCGGTATGAGTGGCTGGCTAGGCCTTTCTCAGCAGGGACTTCCACCCTGCCAGATGCAGCAGCCTTTCCTTGGCGCTCGAGTGAGATGTTTATAGAACTCGAACCCTCCCCCACACAGCTGCGTTCGGAGGAGCGGAAATGTTCTTGAGTGGAAAAACCCAACTTGTGTTCCGCTCCTCCGAACGCACCCGGAGCTAAGGGTGGCTCCTGCTGCTATAAACATTTCACCCCTACGGGGTAAAACCGCGACATCGTCTACGACAAGCAGATAGCGAGATGAAACCTCAAAAATAGCATTGCTTAAGCAGCCGCAATCTTAAGCACGTTTCTAAGAAGTCGCCGTCGCGCCGGGTAGGAGGTTGACCGAAGCCGTCACGACTTTCCGTTACGGCCTTCGCTGATGTGACGTTCGACCACCGCAATGAGCGCATTGAGACGATCGTCGGTTGCGCGTGTAGTCTCAGCGAGACTAGTGATTTCGCGTTCGTGTATCTCGGCTATAGTTAGTAGGGCGCGTATACCTTCCTCTGTTCGCGTCCATCTTTCGTCTGTGCGTGCCAACCTTTCGTCTGTGCGTGTCAACCTTTCGTCTGTTCGCTTCCACCTCTCCTCATTGCGTTTTTGAGTCTCAATCAGCTCCTCAAGCTTGGCACTCGACCGCGCCTCCGACTCGAGGATAAAATTCATTGTCTTTTCCAACTCTTCATTTGTCATAGTTTCTCGTTAAGCAGGTCAGTATCTCAACTCGAGGCCGCCGTGACCGGATTATCCGCGCAGATTATGAATTGTAGCACCACCGCTTTTTTAGCCACAGCCATGCACGCGAATGTCTCACATTCGAACATCGTTCACACATTTTTCACGAGCGCTTCGCAAGACTCAGTATGATGGGCTATGATGTTTGGCAACGGGCTAAACCGGCAACCCTAATGACATCAATGAAGTTTCTACTTCTGCTTTTCCTTAGCCTGACGACTTGTGGCTCAGCTGTGAAAACAGCGGCCGTGCAAGACATGTCGGCCGAAGCGCAACGCCATGTTCGTGATGCGGGCGCTGCCGAGGGGCGCGGCGACTGGGATGCGGCTGAACAGAGTTATCTTTCCGCCCTCAAGCTCATTCCTGCATGGGCGGAAATTATGGTAAATCTTGGCGTCGTGTATAACCGGGCAGGCAAAACTGACTACGCGCTCCGGGTTTTTGCACGCGCAGTTCAGATCAAGCCGAAACTTATTGCGGCACATCTTAATCTCGGTATTACCTACTTCAAGGCCACGCGTTATGGCGAAGCTATACCACCCCTGCGCCGTGTAATCCTGCTGGCACCGACAAACACGCAAGCTCGCAAGCTACTTGCTCTTTCGCTGATCGCACTAGAGAGTTTTTCCGAGGCAGTGGAGCAGCTTGAAATTTTGAATGTGAATGAACCAAGAGACGCCGCTGTATTGGAAGCCCTCGGCCAATCTTATTTGCGCTTAAAGAACTACCGGAAAGCGCTGACGCATTTGCAGGAACTGAAGGATATCGCACCGCGTTCTGCAAAGGCTCGCCTGCTACTTGGCGAGGCACTGGACAACGCATCGGAGCCAGAGCTCGCGATTGAGGAATTTCGCCGAACCATAGAATTAGATTCGCGGTTGCCCGAAGCGCATTACGCCCTCGGTTACGCACTTTTGAAAAAAGGTGAAACGGAAGAGGCCGCTCAACTTTTTGCCGACGAGTTGGAGGTAAATCCAAGGATGACGCTCGCGCTGTACCACCTCGCCCGGATTAATCTGAATCGGGGAGATTTGGATCGGTCCGTGCTCATGTTAACTCGAGTGGTGGATTGTTCGCCCGATTTTAGGCCCGGTCTGGAAGCTTTGGGCCAAGTACTTCTCAAGAAGGGCAATGCGGCACAAGCTGTCACGGTGCTGGAACGAGCTGTGACGCTCGATCCGCAGTGGCCGGACGGACATGTGCTGCTCGGGCGTGCTTATATGGCGACAGCTAGGCGAATTGATGCAAAGAAGCAGTTCGAGACGGCGCAACGGCTGAGCATCGAGCAGCGCAAGCGACTGGAACAAAAGGTAAGCGCCTCGAAAGCCGCTACCCCGCAATGATTTTGAAGGTTCACGAACTTCAATAAGCACGCACCGCCCTGCAAATCGCCGGAGAATAAGAGCGGCCAGAGAGTTTGGCCGCTCTTATTGGATCTGACAGTACTTAGAAGCTGAGTTTCACCCCCAGTTGGATCTGCCGCGGATCACGCGTCGCGAAGAATTGACCGAACTGAGAAATGGCGCTCAAATTCTGAATGCTGCTGAATGCCGGGTCAGTTGGCAGCCGGTCGGGGATGGTCTGAAACACGTCCGTAAAGATCGTGTGGTTGAAAATGTTATAAAACTCCGCCCGCAGTTGGAGACGATAACGCTCCGTGAAATTAAAGTTCTTGGTTAGGTTCAGATCAGTGAAAAACTGGTTCGGGAAGCGAAAAGGGGCGCGTGGCGAGTTGCCGATCTGTCCAGAAAGCGTTGTCTGGAATGCGAACGGGTTGAAGGCATAGGGAATACCGCCGCTGGGGTTTTGCGGGATATTTAGCGTCGGATCACTAATCAAGTTCGGGCGGGCACCGCGAGCCGGCACTGTCGTTGACCCCTGCACCACGCGATTCAGAGGTAGCCCGGTCTGCGCCGTAGTGATGCCAGCCAGCTCCCAGCCGGCCAGCAGTAAGTGTCCGCCAGTAGTTGCCCCGAAGCCGGAATGGAGCGCTGGGATCTCGTAGACATAGCTTGCAACGAAGACATGCGTTCGGTCCAGGCGCGACACAGCCCGTTCCAACTTGAAGTTGGTGCGAATTTGCGGCAAATCGATGGCGTCGCGGTCGTTTGTGGAATCGGTCATGTTCTTTGACCAAGTGTAAGCGAGTTGCGCAGTTAGTCCGCGGCTCGCGCGCAAGCGGAAGGAGCTTATCAGGCCATGATACCGGTAGGTAGCGGTGGTCTGCCGGTCGGTGATGCCTGCGAATCCTCTATAGGGCCGAGCGAGATTGATACAGTTTGCGGGATTGTTTGAAGCGCTGAGTGTTGTGTCACAACCGGCTATGCCCCGCGAGGCCGAGATGATCTCCTGAGGCGTCGGTGCGTTGATGTCCACAGGTCGAATCAGGTGATTTCCCGCGGAGCCTGCGTAGCCGATCTCGAAGACCGCATTACGGAACGGCTCCTGCTGCCATGTAAGGGACCATTGCTGGATGATAGGTGTGACGAATGGGGCAGTCGTAGAATTGACAGTGCCAAGAGGTCCGCGTGTCGTTGCCGCACTACCACTGGTGGGGCTCCCGAAAGGGATCGGCGCGGCGACTGTACCCGTCAAGCTGATCGAGTTATTAAAGGGTGGCGTGGTAAACGAGTTCTGCTCGACTATTCCCACCAGCGCCTGATCGTAGTAGATGCCGTAACCGCCGCGCAGCACGGTCTTCCCATTGCCGCGCGGATCCCAAGCGAAGCCGATGCGTGGCCCCCAGTCGTTCTTGTCAGTCTGTTGCACGCGCTCACCGTAGGGCGAGTTCTGACCGGCGTAGGCGAAGCCGTTGGTCAAATCAAAAGTGCTGGTGGTGAATTGGCTGCAAGAGACGTTGGCGCACTGCGGCGCGCGCGCCGGGTTGTACAACTGTGGGAGGAATGTCGCCAGCACGTTGTTCACATCGCGCACCGGACGGTAGCGATAGTAGCGTATGCCGTAATCGAGTTGAAAACTGGGCCGCATCTTCCAGGTGTCCTGGATATAGAACTCAGTGCGGCCAAATTGCAAGCCAACGGTTACGTCACGTTCGGGTTCGCTATAGGCGGAAGCGCGGCCCAACAGGAAGTCGGCAAAACCAATGCCCGAGGAGGCAGAACTGACGCGTGTCTGCAACCCACTAAAAGTGTACGTACCTTGGGTCAGGTTCGACGCGTTCTCGTCCTTCGATTCGAAACTAATGTCCGCGCCGAATTTGATAGTGTGCTCATTGTGTATGATCGTTACATTGTCTTTCGGGTTCCAATTGCGATACTTAACGTTGAAGAGCTGCCCAGAACCGATCGTGGGGTTAGTCCCGTTCTGTAGTCCGGTGATATTAATTGTAGGCGGGAGCTTTGAATTGTTCTGGGGGAATAACTCATTATTCGGCACGGTCACATCGGTACCGTTATAACGACCGACGAGGTCTGTCGTAATCTTATTACCCGAGAAGGTGAAAACCGCTTCGTTAACAATGTTCGGCCCAAAGCTGCTGGTCAAGCTGATCGCGAGCACGTCGCCCGGCACACTGGTGTCTGTAGTCGCGATATTGGGATACGTTTCATTGAAAAATAGTCCGCCGGCCTCACGGGTTTGAGACAGATCGCGCGTGTAGCGCCCGGTGAGTCTTTGCGTGGCAGAGAAGTTGTGATCGATTCGTACAGTCTCCTGCCGCGTGTTCTGAATGCTCGGCGTGGTGAACGCGAAACGGTTTGCCGCTCTACCGGGAGTTGTCGAGGGGATATTTGGTTCGGGAAAGAGGTTGAGCAATGATAACGCAGTTTGGTTAAGCCGCGGCTGAGGGATGACGTTGCCCTGGAACTGTTGTCCTGTCTGCGGATCAAAGATCGGCAGATTGCCCGGTTCAGAGAAGTTGCCCTGGCGCTCGAGCATGCTGGGCACCGGAAGCGGCGAGAAGGTGCTAGGGGCACGAATGATACGACGAAACTCCTGCGAGAACAGAAAGAACGTCTTCTCCCGGTTGGAATTATAGAGTCCTGGAATGAAGACTGGACCGCTGAGCAGGTAACCCGGATTGTTGTAGCGCAGCTTCGGTCGAGCCGTGCGCGGAGCGCCGGCCTGGCTTAGTCCCAAAACCACCTGCTGCTCGTTCGGACCAAAGACACCATTTGCGTTGTTCAAAAAGCTGTTCGCGTTAAGACGGTCATTGCGCACAAATTCGTAAACGGTGCCATGAAAATCGCGTCCGCCGCCGCGCGTGATTAGGTTGACGACCCCACCCCCAGAACGCCCGAATTCCGCTGAGGGTACCGAGGTGATTACGCGGAACTCTTGAATAGAATCGACGGTTGGCACTGACAGAAGAGTAATATTCGAACCAACATCAGTATTGGTAACACCATCTACGAGGAAATTAATGGAGTTGCGTCGAGTACCGTTGATCGTTAGATCGACGACGTTTGTCAGACCAATCCCGATCTCAGATGAACCCGAGCTACTCACGCCCGGCACGATCGTCAACAACTGCATGAAGTTACGGTTATTAAGTGGCAACTCGACCACCCGCCGGTTCTCGACGACGTCTCCTACGGTTGGTGAGGTTTGGATGAGCGGCGTCTCGCCTACGACGGTGATGCTTTCATTGATGCCGCCGGGCTCAAGTGTCACATTGATCGTTTTCCTGTCATTTACGCTGAGCGTAACCTCTTTATTAATGAATTCTTTGAATCCCTGAACTTTTATGGCCAGGTCATAAGATCCGGGTGGGATTAGTGATAGAGTGTAATACCCGCTGTCATCGGTTTTCGCCTTGCGCGCTTCACCCGTCTCCGTATTTGTGAGAACGACATCGGCATTGTTGACGGTTGCACCCGTCGGATCTGTCACCTGCCCACTAAGCCTGGCCGTCGTTTCTTGTGCCAAAGCCACAATACTAAAGCTGAGGGTGAGCGCCAGAATTGACAAAAATAGTCGCACTGCCGTTCCGAAATGATTTTTCATTGGAATGTCCTCTTTAAAATGTAAATGAGCGTCGATCGTAAAAGACCCTACCACGTTACATCAGATCTCCTCGAATTCCCTGCAAGAGCGAGCTTAAGTAAACTAGCTAGTACATTACGCATTATTCAGAATGCCGCGCGTCGCACACGTTCCAGATAATCAGCACTGGGATTTAGCTCACCAGGCCTGATGGTGAAATCGTAGGAGAACAGGATTATGCCGTCCGCACGAAGTGCCCGAGCCACAGCTATCTTTTCTACTGTCGATTCGACCGGAATTCTGTAAGCTCCAATGCCGGCCCAAACCTGACGACTGGCAGCATGCGCACTACCCGCCGCAACATCGATCTGTTTCTTGAAGATCTCCGTATCTGTCGCATAGGCCATGGGGCATACCACATCTATGATTCCCATTGATAACCATCTCCTCCAGTCCTGAAATCTCCGGGTATAGGCATTCTCGTCGTCGGCGAATACGGCCGCCGAAACCGTAACTTCGGGCTTACGTTTCTTGACGGCCCTGTAGATGTGTTCAACAAGTGTGGTTATCTGCTGGCGCTGAAAATCAGCAAACTTATCCGGATGATTTTCTGCGGCGGCGAGCGGATTCTGTTTCAACGCTCTTTTGAGCTGGTTCCACTCGGACTTGGCCAATTGCGGCCTCAACCATCCGCGAAACTGCTCGAGTGACCTTCGACTGTAGTCGAAGTCGGGGCTGGCAAGCCGCACATAGTCGAAGTGCAGACCGTCGACGGCATAACGGTCGAGCACATCCATCCAGATTTTGTAAATGTGTTCCCGCACTTTGGGATTGGCGGGTCCCGTGTAGACCCCTTCCAACTCAGCTCGATTCGCCTTGGACCATTGGACTATGCGCTCGCGATAACGAGCATCTCTGGGCGAGATGTTGTAAAGCTCTGCCGCTACTGCGCGTGGCACGGCCAGCCATTCTGGATGCTTGTTATAGACGTGCTTGGGGTTGGTAGGCAGCGCATCAAGATTAGCTAACAGACTCGTGTTTAGCCACGCGTGGACTTTTAAACCTTCGCGCTTTGCTTCGCTAAGCGTCATCGCAAGGGGATCGAATTCTGGCGGCTGGTCTTGTAACTCAATCGCACGCGGCTCTCGGCGAGATTGATAATACGAATCACCCCGGCCGCGCACCTGGACGATGAGCGTATTGAACCCCGCATGCTTGGCGCTTGCCACCATCGTCTGGACCTTCTCTGGTGATGTTAGCGTGGTGCGCACAACCCAAAGCGCTCGCACCTCAGGTAGATTGGTAGTAGCAGTATTTGGTTTGGCCTTCTCCTGGGACGAAGTGAGTTGACTGAAAATGAGAATGAGGCACGAGACAGAAAGAAGATAGAAACCTCGCAGTATTCGAGGAAAGGTCATAACCTGGCTAACTTTTGAAACCACTTTGAGCCTTTAGTTGTTGATGTTATTTGTACGAGCCACAATCGAATTTCATTCAGAGCCCGTCCGCGCTTTCCTAAATACCTGGAGTACCGCAGGTCCTCAGCGCTTTTAGTACTGGTAACGAAGTGAAAACAACACCGTACGCGGGCTGTATTGCGTGGCCAGACCGGTGATAGCGCCAAAGTTCGCGTTGCCTATGTCGCTGCTGGGAAAACCAAACTGCACATGATTGAAGGCGTTGAAAAGATCCGCACGGACAGTAAGTCGATGCCCTTCCCAGGGCAAAGAGAAGGTCTTGGAGATACCGATATCCACATTCTGAATACCATCGACGAAGAAGGTGTTGCGGCCCACAAGCGAACTATTGAGGTCGGCTATAGTAAGAGCGCGAAATGCGGAACGAGGCAGATCCGTTGTGGAAGTCGCCGGGTTGCTGATACTGCGACCAAGTACTGATGGATCGAGCAGGACCGGCCGTGTCTCGCTGAAGCTGTCGAGATTCAAATCGAGGCCGGTGGTCGTAACGGTAAACGGCGTTCCTTTTGCAAGCTTTAACACTGTCGAGATCCGCCAGCCGCCAAGCGTTTGCCGCACAAATGCGTTCTGCTCAGTGAGACTAGGTAGGTAGTAGGTCCCGTAGAATGTAAACCGGTGAGGTGTATGAAAGCGCGAGAGACCTCGAGCTGACCGCGCATCGTTTCCAGTCTGATTTGTATCGCCCGCTCCCACCGCCGTAGCTTCCGAGGTAGTGTCAATAGCTTTGCTAAAGGTATAGGCCGCAGAAAAGTTCAGGTTATGACTCAAGTTCTTGGTCCATTCCAGCTGCAATGCGTGGTAATAGCTCCAGGCGGCATTGCTCACCGCAGTATTTGTACTGAAAGTGCCATTGGGACGCCGTTCATTCGTGCGCGGTACGCGCAAACTATATTCGAGATTGCCTAGAGGCACCGCGACAGGACACTGCGTATTGGTGGTTATACCCGTGAGACCGGTGCCGGCACATACTATATCTGTAGCGGGATGCAGCACCTGACCGCGCACATCGAAGGCACGCGGGTCTCCTGGAGGCCGGTTAGCGGCAGTATAGAGAACACTCGGAGCGTTGTTTGGATGATTGGCAACCGGCACCCCGTTCGGGTCGTTTATGGGTAAATTGTCCAGTGCGAAACGGAGCAATCCGATTCCGCGATTGCCGCTATAGGTGGCACGTAACTTCGATTTCAATGGCAGCAGCCGCTCAATGCTGAAATTCCACTGCTGCGTATAAGGCATCTCCAGATTGGGATCGATGATTGCCTCCGCGTGTCGTGTCAATTGAGGACCAGGAACAAAGACAAATCCGTTAGTCGGATCGGCTAAGTTGTTTGGATTAAAAAGGGTGGTAGCGGCGCCGGTTTGGTTATAAAAGAAGGCGTTCGGTGGATTGAACCGCACCGTAGCTCCAGATTGGGAAAAGACGGATTGGAAAATGCGTCCATGAAAGATGCCATACCCTCCGCGAATGGAGGAGTCACCTGTGTTACCAAACAGTCTAGCTAACCAGCCGGACTCGAATTTGGGACTCCAGGCGAAGCCAAACCGCGGTTCTATATTGTCTTTGTCGTCCTTGATTCCGTAGGTGATTCGCCCAGCTGCTTCTTTCGGCGCCGCGACATACTCATACCGCAGACCTAGATTGAGAGTCAGGTTGTCACGGACTTTCCAGTTATCCTCACCATAGAAGTTCGACTCTCTTATTCGGTTCTCAAGAAAGAATGGTCCATAGCCCTTTTGGAACGTGGTCACGCAACCATTCAGAAACGCATTAAACCCCGTCACGTAATTGATGCCGTTACATGTAGTACCGAACGTGTAGAAGCCTCTAGAGAAGTTGTCAGCCAGATCGTCGAGTCGTTGGCGGCGAATATCCGTTCCCCCCTTCAGGTAGTGTTTCCCCAAAAGACTCGACACGTTATAAACAAACTGGTTATCTGTTTGATAACGATTAATGGGAAAGGCGCCGGCGTTACCGATAATCGTACCCGAGATCGGTACGGGATTTGTGAAGCGGATAATTGGAGTGCCGCCGCCAGCCGCGATGTTTACCAATGTCGTCCGCAATCCGAGGCCATAGCGGAATTCCCCTACAGTTCGTGATGAAAACAGGTGTGTCCAAGTTAAGCCAAAGTTTTGCTGTTTGTTGTTCTGGTCAGCGCGCTCGCCGCGAATGATGTCATCAGCGACAAACCGTTGGCGGGTGTACTGCCAACGGGCAAAAAAGGTGTCGGCTTCGCGCGGATTCCAATCGAGGCGTCCTGAGTAATCGCGAGCGGGAAAATCGAAGCCCTGCAGCCCCGCCCAGGTGCGAGGGCTGCGCGGATCATTTGGCACCAATTCGGCCGGAAAGCGGGCCAGCACCGACTCTATAAACGCGCGGTTCGCGGGCGTGTTATTTGCCGGTGTCTGACTGAACCAGTTGGCAGGATTGTGTTCGCTGGGTAGAAAGATGTCACGCGTAATATTGTTGGCGCCCGTATTTTCCACGTGGTCCAGACTGGTAAAACCGAATAGATGGTTCTTGATAATCGGGAATCCGGAGGTGAAGCCAAACTGATTCCTTCTGTTCACCGGTTTTTTTCCGTGAGAGAAGAAGCTTTTTGCATTGAGCGCACTATCGTTGTGATACCAGTACCCGTCACCGTGAAGCGCATTAGTCCCGCTTAAGGTCTGTACCAGCACCACTGCGCCATATCCTCTGCCAAACTCCGCAGCGTAGTTATTCGTGATAACCTGAAACTCTTTAATCGTGGACAACGAAGCTCCCTGACGATTCTGATTCTCAGATGAATCATCATTATTGACGCCGTTGATTTGGAAGGTGGCGCCACGAGTCCCCGTACCGTTGAAATTTATTGACGACCCGGAGGATGCCGTCGGGTTGTTCTGACCAGATGTTGGGTTTTCCTGATAGCCGGTGAATGTCTCCGCAAGGGTCAGAAAATTACCTTGATTGAATGTCGGTTTATCGAGAATTTCCTGAGTGTTTAGCGATCCCTTAATCTCCGCATTGGTTGTGTTGATCGTAGCTGCCTCCGCGGTAACAATAACTGCCTCTGTGACGCTGCTGGGATTGAGCGAAAAATCTACTACCCGTGTTTCATTCAGAGTAACCTCTATCTTCTGCTGGTTAATGGTAGCGAAGCCCTTCATCGACGCTATGACGCTATAGCTTCCAATCGGCAGGAAAGAGGCGATGTAAAAGCCTTCCTGATTTGTGGTAAGCGTGCGCTCCTGACCTGTTTCGATATTGTGCACGGCAACTGTGACGCCAGGCACAAACGCGCCGTTCGCATCTCGGACGGTGCCTTGCAGAGTTCCAGTGACAGTCTGTGCATATGCGATGGCGGTTAAGAAGAGTAGTGAGAGGGTAATCGCACAAAACCGCAGCAGCGGCTTAGCTCGAAATGCCTTTGTTTTCAACATCCTGAATCCTCCTCAAGTCCACGCGCCGATCTGGGCATTGCTGCATTGTTCTCGCGTCTGCTGGGCGAAATAGGGTGAACGCGTGAGCAACAATCAGCAGCAGGTGCTTCGGCAGCTAAGCGGAGTCGAACACGCACACGCTCAGAAATTGAACTTGACTCCTAACTGAATGTGCCGCGCATTGCTGTTCACACTGTCGCGGATTCTGCCAAAGGTCGAGTTAACCGAAGGTGAACCAGTAAACCCCGGCGACTGAAGACCGATGCCACTGGTTGAACTAATCGGAAACTCAAAAGAAACCGAGTTAGTCAAATTATTAATGTCAGCTCGGAACTCCAGATTGGTCTTCTCACTAAAATAGAATCGCTTGCGCACGGTCATATCCAAATTGAAGAAGGGTGGCCCAGTAAAGAAGTTCCGGCCGGTATTACCCAGTTGTCCCGGAAGGGGCGTAGAGAAGAGTGCCCGCTGTTCGGGAGTAAAGATGAAGGTCGTACCCGCAGTTGGATCTACTGTCACATGACCCATGTTGGATGTGCATCCCGTGCAATTCGCGGGCGACAGTACAGCATTACTTACTGTGAAAGCTCCGCCATAAACGGTAAACGCTCGACCACTCTGCCAGGTCAGAGCATTCGCAATCTCCCAACCGCCGATGATCTGATTCACTAGTCCCGGCACTTCATGTAAAAACTGCCGGTTACGTCCTAAGGGTAGGTCATAAACAAGATAGCCCTGCAGCGCGTGTCTCCGATCGAAATCAGAGCGACCATAATTTAGCCGGCGGTCCCTAATATCAAACGGCGTATTCTGCGCCGAAGGGGAGGCATTCGTGCCGGAGGTAGTGCGGGCAGCAACCGTAAAGGCGGGATCGAATGAGCGGGTATCAAGCGATTTCGAAAAAGTATAAGCGAGCTGCATAAGCAGACCTCGGGATGCTCGACGGCTCACTTGCAATTCAAGGCCGTTGTAAGTGGAGAAATCGTTACTGTCGATTACGTTGAGCGCGCCAGTAAACTGCGAATAGGGCTGCAGGAACGAAGGAGCGAAGCTATTAGTGACAATTTGACGCTGTCCGCTCACCAATCGCTGGGACATAGTAAACGCCGCAGAAGCTACCGAGCCCTGATTGAGCTCGGAAGCAAACGTCGATCGGAACGAGGTGGAGCCACTATTGTTTGTTGTACTACCCGTGAAAAGCGCGTTGGCAAGGCAACTGTTGGCAGTCGTGCTGCTTCGCAAGGTATTGAAGGCAGCAAGAAAACTCTCGCCAGGGCAACGGGCATCCTGAGCAAAAATATTTACCTGGTTGGCATCATAAGCCCCGAAAAGCCCAACGCCTCGTCGCCCAATATAGTTCGCCTCAGCTACAAAGCCGTGTCCCAGTTCGCGCTGAATACTCAATCCCCATTGGTTAGTCTTTGGAAAGCGAGTCGAAGGATCAAATACGGTGAGACTGGCAGTCGAGAACGGGACGGGTTGGCGTAGTTGGGCCGGAGTTGCTGTCGGCGCTAGTGGCGGCAGCCCAAAGCGCACGCGGCTCGTCTCATTAGTACGAGACGCGAAACTCGTGTCGTTGATCCCAAGCGAAGTACCCGGTGTGTTCGGAAAGATGGCCGATGATGCTAGAAAAGTATTCATGCGATCGTAGGCAAGCCGATAGTTCGCGCGGATGGAAGTTTTCCCGTCCGAGAAGGGATCCCACGCGATTCCCAGCGTCGGAGCAAAGTTGGTCCAATCATCATCAAACAACTTCCCGTTGATGAAGCGGATTTGATCCGTTGCAGGTGCTCCAAAACGTATCGGGCGGTCAGGACGCAGTACCGGACTATTGCTGTCGCCTCGTGGCGAAAGCTTGGGCTCCCAACGGAGACCATAGTCTATGGTTAGATTGGGTCTAATTTTCCAGGAGTCCTGAACATAAAAATCATACTCAGTGTACTTCGAGACAAAAAGGAACAGGGTGCCGGCTGGGGCATAAGCCGAATCACTCTCAGCCACAAAGGATTGCTGAATATTACCGACGCGCCCTAACAGATCGTTGATTGCGTTTTGCAGGTTGTTACGATCTGTGTTGTTAATAGAGTTTGTTCCCGCGGCAGGTAGATTGAAGTTGAACGAGCCAGAGGTTGGGGGAGGGTTGACAGTGCGGCTGAAATTAACTTGGAGGTTGGTGTTGAAGCCTCCCACCGAACTGCGAATGTCATCGTGCTTCTGAAATCTAAGATTGATACCGCCTCGGAATGTATGTGCTCCTCTAAGATAGCTCAGATTGTCGACGATCTGGAAAGTCGTAATCGTCCGGCGGTTGTTAATGGGCGGTGTGGAATTGAAAGGATCTCGCGGCAGGTTAAGAATGTAAGGCGGATTAGAGTTTGCATTTGGATCAGGATTGTTAAAGCTGAAGGCGAACTTATTCAAGCCAATCACGAACTCGTTTGTCACTGCGGCCGTGGGTGTCCAGCGATAGTTGACGGCAATGTTCTTGGGATTGCGAAACGTATCAACAAAATTGAACTGGCTATCAGGAAAGGACTTCAGACCTCCGTTTCCATTGTCACCAAAAGTATTCTGGGAGCCCTGGGCATAACGCACGTAGATGGTGTTGCGATCATTGAAGGTGTGGTCCACCTTGGCGACGAAGTCGTATTGCTTCTCAATCTGCGGCGCGGCAAAACTGAAACCGGCGGTGTTAAGTCCGTCGCCCACGAAGAAGTTATTGGGTAGCGGCGCTGCGCCGATCAGTGTGCGAGTTGTGGGATCGAGTCCACAATTTGTCGGTTGGCTCGCGCAGAGTGGATCGTGGGCAACAACGTTGTAGGTTTGGATATTCAAACCTGGCAATGCATTTCCATTCGCATCGATCGAAGGATTGGAAGTTCCAGCAGGAGCGTTCGCCGCGCCAACGCGATATCGGAACAGTCCCTGCCGAGCTTGAGACGTATAAACGGTGCGAGTCACCAGGATTCCCTGCTGTGTTCGTAGGAATTGTAGGTTGGTGAAGAAATAGGTCTGGTGCTTTCGGCCATTATAAAAACCTGGTCCACCCTCGCCGAACCGCGGGAAAAACACGGGCCCGCCAAGACTGCCGCCTAGAATATGTTGGACGTACTGGCCCCTCGCCCTGTTGTTGATGAGATTTTCATACTCGTTCGCATTAAACGCCGGCGTCCGATAAAGCTCGAACAGCGTCCCGTGATAATCGTTACCGCCAGAACGGGTCACCATTGAAACCTGAGCGCCGGAGGACCGCCCCAGTTCCGCAGTAAAGTTTCCTGTGACCACCTGGAACTGCTCAATCGAATCCGGATTCGGACGCAAAGGCGTAAAATTTGACCCCCCAGCACTTGACTCGTTGATGTCGATACCGTCGAGTGTAAAATTGAAGGCGCGATCTCGCGCTCCGTGAACATGCACATTGCCACCAGTGTTGCCCCCGGTGCCTGCTCTACCGTTTCCGATTACCCCTGGTTGCAATGACACAAACTGCAGCGGATTGCGGCCCCGGTCACCTACAATGGGCAACGCCTCCAATGAACGCTGCTCGACTGTATTGCCGAAATTCCCTGAACTACTTGTCTGTACTAATTCAGCACTAGCTTGCACCGTTACCACATCATTAATACCGCCCAACTCAAGCGTGACATCCACAGTTGCGGGCTGGTTTACGTTAACCTGGTTCCGGCTTGAGATGAACTTCTTAAAGCCTGGCGTCTCCACCATAACTGTGTAGACTCCCACCTGTACGGAATCGAAAACGTAAACGCCACTGCCGCTTGTCTGCGTATGAAAGATTACCTTGGTCAATTCATTTGTTAGCGTCACGGTAGCGCCAGCGACTGCCGCACCCTTGGGATCGAGCACCGTTCCGGTAACTCTTGAGGCTGTACCCTGCCCCCATACAAATGAACAGAGTGCGAGTAGTAGAGCGAGCAGTTCGACGGGGAGAACTATTCTTTTCATCTCAAACTCCTGAGTGCGGGAATAATTAAAGAGGGCATCGATGTTGTCCGGGAAGTCGACCACTGCCGGTAGGTCCGGAACGCTTCAGCTGGAGAAATCAGAAACCTGCAGAGGCGTTTGGACCCAGCGGATCGCGGTTGTTAAGTTATACAAGAAGCGAGCGCAAAGACTAGTCGCTCAATGGTTGCCAATTCGGTGTGATTATATTGTCTATAAACAAATAATGGTAGCTAAAGATTCTTATCATTTCGATAAGCATGGCTAATGACAGCCTGCGAGCTTGAGTGAACCTGGTGTCATCCTTCCCGATAAAAGATTCGTTCAAAACTCTTCACCCCGGGACGGTGACACGTTTATAGCTGAAGGGGTCGACTAACTTCCGGCGCCGTTCGAGGACCAGAACGCAAGCCGGTTTTCCACTCTGCTGGTTCTAATCGTAAAGCAGAGCAGAGGCGCGGGCGAGGCGAAATTCGTCGAGTGAAGAATTCCATGAACGAACTATTTCCGCCGGAGGCTCAGCACGTTTTATTCGCTCGAGTGTTTCTCTGTTGACCAGCAACTTGAGATAATCGTCGACCTTCCACTGTTCCGGATAAAGACGACGCAGAGCGACGGCTATTTCAATACCAGTAACGACGGGATCAAACCTGCTGCGATCAGTGATGATGATATTGACGCCACCACATCGCTCATCCTTAAAAGCGGACGCCTTGGGAGTAAATTTTACTGCCACAAACCGAACCCCGGGAATTCTTTGCTGGTTCAAACGATTGGCAAGTTTTTGATCGTCTATCCAGGGCGCGCCAACGATCTCAAAAGGCGTGTCTGTCCCACGGCCAACTGAAATATTGGTAGTTTCCAAGAGCCCGATACCGGGATAGAGAGTAGCCTCAGTCAGACTCCGCATATTTGGAGAAGGGTTTGCCCACGTCAAGTTCGTGGCATCAAACCACATGCCGCGCCGCCAACCTTCCATTTTGATCACGCGCACATCGCACCCGAGCTTCTGTTCCTGATTATAAAATCGGGCCAATTCCCCTACCGTCATTCCATGTCGTACGGGCAGCTTGTAATAGGCTGTGAAGGATAACTTGTCGGCATCTGCGATCGGGCCGGCCACAGCGATGCCTCCGATCGGATTAGGTCGGTCCAGAACAAAAACCGGTAAGTGGACCTTTGCCCCCTCTTCAATTACATAGCCAAGCGTTGAGATGTAAGTATAAAAGCGCGTGCCGATGTCCTGAATGTCGAAGACAAGCGCGTCCAGATTTTTCAACTGCTTGGCTTTTGGCCGCCTGCCGTCGCCATAAAGCGAATATATGGGCAATCCCGTCTGGTCGTCCCTTGAATCGGAAACCTTCTCGTCAGCGTCGCCGCGAATTCCATGTTCTGGCGAAAATAATGAAACGAGTTGAACGCCCGGCGCATTGTTAAGAACTTCTATGGTTTGCCTTCCGGCACGATCACGCCCGGTCTGATTTGTTATCAGCCCCACCTTCAGTCCAACAAGTTCTTTGAACGCATCTCGCTCCAAGACATCAATACCGGTTAACACTTGTGCACTTGAAAACTGCTCCGCAGGTTCCGCAGGCAGCGGATTCAGATCCAGGAGAGTCTTGATCGTTTGATTGTAATAGCGCGAAAACTCTTGTCGAACCTCGACAGCAGTTCCGGAATCGATGATTGAGCCGGCCGCGACATTAGCAACCTGGCCTCGAAGTGCACCCACATCCCCTTTTCCATCGGGGTGAACGCGATTACTCAAAAAGACGACGAACATTTGGCTCGCCGGATCAATCCACAGCGATGTGCCGGTAAACCCTGTATGCCCGAAGGAACCAAGAGGAAAGAGATCGCCGCGATTACTGGAGTAGCTGGTGTTGATGTCCCACCCCAGACCACGAGTCCAGCCATTGGGAGAAACCAGTCGCGGTCGAGTCATTTCCGAGACAGAAACCTGTGACAAGATCCGCACACCACGATACTGTCCGCTGTTCAAGATCATTTGACAGTAAATTGCCAGGTCATCGACCGTAGAAAAGAGCCCGGCGTGTCCCGCGACTCCACCCATTCGATATGAAGTTGGATCATGAACTTCGCCACGCAGCCACCTGTCAGAACCTTGTTCCGAATCACCGGGGCTGTCGCCCAAATAACTCAACTGGCCCCGTCGCTTTTCCGTTGGGGCAATGCGACTTACGAATTGGGCAGCGGGCCGAAAGTTTGTTTCCCGCATGCCGAGTGGCTCAAAGATGTTTTTGCGGGCAAATTCATCCAGCATCATCCCGCTGGCGCGGTGTACAACTTCACCCAGGGCGATGTATCCGATGTCACTGTACACAAATCTCGTTCCCGGGGGATTTCGAAGAGGTTCGCGAATCAACCTCGTGATCGCCTCGTCATAGCCCGACCATCGCTCCTTCAGATCAAAGTCCGGCGCGTAGCCCGCACGATGAGTCAACAGGTACTCAATGGTAATTCGCTCTCTTCCTTCACCGGTTAACTCCGGAATATAGCGCGAGGCCGGATCACTAAGACGGATCTTGCCCCTTTCGACCAGGATCATAATGCTGGTAGCGGTGGCAATTACTTTAGTGAGACTGGCAAGATCAAAAATTGTATCGGTTGTCATCGGTTCACGTTGGGGCTCAACCGCGCGTGACCCGTATGCCTTGCGCCACACCGCTTTTCCGTTGCGGGCGACCAACACCACCGCACCTGGCAGCTCGCGTTTAGAAATCGATTCCTGCATCGTCTGGTCCATCTGGACCAGACGCGAATCCGAAATGGAGACTGATGAAGGACTCGCGCGCGGCAATTGCGCGGCAAAACCGTTCACGAGAAGAGAGAGAACGAGAAACACGACACATGCAGCTGTGCGACACCTGATCGCGTTGGTCAAGTGCATTTGTCTCAGGGCTTTGCTCATAGGTCAGGAACTAACCTGGTTTGCGTTTTCACTCCGTTAGGAGTGACATGTTTATAGACTGGAACCGCACAAAATGGCTTTCGCCGTTCGGAGGAGCGGATTGTTTGTTGATGAATACTGTCTACTTGAGTTCCGCTCCTCCGAACGGCGGCGGGTCTTCCCTCGATCTATAAACATGCTACCCCTACGGGGTAAATGTCACCACGGGGTGAAGAGTCACTTATGGAATCTACTGAGCTCTCTTCAGCTGGATACCGGTTCCTCTCGGGTAAAGTCCCGGCAGGGAGATTGGCAGTTTGCCAACAATATCGATCTCACCAAGAACGGCGCGGGCCGCAGCTTGCTGCAAAACAGGCATATCACCATAAGCGACCAGATAATTGCGCAACGTCGGAAAATTCAGCAGCAGATAGGGATTGCCAAAACTGATACATATTATGGGCCTTTTCTCCGCAATTAGTGAGGAGAGTGCTCGCGTAGCTGCCGCCGGCAATCCGGCACTGAGCACTTGCCCGCTTCGTACCCGTCCATACAAGGAGACAATAATAATGTCCGCTCCTTTGGCCTGCTCCAGCACCTTCACAACTTCTGCATCGGAAGTTCGATCATCCAGTACAGCAGTTTCCACTCTCCCATTCATTCGCCCAAGTGTCGATACAAAAGGATTCGTGATCCACAAGCGATCGTCACCATTCGTGATTGCCAGATTGAAGATACGCAAGTCGGATTTCGCAGACGTGAGGGGTAGTAATCGGTCATCATCTCGTACGAGAGTAATCGCATGCTCTGCAATTTCTCGCGCCAAGGCTTCAACATCACGCGAGCTCACAATCTGATCTATCTCGTCCACGGAAGTGAGCCGCTGTTTCACAAGGCCGAGATCATACTTCGCTGCCAATATCTTTAGAGTTGACGATTCAATTCGCCTTTCGGTCAGTCGGCCGCTACGAACCGCGTCTCGAACTCCCCGAAAGGCAGCATCGACGTCGGCGGGCTTGAGCAGCATGTCGGCTCCAGCTTCAAGAGCTTTTACTGCGGCTTCCGCTTGAGTAAAGTAAATGGTCAAGCCGCTCATGCTCAGCGCGTCCGTGACCACCATTCCTTGAAAACCGAGATCCCGTCTCAGTATACCGCCGACCATGGGCGATAAGGTCGCTGGTAGGGTCGCATTTTCCGCAACTATCTCACCGCTTTCATCCGTGTCTGTCGGGCTGCTTTTCAGATCCCTGGGCAGGGGCTTAATGGGCGTAGGATCGATGTCGGGCAAACCGATGTGGCCCACCATCACTGCGCCCACTCCGGCCCTAACCGCGGCGCGAAAAGGGACCAACTCGATCGTGTTCAGACGATCGCGACTCACCTTAATTTCAGGCAACCCACGATGCGAATCAATGGCAGTGTCGCCATGTCCTGGGAAGTGTTTCGCCGTGGCGATTACCCCACCATTTTGCGCTCCCTCTGTGAATGCTGCAGCAAAACGCGCAACTTCAGCGGCATCTTCGCCATACGAACGAACATTAATAACCGGGTTCGCCGCATTATTATTCACATCAACTACGGGCGCGTAGATTTGCGCTACCCCCAAGGCCCGCGCTTCTCGCGCCGTAATGGACCCTTGACGGCGCGCATATTCCGGATTGGCCGTGGCCCCGACTGCCATGTTCCAGGGAAAATTAACAGTATCATCAAAACGCATGCCTGCTCCTGCTTCCAGATCGGAGGAGACGAGCAGTGGGTAAATGGCAAATTGCTGCAAACGATTCATCAGTACGACAGACTCGTAGACCGGACCACGAAAAAGCACAATGCCGCCGATATGATTCTCTTCAACCTGGTGTTTCAAGGCACGGAACGCGTCGCTGTCCTGATTTAGAAAACTGGCGTTTACACCAATCGAGATCAGCTGTCCGATCTTTTCCTCAATGGACATCCGCCGCAGCTCCTTTGCAGCCCATTTCAGGGCCTCTTCCGAAGGAGATCTGGGATAAGGCTTCGGTTGGTTGCCCCTTGTCAGAACGTTTGCGGTCGTGATTGTGTTGAAAACGATCCGATCGCCTGGACCACGGCTCTGTACTATTCCGCAGGGCAAGTCGCAGATGACAGCTAAAGCCAGGAAGATCTGTCGTGCTCTGATAGCAAAACTAGCGCTCATAGGTTAGTTAGACTTGTCGGCTTGGCCATGACACTTGATATGCCTGTCACTGTTTGGATTCCAGCAAAGGCTCACTCAAGCGGCAAGCCGCTGCGCCGCTTGATGTGAGACAGCGGCTTCGCCTCGCGTTGTGACCGCCACACCGCCTCAATCGAGCAATTGATCTTCACTCCGTAGCAGTGGAATGTTTATAGACTTGGACATCACAAAAAACCAGCGCCGTTCGAAGGAGCGGAACGTTGCTAGATGAGTACTTGTCAACTTAAGTTCCGCTCCTTCGAACGGCGCCAGAGGTATTTGTTTGGCCCAAACTATAAACATTCGACCCCTACGGGGTAAAACCTGCTCTGCGACTAACGGGATCAAGACCCCAGGGAGAGTGCGATTTCAGCCCAAATCTTGCTTAAAAAAACCAAGAACTTACGAAATTGCTACGCAAAAACCGCGCCGAGAAAACACAAAGCGCACTATCAAGTCGTGCATCGCAGCGCAAGCACACAGTCAACAATTGAGGAGAGGAAAAAAGTTCAATCTGCGTTGCGCGAGCCTCGTTCAAGAGCCCAACTCGTAAGCAAGTAACTGAATTGCTTGCGAAACAATTCCGTTGGAGGCAACGAGTGCTGCTTCAGCTTCGACGCGCGAACATCCGGTCCTGGCCGTCACGAGGGAAGTTCGTAAATCCCCACCGGCAGCTTCCAGAACGCTAGCCGCAGCATCCTGGTCCAATCCTGTTTCCGCTCGCAATATCCTTACAGCTCGGTCCCGCAGTTTTATATTTCGGGTTTGCAAGTTCGACATCCGATTGCCGCTTACATAACCAAGTTGAACCAGGGTTGCCGTGGAGAGCATATTGAGAACCATCTTTTGCGCTGTGCCAGCCTTGAGGCGCGTCGATCCGGCGATGACCTCGGGTCCAACGATTGGCACAATGCTCAAATGGGCTACTTCCGTGATTGGCGACGCGGGCGCGCAGGTTAAGGCAATCGCAAACGCTCCAATGGACCGGGCGTAGGAAAGGGCACCCACAGTATACGGAGTTCTCCCCGATGCAGCGATTCCCACGAGAACATCTCGGGACGAAAAACGCCGGCCAGCCAGGTCTCGACCTCCCGCCTCCCTATCATCTTCAGACGCTTCGACGGCGCGATAACAAGCTTCATATCCCCCAGCAATAATTGCTTGTACCAGATCTGGCGCTACTCCAAACGTAGGCGGACACTCAGCGGCATCCAGCACCCCTAATCTTCCCGAAGTTCCCGTACCGATATAAAAGAGTCGGCCTTGCTGGCGCAGTCGTTTAACAATTTCTTCCACCGCTTTGGCGATCGCAGGCAGCACTTGTTCAACTGCGGTAGCGACCTGCGCATCTTCGCTGTTCATCAGGTGCACAATGTCAGCGACCGATAACGAGGATAGATTCGCAGAGCGAGGATTTTCCTGTTCGGTAATCGGCAGGGAATCGGCCGGGTCCAAGGTCATTTGTAGAGAAAGAGTCAAACCGCGAGGGCGACGTGGTTCAAATGCTCGCGAGCCATTCGAGCAGCAGCCACCGCTGGGGAGAAACGCGGTGGAGCCAGATACGCTCTCGAAGCTGTCTTGTTTACCTCATCACGCATCGGCGCAAGCACAAGCTCTCCGCCATCGTTGAACACACCGCCAACGAAAGCGACTTGAAAAACTTCGCGCTCCATCTTCAGCTTACGTATTACCGCAGCAGCAGCAATACCCAGCTCTTTGCCGGCCTCGGCCAGAATCTCCTCGGCAATCTGATCCTTGGCTTTTGCAGCCTTAGCGACGCGTCTGGCGAACCCGGCGATTCGTTCATTGGTTATGGTTGGCGCGTAGATTGCCGTTGAGAGATCATCAGCCGAGGAAATATGAAAATAAGCAATTGCTGCATCCGAGAGGACGGTTTGTGGTCCTCGGCCATCTGCGCCCCGTGCAATTGCCCGAAGCGCTTTTCGAGCGATCCATGATGCACCGCCTTCGTCACCGACAAGGGGTCCCCAGCCACCAGCACAAATTTGTTTACCGCGGCCGTTGGTCCCGCAGCATACAGAACCGGTACCAGCGATTACTACGAGGCCTGGTTCGCCGTCTGTTGCTCCGTATAGAGCAATGTCGGCGTCACCCACTACCTCAATTTCCGGAATGCCCGTATCGGTAAGCACCTCGCGCATTCGAGAGCGCAACTCTTCGCGCCGCGCACCTGCCAGACCAACCTCGGCCATTCGCAGATCTGTAAGACGAAGTTGCGACCCTTCACATGCTCTATCAATCGCTTCGCGGACAGCCGCGGCTGCGTTCGCCACCCCCACTCGCAAGGGGTTAGAGGGACCAGAAACTCCTGCTCCTAGTACTTCATAGTTTACGTCCATGACTACGGCTTCTGTCTTGGTACCTCCGCCGTCAACGCCAACGACCAAGTTATGAGAACGGAGATGCCGGGGGCTCCTGTAATCCATCGATCTGCGTTCTGTAAACATATAGTCGAGTCAATGTCCTTTTCTGAATCTCTGCTGACTCTAACTCTTGATCATTCTAGGCAAAGCTGATTTATAATGGAAACTAAAAGATTTTATTATTCCGATAATCCACATTGATAGGGACGGAAGCTCAATTATGGAGATTAGACAGCTTAGGGCCTTCCTCGCAATTGCTGATTCAGGCACGTTTACGGCTGGGGCCCAGCGAGTCCACGTAACGCAGGCGGCCATAAGTATGCAGATCAGGCAGTTGGAGATGGAGCTTGGTGCCAGGCTGTTTGTCCGGGCGCCGAGACGGGTGATCCTGACTGAAGCCGGAGAGCACCTTTTGCAGCGTGCTCGACAGATCTTGCTCGAACATGATGCTGCAATCGATGAGATCGCCGCCTTGGCCGGGGCAGAACGCGGGCGGCTTCGAATCGGCAGTGCCTCGGCTATGGTCACCACTGATACTTTGCCCAAACTCCTAAAGGAACTTCGGGGTCAGCACACACGAGCGGAGATTACCGTGATTTCCGGGACAAGTGAGAGTCTGGTGCAACAAATTCTGGCTGGCGAATTGGATATCGCTCTGGTTTCATTACCAGTTGAAGCACGCGGAATCCATACCGAGCGCCTCAGCGAAGATCAATTGGTGGCAATCGCATCTCCGCGTCACCGTCTGGCGAAGCAGAATACGGTAAGCCCATACACGCTCGCGGGTGAGAGACTGATTCTCGGCGAACGAGGCGGCAACACGCGACGGTTAATCGATCAGTTTTTTGCCCAGGCCGGGGTAGATCTGACGGTGGCTATGGAGCTCAGCAGGCAGGCGGCAATCAGGCGGATGGTTGAAGAGGACTTGGGAGTAGGTATCGTTCCGCTCCAATCCGTGCGGGAAGAGGTGGAGAAGGGCCGTTTGGTGAGATGGTGGATTGAAGGTGCGCAAATAAATTGGGAACTTGGTCTAGCCCGGCTTAGCGGTGGCTACGAAGCACCAATAATGCAGACGTTTATTCGGCTGGCGCGAAAGACGTTCGAGGGGGACGGCGATACTGCTTCCAAAAAACCAAAGCTTGCCGCAAAGAAAACTCCGCTGGGACGCAGGTCTCGCTGACTGATGGCGGACTTTCCTTAGGAAGCCGAGCGCAATCCCTGAACCAGACGCTCAATATCTTCTTCATTGTTGAAGAAGTGGGTGGCAACTCGGACACCCTGCGGTTTCTGGGTAACAATAATCCTTTGTTCGTTCAGTAGAGCGACGACGCGTGCGGGATCGTTGCACGCAACCAACGTTTCAGCCGAACGATGCTTCTCGCTGGTCAATGGAGAAAGGACCGTGCAATCTGATTCAATCAGGCGCTTAGTTAACATTCGATTAAGGGAAAGAGCCCGCTCCTCGACATTTTTGATTCCCAGCTCCATAAGAAAATCTACAGAAGCTCCGAGCGCAAAGATGCCAGCAAAGTGTGGGCAGCCGAGCTCGGCTCGGCTTGCTGTGTCGTGACGCAAGTGAATCTCATCATTCCGATCGGCATAGGGCTCAACGACACTCAGCCAGCCAATCGCGCGCGCCATAGTCTGGGCCAACAGTTCGCGACTCAAATAGACGAATCCTGAGCCATAGCCCGAAAGCATCCATTTGTGACCGGTCGCGCATAGAGCATCAATCTTTACACGCTTCACATCAATGTCAAACACGCCCGCTGATTGGCTTGCGTTCACAACCAGCAGACGATCTGCTTTGATTTTGGACAGCTCCTCGAGATCGAAGCGGAATCCATTCGAGAATTCAACGTGACTTAATGAAATTACTCCAGTCTTCGGAGTCATCGCGCGGCGAATATGCTCAATTTGAATTTCGCCGCCAACTGGTTTCACGAAGTGCACGGGAATGCGACGGTGCATCCAGGGAATTGTTGTGACGGGAAACTCCAGATCGCAGGAGATTACCTCACCCCTGCCTTTGAGTGCATCCACGATCAGATTCATTCCGGTGGAGGTATTCGTTGTGAAAGCAATTTCATCCGGTTCAGCATTAATGAATCGGGCAACGGCTTTTCTAATCTCCTCCCGACGCGCCAGCCATTCCTCCCAGTGCATATCACCATCATTCATCATCTGCTGGTAATAGGACGATGCCGCGGCTGCCGTAGAAACCGCCAGCGGCCCGGCAGCAGCAGTATTCAAATAGGCAATGCGGGCTGTAACGGGAAATTGGGTTCGGATTTTGTCCCAATTAATCATCTTAACTGCTGAAAATACATGGACAGAACGGAGAGGGGAAATTGAGGCGTACCGGATTCTTGGACCGGCGAAGTTTCCCCAGCGAAAGTCAGAAACGGTAGTTTAGCCCCAATGCTTCGTAACATTTACTCTGGTACTTCAAACCACAATGTTGCCAGTGGCGGCAGAGTGATCAGTGCAGAATAGTTTTGTCCGTGTAGAGGTAACACTTCTGAAGATATTGACTTTTCAATTGCCACGTCACTCCCTCCGTAGACTTTGTCATCCGTATTGATCAGTAGTTGATATTCACCCGGCCTGGGCAAGCCCAGACGGTGAACTTCACGTAGGACAGGAGAGAAGTTGCCGACACAAACAACTTCCCTTCCCGTTGATGGAGATCGACGAATGAACGACACAATGTTCTCGAGGGCATTGTCAGCTTCAATCCACTGAAAACCCACCGGCTCACTGTCGGCTTCCCACAAACAATCCTGCACTGCATAGACGCGGTTGAGGTCACGAGTTAGTCTCTGAACCCCACTGTGGAATGGCTGCTCAATCAAGTGCCAGTCCAGGCTTTCACTATCGCTCCATTCTCGCCACTGCCCAAACTCACCCCCCATGAAAAGCAGCTTCTTTCCTGGATGCGCCCACATATAGGCGTATAAGGCTCGCAGGTTCGCGAATTTCTGCCAGCGGTCGCCGGGCATTTTGTTCAACAACGCGCCTTTCATGTGGACCACTTCATCATGAGAGAAGGGCAGAATGAAGTTCTCACTCCAGGCATAGAGAAATCCAAAAGTGAGCGCGTTGTGATTGCCGGCACGAAACAGTGGGTCAGTCTGAAAGTATTTTAGCGTGTCGTGCATCCAACCCATATTCCATTTGAAATCAAAACCGAGACCGCTGGCGTAAGTTGGGTGACTCACTGCCGGCCACGACGTTGATTCTTCGGCAATCATCATTGCTCCCGGACAGACCCGATGCGTAATCTCGTTCAGCTCCTTCAAGAGCGAGATAGCGTCCAAATTTTCCCGGCCACCCCACTGATTCGGAACCCACTCATCCTGCTTGCGGCTGTAATCCAGATAGAGCATTGAAGCCACGGCATCGACACGCAAGCCATCAATATGAAACTCCTTTAACCAGTAGAGAGCGTTGGCAATCAGAAAATTGCGCACCTCGTTGCGGCCGTAATTGAAGATGTATGTGCCCCAATCCGGATGCTCACCCTTGCGCGGATCCAGGTGTTCGTAGAGAGCAGAGCCATCAAAACGTCCGAGCGCAAAAGCATCTTTGGGAAAGTGAGCCGGAACCCAATCCATGATCACTCCAATCCCCTGTTGGTGAAGATGGTCGATGAGAAACCGCAAATCGTCAGGCGTCCCATAACGAGCTGAGGGAGCAAAGTAGTTACTAACCTGATAACCCCAGGAAGGGCCATAGGGATGTTCCTTCAAAGGAAGAAACTCAACATGAGTGAAGCCCATCTCCTTGACGTAGTGGGCCAACACCGGTGCCAGCTCGCGATACTGAAATGGACGATTCTTCTCTTCGAGCACGCGACGCCAGGAGCCAAAATGCACCTCATAAACTGAGAGTGGCCGGCGATGGTGCTCCCGACCCGCTCGCTCTTTCAGCCAGCGATGATCCTGAAATTTATAAGTGGATTGAAAAACGATAGAGGAGGTGGCCGACGGAATTTCCGTGTAACAAGCATAAGGGTCTGTTTTGAGAAAAGGGAGCCAACCCTGCGAGCGTATCTCATATTTGTAAAGGGTCCCCGATTGCAGGTCTGGAATGAACAGTTCCCAGACTCCGGAGCCCCCAAGCATCCGCATCTGGTTTACCCTACCGTCCCAGGTATTAAAGTCGCCAACGACACTTACTCCACTTGCATGAGGCGCCCAGACAGCAAAGGAAACCCCGCGCACCGAGCCAAGCTTAAGCAAGTGGGCGCCCAGTTTCTCGTAAATGGCTTCGTGCCTACCCTCGGCAAACAGATGCAGATCCAATTCACCTACTGTCGGTAGGTAGCAGTATGGGTCGCGCAATTCGATTTGAGCGCCGTCTGAATAATATATTTTGAAACGGTAGGTCGGAATTTGGGTTAACCCGGGAATCTCGATCTGGAAAAGCCCATGTCGATCCACCGGGAACATGGATTGAGGACGCTTCCGTGCCAATAGCAGTTCAACCTTCTGCGCTTCAGGCCTGAAGGCACGAATAACTACGCCGCCCGGGGAAAAATGGGCCCCCAGAATGCTATGTGGATCACGATGCCTCAAGGCGAGGAAAGCTTGTAGTTCGGTGGGACTGAGTTTGGGACCGGGTTGGAAGGCGATAGTCGTGGTCGTGGACCTCTGTCGACGCGGCGCAGCAGCGTTTGGGGACATTTGATCTGCCGGCTCTTTGGTCATAAGAGTTCGGCTTCAGTCTGAATTTCTCTATGTGCAAACCCCTCTGGTTCAGCATAGCGCAGATAAACATCGGCGCCATTACCCATGGACTCAATGTTGCTCTGCGCCTCGGACAGGATCTCCAGGAACGTGCGACGTGCCGAAGGCAGTCCCAGTTCGTCCATTAATTCGATTACCCGAGCAGCATATTTCATGATTTGAATCGTCTCGATGCCCGAGATATCCGAAAAGAACCAACCGCAACTGGTAAACATTAAAAGCGAGTTTCGCTGCAGCTCCAAAAAAGTAAGTGCAGCAGCCTGTTCCGCAGCACCCAAAGGCCGTAGTGCAAACCGTTTCAGAAATGACTCGCGAGAGAGGCCCGGATCAAGGATCAACTCAATGTAAGCGTTACGCGCGGCCCAGGGCTCCGCAAACAGATCGCTGCCCTGGAATTCTCGGGCCGCTTCATCGCGCAGAAAGTTCAAAGCTGCCCGGAGCGGTGTTCGCCATTTTTGACTCCAGCCATGACCTCCCCCGGTGTGACAGCCGCAGTCGCGACTCCAGCGTCCTATTCCGTGAGCACAACTCCACGAAGTACCCTGGTTGTCCGGTCCACTCTTAATTTCCACTTCAGACGACGCTGGATGTCGCTCCAGATATTCGCCATAGTTGGTTATGGAAAAGCCCGCCTCCGGCGCTTCAATTTCCAGCGCGTGCGCCAGGCAAAGATCACCAAACTTGAAGTGATGACCATAAGTTTCACCATCTGTAGCAATATTGATCATGGGTCCGCTACGAGCGGCCCGCTTAAAGAGACCTACGAGGACTTCGCTGGAAACCAGGGCGCGTTCGAAAGCAATCGCTCGAGCTAGTGGTCCATCATAAAAGAATATGGCTAACGAGCGTCCTGATCCATCACGGTGAAAGTAATTATAAGGCTGTGAAGTATCGATCGACCCATCGGCTGCTGAATGCCAGCCTGTAGTTCCAGCATCCCTGTATCTTTCAGCCTGACCGGGAGCCAAAATCACGAATTTAAATCCTTGTTCGATCAACAACGAGAGCGTTGCATCGTCGCAGGCGGTTTCCGGCAACCAAATTGATTCCGCCTCGCGACCAAAACGAAAGCGGAAATCGGCCACACCCCAAAGCACTTGTGTCAAGCGGTCCCGCTCATTGCACAGGGGAAGGATGGCGTGGCCAAAAGCCTGGGCAATCGCGTTGCCGTGCCCCCCGCGCCTTGCGGCACTCTCTTCATCCGCGTCCAGAATTCGTTGATACGTTTGTGGATAATGCTGGGCTAACCAGGAGAGCAGGGTCGGACCAAAGTTGAAACTCAGGTGAGCGTAATTATTGATGGTACGCTCAACCGTATGATTCCGCCCGAGAATGTGAGCGAAAGCGTTCGGTCCATAAGACTCCGCGAGAATTCGTTCGTTCCAATCATGGTAGGGGTCGGCGCCAAACTCACGCTCTACTTTTCCCGTCCACGGGTTTTCCCGCGGCGGTTGATAAAAATGGCCGTGAATTATTAAGTCCGTCATGCCTTAGTCTGGTCAGTAAACTCGATGAGAAGTCTACCTTCGGTGCCCACAAATCCGAACTTACCGTTGCATTTCCGATTCAGTGGTCTCTAAATGGATGATAGCTGGCGAGCAAATGCCAGACGCGCGGCACCAAGCAGACCCGCGTCGTCGCCGCACTCAGCCGGTACGATCTTTACCTGCGCAGCGGGTAAGGGGAAAGAGCGGTTCCTAACTTCATGGCACATATGTTCCTCAAATAAGTCCCAACCATTTGCAGCCCCGCCGCCGATAATAATGATTTCGGGATTGATTACATTAATGAGAGTGGCAATACCGGCGCCCAGATAAACTCCCATTGTTCTGAAGACTTCCAGCGCGAGCTTGTCACCCTCAAGCCCGGCATCATAAACCTGCTCAGAAGTGAGTGTTTGATTCAGGTGCAACATTGACTCGGGAAACTGGGGCAGACGCTCGCGAGTAAGACGTACGATAGCAGTGGCTGAGGCATAAACCTCCAGGCAATCATGGCTACCGCAAGTGCACTTGATACCGCCAAATGGATTTACCGACATGTGTCCGATTTCAGCGGCCGATCCATCTGTACCGCGCCATAATTTTCCGTCGAGGATAATTCCTCCTCCCACGCCGGTGCCAAGTGTCAGGCAAACAATTGTGCGATAGCCACGAGCTGCGCCCTGCCACATTTCTCCCACCGCGGCGGCGTTGGCATCGTTCTCAAGGAACACGGGACACCCAAGTTCGCGTGTTAGGGCAGTAGCAAGAGGAAAATTATCCAGACCGGAAATGTTCGGCGCGCATACTACCGCACCGGTTTCGATGTTAATCGTGCCGGGAATAGCCACTGACAGCGACGAAAATGAGAGGCTCCGGCCGGCAATCGTCTTACATTCACGACTTGCCGCCACAATAGCGGCAACAATCTCCTCTGGCTGATGACCGTGCGGTGTTGGCTGCTTGAATCGGTGACAAACACTCCCATTCTCGCTAACCACTCCGGCCCGCAGATGGGTTCCCCCGAGATCGACAGCGAGTACCAGCTCCGACCCACCACAGTCGGCATCAACTTTTGACCTCATTTTCTGATTGTCTATTATGTTAGGCCTCCGCAAATAGGTTTAAGCTCGTTTTCGTCCGGCCATGTCGAGACCAACTGCGGCTACGAGTATCGCGCCTTTAATGATGTTTTGCATATAAGGCTCAACGTTCTTGAGTGACATGCCATTGTCGAGGCTGGTCATAATCAGGGCGCCGAGGATCGCGCCAAACACAGTACCTCGTCCACCCATCAAGCTGGTCCCACCGATCACGCAGGCGGCAATTGCGTCGAGTTCCAAGAGCTGGCCCGCATCGGGAGAGGCACTACCAACACGTGCAGTGTAGATTATCGCAGCCACTCCGGCGAGGGCACCCATTATGCAAAACACTGCAAGGATGTGCTTGCGAATACTTATTCCCGAGAGACGTGCTGCGTCGGGATTGCCGCCGATAGCATACAGATAACGACCGAACGTGGTGTTCTGTGTCAGAAAGGCTCCGCTTAGCGCAATCACAATCAATATAATCACCGGAATAGGAATACCTTCGTAACTATTCATCACATAGATGAACCAAAGAATAACCGCTGCCGGAAGGCCCATGCGTAGAACGCTGGCGCCGACTGCCGGCACATGCAAGCCGTGTCGCCGTCGCGCCCGGTTCCGAGAGCTAGTCATCCAAATGACAACCGCTACGCCAATTACAGCAAGCAGCCAACCTGCACGCGGATCGACATAGTTCTGGCCAATAACTTTGAAGGACTGCAAGCGCAACGGAATAGTCTTGCCCTGACTTAAGCCGAGAATCACTCCGCGCCAGGCTAACAGACCGCCCAAGGTAACAATGAAAGCAGGAATGTTTATATAAGCTGTCAAAAAGCCCTGCGTTAGACCAATTCCGATCGCCACTGCAATGCCGGCGCCCAACGAGGGCAGCAGTTCCCAACCAAGCCACCCCTGAGCGATTGCGGCAATGCCGCCGGCCAATCCCACGAGGGAGCCGATTGAGAGATCGATCTGGCCGGTGACTATCACCATCAACATCCCCACGGCGAGGACACCCGTTACCGCCGTTTGCCTCATCAGGTTTGAGAAATTGCGCGGCTCGAGGAATATGTGGTCCGTGGAATAATGGAAGTATATCCAGATGGCGATAAGCGCAAAGACCATCGTATAGGCACGCAGAAGCTCGGTAGAAATTTTAAATCTTCCGATTCTCATCTGCTGCGTCACATCGGCGTCCTGGGGACGCAAGGCGAGATCGGAAGTGGCAGTCGGCCGGTCAACCACAGTGCTGTTTGTTTGACTGCTCATCTCAGTTTCCAACCAAGCTGCGGAGAAACAGTGGAGTGCGTCAAATAGTTCCAACGTAATCCGTCAGACTACCCATCATCTTGAGTCTCATTAACACCCTGCTTTAGTTAGCTACTGGGTTCGTTGATTCTAGTCCGTTTGGGGCCAGACGCGACGAGCAAACCTTCTACATTCTTAGGCGACACTACGTGTTTGACCGGTGGCACAAGCCATAACAGCCTCAGGTGTGACGCTCGCCCGAGCGAACTCACCAGCCATTTGACCATGGTGCAAGACCAACACCCGATCTGAAAGACCGAGTACTTCAGGTAATTCCGAGGATACCAGTACTATGGCGAGTCCAGTTTTCGCAAGCCGATTAATTTCGGAGTAAATCTCCTGTTTCGCTCCTACATCGATACCGCGGGTCGGTTCATCCAAAAAAAGCACGCGTGGATTTGTCAGTAGCCATTTAGCCAGAACGACCTTCTGCTGATTGCCGCCCGAGAGCGTGCCGGCAATTGTAAACACAGAATTCGCCTTTACGCGTAGGTCTTTCATGGCCCGCGCGCCCGCAGCGGCCTCAGCATCCAGGCTGGTAACGAAGCGACCAGAGATGCGCCGCAGGCCTGCCAGAGTCATGTTCTTCAAGATAGTCTGGTCCAGGACCAGACCAAAACGCTTTCGATCCTCGGTCACGAACCCGATCCCGTGATTAATCGCATCAGCCGGGCTGGTAATGCGTACCTTATGCCCTTCAATTCTTACTTCACCCGACACCTTACCAGGATGTGCTCCAAAGATGGCCATCAAAAGATCACTGCGGCCGGCTCCCATCAATCCCGCGATACCCAGTACCTCACCGCGCTTTACTGAAAAACTCACGTTGCTAACTACCCTCTTACCGGCAGTAGCCGGATCGGTTACCGAAATATTTACAGCCTCGAAGACAACTTCTCCCTGGACGTGATCGATCGTAGGGAAAATATCACCGACTTCGCGTCCGACCATCTTGGCAATCACCTGGGCTTCAGTAAGCTCTTTAGTAGCATTGGTTCCCACTGTCTTCCCATCTCGCAAAACCGTTATTCGGTCGCTAATCCGAAAGACTTCCCGCAATTTGTGCGAGATATAGATCATGCCAACACCTTGCTGCTGCAGTTTCTTAAGAATGCCGAACAGCGTTTCAACCTCGGTATCTGTCAGTGCGGCCGTGGGTTCATCCAACACGAGAATCCGGGCATCGTGCGAGAGAGCCTTTGCGATCTCTACGAGCTGTTGTTGGCCCACCCCAAGACTGCGAATCGGTGTATGCGGATCAATGGACAAATGTAGATTATTCAGCAATTCCTGGGCCCGTCTGTACAGCTCGTTCCAACGGATCACCCCGAATTTACGTGGTTCGCGCCCGAGAAAAATGTTCTCGCCGACACTCAACTCCTTTACGAGTGAGAGTTCCTGATATATAACCGCGATACCTGCCTTCTCTGCATCGCGCACACCACTGAATCTTTGAATCTGACCTTCGAGCGCAATCTCCCCGCCATATTGGCCGTAGGGATATACTCCGCCAAGCACTTTCATCAACGTTGATTTGCCCGCACCGTTCTCACCCACCAATGCATGAATTTCGCCTTTATGCAGATCGAATGTTACGCCGTCGAGAGCACGGACACCGGGAAAGGTCTTCGTGATGTTGTTCATCTCCAGAAAAGGAGTATGACAGTCAAAAAGTGTTTGATCCAAAGTCCAAAGTCCAATGTCCAATGTTATAGAATCAACCTTAACGGTATTTGCTGCCCCGAAGGTGGGATTCTTTCAGATACCGCATAAGTCCCGAAATCAACTGGCCCACCTCGGTGGCCCACCCTGACAGCGTTTCGAACTGGTCAAGCGAGCAATATTCTTGATCCAAACACACATAATCATATAGACCTTGGACCATTGGACTTTGGACATTGGCCTACTGCTTGGGGCATTTTTCCGCTGGCAGATTCGCACAGATTTCTTCGAGCTTGTGATAGCCATCTTTCACAACGGTACTTAGCAGGTTGTTTCGGTCCACAGCGATTGGCTCGAGAAGGATTGCCGGCACCTTCTTGAAGCCATTATCGATGGCATCTGTCGTATCCACTCTTTCACCACGGGCAAGTTTTAGGGCCGCATCAACAGCCGCGTAAGCGAGTGGCTGAATCGGTTTATAGATAGTCATCGTCTGTTTGCCTTCGACGATTAATTTGAGCGAAGCGAGGTCGGCGTCCTGACCTGAAACCAACACCTTGCCTGCGAGGTTCTGGCCCTCTAAAGCCTGCACTGCGCCACGCGCCGTACCATCGTTAGAGCACACCACTGCATCGACCTGGTTGTTTGCCTGAGTCAAGGCGTTTTCCACAATGTTCAGAGCCTCACTCGCCTGCCACTCCTTCGCATATTGGTCCGTAAGGATCTTCACATCGCCACGATCGATCGCCGGCTTGAGAATATTCATCTGTCCCTCGTGCAAGAGGAGCGCATTATTATCGGTAGGTGAGCCGCCGACAATAATAAAGTTTGCTGGCTTCTTATTCACGTGATCCAGCAAATATCTGGCTTGCATTTCGCCAATCTTAACTACTTGATGTGACACGTATAAATTTACATCGCTGTTCTTTATTAACCGGTCGTAACTGATTACGGGAACGCCTTGCCGATGGGCCGCTTCCACGATGGACGCGGCGACGTCACCATTATGCGGCGCCACGATCAGTACATCCACACCTTGTGTCAGCATGTTCTCGGCTTGTTTGATCTGCTCGCTATCATTGCCGTTAGCGACCTGGACGTTCAACTGTGCGCCGACATCCCGGGAATGCTTCTCCACCAGCTCTTTGTCACGTACCCAGCGTTCCTCTTTCAAAGTGTCCATAGAGAAACCGATGTGGATCGTCTCGTTTGGACCTTTGTTGGCCCTTGTGCTGCTCGTGTTAGTCGGTTTTGAACCGGAAACGCAGGCACCGCAGATTGTCGCCAAAAGCACCAGGCAAAATATCAAGGCTCCGCGTTGCATTTTGAGTGCTTCCCTTCAGCTTAAAATGTTTTGGTCGCAATTGAACCTTTGGACCATTACCAGCCCGGCAGCAGTAAGGCCCAGTGACGAGAGTTACAACAGTCGATCGCAGACGGCAGTAGAAAAGTCATCATGTCCAGGCTAGGCAGCCCAGCTTACCAGAGTCGTACACGGAAATACACGGAAATACTTCTTGAAGTTTCCAGCTTTTAGTGGTATTAACCAGCACAGAATCCCTCTTAATGATCATATAAAAGTCCTTAATGGCCCCACCCCCGGCCACGCTGGCGTTTGGGCTGTCTGTTAACTTTTGCCGGCTCAGTCAGACGATTTCCGCGCTCTTTAAGGCGAGTTCCCCTTGCATTGCCTTTGTAGGCATCCGCCTGTTGCGATAAACAACCGGACGATTGGAGCGATGTGAAATGAACCGAAGCACTGATATTTTCATCCACGTATTCGTATGCGTTCTCTTCATTTTAGGTGGTGTAACAAGCGCTAACGCTCAGTTCCGGGCGGGCGTTCAAGGCACAGTGACGGACCCTCAGGGGGCAATTACCGGCGCAACCATCACAGTAACCAACAAGGAAACAGGCAAGGCGCAGCAAGTCACGACCAGCGACGAGGGCTTCTATCGCGTCTCGGGTTTGCCCCCCGGAATCTATTCAGTCTTTGTCGAAAAGGCGGGTTACAAGAGGAAGATTCTCGAGAGCGTGTCGGTGAGCGCTGAGACAACTCAGGGCCTTGATATTACCCTCGAAGTTGGCGAGGTCACAGCGACCGTTACCGTCTCGGGAGAGGGCACTACACCCTTACACACCGAAAATGCGAATATTGGTGGAGCGATCTCCTCACTGGAGATTCAGCGTCTACCTCAGGCCGGGCGCGACCCATATGAGTTGGTCCGGCTCACTCCAGGCATTTTTGGCCTTGGCGCTCGCTCGGGCACGGGAGACTCGGTGGGACTGCCGAATAACCAGGGTCCTGGTGGGTCAAATACGCAGATTTTTCAGACCGAGAACCAGGTTCCCATCAGCGCCGGTGGCCAGCGGGTGGAGGCCAACAACTTTCAAATTGACGGAGTAACCGCGATGAGCCAGGCCTGGGGCGGGGCCGCGGTTGTAACGCCGAACCAGGAATCCGTCAAGGAGATTCAGGTACTGGCGAACAATTACTCGGCAGAGTTCGGCCGCAACACCGGCGCCCAGGTGTTGGTTGTGTCTCAGAACGGCACAGATAACTTTCATGGGAGTCTCTTCTTCAAGCGCAATACTCCAGGCATGAACTCGGTGCAAAACTTTGTACGCTCCGGCACCGCTCTTCGTGAAGATCCGCAACGGGTCAACCGATTCTTAAGCCAGTATGGCGGCAGTGTGGGTGGTCCTATTATCAGGAAGAAGGTTTTCTTTTTCTTCTCGTATGAGACCGTTAGGCAGAACAGCAGCAGAGTAGAATCGCAGTGGATCGAGACCCCTGAGTTTGTGAGTCGTATCCAAGCCGCCCGCGCGAACAGCAAAGCCGCCGAGATCCTCAGCTTCGAGGGCACGCCCCGGGTGGCTGGCGTTCAGAATAGAGATTGTGCTTTCCTGGGTATCAGCGACTCAACTAAGTGCCAGGTGGTGTCTGGTGGCCTGGACATCGGCTCGCCCACTGGTGCGATTGGGCAGACGGGTGGTTCTAATGGCGGTGGCCTGGACGGCATCCCAGACGTGCGGTTCGCCAACCTGTCAATCCCAGACCGGTCTAAGAATCAACAATTCAATGCGCGTGTAGACTACCAGGTAACTGCTAACGACCTGGTGGCGTTCAGCACCTATCTGGTCCCGAGCAAGAGGGACTTTAACGACAGTTGGGCAAATCGAGGGCGTGACGTCCTTGACTTCAACTCTACGCGTCGAAATACTGTGGGGACGCTGCTATGGACGCGAACGCTTTCTCCGACCTTGATCAACGAAGCACGTTTCAACGTCACGCGGTGGTATTTCAATGAGGCAAAGACGAATCCCAAAATCGGGTGGGGGATTCCCCAGGACAATGTTTGTTTCGAACAGTGCATCACTTTCGGAGCCCACGTCGGCCCGGGGGTCTTTTTCCAAACCACGTATAACTTCCGTGACACAGTGAGCAAGGTCTTGAACGCTCACAGCTTGAAATTCGGTGTAGATGTGATTAGGGAGCAGAACAATGATACAGCGCCGTGGGCTGGCCGCCCAACATTTGATTTTGGCAATCTCTGGAATTTCGCCAACGACGCGCCGATTAATGAATCCGCTTTCTTCGATCCCAAAACCGGCGCTTTCACTGACTTAGCGGCATATGCCCGGAGTAATTACTATGCCCTGTTCGCGCAAGACGACTGGAAAATCCGGCCGAACCTGACGTTGAACCTTGGCCTGCGGTGGGAATATTTCGCGCCGCTTCGGAGTAAGAGAGACAGAATTGCTAACCTCATTCTAGGCCCAAACGGGTCTCTCCTGGGTGCGAGCATCAAGGCCGGGGGCAACCTGTTTAACCCGGACCGGAACAACTTCGGGCCGCAGATTGGTCTCGCCTGGAGTCCGAAAACAGTCCTTGGGCGCAACATCGAAAACAAAGCGGTGTTGCGCGGAGGCTTCGGCCTGTCATACAACCGCCTTGCCGGATCTAGATTGCTCGAATCACGCTTCAATCCGCCGTTCTTCGCCAGTTTTTCCTTTAACCAAGCGAGCGGAAACATTCTTTACGCTCTGGCCAGCGACCTCAATTCGTTTAATTACCCAGCGAACCCCGCAGCCAGTCTAACCTTCGACCCTGGCACAGGCATACCCGTAACCGGACCGCCGGTCAACATGGCCGCAACCCTCCAAGACGTGCCCAATTCGTATGCGTTTCGCTACTCCGTGGGGGCGGAGTACGAACTCGGAGCCGGCTGGGTGGCTTCCCTAGGTTACCAGGGTAGCTCCGCGCGCAAGCTTTCGCGCCTAGTCCCCTATCACCTGTTCGTTACCCCTAATCCCAGGATCGGTAATGTAAACTTGATGCTTACCGACGGCCACAGTAACTTTAACGCGCTGCTTGCCGGCGCGCAGCATCGCTTCTCCAAAGGCTTCCAGTTCAACGCTGACTACCGGTGGAGCAGGAGTAAGGACACTTGCTCACATGACGCCTGCAGCCAGACCTACCCGTTCGACCAGAGCACGGAATATGGCCCATCGGACTTCGACGTGACCCACTCCTTCCGGGCTTTCGGCGTTTGGAGCTTGCCCGTTTTGCGTAACCGAAAGGACTGGATTGCAAAACTGGCGGGCGGCTGGGAATTGAGCGGAATTCTCACAGCTAGTTCTGGGTTCCCGTGGACGCCCGTAGTCGGTGGTGCGAGCTGCAATGTTCAGGTCGCCGCGGGTGGCGTCTGCCCGCTGCGACCCATCGCCCAAACAAAGCCCGCCGCAACAAATGACACCAGCAACGGCACCTTTCTTGGAGCCGGCCAGTTCCCGGGCGGTGGGCTGCTCTACTTCACCCCCCCTCCGTCGGGATCGTTCACGCTTCCGCCGCCGCCAGGCGTTGGTCGCAACAGCTTCCGCGGTCCAAGCTACTTTGGTACAGATATGACTGTGCTCAAGCGCTTCAGCCTTCCTTCCATGCGGGTCCTCGGAGAAGCTGCTGGTATCGAAATTCGTTACAACATCTACAACCTGTTCAACAGACTCAACCTCCAGTCCTTCAATGCTAACGACGACAACACGCAGATCCAGAACGTGGACTTTGGACGTGCGTTGCACGCGCTGGCTGGAAGAACTTCTGAAATTCAGGTTCGCTTCAGCTTCTGATGGGTTTAAGCGGGAGGTGAGTCCGACTCACCCTCCCGACTTTCTTATGGTTTCCGCCGTTGCTTGGAAATGTGTAGCCAGGTGTTTTCTCCTTTCAGTCTTCCTAACTAGAATAGTGTGCCTTACGGCCGCTACGCAGTCGGCCGTCCCGTCGCTCGCTTCTGCCGACGCCGCAATGCAAACCGGGCGCTATGCTGATGCCGCCCAGGAGTACGAAGCCTGGCTCAAAGCTCATCCCGATTCCAAAGAAGTCCTATTGGCGCTCGGCGTGTGTTACGTGCAGTTGGAACGACAGGAAAAAGCCGTAGCGACGCTAAGCCACTATCTGAAACTGGTTCCTCGGTCGGCTGCTGGACACGCTGTGCTCGGCATCGCGTTGCTCGATGGCGCAAAAACCGCGGAGGCGAAAGCGGAGCTCGAGACCGCAGTTCGGCTCAACCCCAAGCAGGTGGATGCCGTAGAAGCACTGGCCAGGGTCTATCTAATCGAAGGAAAGGCCCACGAAGCGGTGTCGTTGCTGCGGCCGCTAGTGGCGTCCGGAGCCAATGACGGGACGAGACTTCTGTTGGGCGACGCGCTTATCAAGTCGGGACAGGCGCAGGCTGCCAGCGCCATGCTCGAGCGCGAACTCCAAGCCAATCCCCGCAGCACGTCTCAGATTTATGCCATGACGGCTTGGGCTCACCTCAAGACGGGAGACATAGCTAGGACTGCTGAGATCTGTGAGCGGGGGATGAGAATTTATCCTGACTCGGAGATTGAGGCAGTATACCTCTCACTGCCGGCACCGTTTTTGGCGGAGAGGATCGGCGCACGAATAGAGCATCTACAGAACCTTCCGGATGTGGCTGAACTAGTTGCCGTTGGGCGAGTGCTGATAGACGCCGACGCTGCCCACAAGACGAGGGCCAACGAAATTGCGCAACGGCTGCTGGCTCACGCCATCGAGCTCGCGCCTGACAGCGCCTCGGCTCATTACAACTACGGCCGGGTGCTTAGCCAGAGCAACATGGAGGGTGCGCTTAGGGAATGGGGAAAGGCGTTGGCCCTCCATTCTGGCGGTGAGCTGCGACTGCAGATCTTGATTAAGATTGGCGTGGCGAAGCACGAGCTTTTGGATTTCGAGGCAGCTGAAGATGCCTTCCGAGTGGCCCTGGAGATTAATCGGAAGCTCCCGAGACGTAACCCTGAGGCCATGCTGGAATATGTCCGCTTCCTGCGGTTGAGATCTCGAATTGCGGAGGCGGAAGCTTTGCTGAATGAAACCCTAAGTTGGAACCCGTCGTCTCCCCAGGCGCACCTTGAACGGGCCAATCTGCTCGTTGACCTCGGGAAGTGGGACAACGTAGTCGGAGAAGGAGAGTTCGTTTTGCGGAATGCGGGAGAGGACGAGGAATTGCTCCGCTCCGCGCACATACTGCTTGCCCGCGCTTATCGCCGTTTAAACCAACCTGAAAAAGCACGATTGCACCAATCCTGGATTGAGTCGCACTGATTCCGATTAGCCAACATGCGTAAAGGAACAACCCTCAAGCTCGTGATGGCGGCCCTCCTGACTTTTTCGGGTTCGCTGTCGTGGGCGCAACAGCGGTCCGCCAGCGTTGAGGATTTTGATCAGATGGCAGCCCAAGCCGAACAGGCCCGCAGCACGAATCGAATCGAGGAGGCTATTGAGCTCTATCGGAAAGCTTTGTCGCTGCGGCCTCGATGGGCGGAAGGATGGTGGTACCTGGGGACGCTTTTGTACGACCGAGACGATTTCGCCGACGCGGCTGTCGCCCTCAACCAGGCGGCGGCCCTCAGTCCGAAGGTCGGAACCCCATGGGTGATGCTCGGGTTATGCGAATTCAAACTCGGCCGCTACAATGATGCGCTCAAGCACATCCAGCAAGGGCGCCATCTGGGTACCAACGCCGATCCGCAGTTCAGGCAGGTGATGCTTTACCACGAAGGTCTTCTGCTACTCGGCAAGGGAGATTTCGAGAGGGCCCAGGAGACGCTCCGCCTCCTAAGCGTTGAAGGAGTCGAGAATGAGGATCTAACCACTGCGCTTGGACTTTCCGTTCTTCACCTTCGCCCTTCAGACCTGCTTGCGGGGGATTCGGCGCTGCGTGAACTAGTTCGCCGTGCCGGCTGGGCAGAACACTTGGCCGCACAGAAGAAGTTCCGCGAGGCGCAAAGTGAGTACGATCGGTTAGCCATCGAGTCTCCAAAGGCCCCAGGCGTTCAGTATGCTTACGGCCGTTTTTTGCTCGTAAACAATCAGGATGAGAAAGCAATCGCTGCATTCAAGCACGAGATAGAGAATAGCCCGAACCACCTACTGGCCCGGCTCTGGATCGGCGATACCAAACTCAGGCTCAAAGACGCAACCGACGGTCTGCCGTACGCTGAAGAGGCGGTGAAGCTTGATCCGAAGGTTCCGCTCGGGCATCTCATTTTGGGGTTATTACTTCTTGATGCTGGTCAGACAATGCGGTCCATAACTGAATTGGAAACGGCTCAACGCTTTCTTCAGAACGAGCCAAAGGTCTACTACGCACTAGCGCGCGCCTACGCTCGTGCTGGTCGCAAGGAAGATGCTGACCGCGAGCGCACTATCTTCAAGCGCCTCAATAAAGAGATAGAGGAGGCAGATAATAGCGGTAAGGGAGATCAACATTCCAAAGCGACTCAGGAGAACCCCTTCCGCACTGAGAAGCCGACCCCGCCGTGACAGATGAAATGTAACCCTACTATAAAAGCACACGCTGTCCTGTTAGCGCTCACGATTCTCGCGCCGGGCACGAGCTTGGCACAATCGGAATATGACCGCCACGTCGCTTTCGATAACAGTTTAACGGACAAGTCCTACTATTACAGCCAAGGATCCTCTGTGTCTCCGAGCGATGTGGAACTCGTGGATGGCAAGCTTCCGGTTGAAGAGGCACGCTGCGTAAGCCCGCCGAATTGTCTCCGCCTAAAATGGCAATCCCGGAGTGGTGGCGACTGGCAGATCACTCTCAACCTCAGAAAGCATTACCGAAATGTTGATTTTTCGGGCAGCGAGTTGTCCTTCTGGTGCTACTCTGAGACAGACCTTTCTGCGGACGAGTCACCGCTCGTAAATCTGAATGATGTGAACGGCGAAGGTACGCCTGCGGCCCGTCTCATTGGTTTCCTGGGCAAGCTTCCCGCTCAAAGATGGGTAAGGGTCCGACTACCGTTCGATTCATTCGTTGGACTCTTTAAGTCGACAGGCGTAACACACTTTGATCCCCGGCGCACTGTAAGGATAAGCATTGTTCAAGGACTCGACGACGGAAAACCGCATACGGTCTACATTGATGATGTGAGGATAAGCGATGATCGCAGTAACGATGTCAATGCCCCTGCGCCGCCTTTGGGCCTGAGAACAGAAGGCTACGATAAACACGTTGACTTGACCTGGCAGCCCAACAAAGAGGCTGATCTGCAGTACTACAAAATCTATCGGTCCTATGACGGAAAGGCGTACACGCCGATCAGCATTCAGAAAGGATACCTCACTCGCTATGCGGATTTTCTCGGCGAGAGCGGGAAGACTGCGTTCTACAAAATCAGCGCAGTGGATGTGAACTACAACGAGTCGCCGCTCTCGCGTGAAGTGAAAGCTGCCACCCGCACCATGATGGACGAAGAACTTCTGACGATGGTTCAGGAAGCGTCTTTCAGATACTACTGGCAGGCCGGGCATCCGGTGGCTGGGATGGCGATTGAGATCCTTCCCGGTGATGAAAATCTTATCGCTGTGGGATCGTCGGGCTTCGGAATCATGGCGCTCGTCGTTGGAGTGGAGCGTAGATTCATTACGCGGGAGCAGGGTGCGGAGCGCATGCTGAAGATCGTCCGCTTTCTTGGCCAGGCAGATCGATTCCACGGTGTGTGGCCTCATTTCCTTGATGGCAGAACGGGAAGAGTCATTCCTTACTTTGGAAAATATGATGATGGTGGTGATCTGGTCGAAACCGCATTTCTCATTCAGGGACTCCTCGTCGCGCGGCAGTATTTCGATCGCAGTACCAAGGCTGAGAGTGAGGTCCGGAAGATCATAACCGAATTGTGGAAATCGGTTGAGTGGGACTGGTATCGCAAAGAGCCCACGAGCGATTTTCTCTATTGGCACTGGTCACCCGATTACAGCTTCTATATCGGCCATCCGCTGGTGGGCTGGAACGAGACGATGATTGTGTATCTGCTCGCCATCGCCTCGCCGACTCATCCTGTTCCGGCGAGCATGTATCATACGGGCTGGGCTGGTCAGTCGGATCTGGCGGTCCAATACCGCCGCGGGTGGAGCAAAACAACTCAAGGAGACCAATACGTCAACGGCAACTCCTACTATGGGATCAAACTAGATGTAGGCGAAGGGAGTGGGGGCAATCTATTCTTCACTCACTACTCATTCCTGGGATTTGACCCCCGCAATAAGAGAGATCGATACACGAACTACTTCAAGAACAACCGCAGCCTTGCCTTGGTCAACCATGCGTATTCCATCGCTAATCCGCGAAAGCGTGTAGGTTATGGCGACGACTCTTGGGGACTGTCGGCGGGCATCAATGCGGGCGGCGGACCCACGCCGGCTGGCGACAACGGGACGATAACATGCACAGCGGCACTGGCTTCCTTTCCATATACGCCCGAGGAATCGATGAAGGCTCTCAAACATTTCTATCGTGAGCTCGGCAGTAAACTGTGGGGCATCTATGGCTTTCGCGATGGCTTCAATCTCACCGAGAATTGGTTTGAAGACGTCAATATGGGTCTGAACCAGGGCCCCATTGTGATCATGATCGAGAACCATCGGTCAGGACTAATTTGGAGGTTGTTCATGTCGAATCCGGAAATCGACCCAGCGCTTGGGGCCATCGGATTTGAGAAGGACTGAATGCACAGATTTGCGCATTCTGGCGAAGAACCACCCTGGCTTTCCGGAGAGCTGGTTCAGAAAGATCCTGCCCGGTCATTTCGCGTCGCGCTAAAAGCAAGCGACGCACTGTGCCAACCGCTGAACTTCATCTCTAACATCAAGTTCACGCCTTTAATGCCCGCATAAAGATGCTTTTTGGGCGCTCGCGCTTTGCTGCACCGGACTGTTGACAACAAAGTTATATTCTTATCACGTTTTAAGCGGGAAAACCCGAAGATGTCGGTTCGAGGCTTGCAGAAGATAGATTGCCATACAAGAAGTTTTCAGGAGCGACTGGTCTCGCTTTGCCTACTGCTGTTGCTCGCCACGCAAACGCAATTTACTGTCGCCTCGCAACAACGAACAAACGCATATCGTACAACCGCTCTATTGTCGGCAGGAGATCGTAGATTTCTTGCAGATCTCGAGCATCGCTCCTTTCGCTTCTTCCTGGAAAATGCCGATTCCGAAACGGGCTTAGTACGCGACCGCGCTCGTACGAATGGATCACCGCATGATGCCGCACATCGATATGTCGCCAGCATCGCTGCCACTGGTTTCGGTCTGACCGCACTTTGCATCGCTGCTGCACATAGCTGGATCCCAACGAACTCCGCTCGAGAGCGTGTACGACTAACACTTCGATTTTTTTCGGAAAAAACAACTCACCACAACGGTTGGTTTTATCACTTTGTAGATATGCGGTCGGGAGAGCGCGTCTGGAATAGTGAACTCTCGTCAATTGATACCACACTGCTGCTCGGCGGCGTCCTAACCGCTCGACAGTACTATCGCAGCGACCCTGAGATATACAGATACGCGACGAGAATTTACGAACGAATAGATTATCCGTGGATGCTCAACGGCGATCCGGCGCTGCTGGCCATGGGCTGGCGTCCGGAGAGCGGCTTCATTAAGGCCCGCTGGGACAATTACAGCGAGCATACGATGCTTTATCTGCTTGCTATCGGTTCGCCGACACATCCAATCAAACCCGAATCTTGGTACGCGTGGGAAAGAAACTGGAATCACTATAAAGACTACACGTTTCTCGGTACGGCACCACTCTTCACCCATCAGTATTCCCACGCCTGGATCGATTACCGCGGCCGCCGCGAAACCAAGGCGTCCCGCATCGACTATTTTGAAAATTCGGTTGTCGCCACTCGGGCCCACCGCCAATTCTGCCTGGACCTGGCGCCGAGGTTTCCCGGATATTCCGAGAACGTCTGGGGAATTAGTGCTTCGGACAGTGCAAATGGGTACCGCGGATGGGGTGGTCCGCCACCTTCTCCGGATATTGATGGCTCTGTCGTGCCGTGCGCTGCCGGCGGTTCGCTTATGTTCACTCCCGATATCGCCTCGCAGGCCTTGCGTGCCATGTATCAGAAATTTGGTACGCGCATCTATGGCAGGTACGGATTTACCGATGCGTTTAATCCCAACACTGGCTGGACCAATCCTGACGTAATTGGAATCGACGTAGGTATTATACTCTTGAGCGCTGAAAATCTGATGACCGAAAATATCTGGCGTTGGTTCATGCGCAACAAAGAGATCCAACGGGCGATGCAGTTGGCGGGCCTGCATCTGACCGCGACCGGACCTTCCCTCGATCGTCCCGAACCGCCTTCAATGACAGGACCCCTGACCGAAGTAATCGAGGCGCACTGTGAAGATTATGTTCACGCTGGACCGTGCCTCTTTACTGCCAGAGCGCTTGTGCGCGAAGACCGAACGGATGGTATTAAATGAAACCAATAAAAGCATTCTGTCTCTTACTGTCAGTTGTTGTTTTACTTGTCTCGTCATCGCGGCCTTCGGCGGTGCGGCCGAGTCAGTCCGATATAGAGCCGCGCATAGCCGTCCTGCTCGCCAAAATGACCCTGGCAGAAAAGCTGGGCCAGCTGCAACAACTTGATGGCGAAGGAAATGGGACGTTCCGTCCAGAGCATCTGGATCTCGCTCGTAAAGGCCTGCTTGGGTCTGTTCTGAACGTTCGCGGAACCCAGCGGACAAATCAGCTACAACATGTCGCGGTGGAAGAATCCCGGTTGAAGATCCCTCTGATTTTTGGTTTTGACGTTATTCATGGCTACCGCACGATTTTCCCGATCCCGCTGGCAGAAGCTGCAACCTGGGATCCGGCGTCGGTAGAACGGTCAGCTGCTGTCGCGGCGGTCGAAACAAGGGCCTCGGGCGTGCATTGGACTTTCGCACCGATGGTCGATATTGCTCGCGATGCTCGCTGGGGACGAATCGCCGAGGGCTCAGGTGAAGACCCCTATCTCGGTTCGGCTATGGCCAAGGCGAGGGTGCGTGGTTTCCAGGGCAGCAGCTACAACGCTTCTGACAAAATAGTCGCCTGCGCCAAGCATTGGGTCGCTTATGGAGCTGCTGAAGGCGGACGAGACTACAACACGACCGAGGTTTCTGAACACACCTTGCGCGACATCTATTTTCCACCTTTCAAGGCTGCGGTGGATGCCGGCGTGGGTACCCTCATGAGTGCATTCAATTCTCTCAATGGCATTCCTTCTTCGGCAAACCCGTTCACGCTGACGCAAGTATTGCGGAATGAGTGGAAGTTTGATGGGTTCGTCGTGAGTGACTACACGGCAGTTGCGGAGTTAATTAACCATGGTCTGGCAGCAAACGGCTCCGAGGCTGCGCGCCTCGCAATTAACGCGGGCGTCGACATGGAGATGGTGAGTCGCCTTTATAACCAAAACGGCTCAAAGCTTCTGGAACAGCATGGGATTTCAGAGGCCACCATCGATGAAGCCGTGCGACGGATTCTGCGCATAAAATTTCGCCTGGGCTTATTCGACAAACCATACTCTGATGAGTCTCATGAAGCCGGTTCCATCTTCACTCCTGATCATCTCGCGGCTGCTCGCGCGGTCGCAGCTCGTTCTATGGTCCTCTTGAAAAATGAGAAGCAGTTGCTGCCACTGAGTCGAAATTTGAAATCCATCGCCGTAATCGGTCCTCTGGCAGACAGTAAACTTGACGTGCTCGGGTCCTGGTCGGGTGATGGGAAACCGGATGACGCTGTTACTTTGCTGCAGGGAATCAAAACCAAGGTCTCGGGGCAGACAAGAGTCTCATATGCCCAAGGCTGTGAGATCACCGACGAATCAACAGCGGGCTTTGCAGAAGCGGTACGTAATGCGCGCGAAGCCGACATAGTTATTCTGGCGATAGGCGAATCGGCATCGATGAGTGGTGAAGCTGCGGTTCGCAGCTCACTTGATATTCCCGGCCGGCAATTGGACCTCTCCAAAGCCATAATGCAAACGGGCAAGCCGGTGGTTGTCGTGTTGATGAACGGTCGTCCCTTGACCATTGGTTGGATTGCCGAAAGTGTGCCCGCCGTCCTGGAGGCCTGGTTTGCAGGTACACAGGCTGGGAACGCTATCGCAGACGTCCTCTTCGGCGATGTCAATCCCGGGGGCAAACTGCCGGTGACTTTCCCACGTAGTGTGGGCCAGGAACCACTTTACTACAACCACCTGAATACAGGACGTCCCCCCGATGAGAAAAACAAATACACCTCCAAGTATCTGGATCTTCCCTGGACCCCATTGTTTCCGTTCGGGTACGGACTCAGCTACACGCAGTTCAGACTTGCAAACATGCAGCTCAGTGGCAAACAGATTCCAGTTGACGGAACGCTCACAGTCACCCTTGATGTCCAGAATGTCGGCCAGCGCTCCGGCGATGAGGTGGTACAACTGTATCTGCGCGCTCTGGCGGGCTCAGTCGCTCGACCGGTGAAGGAACTGAAAGGATTTCAGAGGATAACGCTCGAGGGGGGTGAGAAAAAGCAGATTGAATTCAGGCTGACACCGGAGCAGCTGGGTTTTCATAATCGCGAGATGAAGTTTGTGGTGGAGCCGGGCGAATACAAGGTAATGACGGGGTCAAATTCGGAAGAACTCATTGAATCGAACTTTATGGTAATTGAGAGGTAATGGCGCACCACCCTCAACGGCGAGACCATGCAATGGCGAAACCGTGTTGCCGCCCTGGTAATTGGTGCCTGCCTGGTCTCAATGCCCCATCCTATCCCCCACCTTGCACAGAGTCCGAGCACCGCGCGTCCAGGTGTTCCGCAACATTTTTCCGGTTCTGACCAAGTCTTTCTTGAGGACCTCCAGCGACGTTCGTTTTCGTATTTTTGGGAACAAGCCAACGCGCGTACTGGACTGGTACTGGACCGCGCACGCGTTGATGGTTCACTTGTTGACGAAACGCACCGAAATGTGGCGAGCATTGCCGCCACTGGGTTTGGCTTGACGGCCCTCTGTATAGCAGCGGAGAGACAGTGGTTAAGTCGCGCTGTCGCTCGGCACAGAATCAGGACCGCATTACGGTTCTTTGCCACCGAAGCGCCTCATGAACATGGCTGGTATTACCACTGGATGGATGCCAGAACCGGCGAGCGGAGATGGAACAGTGAAGTCTCCTCTATTGATACGGCTTTACTGCTCGCCGGCATCCTAACTGCCCGCCAATGTTTTGCAGAAGATCCTGAAATCGTCCGCTTCGCAGCTTCGATTTATGAACGGGTGGATTTCCGCTGGATGCTAGGCGAACACTCGACGCTATTAGCTATGGGATGGAGACCGGAAAGCGGTTTCATCAAGTCTCGCTGGGATAACTACAGCGAGCACACGATGCTCTATCTCATGGCCATTGGAGCACCTACTCAGGCAATCAGTCCAAATTCGTGGTATGCCTGGAAGAGAGACCGGAATCACTATCACCAATATAGCTACCTCGGCAAAGCACCCTTGTTCACCCATCAGTATTCGCATGCCTGGGTTGACTATCGCAACAGGCGCGAAATGAACGGCGAGCAGATCGACTATTTCCAAAACTCGGTCACCGCCACGTTGGCCAATCGGGCTTTCTGCCTCGACTTGGCCCACGAATTTCCGAAATATGAAGCGAATGTTTGGGGCATCACTGCTTCAGACAGTATTAATGGTTATGTTGTCTGGGGAGGACCACCGCGAGATGCAGCTATCGACGGTACTGTGGTACCCGCGGCTTCCGGGGGTTCATTAATGTTTACACCTTCCATCTCACTCGCTGCATTGCGGACCATGAGAGAAAAGTATGGCAACCGCATTTATGGTAAATATGGCTTTGCCGATGCCTTTAATCCCAACAACGGCTGGGTTGCTGCGGACGTTGTCGGAATTGATCTGGGCATGATTCAATTGAGCGCCGAAAATGCAAGGTCCGGAAACGTGTGGCGTTGGTTTATGCAGAATCCCCAATTCTCACAAGCCATGAAGAAAGTCGGCCTGGTTAGACAGCGCCAAAGTCGGCCGATTAGGATGAATCGCCGAAAGGCCGCCTGAGTTGCGATATGAAGTTTATGGTTGAGCCGGGCGAGTACATGGCAATTACTGGCTCGAATTCTGAAGATCTCGGGGAATCGAACTTAATGGTAGTTGAGAGGTAATGGTGTACCGTCCTGGTGGCGAGGGCATTCGTTGGCGAGCCGGGTTGCCGTACTGGCAATTGATGTCTGCCTGGTCTCAATGCCACATCCTATCCCACACCTCGCTCGAGGTTGGCCACTGGACGTCCATTAGTGGGAGACCACCAATCACATTTTTGTGTAAAACCACCCGCCAGGTTTAGACAGCTGGCGGGCGTTTTTACAGGGAGCAGGGTTAGCGGTCAGGACTAATGTTGTTGGCAGATCATTCTCCGCGTCGTCTTCGGATTCGCCCGGCCAGCCCGGCTAGTCCCGCGCCAAGGAGAAGCATGGTTGCAGGTTCCGGAACGGTGGCGGTTCTGGTGGTGATGCTGGCGTCGTCGAAGTAGGTTCGGCCGCCGGCGTTACCAAAAATAGAAAACCCCACCAAAGACTTTCCCGCAGCCAAATGAGAAGTCACATCAAAGGAGTTCCATCCAGTTCCTGTGGTAAACACGTCAACCACGTCGTCGGTAGCGTCTGAATAGAACAAATCTACAGCCAGGTCTCTAATGTTGGCATCGGGATGCTCCGCCCAAAAAGTAATACTGAGAATTGAGCTGTTTGCCACCGCGGCGAAGTTCTGGCGAATCTCCTTATTACCGACATCGGTGGCACTAAAAGAACCGCTATGCGCGACGGCGGAAGTCGCATTCCAGTTCTCGGCACCTCCGAAGCTACGATCCTGGAACCAAGGTGAGATGGCACCTGATTCAAAGCCTCCGTTGACTAGCACTTCGTCAGCCTTAGCTGTGGATACAAGAAAGAGACAGGAAACCAGGAAACCAAAAAGTGGAAACGCACTTTTTCTCAGCACAGGTTCTCTCCATTCTTAAACCAATTGTCGGACTTTGAAGGCTGCGCTTGCAAAACTCGTGCCATTACCGTCTGCAGGAAGCATCTCTTTTTAAAAAGGCTAATTACTGTGATTTCGGTTTAACAACAAATCGGAACTCCCGCGTTTTGTACAGGATTCAGACTTGCCTTCCAGATTCCGGACTTTAATTTCCGTTTGCAAGAGTCTGTGGGAGTGGAGGAATTGACTCGGTGTCTCCCTATGTTACCTGTTCGAAACCAGGCGCGAGAATGCGAGTCATCAACAGCAGATTCCGGAGCTTCTGATTGCGCAAAATGTCAACTACGTGGGTGCCGGAAGGCGGCCTGAGCGAGCCTACCTACTCTCCAATTACCTTTACGAGAACTCGCTTGTTCCGCCGTCCGTCGAATTCGCCGTAAAAGATCTGTTCCCATGGGCCAAAATCGAGCTTACCGTTCGTGATTGCAACCACGACTTCCCGACCCATTATCTGTCGTTTGTGATGTGCGTCGCCGTTGTCCTCGCCGGTGCGATTGTGATGATAACGCTCAGCGCTTGGGTCGTAGGGCGCCAGCCATTCCAACCAGCGTTTGTAATCTTCGTGCAGACCAGGCTCATCATCGTTGATAAACACGCTGGCAGTGATATGCATGGCGTTTACGAGACAGAGTCCTTCATTGACACCACTCTTTGCTACTTCTTCTACGATCTGATGCGTTATGTTCAAGAAACCCATTCTTTCCGGAACCCTGAAAGTCAGATGCTTTGTATGCGATTTCATTTCTCTGTTCCTCCGAAGCTGCCCGCTGTCTCCCAAGTCGTGAATTCAAGCCGGCAAACGTCCCTAAGATAACCATCGTTAATGCGCAAGCCTTTAGCGGCGGTCTACCAATTTCCCCTCATGCAAGTGGTCTCCTTTGTATCCGACATGATTCGAAGATAACATCAGGGGACGAAAAGCAGCGTGAGGCCGCCGTGGCGGTAACTTCTCAAATTAGAATTGCAGGTCAGGCGGAATTCACAAGGACTTGCGTCTCGAGGTGCCCTAAAGCTGTAGGGGCGTCCCTCTGTGTGTTCATTATCATGACATGCTTTACAGATCGTTATCATGACATCCTTTACAGTTAATGAGGTAGTCTGCAGGGCCAGGAGGAACTGCGGATGCCTTGGAGGGCTGTGGAAACCGTGGAAAAACAAACTACGGTTTTCCCACCGTTCCCACAGCCCCTACTGCTACTAAACAAAAAGTGTAAAGGATGTCTTGACAATCAACACCTCTGTGGGCGCCCCTTTTTCCGCGAATCAAGGACCCTTCCGAACAAAGGCGCCTGTTGCGCACGCAGGGGCGCCCACAGAGGGACGGCGCTACAGCTTTGGGCACATAAGCTCGCTTCGGGATTGCCCTAAATTGGTTTTAGAATCGTGCTATGAGACCACTACTAGCAGTGCCAGGCGTTCTGCTGATCCTCATAATTATTTGGGACGCCTTTGAGACCGTCATTCTTCCGCGGCGGGTCACGAGGCGCATACGACTTGCAACCTTCTTCTACCGTAGCACCTGGTCTCCCTGGTCGTTTATTGCCGGGAAGATAACGTCCAAGCGCCGGAGGGAGAAATTCCTGGCGCTTTTCGGACCATTATCACTACTCATTTTGCTGGGAATCTGGGCCGCAGGGCTGATCGTCGGCTATGCCATTGTGCAGTGGTCGATTCGCTCCCAGCTCAATGTCGGGAATGATGCCGTAGATTTTACTGTCTATCTCTATCTTAGCGGGGTTACTTTTTTCACGGTGGGCTATGGCGACGTGGCGCCTGTGTCGCCAATGGCACGAGGAATTGAAGTGATCGAAGCAGCAAATGGCTTCGGTTTATTGGCAATAGTTATTGGGTATCTACCAGTACTTTACCAGGCATTCTCTCGACGCGAAGTGAGCATTTCGCTGCTTGACGCTCGCGCTGGTTCACCTTCCAGCGCGGCGGAATTACTGCGCCGCCAACAGGAAAATGGAAGTCTGTCCGAGCTTGGTCCACTCCTGGCTGAATGGGAACGCTGGTCGGCTGAGCTTTTGGAGAGCCACATTTCCTATTCCGTTCTGTGCTATTTTCGCTCACAACATGACAATCAATCCTGGCTATCGGCGCTAACTACGGTGCTCGACACATGCGCCCTGATCATGGTCGGAGTCGATGACGCGCCGGCTTCCCAGGCACGTCTTACCTTTGCTATAGCCCGTCACGCTGTGGTGGACATTGCACAGGTTTTTGAAACGGCGCCAACCACTAAGCAGTGTTGCCTGGACCGGTTGTCGCGGGCAGATTTGACCCGTCTGAGGGAGTTGCTGGCAAAGAATCGCATTGACTTTCAAGATGGTGAAGAATCTGATCGCCGTTTGCTTACGTATCGCGAGATGTATGAACCTTATGTCTTCGCGCTCTCAGAGAGACTAATGATGCCCCTGCCGCCGTGGATCCTTCCTGAGAATGCTATTGACAATTGGAAAACCAGCGCGTGGGGAAGGCTCCAATGAAGATATTGCCGCAGGAACGTCTCCGACAAACTTCAGTTTGTCGGTATAAACGACGAGAGCCTCTTGTAAAAATACGGCGACGTTGCGGTTCTACGCTGAAGGCCGCAAATTGGTCGATCTATTGTCGGAGTTCGGACAGGTGTGGACCTGCTCGATGAGTAACTTAAAACTGTTATTAATCTTCTCGGCGCTGGCGAGCATAATTGCCTCAATGCCACAAGCCAAACAGCAAGGACTAGAAAGCGAACGAGCCATTTCCCAGTCCATTGATAGCGGTCAGCAGTCACGCAAACAGGAACGGCCACGTGCCAGAGATCTGGGGATTAAAGTGGGAATTCTTCCCGTTGGCCCACGCAACGCAATCACCGACGTTCCCGGTGTTTTGGTTGGTCACGCTACAATCTTGCGCGGGGAGAATATTCGTACCGGAGTAACGGCGGTGCTTCCTCATAGTGGTAATCTCTTTCGCGAAAAGGTTCCGGGAGCGATCTTCACAGGAAATGGGTTTGGTAAAATAATGGGTTCCACCCAAGTCAACGAACTTGGTGAAATCGAGACACCGATTCTTCTCACCTCAACGCTCAATGTTCCGAGAGTGGCCGACGCGCTCATAGACTACACACTATCGCTTCCCGGAAATGAGGATGTTCAATCAGTAAACCCAGTGGTGGCCGAAACGAATGACGGCTATTTGAACGACATTCGGGGCCGACATGTCAGCCGTGACGAGGTCTTTTCCGCAATCAGAAACGCAAAGACCGCCGAGGTGATGGAAGGAGCGGTTGGAGCAGGAACCGGGACCGTAGCATTCGGCTTCAAAGGAGGCATTGGTACTTCGTCTCGCCAACTTCCTCAGCAATTTGGTGGCTATATGATTGGCGTACTGGTGCAGACGAATTTTGGAGGAATTCTTACCATAAACGGAGCTCCCGTAGGGCGAGAGCTGGGCCGTTATTACCTGAAAGAAGAGCTTGACGACAGTCATTCCAATCCGAACAAGCGGTCTGAAATGCGGCCTGACATAAGGCCCATGCCAAACGCAGCGGACGGTTCCATAATCATCGTAATAGCAACCGACGCTCCAGTTGATGCTCGGAATCTCAAAAGGATGGCAGCTCGCGCGATGATGGGCCTTGCCAGGACGGGAGCGGCCGGGAGCAATGGTAGCGGTGATTATGCCATCAGCTTTTCCACCGCAGCTGAACTGAGACTGAAAAACGGATCGGGCGCGATGGTTAATCACCAATCACGGCACTTCACTGCGTTAACCAATGAAGCTATGTCGCCTCTCTTTCTTGCTGTAATCGAAGCCACTGAAGAGGCGATTTATAATTCATTATTTCGCGCGGTCACAATGAGTGGTCGATCACACACAGTGGAAGCGCTTCCCCTTGAACCCACTTTGGATATTCTGCGTAGATATGGTGCGCTCGAGCGACGCTAGATTATTGTGGGCCGATTCTGATCGTCGCTATCCAAAGCCGTTGTTAATCGGCATCGGCCGGTGGTCCTATATCTGTTGACACTTTAAAGATCGCTGAATAGAATCCTTAGTATCCAGAGTTCAAACAACTGACGCGCTCAGGGAGGTCTAGGAGAGTGAAAACAACTATACGTGTCAATCGCAAGCGACCAGAATCGTTGACGAAGCAGATTACGGACCAACTCACAGAATTGATTAGCTCTGGAGCAATGGTCGCTGGAAGTTTTCTGCCGAGTGAACGCGAACTGGCCAACTCACTCAAGGTGGCACGCAATGTGGTAAGGGGAAGTTATGAGAACCTCATTCGTGCCGGCAAAATTCAGAGCGAAGGTCGCAAAGGCAGAACAGTTAGAACGGCAGGCGCCAAGAAGAAAGCAGCTGCCGCAAAAGGTGGCACGAAAAGCAGCACTAAGGCCCGCAAAAAATAGCGCATGGTAGTTTAAGGGGTGGAATTAATTCCCCCTCCCTGGCCACCAATCAATACCCACTTCACTGCGTGGCGGTTGCGGCCTCGTCCCCGAGGGCTAGAATTTCGCCACGAATCGCATTGCGCTCCGCCAATAGGCGCACGAAGAACCGTCTTCTCGTGAGGAAAAATGCGAGGGCGCGCAATCCACCTAAAAATTTGTCAAGTTCCTCGAAAAACCTAATTGCCACATACCCACTCCCCGGCAACAATAGCAACGCAAACAGAGCAGCCAACCAACCTAACCTCTCATATGCTGTGAACGCTGCGGCTATCCAGGTCACCGGAAATAGCAATAAAGCCGAGATTATTTTTATCGTTGAAACTACGTCTTCCGAGTCCTGCGAAAAGCGCGTGGAAAAGTATTCCCCCAACCGGTAGGCGGGATAATGAATAGTGGTGCCCAGCACCGCTGGTCCAAGCAGCAAAATGAAAAGACAACAGCGCGTAATTAGGTGACTAACAACCGCCAGGGTAGATACCGGAGGCGAAAGATCATCCGGATCAAAGCCAGCCTGTCTTAATTCCTCCTCAAAACGGCTCAGTCGCACTTCAAGTCTGTGCAAACGTTGCGGTGCGCGTTGCCGCAGGATCGCGTAGGCCCTGACGAAGCGCTGCTGTAGTTGCAGCTCTTCAGCCAAACTATCCTGATCCTCTTCCTCAGCAGGCGAAGAAAAGATCTTTTCGGCGCGCGTTATTGTTTGCAGCGCCTCTTCATGTTCGGCTTCGAGCACCACCTCGCCCAGGGCTCTTTCGATTCTTTGTGATAAATCTCTTACCGCATCGCGCGGAGGGTTTCCTGCAGCATCGACTTCAACCCGCGTCACCTCGATAGGTTTACCGAAATAGAGTAGCGCTGAACTGCGAAAAGCCGTCTTTGACGTGTAGTAAAGACCAGCAGGAATGATTTTTAGATCTCTAACTTCTCCGCTAGAAACAGCGCCCAACGCAATGCGCGCTGTCCCCGTCTTAATCGGACGCAATTTTGGATCATTATGCGAGACCCCTTCAGGACAGATCCCGATGGTACCGCCCTTGGCAAGAAGCATTCCAGCAGCGGCAAAAGTTTCGCGATTTCTGACAGGGTTTTCGCCTTCGTCCTGGCGGCGATAAACCGGCAACGAATCAAGCGCTCGCACGAAAAACTTGAGAACGGGCGTGCTGAACAATGGTGCTTTGGCAAGGAATGAAACGCGTCTTGGTGCCAAACACAACAGAAACGCAGGATCGACGAGTGCGTTAGGGTGGTTGAGAACGAAGATGGCCGGCGATGAGCGGGGCACGTTCTCCACACCCGCCACTTCAACCCGTCTGAAATAAACGCGAAGCGCCAGTCTGAGTATGGTGACAATAAGGCGGCGAGTCATTCAGTTGGACTCATTAACAGTTGACTTTCGATCACTTCGCTGGGTAGCGGGTAGCTCCGTGCTCATTACACGCTTCCGTGGTAGACCAGAGACCCACCCGCCGCCGAAGCTGTGAATTTAATTGAGCCTACTTCGAATCTTAACGCTATGGCCGACTAAGGACTAACAGAATCGAATGCGGGTTGGTTCGGGTTTGCACCCCAGGGGTCGCATGTCTATAGATTGACGACCACACCCCTTCCGGCGCCGTTCGGAGGAACGGAAATCGAGTAGACAGGTACTCCTCTAGAAACATTCCGCTCCTCCGAACGGCGAATGCGATTTGCTGGTGTTTCGGATCTATAAACATGTCACTCCTCACGGAGTGAGGAAATCTCCTGCAAGATTTAACGGTAATAAGATGATTTCGGTTCTCAGAGATCGCATGTTTGGCCCATTGAGAAGAGCTTCTCGGTGCATTTCGCATGGTGGTACTCACCTGTGGTTTTTTTCACAGTCTCTGAATTGCGGGTCAATGGGAGGCAACTTAGCGTCCATCTCCAGCACACATCTTTTAAATACAAGCCGGGGCTGTGCAACCGTGCGTAGGAGAACGTTTGATGCAATAATAGCGCGGCTTTCCCACGAATTCCGCTAATCCATTCTAAGAGAGGTCCCTATGAAGCGGTTGCTCTTTTTCATTTCTCTTCTTGTGTTTGCCCTTGCTGCCAACCTTGTGGCCCAGGATCGCCACCGTTTTACGGTTGAAGAATTGTTGAAGGTTCGCCGAGTAAATGATGTGCAACTCTCTCCTGCGGGGGACAAGGTAGTGTTCACTATTGGTGACGTGAACCTGAACGCGAATCGCATAGTCACGCAAATATTTTTGACGCCGGTGAGCGGCGGAGATGCGAAACAACTGACGAGCGGCGACGGCTCTGCCACGTCGCCCCGATGGTCGCCTGACGGAAAAAGAATTGCCTACGTCTCAGGAAATCAGATCTGGATTATGGATGAAGCTGGCGACCACAAGAAGCAGATCACCAGCATCTCTACTGGAGCAGGAGGGCCAGTGTGGTCCAATGATGGAAAATGGATTGCCTTTGGTTCCGAAGTCTATCCGGACTGCAAAGACGATGATTGCAACAAACGCCGTGACGAAGAGACCGAAAAGAACAAAGTAAAAGCACACGTTATGCAGCGACTGCTCTACCGGCACTGGGTGGAGTGGCGCGACGTAAAGCGGACCCATGTTTTTGTTGTCTCCAGCGACGGTGGCGGGCCACACGATCTGACCCCAGGAGATTTTGACGCGCCACCCTACGCTGCGGCTACAGGAGTTGATTACGCGATTTCGCCGGACGCTAAAGAACTCGCATTCCTGAGGAACCCTGATAAGGTGGAAGCCACCTCCACAAACAGCGATATCTATCTGGTACCTATCTCTGGCGGTTCTGCCAGAAACATAACCGCCGGCAACAAGGGCTATGATGTCGGCCCTTCCTATACCCGAGACGGAAAGTACATTATCTATCGTTCTCAAGCTACCGAGGGTTTTGAGGCCGATCGCTGGCGATTGATGAGTTACAACCGCGCTTCTGGTATCAGCGTGGAATTGACCAAAGGTTTTGACTTGCAGGTGGAAGAGTTTGCTTTGTCTCCGGAAGGAAATTCTATCTACTTCATCGCCGGGGAACGGGGACATCAACCAATCTACAGCATTCCGCTTATGGGAGGGACACCCCGGAAGGTCATTGGCGGGATCTTCGCATCCCACGTTCAACCCATTCCCAATGGCCAGACCCTTATCTTTGAAAGTAGTTCAATTGCTGAGCCGACCGAAGTCTATCGGGCGAACGTTAACGGCAGCGAGCTTACGAGTCTAACCAGCATTAACAAAGAATTGCTTTCACCAGTCAATCTTCGAAAAGCCGAAGAAGTTGAGTGGATCGGTGCACTTGCCCACAAGATACACGGCTTTATAGTTAAACCAGCCGACTTTGACCCCACGAAAAAGTATCCTTTAGTGGTCTTGATCCACGGAGGACCTCAGGGCGCCTGGAACGACAGCTGGGGCTATCGCTGGAATCCCCAGGTGTTTGCCGATGCAGGCTATGTAGTTTTAGCGCCGAATCCACGCGGCTCGACAGGTTATGGTCAACAGTTTGTCAATGAAATAAGCGGTGATTGGGGAGGCAAGGCCTACCGGGATATTATGAATGGCACCGCTGAAGTCATTCGCAACAATGCCTACATTGACAAGGATCGTGTGGGTGCGGCAGGAGCGTCGTATGGCGGTTACATGATCAATTGGATCGAAGGACACAATAACGATCCGAGATTTCAGTTCAAGGTACTTGTTTCACATGACGGAGTTTACAACTTAGCAAGCATGTATGGAGGTACCGAGGAGCTCTGGTTTCCCGAGTGGGAGTTCAAGGGCACGCCATGGACCAATCCGGCAATGTATCAGCGCTGGTCGCCTCATCTCTTCGTCAAAAATTTTAAAACCCCTATTTTGGTGATCCATGGCGAGCTTGATTATCGCGTGCCAATTGGTGAGGGGCTGCAATTGTATACCGCTGCCCAACGGGTCGGCGTTGAGTCAAAACTGCTCATTTTCCCCGACGAGGGCCACTGGGTTCTCAAACCGCAAAATTCCGCATTCTGGTATCACAATGTTCTCGACTGGTTAGGACAGCATCTAAAGCCGTAACGGCAGACGCTGTGTTCAACCGCCTCCTGGCCGCATTTGGAAACCTGAAGCGTTTCATTTAATGGGCGTAGCGGCGACTGATGCCGTCCGGACAGATTCGCAAACACATATGCGAAAGCAGGCACCGACAGACTCCGATCGCCTGGCCATTCGAGAGCGTCCAGCAGGACAGCCACTAATGCATCAAAACTGGGGCAAGCTGCTCTTCATGCATTGGCCCATCAAAGAAGAGCTGTTGCAACCGCTGATTCCTCCTCCTTTAAACATAGATACCTTTGCCGGCAGCGCCTGGATTGCTATTGTCCCATTCACAATGTGGGATATCCGCCCTCTTCCGCCCTACGTCCCACCCATTCCCGGTCTCAACCGCATGCACGAATTGAATGTGCGTACTTACGTGCATCTGGGCGGGGTGCCTGGCGTCTGGTTCTTTTCGCTGGACAGCAATAGCACTGCAGCCGTCTTAGCTGCCCGTACGTTCTTCTTTTTGCCTTATTATCACGCGGACATAGAGCTGAACCAGAAAGAGCTCATCGATTACAGGGCAACACGTACTGGCAGCCCTTCAGCACGGTTTACCGCGTCCTGGCAGATTGGTGAATCGCTTCCCCCCTCGCAACCAGGATCGCTCGAGTTTTTTCTGACCGAACGCTACTACCTTTTCAGTGAACACAAAGGTTCGATCTACCGCTGTCGCATTCACCACCAACAGTGGCCGCTGCAAGGGGCCACGCTCTCGTCCTTCAATTCGACAATGCTCGAGGCAGCGGGTCTAACAAACCCAACGGATACGCCCTTAATGCACTATGCAGAGGAGGTCAACGTAGACATCTGGCTGCTCGAGAAACAGTCTGTTATAGAACCGAGGCGCGGTACGCCGGGTAGCCTGAGCGACTAGTATGCGGTGATATCTGCGCCCTGTGTTGCGTGTGTTCTAGCCCGCGCAACTCAGGGCTAACAATCACAGCCGCAGTACACTGCTTATGCGTCGCAATCCCCATTACTCGGGTCGCTGCAATGGCGGCACCACGGCAACAAAATCATTGGCAAAACGGTCCGCATACTGATCCAACAACTGCGTAACTCGCTCCAGTCGCTCTGAACAGACAATCAAACCCACATGGTGTCGTTTCTTTACCCGATATACAATTTCTGGGTCCGAGTAGCCGGAAGTGTCCGGATATTCCTGCTTTGCCAAAGAAAGAACGATGCCTGCATACTCATTGCGAAGCGGTTTGATTCTGGTCCATGGCTCTTCCAGAACCTCAATCTTCGCCCACTCGCGCCAGAGGTTGATGCCCGAAGCGGCTTCTAATACCTCCGCTATGTACGCACCCCCGACTCGAGCAGCGATTTCGAGGAAGTAGTACTCTCCATCTGCGGAACTCTTAATAAACTCCGCGTGAGCTGCACCATGCTCAAGGCCCAGCGTTTCGATAAGCTTGCCGTTTTTTGCAAACAACTCTTGCTCGTCATTAGAGCCATGTGCAACCGTATGTGACACATAAGCGCCGCCCTGGTGAGCCACCACCATTGGCGGACGGCCGTACTGGTTTGCGCCACTAAAAATCACCCTGCCATTCTTTACCAGTGAATCGACATGAAATACTTCCCCGGCGATAAACTGCGCCAGAAGGTAATGAGGAGAACGCTCTCGCAAGCGCTCACGACCGTCTAGTTCATCAATACTTTGCCAAACCGTTTCTGCCTGCTGCACCTGCCTTATCCCTATGGCTGAGACATCCGATCTCGGCTTAATAATCCACGGCGGAGATACTCTGGCGATAAATTCGTTAACCTCATCATGATTGATCAGGGAAACAAAATCCGGCACTCTGATTCCTGCCCTCTTTGCCTCGATGCTCATAGCCAATTTGTCTCGGAACAGTCTGGCGGTAGTGGCGTTCATTCCCCCCAGGCAGAGATGTTCGCGTAACAAGCCGGCGGTAATCACATCAAATTCTTCCAGAGCCACTATTCGGTCCACTCGCGTCTGTCGGGCCAGCATACTCACAAGATGAATAAACAGGTCCGGTGTCGCATCATTAGGCAAGGCAATGAGATCGTCCAGGCTATCGCGAGGCCAATCCTCGGCGAGCATCTTTTCTTTCGTAATTAGGGTTGTCTTGCAGCCCTGGGCTTTACACTCGCGGACGAACTCGGCCCCCTTAAAGTAGGTAGCAAGACAGATGACATTCAGCTGTGGCTTTTTAGAGTGGCTCATAGCCATCGGCTTTAGGGCACTGTGAATTAAGGGTGGTCACTATAGATGTTTCCACCAGTCGCGTCACGCTGCTATTGTAAATTTCCCAAACAAGTAGTTAACTTACGGTCGACCGGCAGCCGTGGTTTAAGCTGTAGTTCTCCTTAACACTCGATCTTCAAGGTCCACACTACAACGTCCACCTTCTGGCGAAAATGACTGATTTTCGTTACTGGTGAATCATAATACTTCTCGAATACCGATGATCTTCCGCAGCCCCTTGTCTGAGACAGTTATACCCGAAGTTCCCCTGACGGACTTTGTCTTGCAACGAGCCAGTGATCTGGGATCGAAACCGGCCCTGATCGAGGCTGCAACCGGCCGTACCATCACATATGCCCAATTAGCACAGTTGATCGCCACCGCTGCAACGAGTCTGGCGGAGCGAGGATTTGGCAAAGGGGACGTCTTCGGCATTCTCAGTCCTAACATACCTGAGTACGCGATCATCTTTCACGCCGTTGCGACATTGGGAGGCATTAGTACTCTCATTAACCCTCTCTACACTAGTCAGGAAATCGCACATCAATTAAAAGACTCCGGTGCCCGGCTGCTGGTGACTGTCCCTCAGTTTGTGCCAAAGGCGCTCGAGGCAATGCAGGCAGCTCCGGTTGCAGAGTTATTTGTTTTCGGCGAGGCCAGCGACGGCACCCCTTTCACTGCTCTGCTTCACAGCAACGGCAGAATGCCGGAAGTGCGGATCAGCCCCAGAGAAGACATTGTGGCACTTCCTTATTCAAGTGGGACCACGGGACTGGCAAAGAGCGTCATGCTCACTCACTATAATCTGGTCGCAAACCTGTGCCAGATGAATGGAATGGATTACTTTACCGAACAGGATACCTTGCTGGCCGTTCTGCCATTTTTCCACATTTATGGCTTAATGGTCGTGCTTAATTTGGGCCTTTATGCAGGTGCGACAATTGTTACCATGTCGCGTTTCGAACTGGAGCCTTTCTTGAAGGCCATTCGTGACTACGAAGTAACACTCGCCCATCTGGTACCACCTGTTGTACTTATGTTGAGCAAGGATCCGTTAGTGGACCAATACCATTTTCCGAAACTAAAGACCATCTTCTCCGGAGCCGCGCCGCTTGATGAGAATCTTACGCGTGCCTGTACCCGCCGACTCAACTGCCAAATTCGGCAAGGCTATGGGATGACCGAAACCAGCCCCGTGACGCACTCCTCGCCGGCTGATTCGAATCAAATAAAATTTGGCTCTATTGGTGTGCCGGTGCCAAATACCAAGTGCAAAATCCTGAGTTTGGAGACGGGTGAAGCTTTAGGTCCGGATATGAGAGGCGAAATTTGCATACGGGGACCGCAAATTATGAAAGGTTATCTGAATCGTCCCGAAGCGACCGCGTTGACAATCGATAGCGAGGGCTGGCTGCATACTGGTGACATCGGATACGCCGATGTGGACGGTCATTTTTATATTGTCGATCGCGCAAAAGAGCTAATCAAGTACAAGGGCTTTCAGGTACCACCGGCAGAGCTTGAGGCCGTACTGTTAACACATCCCCTGGTGGCCGATGCTGCGGTCATACCTTGTCCTGATGAAGAAGCAGGAGAAGTACCGAAGGCTTTTGTGGTATTGAAGGGAGTTGCGACTGCGGATGAGATTATGGAGTTTGTCGCTGACCGGGTCGCCCCACATAAGAGAATTCGCAGTATCGAGTTTATTGCGCAGATTCCGAAGTCGGCTTCGGGAAAGATACTCCGTCGTATTCTCGTGGCAGCGGATCGAGCGAAGGTGGCGTGAACTTGTCCTGGTTCAACTTTCTGCGTAGCAATTTCGTAAGTTCTTGGTTTTTTTGAGCAAGTTTTGGGCTGAAAGCGCACTCTCCCTGGGGTCCTTATCGAGCCCGTTAGTGGCAGAACAGGTTTCACCCCGGTTAGATGTCGAATGTTTATAGTTTGGGCTAGGCAATACGTCCGGCGCCGTTCGAAGGAGCGGAATTCAAGTTGACAAATACTCATCTAGCAACGTTCCGCTCCTTCGAACGGCGCTGGTTTTTTGTGATGTCCGAATCTATAAACATCCCACTCCTACGGAGTGAATTCGGGTTATAGCACTCATAGGTATTATGACTTACCCCTATACGAGGGACGGTTTGGTTGACTTTGAATCTGCTTTTTGTTCCGATGGGTACGGCCCCGGCAGATAAGGGGCGACCATCCATCCAGTACCGCTGCCACTCAATGCGAATGTGGCTTAGCGGTTACCCATCTGGGAGGTCGTTCTCCACATTGATCTCGCTTCGGGGCCTTTATACTTAACCAGCTTAAACATCGTGCGTGAGTAAACAAGAACTCATTCTTAAAGACACACACCGCGGCCTTTGGTATGAAGATGGCGTCCTGCGAAAGATCATTGGTGGAGGACGTTATAAGATCCCCAGGTACATAAACCTGGGTTTCTATCGCCGGCCCAAGGTCGAAATAACGCTGGTGGATGTGCGCGAACGCGATCTTACGATCAAGGGCCAGGAGATCCTCACTGAAGACAAGGTAGCGATTCGCGTAAGCATCATTGTTCAATTTCGTGTCACCGATCCGCAGGCAGCGATTCATGAGGTGGCCAATTATGAAGAACGCCTCTATAGCGACGTGCAGCTGGCGGCAAGACGTTCCCTGGCGTCGATGTCGCTCGAAGAGATTCTGACGAACCGAAATAGACTCAGCGAAGATATCCTGCGAGACGTCAAAGAATCCGCGGCAAAGTATGGCGTTGCCATTTTGCGTGCCGATGTAAAGGACTTGCTTTTTCCCGGAAACCTCCAGGAGATTATGAATCGGGTGTTGGCGGCCGAACGCAACAGTAAGGCGCAGCTTGTCGAAGCCAACACGCGGGCCGAAGTGCAGAAGATCGAAGCTCGGACCAAGAATGAAGCGTACCGTCTAGAAGCAGAAGCGAAGACTCAGGCGAAGCGCTTGAGCGCTGATAATGAAGCCGAGGTCCAACGAATCAACACCGAGGCTGAGATCAAAGCGCTAAGGGAGCGTGAACTATCCGCCCACGCATATAGTGCCCATCCTGCTCTCTTGCGCTTACTCGAACTCGAAACACTGCGAGAGCTTGCTCGGACAGCAAACGCTCGCATCTACGTAGACTTTAATGGACACTCTCGATCGGATTTAGAAAAGGAAGACTAAGCTATCGTTGTAGATCTTCGATCCCACATAATCTTTCGAAGGTTTGCAAATCTGTTTGCTGCTATTGAAAGGAACTACGAATATGCCACGATTTGCCGCAAGAGAAATATTTCTAGCGTCGCTGGTCCTTATCGGGGGGTTAGTTGCATTGGTGCAAGGTCAGTCTAACGTTCCTGACTCCAAGTGGCGATCCTTCAATGCGGAGGGTGAGGAATTCTCAGTTCTAATGCCAAAGGATCCTACGATTGAGATAAGCAAAGTTCCCTATCACAAAATGGAACTGAATTCGAGTGTGTATCTTTTCGGCGGTCAGGCCGGACCAATCTTTGCTGTCGTCTCCTTGTTCGGAATAAAGTCGAATCCCGCAGCATATACGGAAATGGCGAGGGTCAATTCTTACGTCGATGCCGTTAAGGATATCTTTCCAGCCAAGGTTCGGGGTAAAGACGCTATCGCCAAATTCACACTCGTAGGTAACAAGACGCTGAACGGTCACGCCGGTCGGGAGTATAAGTTGACCATCGGCGATCTCTCGGGCACCGCACAGGTCTTTGCGACCAAGAAACGGTTCTATGCAATTATTTTTCTAGATACAAAGAAGGATGATTCTCTGCGGGACCGCTTTTTGAGCTCATTCACCTTACCCGAAAAAATAAAGGAACCGGCCGTCACAGTTGCTGTCCAAAACCCACCGAGGACCACTGCGGCCGAAACGGCCCCGGCAAACTCCACCAAGGCAGCTACCACCACGACACCAGAAGCCGAAGCTGCTGCTGCTGCTGATGCAACTCCGGACGCTAAGACGGGAGACGCTTCAACTCCGGCAGGACAGTCAGGACAACGGAAACCGATTTCCGGTGGAGTATTGAACGGCAAGGCCCTCGCGCTGCCCAAGCCGGACTATCCAGCTGAGGCGCGCAATGCGGGAGCTTCCGGAACGGTGGTGGTCCAAGTAACTATCGACGAACAAGGAAATGTGATAGCCGCTCATGCTGTGTCAGGCCACCCACTGCTGCAGGCGGTATCGGTGAATGCAGCACGTCAAGCAAAATTCGCTCCCACGTCGTTGATGGGTGAAGCGGTGAAAGTCACCGGCGTAATCACGTACAACTTTGCGCAGTAAATGATGGTCGATGGTCTTTGAGCTTTGGTCTTTGAGCTTTGGTCTTTGAGCTTTGGTCTTTGAGCTTTGAGCTTTGTACTTTGTACTTTGAGCTTTTATGAGCTTTGAACTTTGTACTTCGTACTTTGAGTTTAGTTCTCTGAGGTTAGTGGCCAGTTGTGCTCTATACAAGATTCAAAGTTCAAAGCTCACCAAAGTACAAAGTTCAAAGTTCAAAGTACAAAGTTCAAAGTACAAAGCTCAAAGGCCAAAGGCCAAAGACCAACAGTTACTATTTCACTACTCTCGGAGTCCCGACTAAAATGTCTTCACAGGTAGCAACCGCGCCAGCCTGGACTATTCCTGATTATCTTGAAGTTCATAATGGTCATTTGACTGTCAATGGCGCCGATGCTTTGCAACTGGTTCGGGACTACGGGTCACCTCTTTTCGTTTTTTCGGAATCTCGTATAAGAACGAACATTCAAAGACTTAAGGATGGCGCCGCTGCTGTGGACCACCCGATTCGTTTCTTCTACGCCTCAAAAGCCAATTCAAATATGGCCATACTCAAGACCGTACTTGAGGCGGGTATTGACGTCGAAGTCAATAGTGGCGGCGAACTCTACAAGGCTCTGCAAGTGGGATTTCGGCCTCAGCAAATAATTTTCAATGGCACAAGCAAGAGTGGTGCTGAATTGGACGAATCAGTGCGGGCCGGAATATATGCCCTGAATGTAGATTCCATTTACGAAATTGGACTGGTGGAAGAATCAGTCAAGCGAGTCGCGGCAGAACGCGGCGGCCCAATTGTGCCCGCGCGCATAGCCTTGCGGTTGGTCCCCGAGATCGGTACTCGTTCCCATCTCGGCTTGCAGACAGCGCTGCTTACTTCCAAATTTGGCATCTCCTCATCTGAAGTGCTCGACGCTTTCCGCCGCGGTTTACAAAATCCCGACTTAATAACTGTTTGTGGCATACACATCCATGTCGGTTCGCAAACGCCCGATGTAGAGCCCTTTGCGCAAGCCTTTCGGAACATGTGGGAGCATCTCGTTACGATTCATCGTGAAACCGGCCATACTCTCGAGCATATAAATTTAGGTGGGGGCATTCCCGTCAACTATCTGCGCGACCGGTCACACGCCGATCGGTTGCCGGAACATGAGCGCGAGATGCTGGGTGCCGAACTGGAGCCTGCGACCGTGTTGGCCGAGGCCTTGCAGGTGGCTCGTAAGTCGGCGCGTGAAGCGGGAGCTGAACAGCTTCTCGATCACCTTACGATACTGCTTGAGCCAGGTCGCAGTGTTATCGCCGACGCAGGCCTCGTCCTTACAACCGTGCTCAATATGAAGCGTCGACCAGAAACCGGAGATGTCTGGTTGCTTACGGACGCCGGTTATAATCTGATGCTCTCGATGAACAACTACAAATGGTACTACCACCTGGTCTCCGCCAGTCGGGCCGGTGAACCTCACAACCGTGACTACAAGGTGGCTGGCCCGCTCTGTGATTCCGGAGATGTCTATTTTGACATCGAACGTTGCGGCCGTTTACCGGACTACCGCGGCCTTCCGGTGGATGTTCAGCCCGGTGAAGTCCTGGGGCTTCTCAACAGTGGCGCGTACTCGCTGGCTCAGATGTTTCCTTACAATGGGCGGCCGCTACCGGCGGCGGTTTTGATCCGCAAGGATGGAAGCGTCAGTCTGGCCCGCCGCCGCGACTCCTACCAGGACCTGCTTACCGGGGATCAATGGTAATCGCGCACGCTCCGCACGACCGGCAGCTTGGCCGCAGAACCTTTATAAAAACAGCCAGTATTGCGGCGGCGGGCGCGCCCCTCGTCTTCAGCCCCTTTGTTCAGCGCCACACTTATTCCTGTATCGTAATTGGCGCCGGTCTATCGGGACTTGCCGCTGCTCGCTCGCTAAAACAGGCCGGCTGGAGCGTAACTGTATTAGAAGCTCGCGAACGTGTTGGCGGTCGAGTTTTCACTTCCAGTTTCCCTGGCGCACCGGAGCTTACCTGCGAATTAGGCGGCGAATGGGTAGGCGAGAGTCACGAACGGATGAAGGGCCTTTGTCATGACTTTGGATTGAAACTCAACGATCACCGCTTCCAGGCCTGGCTCCTGCGTGACGGGGACATCAAGCGTCCGGGACAATGGGATTTCTCGCCGCAGGCGAAACACGCATTTGAACAATTCCGCAAGACTTATCACAACTATTCAGCGACGGACCAGCGACGACTGGATCAATATGATTGGTGGACGTGGTTAGAAAAGATTGGCTTTACCCAGGACGATCTACTCTTACGTGACCTGCAGGACAGCACTGATTTTGGCGAGACGATTCGCATGGTGTCCGCCTATGCCGCTGCCGCCGAGTATTTCGAATCCAGCCCCGCCAATGAAATGGACTACAGAATAGACAGGGGAAACAGAAGTTTGGTAATTGCGCTGGCCGCAAGTATTGGCAGCTCCGCAATTCAAACCAGCATGACTGTCCAAAAGATTAGACAGCAAGGTGGCAAGGTAAGAGTTGTTGCCAATGGCAGAGAATTGATCGCCGACGCTTGTATTTGCACGGTCCCACCACGTACGCTTGGTAAGATCGTCTTTGATCCTCCATTACCCATAATTCAAAGCAGTGCTGCTGAGAAACTACAATACGCACGGATTATTAAGAATTCCGTGCTCTTTCGGGAGCGGTTTTGGGAGGCTGAAGATTTTTCACTGGTCAGTGATGTCACCTCACATTACTACTTTCACAGTACCAAGAATCAGCCTGGACCAAATGGCATTCTCTGCAGCTATGCGGTAGGCGAGAAAGCGGACGTCCTGGCCTCACAAAGTAATCAGAGGCGCCGCGAGATAGTGACTCGCGATCTCGAGCCGCTCAATCGCCGGGCGCCCGAACTAGCGATAAATATGCAGTCGTATGCCTGGCAGCGCGATCGGTACACAGAAGGTGCGTATGCGTTCTATCGGCCGGGCCAATGGTTTACGTTACGGCCCATCCTGCAGCAGCCACATGGCAAAGTGCTTTTCGCGGGCGAGCATCTGGCAGATTGGCAGGGTTTTATGGAAGGAGCGGTAGTAACGGGCGAAGAAGCGGCAAAAACTCTTATCGGAAGAAGTAGGACCAGGCGTGTCGCCTGAGATAATCCGCAGCTGGCGCAGACCAGGCCGATTACAGATTAGGAATAAAGCTCGAGCCCAAACGATCCGGAACTTACTGCTAAGCGAGACGATCCAGAACTTGCTCTTGCGTATGTCCTGCTCTTCTGTAATCTGTGGACTTATTTGTTTAGAAGGTGAATTCGAGACTAATCCTTGGCCAAGCCCGTTAAATCCCAACTCGTACGTGGCCTGACGCTGATTGCGGCTATCTCGATCGTCGTCGGGAATGTTGTTGGTACGGGTGTATTTCTGAAGGCACGGGTGATGACGTGCAATGTGGGCACGCCCTGGATGGTACTGATCGTCTACATCGTTGCCGGTTTGCTGTCACTTGCCGGCGCGCTGAGCTATGCAGAGCTGGCGGCGATGATGCCTCGAGCTGGAGGCGAGTACGTCTTTTTGCGGGAGGCGTATGGGCCACGCTGGGCATTTCTCTATGGCTGGATGTCTTTCTTTATTGGGAAAGCCGGTTCTCAAGCTGCTCTTGGCGTTCAGTTCGCTAGTTTTTTGAATATTACCCTCGGCGGCGTGCTGACCGGCGTGTACTTCTCCCGTAATGTCCTGGGTTATCCGGTTCCCTTCGGAAAACTGCAACTGGTTGCGCTTGGCTCGATCGTTGTCGTCACAGCCATCAATTGCCTTGCCGTAAAAGTGAGCGGTGGCGTGGCTGCAGGTCTCACGGCGATCAAGATCGCCGTAGTCCTTCTGGTGGGGATCGGCGCTTTCATTTTTGCGAGGGGCGCTGATTGGTCGCATTTCGCCCAGAGCAACATGGGTGGTACCTGCGAAGGCGTTAGTGCCATCGCTCGAACTGGATTCGCCGGATTCGTTGCCGCGATGATGGGAGCCTTATGGGCTTATGATGGGTGGAACAATGTAACACTGGTTGCGGGTGAAGTGCAGAATCCTCAACGAAATCTGCCGCGGGCGTTGATCGGTGGCATGTTATTGATTGCCGCTTTATACGTGATGGTCAACTTTGCATATTTTTACACGTTAACACCAACAACGATTGCCAGCGTATCGACTGCCTCTTCAGTTGCAACCGAGGTCGCGAAAACCTTTCTGGGCCCACTCGCCGTCACCTTGATTGCTGTAGCTTTACTTTTTTCGACATTTGGCACCCTTCACACCTCAATCCTGACAGGCGCTCGCGTACCCTACGCGATGTCGCAGGATCGCCTTTTTTTCCAACGGCTGTCCAAAGTGTCACCCCACACGCATGTTCCTGTTGGAGCGTTGATCGCGCAGGCCGTTTGGGCCTCTATTCTCATCATCATCTTTTCGTCGTCGTTCGATATTCTTACTGACTATGCGATCTTCGGCCTATGGATCTTTTACGCGTTAGTCACCGCTTCGGTTTTCGTTTTGCGCCGCCGCCTGCCAGACGCGGAACGTCCGTATCGCACTTGGGGCTACCCCGCCGTCCCCGTGCTCTTCATCGCCGCTGCAGCGGTACTCTTAAGCAAGACTCTTTGGGACGTACGAGGAGATGCCGTCACTGGAATTACCCTGATCCTGCATGGAGATTTGGCGCCCGGCATCGTCACTATTGTCAAAGATCCGCCGCTATTTGGCTTGATTTTGATCGCTATAGGGTTTCCAGTCTATTGGTACTGGGCTCGTCACAACCGCAGAACAGAATGAACCAGCCCCTTACCGATGCACGACCTGAATGAGTGGTGCGGACGAACCCTCGCTCGTCGCCAGCAGAGCCTTGCCATCGAGTCGATACCCGATTGCCTCGCCCTGCGGTCTGGAACCAAGGGTGATTGGCTTCAAGTGCTGTTTCCAGATGGTGTCAAATGGGGACTTGCAGTCCGGCAGAACCAATTCGTAACCTTGCAGGTAATCGCAAAGCGCAACACGACAACCATCGGGTGACACGTCCCCATCAGTAATCATTCCACCCAGAAGATCGGGTACGCTAAGTTCCGCGATAAATTCCAGTGTTGTCTGACTGGTTACTTTCAGCGGGGCTGTCGCTTTATACACACGGGGATTGGCAAGAGCCTGCTTGGTCACGAGATACAGATTTCCGGTCCGTGGGTGGACCAATAGCGCCTCCGCGTCATACTTGCCATCAGGATAGCGAAGGCGTATGAGCTCAGCAGGTTCACTGAGACGCGGTTTGCTTTTTGTCGAACTGGAATCGCCTGCGGTGATTGTTGGTTCAGCCACGCGATAGACTTCGATAGACGAACGTCGCGCGTCGTTATCCCCGATATCACCGATGTAAAGATAATTCTTGTTGCTTTCAGGGCCTGGTCCCATCGAGATTGATTCCCAATCGTGGGCCTCGGCTCCGGTGACCCGCCAAACACCCCGATGGACTCCGTGAATATCGAAAGCGTAAATAAAAGGGCCATCCCCGGAATCGTTGTGAGTCCAATAAAGGCCCGGTGTCGTGCGAGAAGCGACAATGCCGCTGCTTTCATTAACGGCCCGGTTTTTCAGACTGGCAATCTTTACTGGTGGTCCATAGCTATCATTGGCGGTGATGGCGGTTTTCTCCGGATTGATGGCTTGCGCCGATTGTGACGGCTTGGCCCCTCGCCAACTGGACCATCGCTGGAAGCCGAGCACGCACAGGCAGGTGGCCAATATGATCGCTGTTAGTAGGGCATTACGAGCAAACATCTGGATGCAATTTACGAGAGCTTTTGTACCAGGGCTTCGTGTGCGACTTCCTTATCGTCAAAATGAAAGACCTCACGCCCGATGATTTGATAATCTTCATGGCCTTTGCCGGCGATCAACACCAGATCGTGCGAACGTGCCTCCTGCACAGCCTGATAGATGGCTTCACGCCGGTCGGAAATTTTCTGATAAGGCTTTCCGGTCTTCCGCAATCCAATCTCAGCATCGGCAAGAATACCTTCTGGATTTTCAGTACGCGGATTGTCTGAGGTGAGAATTACGATGTCACTCAAACTGCCCGCCGCCTCGCCCATCGGTGCCCGCTTGGAACGATCGCGATCGCCGCCACAACCAAAAACAGTAATTATTCGTCCTTCCGTTACCTCACGAGCCGTCCGTAGGACGTTAAGCAATGCGTCATCCGAATGGGCGTAATCGACGACTACTGCAAAATCACCTTCGTGAGCGACGCGTTCGAATCTGCCGGGCGCGCCCGCGCAGTGGCCCAGCGCCTCCGTGATTACGTCGAGACTGTATCCGAGGGCAATTCCGCTCCCGACTGCCGCCAACGTATTGTAGACGTGAGGTGGTCCGACAAGCCGTGAATGAAAATCTCTCGTACCTACGGGCGTATTGAGCTTAAAGTCCATGCCATTAAGAGAAAATCGAAGATCGCTGGCTGTCACCATCGCCTTGCTCTTAACACCGTATGTTAGAAGACTGAGACCCTCGCGATCGAGTTCACTTGCAAGCTCTACGCCGTAGGGATCGTCTATGTTGATTACCGAGATCCGAGGCCGGGAACCCAATCGTCCATCAAACAGACGCCTCTTCGCATACCAGTAATTCTCCATCGTGCGGTGATAATCAAGATGGTCTCGGGTTAAGTTCGAAAAGACCGCCACTGCGAAGTGAAGTGCATCGCAGCGATGAAAATCCATTGCCTGCGAGGAACATTCCATTACCGCGGTGCGGCAACCCAACGCCACCGCCTGACGCAGGAGTCTTTGCATATCAGTGGCTTCAGGCGTGGTTCGTTCCGCTTTGCGCCGTTCCTTGCCGATGCGGTATTCGACAGTACCGGTCATTGCGACTGGCTCGCCAGCAGTTTCTGGAATCGAGGCGATGAGGTATGCGGAAGTCGTTTTACCGTTGGTTCCAGTGATGCCCACTAGTTGCAACTCATGTGAAGGATAGTGTTGCACCTCAGCGGCAGCCAGCGCCATGGCCCGGCGGGCGTTCTCCACTTTGAGCCATGCACCCTTGAAGCCAGCAGGACTATCCTGCTCCGAAATAATTCCCACTGCACCTTGTTGCATCACTTGTGGAATAAATTTGTGGGCATCGAGGAACGCGCCACGAATGGCTACAAATAAAAAGCCCGGCCCAGCGACGCGAGAGTCATGGGTTATATCATTAACCTGGTCTTCCACCCGACCCCTTAATTTGGCCCCTATGATGGGCACGAGGGTCCCTACCGATATTTTTTTATTCCTCGTCACGGTATCGAAAGGGTTCACCATCTATGATCTGTAAATGACGGAACGGAGCGCGGTAGCGCCGGGTCGATCTCAGCTGTCAGGAGTCGAGTTGCTGAGATTGAACCCGCACTGCCGCGCTCTGGTCCGTAGGTAGTGCTCACGGTTAGAGTGAGCCAATGATCTTGCGATACTGGTCCTCACTGAAGGCCTTCAGTGTCTCAGTTTGTACGCTTCCCTGAGAACCAAGAGCAAGTAATGCTTTGGCCATGGATTCATCATCTGGCGCTTCAAGGATGCAGACAAGATCGTAACGGCCCATAGTGAGATAGGTATCCTTCAACTTTACCCCCACTTTCTTAAAGGCCTTGCGGGCGGCATCTAGCCGTTTGGGGCTGTTTTTGACGCTCGCGACACCCTGTTGTGTCCAGCGGAGAAGGGCAATATACGTTGACATGAGAGTCTCCTTTCAACATTGGGAAGATCAGATTTTGATATAAATCCTGCGACTGTAAAGAATCCACATTAGCCCCAGCCACACAAGCACAAAAGCAATTGCAAAAGCCAGAGACGCATTAATCGGTGACGCCCACCTAAGAAATAGTTCCTGGTAAATCCAGTCTTGCAGTGAGCTTTGCTCACCATTGGCGCCGGCCACCTCAATTAACCCGAGTAGCCGAGCCATTATTCCCGTCCCAACAAACAAGGCGATGGCATTAACGCCAAGGACCACAAAAGGTTGAGACCACTTAGTATAGTTCCTGATGTCTATTAACCAATAACAAAATGCCAGCAGCTGCAGGGCCATCCCACCTGTCAACAGCACAAAGGAGCTGGTCCAAAGCGCTTTGTTAATAGGAAAGTACGGATTCCAGGCCCAACCGCCGACAATGCAGCACATTCCTGCAACAAAGAGTCCCGAGACCTTTTCATATTCCGATTTCCGGGAACGCAGCCACGTTCCGGCTAGTACGCCGAGAAGTGTCGTGACCACCGCCGGAATCGTACTCAAGATCCCTTCGGGATCGTAGACTCTGGCGGAGACCCAGACATGGCGACCAAAGACGGTACGATCGACAAAGGAAGCCAGACTGCCCTGTTTGCTCAGGTCTCCAGGGGCGTAGCCGGGGGCAGCCACCCGGGTCATCAACAACCAATAAAGGACCAGCAGCGCAGCGGCAACGATGATCTGAGTTCTCAGCTTCGTATTGAGAAAAGTCAGCGAAGCAAAGAAATAGCAGACGGCAATGCGCTGCAGAACTCCCGGAATGCGGAGCTGAGCCAGATCAAAATATGGGAACCCATTCAGAAAGAGTCCGAGCGCAAAAAGAATCAGCGTTCGTCTCAGAACTTTCCCATAAAGACCGCGCTGACTCTCACCGCTGGCCATGCACCGCCCGAACGCCAGCGGAATCGCTACCCCAACAATAAAAAGAAAAAAAGGAAAAATTAGATCAGTTGGTGTCCAGCCATTCCATTGAGCATGCTCCAGAGGCCAATAATTTTTACTCCACGATCCGGGATTGTTAACCAGAACCATTGCGGCAATGGTAATGCCCCGGAAGACGTCCAGCGAAACCAGACGGTTCATGTAGTCGCCCGCCTCGTGCCGTTGAGCCGATTTAACCATCACACTTCCAAGTTGATCCACAGAGCTTCTGAGCAGTAACGGACGCCTTACTGCTCCCTGTGTTAAAGTGGTTAGCATTGAGAAGATCTTTTATATGCGCATGCTGGGGACAAACTGGACGAGTATTTAACCGAAATCGACCGGGAACACAAACGCGTTTAGAGGATTAGTGTCTTGTCACTAATGTTAGATGAAATCGTTGAGCAGCCAGAGGCGTTAGCTCGCACAATTGAAGCGGAACGAGGAAAGATTGCCAAGCTGGGAAAGTTTCTCCGTGCGCGCGACATCGAGTTGATCGTACTGGTGGCTCGCGGAAGCTCAGATAATGCTGCGCTGTTCGGACGTTATCTCATGGAGATAACCACGGGCATACCAGTTTCGCTTTCTGCTCCTTCTGTGCACACACTCTATCGTGCCACGCTGAGACTCCGGCGAGCGGTGGTGATCGGCGTATCTCAGTCAGGAGAAGGTGAAGACATTATTCAGGTCCTGGAAAACGCGCGGTCCAGTGGGGCGTACACTATAGGCATTACTAATGAGCCCGACTCATCCATGGTTGGCGTCGTCGATGAAACTCTGTTGATGCATGGCGGCCGCGAACGATCAGTTGCTGCCACAAAGACTTTTACGGGACAGATGATGCTCTTTCACATGTTGGCAACAGAGCTTGCCCAAACGGGAGCAACTCCGCCGTACGAAAATATTCCCGCTTTTGCCGCCAAAGCCCTTGAACAGAAGAGTGCGATAACGGAACTAGTGCAGCGTTATGTCTTTATGGAGAACTGCGTGATTGTGGGACGGGGTCTAGCCTACGCAAACGTCTATGAACTAGCGCTTAAGTTGATGGAGACCTGTTATGTTGTGGCCGAGCGGTTTTCGTCAGCCGACTTTCTGCATGGGCCAGTGGCCATGGTTGAGCGGCACTTTCCCGTAATTCTCTTTGCTCCACCTGGAGTTATGCTGCCCGGAGTAAAAGCGCTGATCGATAGGCTGGCCGAACTGCACGCCGACACGCTGGCTATTACGGGTGATCTGGACACAGCCAGTGTCTGCTCGCGAGCAATCATTATGCCCAAAGAAATTGACGAATTTGTCGCGCCTATTCCCTATATCATACCTGGTCAACTGTTCGCTGCGTTATTGGCAGAAGCGAAAGGTCTCAATCCTGATTCACCGCGCTCTCTCTCGAAAGTTACCAGAACACTCTGATTCAGGTGGTGTCTAGTTTCAACCCGCTAGGTAGCAATGTTCGAAGTTCTTTTGTGCAAGATTTTTGCCACTTCTTAACGACATGAATATTGAATTGAAAGATCCTTCCAAAGGCCCAATCTACTTGCAGCTCCGCCAACAAATTGAAGATCGGATTCGCAGTAAGGCTGTTGCCGCGGGAGACACGTTGCCGTCTCCCGCGGTATTGGCCCAAAAGTTATCAATCGATAAGGGTGAGGTGCAACGAGCCTACTATGAACTGGAACAGTCAGGACTTGTAAAGAAAGAGAGTGGAAAGGACTTTCTGGGAAAGGCAAAGCTCACCTATCGAGTTGTTTGCCGTCCTTAACACCGTGGAGTTACTTCCGCGGTAAGGTAATAAATCAGGGCTGTCAGCTTTTCAACTCCGTAGCCGTGACATGAATATAGAACAGAGGTGAAAACACCAGCTAACACACCGCACTGCTCGTTGATTATGGTATTCTTTTTACACTGCTGTTCGACATTATCCAGTGATGCGAAAGTGGCGGAATTGGCAGACGCGCCAGACTTAGGATCTGGTACCGCAAGGTGTGGGGGTTCGAGTCCCCCCTTTCGCACCAGGTGTTTAGGAATCGCGATACCTGATTGAAGGAAGGACGCCCGTACGATCTGTTCGCATCTTCGAACGGGCTTTATGTTTGATGAAGACAGAACTCGTAGACGTTTCCCCGACCCGCAAAGAGATAAAGATCGAGATTGAACCGGCGACCGTGCGCGAAACTATCGATCGCATCAGCGACCGCTACGCAAAACAGGCAAACGTGCCGGGATTTCGCCGCGGTCATGCACCCCGCTCAGTGGTGAGAACTCGCTTCAAGAGCGAAATACGCGGAGAGGTACTGCGTGAATTGGTTCCTGAAGCAATAAGCAGCGCTATTGATGAACATGAATTGGCCACGATCGGTGAGCCGGATGTCCATCTCGACAACGCCGATTCCTGGGAACATTTCGGGGAAGAAGCCATTTCGGTGCATGTGCATCTCGAGGTCTTGCCGAATGTCGAATTAGGCAAATACAAAGGTCTGGAAGCTGTTCGCCGTGTCCGGCCTATTTCGGAGGCTGACGTAGATAGCATGATCGAAGGGCTGCGCGAAGCGTCGGCAGCGCTGCAGCCGGTGGAGGACCGTGGAGCGGAATTGGGCGATACCGTCACTGTGAATTTTCACGGTAAGTTTCTCGAGCAAACAGCCGTGGAGGAGGACATTCGTGTCGAAGATGTGGATGTAATTCTGGGAGGAGAAGGCGTTCAGCAGGAGTTTACGCAGAATTTGCTGGGTGTGAAGGCCGATGAAGAAAGAACCTTTACTGTTGAGTATCCTGGTGACTTTTCATCCAAAGGGCTGGCGGGAAAAAAGGTCGAGTATAGAGCGAAAGCAAACGCAGTGCGCGTAAAAGAACTGCCGGACGTTGATGATGAGTGGGCCAGGAGCCTCGGCGAAGAATTTGATTCAATTGAGACTCTGCGAAGGAAGGTAAAAGAAGATCTTGAGAGGCGCGCGGCCACAGAGGCAGATCACAGGTTGCGCTCTGATCTGCTGAACGCCCTGCTTGCTGAACACCTTTTTGAAGTGCCGCAGAGTTTGGTGGAACATCAAACCGCGAACCGGGCGCAAAATTTGTTGCGTGACATGGCGAACAGAAGTATTGATGCGGCGAGCAAGGACCTGGATTGGGAACGCGTGCGCACCGAGTTGAGGAGTCAGGCAGAGGATGATGTGCGCACTTCAATGCTGCTTGAACGCATCGCTGATGAGGAAAAACTAAGCGTGTCAGAGGAAGAAGTTGAAGCAGAAATTACTGCACTTGCCGACGCCTCGCGACAGCCGAAAGAGCAGGTGCGCGGGGTCTTGACAAAGGAGGGTGGCGAACGTAGCATCGCGAATAGGTTGCGTAATCGCAAGGCGCTTGACCTGTTGATTGAGAACGCGCGCGTAAGTGAAGATGAGTGGCGCGACGAACTGCAAGTTAACTCAACCGCGGCCGGTGAGAGTTCACCGACAGAGACGCAAAAGAGTTCCACGGACGATAGCGACGCGACAACCCCCACAACATCTTCTCCCTCGTGAAGCTTGATCAATCTACCCACTAACTCTTGACAAAACGCAAAGTCACGAAAGGTTTACATTTCCTATGGCTCTAGTCCCGATGGTCGTCGAGCAGACATCGCGCGGTGAGCGCGCCTTCGACATCTACTCGCGACTGCTTAAAGACAACATCATCTTTCTCGGCACTCCTATAGACGATCAGATTGCCAACTTAATTGTGGCCCAACTCCTTTTCCTCGAAGCTGAAGATCCGGAAAAGGACATTAATGTCTACATCAACTCACCTGGTGGTTCTATTACTGCAGGAATGGCGATTTACGACACAATGCAGTTTATTCGTCCGGACGTCACAACGATTTGCGTGGGACAATGTGCCTCGATGGGAGCTTTGCTACTGGCGGCTGGCGCCAAGGGAAAGCGTTTTGCCCTGCCAAACTCTCGGATACTTATTCATCAACCAACAGGCGGCTCGCAGGGTCAGGCGACCGATATCCGAATACAAGCAGAAGAAATTCTGCGTATGCGGGAGCTTACCTCTCAAATCCTTGCCAAACACACCGGCCAGTCATATGACACGGTAGAGCGCGATGTTGAACGAGATAAAATAATGTCTGCCATGCAGGCCAGAGAATATGGTTTAATAGACGAGGTGATCGCGCACCGCGAATAGCGCTGCGACTCGGAGGGTCCCGCTGATGATTGCAAAGATGAAAGCCCGCGGATTTCCGTGCTCGTTCTGTGGTCGATCGAAGGGCGAGGTGGCTAACATCATGGCCGGCACACCGCAACATGCCCCTCGTGTCCCCCAGCAGATGGAGGGTAAAACCGCGTTCATCTGCAACGAATGCGTAAGACGTTATTATCAGCTGGTCGTTGCCACTGAAGTCTCAAATACCACAGTGGTCGTTCCTAAATAGAAACGGATTCGAACATTCGAGGAGCTCCCCTACAAGCATGGTAAGACGAACCGATGATACGTTGCGCTGCTCGTTCTGCGGCAAATCGCAGAATGAAGTGAAGAAACTCATTGCTGGTCCAACAGTCTACATTTGCAATGAATGTATCGATATCTGCAATGAGATCATCACGGACGATCAACAGGCTGAGTCCGTAGCAACGAGACCGCCGCTCCCCAAACCCGGCGAGATTAAAGGCTTCCTTGATGAGTATGTTATCGGTCAGGAAGAGACAAAAAAGCGCCTAGCAGTGGCTGTTTATCAACACTACAAAAGAATTGAAATCGGTCGCCGCCGCTCCGAGGTGGAGATCCAAAAAGCGAATATTCTCCTCATTGGACCAACGGGTACGGGCAAAACTCTCCTGGCTCAGACCCTTGCCCGCATGCTAAGCGTGCCGTTTACCATTGTCGATGCGACCACGCTCACTGAGGCAGGTTATGTAGGAGAAGACGTCGAGAACATTATTCTAAAACTCTTACAGGCAGCCAACGGCGATGTGGAAAGGGCTCAACAGGGCATTATTTACATTGATGAGGTTGACAAGATCTGCCGGAAGGATGAGAACCCTTCGATAACCCGCGACGTTTCCGGAGAAGGCGTACAACAGGCGCTCTTGAAGATCCTGGAAGGAACAGTTGCTAATGTTCCACCTCAGGGAGGTCGAAAACACCCGCACCAGGAGTTCTTCCCGGTTGATACCACGAACATTCTTTTCCTCTGTGGTGGTGCTTTCGTTGGCCTGGAAAAAGTCATCGAGCGACGTTTGCGCAATAAGTCGCTTGGATTCCATGCCGAGGTTAAAACGGGCCTACACCGCCACGCAGAGGCTCTCGCACAGGTCCAGCCAGAGGATCTGATTCGCTTTGGATTGATACCTGAATTTGTTGGTCGTTTGCCTGTTTGCGGTGTTCTTCACGAGCTTGATGAAGCCGCCCTAATAAAGATTCTCACCGAGCCGAAGAACGCGTTGGTGAAGCAGTACCAGAAGAAATTTGACTTTGACAATGTAAAGTTGAAGTTTACTGAGGACGCCCTTAAAGCCATAGCGTGCCAGGCCGTGGAAAGAAAAGTGGGCGCTCGCGGCTTGATGATGATTTTGGAGGAGCTACTGCTGGACGCGATGTACACGTTGCCATCACAGAAGCGTATTAAGGAGTTTGTAATCACGAGCGAAATGGTCGAGAGAAGGCGCGCTGTCCCGGGCGAGGGCTTGACCGGTGTTGATGGGGCAGCGGCTTAGCTGTCCTTTCACCAAAGTTGACGCGCTTGCGGGCTCCTGACCGCCCAGCTTTATCTCTAAGAAGTAACCCGGATATCCCACCTGATAACAAGATAATCCCTATTCCCGCAAAGAAAACCTGCCTAAACAGCTGGATGTAGCGCACACGCACGAAATGATTTACAATTACATGCCTTTATACGAAGGGCGAGACGGTCAGTTGAGCGGCTCGCCTTTGTTGCAAGAATAGCTTAAAAAGTCCCCACTTGAACCCTATGGAAGAATATTCAGATCGCGCTCCCGCGGACGTTGCCTGGTATCCAATGGTGCCGATCCGGGATGTCGTAATTTTCCCCTTTACAAAAGTTGCATTCAAAATAGGACGACCAGGATCAGTACGAGCATTAGAACAGGCTCTTGCTGCCGACCGGACCATTTTCTTAGCCACCCAGCACGATGCCACGGTAGATGAACCCTCTCCTGAACAAATTTACGGTGTGGGAACGTTGGGCAGAATTCTCCAATCCCAAAAGCAGGACAACGGCCAAATCAAAGTAGTAGTTGAAGGACGGGAACGCGCTACCACTGTGCGAGTGGAAAACACCGAGAGCGCTTTTATGGCGCTGGTGAAGCGCGCTCCGGTCGTCAGTGAAGAAGGAACACGGTTAGATGCTCTGATCCAGAAGGTTGGGCAGCTCGTGGAACAGCATTTACGCCTGGCGCCAGATGCCCAGACTGATGCCTTGCAAACGGCCCTCCGTAATCAGGATCCTTCTCATCTTGCCGATGCTCTGGCCTCCCAGTTACGGATTTCCGTGGAGGACAAACAGGGATTACTCGAGCTCTTTTCCACTCAAGCCCGTCTGCAACGATTAATCGAATTGATTGAGATGGAAATTGAAAAGCGCCAGCTCGACCGGACTATTCAGACCCGTGTGAAGCGGCAGATGGAGAAGGCTCAGAAGGAATACTATTTAAACGAGCAGATCAAGGCCATTCATAAGGAGCTGGGCCGCAAAGATGAAAAGGCAGAGCTCGAAGATCTTAAAAAGAAGATTGAAGACGCCGGCATGACTGAGGAGGCAAAGGAGAAAGCGATGCAGGAATTGCATCGGCTGGAAGCCATGCCACCGATGTCTGCCGAAGGAACAGTATCGCGAACCTACATTGACTGGCTGGTGAGCGTGCCGTGGAAGACAAAGAGCAAAGAGATCAAGGATTTGGGCAAGGCCGAAGATGTGCTGAATGAGGACCATTTTGGTCTGGAAAAGATCAAAGAGCGCATTCTTGAATACCTTGCTGTTAGACAGCTGGTCAAGAATCCCAAAGGTTCAATCCTCTGTTTCGTCGGCCCACCGGGTGTCGGAAAAACCAGTCTGGGCAAATCTATTGCCCGCGCGACGGGGCGAAAGTTCGTCCGTCTATCCCTGGGCGGAGTCCGAGACGAAGCCGAAATTAGAGGCCATCGGCGCACCTACATTGGTGCCCTTCCGGGCCAAATAATTCAGATGATGAAGAAAGCGGGAACCATTAATCCCGTGCTGCTGCTCGATGAAGTCGACAAGCTCGGCGCGGATTTCCGTGGGGATCCCAGTGCAGCATTGTTGGAAGTGCTCGACCCGGAACAGAACCACACGTTCCAGGATCACTATCTGGATGTTGAGTACGATCTTTCTAAGGTCTTCTTTATAGCCACTTCGAATGTCTTACATACTATCCCTCCTGCTCTACAGGATCGTCTTGAGATACTTCGACTCTCCGGATATACCGAACGCGAAAAGATGGAAATTGCCAGGCGCCACCTGGTCCCCAAGCAAGCCGAAACTAACGGTCTCAAGGCGGAGCAGATAGATTTCACCGATGAGGGTTTGTTGGAAATCGTCAGGCATTATACTCGCGAAGCTGGCGTAAGAAATCTTGAAAGAGAGATTGGCTCTTGTTGCCGTAAAGTGGCCCGTAAATTCGTTTCCGAACAACTAACAGAAGATTCAAAGGACAATATTGATGCTGCGCGCGTGCGCGCCATGCTCGGCCCCATCAAGTTCCGCCAGCAGGGCGTCGCAGCCGAAAGTGAAGTCGGCTTGGCCACCGGGCTCGCCTGGACTGAGGTCGGTGGCGAAGTCCTGCAAATTGAGGCAACACTGGTGAAGGGTCGCGGCGGAGTTACTCTGACGGGCAAGTTAGGCGATGTGATGCAGGAGTCTGCGCAAGCCGCTTTGACATGTATTAAAGCTCGTGCCGAACGTCTTGGAATGAGTCTTGACTTTATCCGCAAACGTGATCTGCACATTCACATTCCCGAGGGAGCGATCCCTAAAGATGGACCATCTGCCGGGATTACCATGGCCACAGCAATGGCCTCGGCCTTGACGCGCGCCGCCGTCAGGAAGAATGTGGCGATGACGGGCGAGATTACACTGCGAGGCCGCGTTCTGCCGATTGGCGGAGTTAAAGACAAACTCCTTGCGGCTCACCGGTTTGGAATTGATACGATTGTTATGCCGAAGGAAAACGAGAAGGATCTTCCGGAAGTTCCTGAGGAGGTTCGCGCTGCACTTTGCGTCCACCTGGTGGACACAATTGACGAAGTGTTGGCGCTCGCGCTCGAAGATGTATGTCCAACTGACACGGCCGCTGATGAGTCAAAAGCTCCGCCGCTTTGGACAACTGAACCACCTACGCAAGGCATTCAGACAAGTTAATCTATTCTGTTTCAGCACGCTGGGAACCTTTTGTTCAACTTAGCTGGCAGGCCAGGTTTCAGCTGGGTTGGAATAGTGGCTGGGCTGTGCGCCAGCTCCGATTTCAACCCAAAACCCGCAATCCCTATTAAAATCGATATGGAGGAAACTTAAATGAGCAAGTATGAAGAGGCTAATCTGATTCTTAAGCTCTACGAACTCCGCCGCGAGCCAGTTATGCGCGAAGCTCGCAACTGGTTCTTTACCTTTAAACCGACAAGCGTGCAGGACATTACGGAAGTGCTTGTGGGCGAACACAGTGGCCATTATCGAATGGTTATTTCTTACTGGGATATGGCTGCTTCGCTGGTTAATCACGGGGCCATTGACGAGCAATTGTTCAACGAGGCAAACGGCGAGCATTTATTTGTCTATGCCAAGATACAAGATTTGATTCCGGAACTCCGCGCATTATTCGGGGCGCCGGACTTCCTGAAGAACCTGGAGACGGTGGTGAAGCGTGTTCCTAATATTGATGAAAAACTCGCTACCATGAAAGAACGTATGAAAAAGTTTGAAACGATGATCGAGGAGCGGGCGAAAGCGCGGGCAGCGGCTCAGGCTTAGTGAACACACAAAGCCAGAGTTGCAGCCGGCAAGTAGCGGCGGGCGGCACAGCGGTAAATCGATTGTGCTGCCCTGTATTTTTGTCAGTGGCCCAAGATTGCCCTCAAAATGAAAGTAATCAGCGCTGAGTTCATTAAGAGTGCGTTCACTCAAGCTGATTGGCCTCGCGATTCGACGCCGGAAGTGGCCTTTATGGGTCGCTCCAATGTCGGGAAGTCGAGCCTGATTAATTCGTTGCTAGGGGTACGAGGTCTGGCACGCACTTCTTCGACTCCGGGGAGAACTCAATCGCTAAATTTTTTTCTGATCAATAATGAGTTCCGGTTCGTGGATCTGCCTGGATTCGGCTACGCGCGCGTACCGCAAAATATTAGACGGAGTTGGGGTGAGATGGTCACCGGTTACCTTGCCAAGCGGACTCAGCTTGTGCTATCAATTCATCTCGTAGATTCGCGCCACGAACCCACAAAACTGGATTTGCAGCTTCACGAGTGGCTTGAGCACAGCGCGAAGCCACGCTTAATAGTTGCCACGAAATCCGATAAGCTGTCTAACAACGAATTGAAACGGAGCACAGAACGCGCCAAACGTGTTTTTGGCGATGATAGAGTGGTGGCCTACTCCGCTCAGACAGGACGCTCCCGAGATGAAGTCTGGCGGATTATTGAGAGTGTCTTGTCTGATTCCTGGACTTAGATTTTCGATTTGCGATTTTCGCTTACGTGAGCTAATGTGAGGGAAACGGAAATCGCAAATCGGTAATCATAAATTCTCCACAGCCCCCTTGGTTGATGATTGTTCCAGGCCACGTAGAGTGGGCGGCCACGCATCAAAGCGATGCTGGAGAAAAACCGCTCGGATCGAGTTGTAATTCGTTGGGGAACATCGTTCAGGAGAAACTTTTATTTGCCTCGCGAATGAGCGGCAGTTCTGGCGACCGCAAACGTCAATTTTAGCCGCAAAACCATTCCAGATTTCTCAACTTCAATAGAGACAGAAAAGCAGCTGCCGTTATTTGCGAATAGCATTAGCGGCTATCAGAACTTATTAGAACTTGTTAGAGACGAATTGACATGTCACAAAGAACACGCTCACGCGCTTCTAGCGCTGGTACCAATGAGGCTGGCGGGGAAAATGGTGGCACCATAGCCACCGCCGAATCCCCGGAAAAAGAGTCCAGAGATGGACGAGAGGGCCGAGAAGAAGCCTTTTTGAATCTGGCCGATCTTAAAGAGATGTCCATCTCCAAATTGACCTCCATCGCCAAGGGCATGGATGTCCCGGGCGCAACGGGGATGCGCAAACAGGAGCTCATCTTCAAAGTGTTGGCAGCTCAAACCGAGAAGAGCGGATTGATCTTCTCGGAAGGAGTTCTGGAAACCCTGCCCGATGGTTTTGGGTTCCTTCGCGCACCCGAATACAACTATCTCCCTGGCCCGGATGATATTTATGTCTCGCCATCACAGATCCGCAAATTTGATTTGCGCACTGGCGATACGGTGAGTGGTCAGATTCGGCCTCCGAAGGAGGGTGAGCGTTATTTTGCTCTCATCAAAGTCGAAGCAATTAACTTTGAATCGCCAGATCAGGCGCGCGACAAGGTATTCTTCGACAATCTTACGCCGCTCTATCCCGACGAGCAGTTAAAGATGGAGGTTACCTCTGAGAACCTCTCGGCCCGAGTCATCGATCTGGTGACGCCGCTCGGTAAGGGCCAGCGTGGATTGATTGTCGCGCCGCCCCGCACCGGAAAGACGATGCTGCTGCAGACTATCGCCAATTCTGTCACCCAGAATCACCCTGAAACAACCTTGATCGTGCTGCTGATCGATGAGCGGCCAGAGGAAGTCACTGATATGCAGCGCTCTGTTAATGGCGAGGTAATCTCATCCACTTTTGATGAGCCACCTACGCGCCACGTGCAGGTAGCGGATATGGTGATCGAAAAGGCAAAGCGGCTGGTTGAGCATAAGAGAGATGTCGTAATCCTGCTGGATTCAATTACTCGTCTCGCCAGAGCGCACAACGCCGTTGTCCCTCCTAGCGGCAAGATTCTCTCCGGCGGTATTGATTCGAATGCCCTGCAACGACCGAAGCGATTTTTCGGCGCCGCTCGCAATATCGAAGAGGGTGGTTCGCTCACGATTATCGCTACCGCTCTGATCGATACCGGCTCTCGTATGGACGACGTGATCTTTGAGGAGTTTAAAGGAACGGGTAATAGCGAAATTCACCTTGATCGACGGCTCAGCGACAAGAGACTGTTTCCCGCAATTGACTTGCAACGTTCTGGAACTCGGAAGGAAGAGTTGTTGATCAGCAAGGAAGATCTGAACCGCATCTGGGTGATGCGACGAGTCTTGAATCCACTTTCTCCTGTGGAGCAGATGGAAGTCGTGCTGGAGCGACTCGAGAAAACGAAGTCGAACGCCGAGTTCCTTGCTTCAATGCAAAGCTGACGAGGGCGGCACTACGCTCTTGAGAAATCACATACTCGCGATTACACCCACGCGCTTTCACGTTGGTGGGATTTGACAGTTCTCTTTAAGGTCAAGCAGCACACGAGCCCATAGTGACATGAGGTCATCAGTACCGTCACGCGGTAGCGTCGGGTCAATGTTCTGCCGACTCATTCTGATCGGTGAGGTTGACTCGACGCAACCGCGTGACGGTACTGACCTCATCCCCCTCGCTCATCAACCATCATTTCGCAACCTCAAATGCGCGTAGCAATTCTCTCCTCAGAGGTTGTTCCCTATGCAAAAACAGGTGGACTGGCTGATGTTTCGGGTGCGCTGGCTAAAGCTTTGCAGGCGCAGGGAGTGGATGCCAGACTATTTCTTCCCCTCTATGACCAGATAAACCGCCAACTGCTAAGCGGGTCGTCTGTTGAAGAGGTGCTGGTTGATTGGCGAGGCAAGATAAGACCTACTCGCTTCGTTCAAAGTCTTGCCGGCGGCGTGCCAGCCTACCTCATCGATGCCCCTGAATATTTCGCCAGGCCTTCAGTTTATGGGTACGGTGACGACCATGAACGTTTTGCCTTCTTTTCGCGGGCTGCGTTGGCAAGTCTCAAGCATCTGGCTTGGCGCCCCGACATCATTCATGGCAATGATTGGCCTTGCGGCTTCGCTCTTATGGAAGTTCGTGCTCGGCGCCGGTACGATCCTTTCTTTTCCAACGTCCGAACTCTCTTCTCGATCCATAATCTTGGGTATCAGGGCGCTTTTGATCCCGCAGATCTTTGGTGGCTTGGATTCGGCGAGGCTACCGACCGCGACGCTTTCATGCTAAACGGAGCAGCCTCGTCGATGAAAGCAGGACTGATTGCCACGGATGTTATTTCCACAGTTAGTCGACGTTATGCCCAGGAGATTCAAACCCCCGAACAAGGATACGGTCTCGATTGGTTGTTGCGGAGTCGTAGCGATCGTTTAGTAGGAATAACCAACGGGGTGGATTATGACATTTGGAATCCTGAGACAGATCCTCACATAGCCGCGAATTTTTCTGCGCAGGATTTATCCGGTAAGAAACAGTGCAAATTGGATTTGCTGCGGCGCTTTGGTTTGCCTGAAGAGCCAGAGCGACCCATAATCGCTACCATCTCGCGTCTGGTAGCCCAAAAGGGGTACGATCTTATTAGACAAACCGCTGCAGCAATTCTCGACACTGGTTCATTCTTTATAGGACTTGGTTCTGGAGCAAGAGAGTATGAGGATTTTCTGCAAGCTTGGCACGACAGTGCGCCTCATCGGGTAGCCATTTACAAAGGATACGCGGGCGAAGCCCTGGCTCATCAGATTGAAGCGGGAGCGGATATTTTTTTGCTGCCCTCGTATTATGAGCCCTGCGGGTTGAATCAAATGTATAGCATGCGCTATGGCACTGCTCCTCTAGTCCGGGCCACCGGTGGGTTGGACGACACAGTAGAAAACTTCGATCCCGGACGCGGTACCGGAAACGGATTTAAGTTTTACGACTATAGTAGCGCTGCTTTGCTTGAAAAAATACGCGAAGCCCTTTACTTTTATCGTCAGCCGGATGTCTGGCAAGTCATTCAGCGCAATGGCATGGCCAGGGACAATTCCTGGTCGGCAGCTGGACAAAAATATTCAGAGCTTTACCAGCAAATGATGTTGCTTTAGTTCTTTGCTTGAAATTCATTAATCGGGAAAACGAATTAGCGGTATATTGTGTTTGCTGTATCCCGATGGCACAAGGAGATTATTAATGAGCGAGCGTGTAACCGAAGTTAGCGATAGCAGCTTTGAGAAGGACGTTTTACAATCAGAGAGACCTGTCCTGGTAGATTTTTGGGCCGCCTGGTGTGCCCCTTGTCGCATGTTGGCGCCGACCGTCGAAGCGGTGGCAGAAAAGTACGCCGCTTCAGCACGAGTGGTGAAGTTGAATGTTGACGATAATCCCTCCATTTCGCAGCGCTATGGCATCAAGGGGATACCCACATTAATTCTCTTCAAAGGCGGCAAGGAGGAGGAGCGCGTAGTGGGCGCTACTTCCAAAGAGGCAATCTCACGCATGATTGACAAGCACGTCAGCGGCGCTCTGGCATAAGCACCAACTCGATCGGTGGCGCGGGCTTTCGAGCGGGGGCTCGCGCCACTTGTGCGTTCGCAGGGGACCAACACCGGATTCGGTGAAACACTTCCGCCAAAAAAGATCTCCCTAATGAAATCCTTGCGGCAACTAGCCAGACAGCGCTCCTTTGAAGAGAGACTGGCAGAGCGGCTTCGTTCGCGAAAGGTCGAGGATGCGAAACTGCGAGCCCGACAGGTACGGGGAAAGATTCGTCGTTTTGTCAACACGAATTTCCGGAAGCAGGAGATGGTAGCTGCTCTCTCGCTGCGTCGTGGCGACTGTAACCGCTGCGGCGCTTGTTGCGAGCTGCTTCTTAAATGCCCGTTCCTCAAGAAACCTTCAGATGGCATGAGCCTTTGCGGTATTTATGAAAACCGGCCAAACTCTTGCCGATTATTTCCCATCGAACAGCGGGATATTCGAGAACTGCGGGGCTCTTGTAGTTATTACTTCATTGAGAAACCGATTAGGCTAAATAAGGCAAGCTGAAATGAACTGCTGGCCTTCGAACTTTGAACCTTGTGCTTTGAACTTTGTGCTTTGAACCTTGTGCTTTGAACTTTGTGCTTTGAACTTTGTGCTTTGTACTTAGTTGGTCGGTCTGATTTTACCGCCTCTGGCAAAAACAAGTTCCAACGTTTAAGAAAACAAATTCAAAGCACAAAGTTCTAAGTTCAAAGCACAAAGTTCTAAGTTCAAAGCACAAAGTTCTAAGTTCTAAGTTCAAAGTTCCAAGTTCCAAATCAAAGAACCAAGACCCAAAACCAGCATCCAAACTTATGTCCAAGATTGTAGTGGTTATTGGCGCCCAATGGGGAGACGAAGGCAAGGGCAAGATTGTCGACCTCCTGGCTGAGCGATTCGAGATAGTTGTGCGCTATCAGGGTGGGCACAACGCTGGACACTCTGTACAGGTCGGAGATCGCTCTTTCGTGCTGCACCTGCTGCCCTCAGGTATCGTGCACTCTGGCAAAACGTGTGTGCTCGGCAACGGCATGGTCATTGATCCTAAAGCGTTTTTCGAAGAGGCCGATCGACTGGTGGCCCAGGGGATCGAGGTTTCCCCTGAACGAGTAAAGATCAGCTCGCGTGCTCACCTGATACTTCCCTACCACCGCGCACTGGACCACACGAGCGAAGAACGTCTGGGAAATGAGAGAGTAGGAACCACCCTGCGGGGCATCGGTCCGGCCTACGAAGATAAAGCAGGCCGCCGCGGCATTCGCACCGCGGACGCCCTGGTTCCAGACGTATTGCGTTCTCGTATCGAGAGAAATCTGGAAGACGCGAACCGCATTATCATGGCTTATGGCGGAGAAAAGCTGGATGCTGACTCTATCTTCAAGGAGATGTCATGTCTCACAGAAAGGCTGAGTCCCTATGTTGGCGATACTACGCATTTCTTAAACTTGGCCGCGGTCCAGGGCAAATCCATTCTGCTGGAAGGCGCACAGGCCACGTTACTGGATGTCGATCACGGCACTTATCCGTTTGTCACATCATCGAGCACGATAGCGGGAGGGGCAATTATTGGAACAGGATTGGCCCCCAATAGACTAACTGGTGTGCTCGGTATCGTGCGAACTTATACTACCCGCGTGGGCGAGGGACCCTTTCCCACTGAAATGCTGGAAGGGGAAGCTGAACTGGGCCAACTGATACGGGAACGAGGTCGCGAGTATGGCGCCTCAACTGGACGACCTCGCCGCTGCGGTTGGTTTGACGCCTTTGCGACACGGTATGCTGCTGAAATTAATGGATTCACCTCAGTGGCGCTGACGAAGTTAGACGTGCTTGATGCGCTTGATGAGATCAAGGTCTGTACCGGATACAGCCTTAATGGCCAATTGTGCCAGTCTTTACCTGCGGTGTCTCAGGACTTGCGTCGCAGTGAACCAATTTATGCAACACTGCCAGGGTGGAAAAGCTCGACGGTGGGAGTGACCCAGATGACTTCCCTCCCCCTTAACGCGCGTCGCTATGTGGAGTTTCTATCGAAACAGATAGGAGTGGAAATTGGATTGGTTTCCACGGGACCAGAACGATCGCAAACAATCATCGTCCAGGATTCTGCCCTCGGCCGCTGGCTCAATCCTAACGAAGGGCTAAAAGGCTCATTTTTCGACACCTAGCTGAGTGTAGGCTGGACTGAAGGATCCCCCAACTGACGTTTCGGGTATTGTGGACCATGTCAATTTATTCACAGCTTCGGCAGTTGGTGGATGGTTCAGATCCAACCTACCAGAAGCAACACCCTCAGGAAGCCAAGAATCCCACCAACGACAGAGATTGTGTGAAAACGCGAACTGCAATGGGAGGACGTCAGTACCGTCACGCGGTAGCGTCGGGTCAACCTCATCGATCAGAATGCGTCGTCGGAACATCGACCCGACGCTACCGTGTGACGGTACTGACCTCATGTCACTGTGACTCGTGTGCGGTGTGATCTTCACTTCCAAGCAGCAACTTACAATAAGAGAGAACTCCGCAACTCACAAGAAAAGCGACAGTGGGTATTCATCGTTTCGTCCTTCAACCACATCCTTAAACCTAGTGAGAAACTCTGCGAAGGACGAAGCAACAACAGATGGCAATTCAAAATCGGGCGCAAAGCCATGCACGATTGAACCCTTCGAATCCTCATCCAAACTGATGGCTAGATAATCGTAATCAGAATGAACTGCAAGCATGAAAGGAAAATGTTTATCCCAGAATGAACGAATCTGCGATTGCCATTCGACATCTCTCGCGGCTGTTTCCAAGTTGAGTGATTCGCAGAAATCCCAACTAAATCTTTGCACATCGGTTTGCACATAATCCTCTCGGCACATAAACCAAACGGTCTGATCACGATTCGTACATAAATCGAGACTACTCAAAAAACCTGTTACTTCTTCGGACAGAAGCAAATAACGAAGCCGAATTGTTCCCGGAAGCAGCGGGTCACTTGATGTGCTGCGCTCGACCTGCCAGCCCACGCTCTCAAGGGCGCGAAGCAACTCTTCTTGAATTGTAAAAGTGCTTACTGACATAACTCGGAGGGGCCCAACGGTGATGCGCTTCAGCGAACCTCACTAGTATCCGCCTTCGATTGCCGACTGTCCGCCGTAATAATCCCCGTAGGCTCCGCGACCTTGAAAAATTGCAGGATCAATACCGCCAGGTGCAAGAGCGCGATAACGCTGTCGATATTCTATTCCGCGCTTTTGCCACGCCGAAGCATCTTCAAACATAAACCAGAACATATGAGCTGCTAAACCGACAACATACAACATCTCTGCGTCTTGATAGATTTGTGACTCAAAGTAGGCGTGAACTTCTGTAAGCGTCTCATTCAAGTCACTCGTCTTGTCTGACTGACAAAAGCCGGTCAGATGGGCCGGCTCAATCAGTCCATACCAAGCTAGAAACATCAGATGCAATCCTAACTCGCGGTTACGGTCCCCCTTGCGCCACTGCTTTTTCAAAATTTGATAAGCAGCCGCAAGTGTCGGCTTTCCGTTTATACCGACGCTGCGGTTTTCTAAATCAAGTGCTTCCTCAGGAATGGACATAAAACGTGGCGGACAAGAAGCAACACAATGTTCGACGTCGCATAGCTGTCAGAACTGACACGTCACCATCCGCATTCTACTCAAGGTGTAGAAATGACTCTTAGTTGTTTCACCGGCACACCATCGCTCCACACTCCCATGAAACGCTGTTGAGAGGTGTTGCCCAAGGCATACTCTCGGTTCTTTCCGTAAAAAGCCGCATCGCACAAACCATCGAACAGTTTCCAGGTTCCATAAAAGTCCAACGCATCTGCGGTTCGTAATTCAGACGGCCCTCGGCGCGACCTTCGCAGCACCTGACTCAGCGCTCCCCGCAAACCGCCTGCGCTCTCGGGGCCCTTCGCACCGCCTCGTGTCGTACTCTCGCCGTTATCGTAGCTCTTATCAGGAGCCGTCGGCGCCCGGTGATTCGCATTCAGCGCCGGCGTGCCGTGCGTGTCAGAGACAAGCGTGATGAAATCCTTGTTGCGCGCAGGCACGCGGGTTGACTCATAATAGATCTTTTTTGCGTCCGTATCTCGCACCAGCGTGTCCTGCTCTCCGGCAACCGCGAGCAGCAATGTTTCGCTGCGAATTTTTCCCAAGTCGGCAAGCGGGATACTTATTGGGTACTCGGTTATCCCCGGCTCTACACACATAATCGCACGCACTTGTGGTAGACCTGATTCGCTACCCAGCACCGCTACATCTGCAGCCAGTAAGCCACCGAGCGAGTGGCCCACAACAGCAAATCTGTTCAAATCAGGACGCACATGCCCCCGCTCCGTTTGTAACCGACCTATCGCGTTCTTAATAGCGCGTATAGTGTTGGGGACAAATTCGCTTCTTGGGGTGAGGAGATCCGACTGATAGCGAGGATAGACGACTATGTTTCCGCGTTTGACGAGATGCTCCAGCCATGCACCGTAGTACATCGGGTTGGTACCACCCCATCCGTGCAGAAAGATGATCAGCGGCGACGAACGAGGCTTTGGCGCGTCGGGCTCGAAAATCCAATACTCCTGCGCACCTTCACCATAGCGAGTTCTTATTACCCGATTATGCGAGTAGTCCTTGCCCCCTGGTCCATGATCCGGCTGTCGGGGAGCAGTCGGGGATTGTGTGGAGATACCCGTGAGTGGCAGAACGATAACCGTAAGACACAAAATGAATGCTTGAACGATTCTGTGTGGCATGTTCTTCCTCCCCGGCATCAGTATTGTCACATAGATGCGCGTTACCAACGCCAAGCTGTCCGGCAAGTTATACCTAGAGTAACGCTAATAGCCCGACGGTGTTTTTGGCAGAAACACGTACTTCGGCTCGGTCGCTACCGTTTCCGGTTCTCTGGTTCCAATGGACGACCCGCGCATCCAGCTGTGTAATCTCTCAATGTCCTTTGTCACGGTGCGAGATGCCGCAAACAATACCAAAGCCAATAAGACACTGAGCACGGGAATGATGTACATAGCAGAGTGCAGGCCCCCAGCGCGAAAAGGTTCGAGCGCCTGGTGCGTTAAACTCGTCACCCCGGCGGCACTAGCGGCGCGCGCAGTGAAGAAGTCGCTTGCTAGTCCCGTTCCGTAGGGACCAAGCGAAGCGCCGAGCACGTACATCGCAAAGAAGTAGAGCGCCATGGCCGAGCCGCGTAAGCTCGGCTCAATCACATCATGGATGGCTGAATAGACGGTTGAGTAATAAAAATACATCAAAGCGCACCCCGTCCCCATCAAGACCACGAAGCCCGTGATGTCGCCCCTCGCTCGACCGAGTGAAAAAAAGAGAAACGGCATCGAACCCAAAATCGCCAGTGCCCCAACGAGCAAACGCCCGTTGGCCCGTCTTTTGATAACCGCGTCACCCGCGATACCCCCGAGAATGAGGCCGGGTGCGCCAGCCAACCCGTAAACACCCATTGAAACAAAATTGGCGGATCGGATATCAGCACCGTGGTAACGCATCAGGTAGGGGGTGATGAACGAGCCAATGGCATACATGTTGAAGTTGTGCAGCGCGCCTGAAATGATGAGCCAACGCATGGTCGGCGTCGCCAGTACGAGCAGGTATGGCGAGCCTTCGCGCACGCGGCCGCCAATCTTGTAAGTCTCGGTCGCTCCTCGCTGTGGCTCGCTCACAAATAGCACGACGATAGCGCACAACAAGCCCGGAATGGCTGCCACATAGAAGGCCAGCCGCCAGCCGTAAGAGCGCGCAATTGTTCCACTCAAGGCGAAGCTCAAGGCAATGCCAAGGGGCAATCCCAGCATGAAAATGGAGAGGGCCTTTGCCCTCCGTTGCGCCGGAAATAGATCGCCGATTAGTGAAGTTGCCGCAGGGGCGCATGACGCCTCACCTGCTCCTACGCCCAGACGGAAGAGAAAAAGTTGCCAGAAATTTTCCGCCAGACCGGACGCGGCCGTCGTCAAACTCCAGAGAAATACCCCGGTGGAAAGAACCCATTTGCGGGTACTCCGATCAGCCAGGCGTCCAAGAGGTAGTCCCACAAAAGCATAAACCAAAGTGAAAGCTGTGCCGAGTGCGCCCAGCGCCCCGTCGCTAAGCGCCCATTCTCTGCGAACCGCTTCTCCGACCGCACCGAGTATTTGGCGATCGAAGAAATTCAAGGTGTTAATGGCAAACAGGACCGAAAGTGCAAACCATACCCTCGAACGGGAAACAGTCATCAGGTTTCCTTTCCAGTCTTTTGTTTTGGTAAAGCGGTTAACTGTCCTCCGCGGGTGGGGGAATACACGCAACCAGACGTGAGCGATCACTACACTCTACTTGCTTCAGGACTCGAAGTTTTACCTAAAGAAAAAGGTCACAAGCGGCGTTTTAAGTAACCAAATAAAGCTTGACATTTTTTGCCACTAAGTCTACCTTACCGACCGTTCGGTAGCTATCATACCTCGCTTGCGGACTCAGTCAATTGAGCTTTTCCAGAAGTAGCTCATTGACTGAGCAACTCTCCGGCCGTAGGCCATAAAGCATCTAGCGTCTTGATCGTTCGACACCATCGCAGAGTGCTCGAAGGAGGGACCTATGAAGACACTCATCAGTTTACTTATCTCTGGATTGTTCTCCGTACTCCTGGCAGCAGTGGTTCACGCACAAGGAGTAGGCTCTTCGGGAAATATCAAAGGAACTGTCACCGATGCCAATGCCGCCAATGTGCCGAAGGCTACAATAGTTGTCGTGGCCACTCAGACAGGCTTGCGGCGCACGGTGGAGACCACAGTCTCAGGTCAGTATGTCGTCCCCGGTTTATCGCCTGCGACTTACGATGTAAGCGCAGAAGTGCGTGGATTTCAAACCGAGGTGCGCAAGGGTGTGGTTGTCGGGATCGGGCAAACCGCACTCGTGGATTTCCAGTTAAAAGTGACCGGCGTGGTATTGACAGTTGATGTGCCATACGCTGTGCCGGTGGTGGATACAACTCAAGGGCAACAAGCCAACACCATCGAAGAAAAATTCATTCGCGATCTGCCCATCAACCGCCGCGACTATCTCAGCTACACGTTGCTGGTTCCTGGCGTTTCGGATTCAACCAGGGTCGCTAGTGATCAGGACTTTCGAGTCAAGCAAACGCCGCAGAGCGGACTTTCCTTCTACGGCAGCAATGGCCGAGGTAACAGTGTGACTGTCGATGGAGGCGAGTTCAACGACGACACCGGCGGTGTTCGGCTGAACCTCAGTCAGGATGCGGTTCAGGAATTCCAGATTAATCGTAGCAACTACACGGCTGAGCTTGGCGGCGCAAGTGGTGCTTCCATCAACATCGTATCAAAGTCGGGTTCGAACGATCTGCATGGTAGTGTCTATGGCTTCTTCCGTTTCACCCGCTTGGATGCGCGTAGTCCCTTTTCCTTCAGTCAGGCGTTGCAGCCGGGCCAGACATTCAATCCCACCTCTGCGGATCTGCAAGGCGTGCCGGTTAAGGATTCCCTCAATCGCCAACAATTCGGCGCGACAGCGGGCTTCCCACTCAAAAGAGACAAAACCTTCCTGTTCCTGGCTTTCGAAGGCTTGAGGCAGAGCGCACAGAATGCGGTTCCCCTGTTGACGAATACGAACATCTTTCGTCCCCAGAACGATCCCGCGAATAACCAGGTAGCAATTCTGAACGCGCTAACAGCTCGCGGTGGCGCCCTTGTACCGTGCTTCACTGGACAGCCTGCAATCCCAGCTTCCACCTGTGCCTCACTGCTGACCAGCGCCTTAACAATCTCTCCGACGACAGGACTTAATGCAGGCGTGACCGCAAGGAATGCGTTTCTCATTAACCAGTTGGAAAGTAATGGCGGCCTTTTCTCCTTCGACACGCGCGAATACCAGACATCCGCTCGCTTCGATCATCGCTTCAGCGACAAGAACCAGGTCTTTGCGCTTTACACCTATACGCACGATCTGGAAGAGGGTCCTGACGTGCAATCTTTGACGGGCTTCTCGCGGGGCAGTTCCATCAAAGCGTACTACAGCACCATGCAGGGATCATGGTTCCACCAGTTTAGTCCCATCACTTTGAATGAGGCTCGTGCCCAATGGAACTATACAAGCTTCAACGTGATTCCAAATACGCCAGGCCAGATCGGCCTCGACATCCCTGGTTTTGCGAATCTGGGAACTAACATCTTCCTGCCAAATCTTTCGATCCTGCGCCGCTTCGAATTGGCCGACAACTTCACGATGATTCGTGGTCACCATACGATGAAAATGGGTGGGTCCGAGTTGATCCGCGGCAATCATACTGAGTCGCACACCTTTTTTCCCGGCAGATTTGTCTTTGGCAATCTTACCGGTAGCTTACTGAGTCCATGCCTGGGAGTCCCAGCACTCTGCGGACTTACTGGAGTCTCTCCGGTTGCTCTTGATTCACTGCAGACGGTCTCTCTCGGCCTGCCCCAGTTTTACCAGCAGGGCTTTGACAATCCCATCGACGCCAACTCCAGACCCTATACCGCTTTCTACTGGCAGGACTCCTGGACCGCCCACCATAACTTGACCCTTAATTTCGGTCTCCGTTACGAACTTGACACGCAATACGGGAACTTAAACAGTGATAAGAACAACTTTGCTCCTCGTTTTTCATTCGCCTGGGATCCATTTAAGAATCATAAAACGGTTGTTCGTGGTGGTTATGGGATCTTCTACGCTCCTATTTACTACAACATTCCTAACGTTGTCAGAACGCTGGGAATTGAAAACGGTTTCCGGCAGATCGCCCAGGTCTTTGTCAGTGTGACGAGCGCTCCAGTTTCGTCGGCGGCAGTCTTTCAAACCTTGTTCGCGCAGGGAAAGGTTGCATGCGCAACTCCCGCGCCAGGTAATGCAGCCTGCATAACGCCGGCTGATCTGACGCAGTTTGGTATAGCCATTACGCACACCGGACCAACACCGCCGCTATCTGTTGTTTTCAGCGGTCAACCTAATTACAGGAGTCCTTACTCCCAGCAAGGGGAGATTGGAATTGAACGAGAGATTGCTAAGGGCCTGTCTGTTTCCGGCAGCTATGTCTACGTGCATACGCTCAAACTTCCCATTGCTATTGACATCAACCTGCGGCCGGCCCCGTTTGTTCCCGCCGGACCTGCGAACATCCCGATTCGGCAATGGAGTACGGCGACCACCGGCTTCCCCGGTACAAATGGCCCGTTTCCCTGCGCGGGTGCCAACATCTTCAACTGCTTTGTCAATCCGTCTCTCCTGCAGGCAGACCAATATTCGTCAGCGGGCGCGGCCCTTTATCATGCCGGAATCTTCGAAATAAAAGGTCGGCTCAGTAACCACTTAAGTCTTTTGGGAAGTTACACCTATAGTCGAGCCGAAGACGACGTAACTGATTTCAATACTGACTATGGCCCGAACGATCAAACGAATCTAGCCGCAGAACGCGCTCTTTCTACTTTCGATCAGCGTCACAAGCTGGTGCTGGCAGGTGTGCTTGAAAGCCCGTGGAGAGGCGCACTATCGGGTTTCCAACTCTCCCCAATACTTCGCTACAACAGTCCGCATCCCTTCAATCTTCTCGCGGGGACCAATGTTAATAATGACAGACATTCGACCACAGACCGGCCACCTGGAGCCGGCAGGAACACTGGTATCGGTCCGAATTACTTTGATGTCGACATGCGGTTGACTCGGCGGTTCAAACTAACTGAGAAGGCCACTCTGCAAGTGATTGCGGAGGCATTCAACCTGTTCAATCGCACGAACTTCGCGAGCGTTAATAATGTCGTGGGGGTTATCGCTCCACCTTTTGACCTCCACGGCAACAGTGCGCTCTCTCCGAGCCAACCTTTGGGATTTACCTCTGCATTTCCTAAACGGCAAATGCAGTTGGGCGTCCGCCTTAATTTCTAGCGGAGAACACGCGAACAGCCGTAGCGGCATACCAGCACTCATCTTCGTTGAATTCCTTCAAGTAGAGTCTCTCACTTATGGGGACTCTCCTTCTCTTGAAGATACGACTTCTAAGTCGTGTTATCAGTTTGCCTGGGGTTATCTCTTTCACATCGCAGGTTCAAGAGAGGGCAATCTCGCTTAAAACCCTTTATTCCAGCTCCTTCGGGAGGAGAACAGGCTTCACCCCGTTAGGGGTCGCATGTTTATAGATTGAGTAGAAAATCCTCCGGCGCCGTTCGCAGGAGCGGAACTCAAGTACAGAGGTACCCATCTAGAAACATACCGCTCCTGCGAACGGCGATGGCATTTTGTGTGTTCCAGTCTATAAAGATTTCACTCCGAGACGGAGTGAAGATCATTTCGTGCTATGTTTGTGGCTAAGTTCGCAGTGAGATTATTAGGTTCACGCAGTTCTGGGCTCAGGTGTTTTGCGCAACTTTTCCAGGGACTAGGCTCCTTCGTCGCTTGCCCCCTGGCTTTCCGATTGTGCGCCCTTGGGGCTCAGAACCTTGTTTTCACAGAAGTCTCATCACGACTATGATTTTCCGCGAGTCCACATTGAGTGTCAGTTTCGCCGGATTATCGCGCTCGACATGCCTTTTCGTCTGCGTTTCACCGTGGGCCGGTTGGGGCGCACCTCAGTCCGGTACGACTATCAGGTTTTTGACGCGGAGGAAGAACTCGCGATTGAGGGGACGATGACCGTAGTCGTCATCGCAAACGGGAAGCCAATAGAGATTCCACCAATGTTGCGGGCCGCGCTAAGCGGCGAGCCCGACTTACAGGAGCGATGATGTCGCAGTCCTGGTCTGCTGATCGTGAACCCGGCGAGGTCTTCAATCAACCGCCACCGCTCGAAGATTACAACCTCTTCGCCGATGACGTGCCGTTGCGAGATGCTTTGCGACGAGAAGGCGGCGACTGGGCAGAAGAAAGAATCAGTGAATTCGGGGCGCTGATGGGGCGCGCTGAGACCTTGCGTATAGGTGACCTGGCGAACCGCCATCCTCCCACTTTGCGCACTCACGACCGCTTTGGCCACCGCGTAGATGAGGTTGAGTTTCATCCGGCATGGCACGAGTTGATGCGGATCGGCGTGGCGCACCAGCATCACTCACTGCCTTGGACGAATCCGCGAGCGGGTGCCCACGTCGCCCGCGCTGCCTTGAACATGTTGCGACATCAGGTGGACGAGGGCGCGAGTTGCCCTTTGACGATGACCTTCGCCGTCGTGCCGTCGCTCAGGTTGCAACCCGAACTAGCGGCAGAGTGGTTGCCGCGCATCCTTTCCGAGGAGTATGACCCACGTTTCATCCCGCCGGCGGAGAAACGCGGCGTTCTTTGCGGGATGGCTCTGACGGAACGGCAAGGCGGCTCCGATGTGCAATCGAACACGACCCGTGCCTTCCCATTGAAAACGGGCGGACCGGGTGAAGAATACGAAATCAATGGGCACAAGTGGTTCTGCTCCGCTCCCATGTGCGACGCGTTTTTGACTCTCGCACAAACGCAAAAAGGTTTGTCCTGTTTCCTTCTCCCGCGTTTGCTACCGGACGGAACGCGCAACGGCTTTCTCCTGCAACGACTGAAAGACAAACTGGGCAACCGTTCGAACGCTTCCAGCGAAGTTGAGTTTCGCGGCGCCCGCGTACGGATGATCGGCGAAGAAGGACGAGGCGTGCAGACGATCATCGAAATGGTTAGACACACACGCCTTGACTGCGCGTTTGGCTCGGCAGCCACTATGCGGCGGGCTATTGCCGAGGCATTGCATCACTGCGCCTACCGCCACGCCTTCGGGAAGAGATTGCTGGACCAGCCGCTGATGCAAAACGTCCTGGCCGATCTGTGTATTGAAACCGAGGCCGCGACAGTCCTTGCAATGCGCCTGGCGCGCGGTTTCGATGAGTCGCCGCATGATGAAGGACAACACCGATTCACGCGTCTTGCCACTGCACTCGGCAAATACTGGATCACGAAACGTGCAGTCGCGGTTGTTACCGAAGCGCTCGAATGCCTCGGCGGTAATGGTTACGTCGAAGAGTCTCCGTTGCCACGTCTCTACCGCGACGCACCGCTCAATTCGATCTGGGAGGGCTCCGGCAATGTACAGTGCCTTGAAATGCTACGTGCTGTGAAGAAAGATGCGGGAACACTGGAGATGACCCTTCAAGAGATTCGCGCGGCCCAGGGCGGAAACAAACAGTTCGATAACTTCGTCTCCGGGCTCGAATGCGAACTAAAAGGCTCGAATCAACTGGAAGTCCATGCGCGGCGCCTTGCCGAGCTGTTGGCTTTGGCATTGCAAGGCTCGCTTCTGGTCCGCCATGCCCCGTCTGAGGTTGCGGATGCATTCTGCGCTTCGCGTTTGGCGCGTGAGGGCGGGTTTGCTTTCGGGACACTCCCCGCGGGTACTAATTTCAATGTCATAATCGAACGCTCACGACCGAGGGTTTAATGTAGTAATAAGCCGTCGCTACAGTGTCACCAGCGGATGATGCCCCGGGCACCTTCACCCGATGCCAAGGCTGATAGTGCCTCGTTGACGTCGTCGAGGCAGTAGGTGCGAGCGGCAAGTTCGAGGAGCTTCAACTTCCCTTCTTGATGGAGAGCGACGAGTTGGGGAATATCCTTCAAGGGTTGCCCTGACCCATAGAGCGATCCGATCAGGCGCTTCTCTTGCATCACGAAAGGGAAGACAGGTATTGAGGCGAGCGCGTCGGTCCGCGACAAGCCGGTCAGCACCACGGTGCCGCCTTTGCGGGCAGATGCTAACGCCAAAGTTAAAGTCTTCGCCGTGCCGACTGTATCGAAGACGAAATCTGCTCCGCGGCCAGCGGTCAGTTCACGCACCAGCCCGGCAACATTCTCTGTCGCAGCATCAACGCCGTGAGTCGCACCGAAATCGCGCGCAAGATCGAGCGGCTTCGCTCGCGTGTCCACTGCTATAATCTTTTCGCACGAGGAGAGCACCGCACCCTGCACTACGTTTAGCCCCACTCCACCAGCGCCTACGACTAATACGCTTGCACCCGCTTCAACGCGCGCTGCGTTCATAACGGCCCCCACACCTGTGATGACCGCACAGCCTATGGTTGCAAGTGCTTCAAACGGCACATCGGCGGGAACCGGGATGGTCCCTTCCTCGCTCACGACCGCGAAATCTGCGAAACATGCCGTGCCGTTAAAGTGGGCTACCTCTTGCCCACGGGCGCGCAGTCGAGTGCCGCCCGCGGGCAGCCGATTGCGGTAGGTCGTGCGCTCTAAACGATCGCAGAGAGTTGGCCGACCCTGAAGACACAGGGGACAAATGCCGCAAGGTGGGGCCCAGCAGAAGACAATGTTATCGTCTGCGCGCACACGCGTCACACCTTCACCGACTTCGCGAACTATCCCTGCGCCCTCATGTCCAAGAACGAGCGGCGTACGTGCAGGCCAGTCACCCAGCGCGACATGAAGATCGCTGTGGCAAACGCCGGCTGACTTCACTTCAACCAGGATTTCACCAGCCCGTGGCGCCTCGAGTTCCGCTTCCTCAACTGAAAGCGATGCGCCCTGTTCCCACAAAATCGCTGCCTTGATTCTCATACCGATCCTTCTCTTTTTTGTTTAGTTCCCAACTGCTACCCCTTCTCCGCGAGAGCCATAGCCAGGCGCACGAGCCACATAACACGTTCGTCGAGTCTGGCGAAGCGCGGATCATCGGTCTGCCCGCGATGGTAGCGATAAAATATCTGCTGCAATACGACGGCGAGTTTGAAGAGAGCAAAGACTTCGTAAAAAGCAATATTCGTCAAATCCAGTTGCGTCCGCCCGCTGTAGCGTTCGAGAACTTCAGCCCGCATGAACCAGCCCGGCAGTTGGGTAACGGAGGCCACAGCATCGCGTTGCGACGCATGGGAAACGTGGACCCAGTAGGCGAGGAGAATCCCCAGGTCTACGAGCGGGTCACCGACGGCGCTCATCTCCCAGTCAAAAACTGCGACAACCTGCCCGATATCGTGTTGGTTCAACATCACGTTATCGAGTTTGAAGTCGCCGTGAACCATTGTTGGCCGCAAAGGATCGCGCGGCAAACGTTGGTCCAACCACGAGACAAGGGCGTCCATCTCCGGCAGTTCACTTGTTCTTGTTCTGGACCCTTCCCAGCGCTCCCTCCACCCGCGCACCTGGCGCTGAACAAATCCCACTGGTTTGCCGAGAGTAACCAGTCCATGGGCAGCAACGTCGACGTTATGGAGATCGGCGAGTGCGTTTACCATTGCTTCGCTTGCACGACGACGCTCCTTTGGCCTGTCAGCTAACTCCGGTGGCTCCTTGGTGCGCACGACGAGACCTCGCCGGCGCTCCATAACATAGAATGTAGAACCTATAACGCCTGGGTCTTCGCAAAGTACGAAGGGCCGGGGCGCCAACGAATAGACCGGATGCACCGCAGCAAGAATGCGATATTCGCGCGCCATGTCGTGGGCCCTGGGAGGCACAGGTCCAAACGGCGGACGGCGCATCACGAACTCCTGATCGCCGAAGCGCAGCAAGTAAGTCAGATTCGAATGTCCACCGGGAAACTGCTCGACGGTCATCGGTAGTGCGTCATTGAACTGGCCTGACAACGCTGCAGCCAGTCGCTCACGCACATAGCTCTCGAGCCCCTTCCAATCGAGTTGCTCGCTGGGCCGGACAGGTCTTGTGTCTGATGAAGGAGCGGCACTCATTATCTTCTTAATAACTCGAGCATCGCTCCGGCGGTCGGATCACGATCGAAATAGAATGCACGTCGTTGTGCCGTGCGCGTAGAGCTTTCCCTCATCGTCAACGATCCTGCCTTCCGCGGTCGCAGTGCGCCCGCCAACATGAATCACATTTGCTTCGCAGCGTACACGACCCGTCTCGGCGGTCATCGGGCGAATATAGTTGACCTTGATTTCCAGCGTCGTATACGCGGCATCCTTAGGTAAGGTTGAGTGAACGGCGCATCCCATCGCCGAGTCGAGCAATGTAGCTGCCAAACCCCCATGGACGACGCCAATCGGGTTGTAATGATACTCGGCGGGTTCGACGACAAATACCGCGTGGCCTTCACTCAGCTCTTCTATTCCGAAATCCAGTAGCGCGCCTATCGGTGGTCGCGGCAATTCACCGTTGACGATCTTCTGCAAGTATTCAAGACCAGCCATCCCGCGGCCGGCTTCAGCCAAATCTCGCGGGTCTTCCCAGGTAACCGTGCGCGTGCGTTCTTCTTTCTTGTTCGTCATGGTTCTTCTTGACCTGGTAATGAGGTTAGTACTACCTCGCAGTAGCGTGCGCAGCTCCGTCACAATCACGCAACCCAGTGGCATGGAGTCAGTACAACCTGCGTGGCCCGTGGGTCTGTGCTCATTACACGCGTCCTTGGCAGACTAGAGACCCACCCGCTACCGCGACTGTGTAAATAATCAGCGGTGGATTGAAACGCTGAAAGCGTTGGCTAATTCCAGCCCAGGGTTTCTACCCTGGGAAGAGATGGCAGAGCAAAAGTAACGCAACTCTGAAGGAGTTGCGTCGGGTGCTGAGCCTCTCG
>WNGB01000123.1_pt1 | contig 101821 bp, 70 predicted proteins | sample 5400681 | NCBI WGS metagenome assembly WNGB01 (sample SAMN13153367, study PRJNA577476) | soil metagenome | isolation source: 115 cm soil or saprolite under grassland replicate 2 | place: USA:California | collected 2016-06-15 | reverse complement strand
GGGAGAGCGACGGCTCGCGTCCCGCGACGAAGGCGCCGTAGCAGGTGAAGAGCTCTCCCAGGAGCAGACCCTGCGCCCAGCCGTCGCTCAGGATGTGGTGCTGGGTCCAGACCAGCTGCCAGGCATCCGCCTCCAGCTCGAAGAGAGCCAGCCGCATCAGCGGTGCCGTCGACAGATCGAACCCGCGCTCGCGGTCCGCGTCCAGGTAGGCCGCATCCAATCCCGTCCACGATTCGCGCCGCACCTCCAGCGCGGCCTGCCGGTAGACCACCTGGAGCGGCTTCTCCAGCCCTTGCCAGGCGAAGCCCGTGCGCAGAAGGGCGTGGCGCTCGATGACGCGCCGCCAGGCGCGCAGGAAAGCGTCCGTGTCGAGCTGGCCCGAAAGCCGCAGGCTGATCTGGACGACGTAGACCCCCGAGCCCGGAGCGTACAGGCTGTGGAACAGCATCGCCTGCTGCATGGGAGACAGCTCGTAGACCGTCTCGACCTCCCTCACCCGCTCGCCGAGCCCCGAAAGGAGCAGGTCGAGGTCCTTGCGACTGACCCGCGCCTCCGGGAAATCCGACGGAGTGAAGCTCGGCTCGGCCGTGCGGCAATGCGCGATGAGCGCACGCAAGGCATCGAGGAAGCGGTCGGCCAGCCGTTGGATGGCCGCGGCCTCATGGCGGCTCTCGCTGTACGTCCAGGTCAACCGCAGACGGCCGCCCGCGACGCCGCCGTTTACCTCCAGCAGCCAGGGGCGCGCCTGGCGCGGGCTCTGCGCGGGACCGGCGGATTCGGAGGCGGGCACGAACAGCGAATCCTCCGCGAGCCCGCGGTCGAGCTGCCCGAGGTAGTTGAAGATCACCTGCGCCGCCGGCCGGCGGCCCCGCGGCGCAGCGCGGAGTTGCTCCTTGACCGACTTCAGCCGCTCGCCCGGATCGCTGTCGCGCGGATCGAGCTCCAGCAGCACCGGCGAGATCTCGGTCAGCCAGCCCACGGTGCGCGACAGGTCGATCTCCCCGGACTCTTCGTCGCGGCCGTGCCCTTCGAGGTCGACCAGCAGGCGCGGCTCGCCGGTCCAGGCGGCGAAGGCCTGGAGGAGCGCGGTCAGCAGAGCGTCGTTGATCCGCGTGCGATAGACCGCCGGCACGTCCTGGAGCAGCGCCCGGCTCTCCTCCGCGTCGAGCTCCGCCACCAGCCGGCGCGCCGAGGCCACGATGCCGTTCCCTTCACGGCGGTCGACCACCTCTCCGGTTTCGGGCGCGCCGAGCTGCGCCGCCCACTGCCGGAGCGAGGTGACGACCGGCGGCAGCTCGCCGCCGTTGTAAGCGGTCCCCAGGTCGTCGAGCAGGATGCGCCAGGAGACGCCGTCGACGATCAGGTGATGGAAGAGAAGAAGCAGCCGCTGGCCCGCTGCGCCGAGATCGAAGAGCGCCACGCGCAGCAGCGGTCCGCGCTCGATATCCAGGCTCGCCTGGAGACGTGCGGCTTCCGCTTCGAGAGCCGCGGACCGCTGCGCCGCGGGAACAGCGGACAGATCCACCTGCTCCAGCGGGACCACCGTCTCCACCAGTCGTTGCCGCCACGCACCGTCCTCACGGACATAGCGGAAGCGCAAAGCAGCGTGGTGCGCGATGACCGTAGCCAACGCCTTCTCCAGCCGGTCCGCCTCCACCCGCTCGCGCAGGCCGAGGACCAGGGCCTGGTTGTAATGGTGGAGGTCCTCCAGACCGAGCTCGAAGAACCAGCGCTGGATCGGGGTCAGCGGGACGTCGCCTCCCTCGTCCTCGACAGCCGGCGCTCCGGCGGCGGTACGCACAACCGCCGCCAGCTCGGCCACGGTCTGGTTCTGGAACAGGTCGCGCGGGGAGAGCCAGAGCCCCGCCTGGCGGGCGCGCGACACCACCTGGATCGAGAGGATCGAGTCGCCGCCCAGCTCGAAGAAGTTGTCGTGGATGCCCACCTGCTCGCGCCCCAGCAGCTCGGCCCAGACCCCCGCCAGGACCTCCTCGGCCGCAGTGCGCGGCGCCACTGCAACCGCGGTGGGACGGACCCGCTCCGGCGCCGGCAGAGCCTTGCGGTCCACCTTGCCGTTGGGGGTCAGCGGCAGAGCCTCCAGGAGCACGAACGCCGACGGCACCATGTAGTCCGGCAACGTCTTGCGCAGGTCTTCGCGCAGCGAGGCCCCGGTGAGGCCGTCCTCGCCTTCCGTTTCCATCGCCGGCGCGACGTAGGCAACGAGACGGCCGTCCCGGACGACGATGGCGCACTCCCTCACTCCCGGATGCCCGGCGAGCACCGCCTCCACCTCGCCCGGCTCGATCCGGAAGCCGCGGATCTTGACCTGATCGTCGATCCGCCCCTGGAACTCCAGGGCTCCGTCGGTCCGGCGGCGCACCAGATCGCCCGTGCGATAGAGCCGGCCGCCCGGCGCCGCGCCCCACGGGTCGGGGACGAACCGCTCCGCGGTCAGGTCCGGGCGGTTCCAATACCCCCAGGCCAGGCCATCGCCGCCGAGGAACAGCTCTCCCGTCTGTTCCAGCGGTGCGGGCTGCTGCCAGCGGTCCAGCACGACCGCGGTGGTGTTGGCCAGAGGACGGCCGATCGGCACCGTCGTGGCTCCCGGCGGCACCTCGCTCACCTCGTACCAGGTGGCGAAGGTGGTGCTCTCCGTCGGACCGTACATCTGCAGCAGCCGTTGCGGCCGGCCGTCCTCCAGGGCGCGAGCGACCGCGGCCGGAGCGGAGGCTTCGCCGCCGAACAGCACACAGCGCAGCCCCGACAGCGCCGCCGGAGCCTCGCGCGCCACCTGGGCGAACACCGCCGCCGTCAGATGGAGCACCGTCACCCGCTCGCGCTCCAGGCGCTCCGCCAGCGCGGCGGGTGCGAACAAGAGATCGCGCGGGATCACCACCAGCGCGGCTCCGGCGAGCAGCGTCGCCCAGATCTCGAAGGTGGCCGCGTCGAAGCTGGTCGTCGCATTGAACGCCAGCCGGTCGCCTCCGCGCAGGGTCAGGTAGTCGGTCTCCTTCACCAGGCGCACGATCGCCCGATGGGGCACCGCCACGCCCTTGGGGCGGCCCGTGGAACCCGAGGTGTAGATGACGTAGGCGAGGGCCTCAGCCCCCGGGGCCAGGGACGGCAAGGTCTCCAAGGACTCCAAGGACACCGGATCCTTGTCGTCCAGCACCACCGTGGCGCCGGAATCCTCCAGCACGAAGGCCAGGCGCTCTTCGGGGTAGCTCGGATCGAGCGGCACGTAGGCGGCCCCGGTCTTCAGGACCGCCAGGAACGCCACGATCAGACCGGCCGAGCGCTCCATCGCCACCGCCACCCGATCCCCCGGCTCCACACCCACGGCCAGGAGGTACCGGGCCAGACGGTCGGACTCCTCGTCCAGCCGCCGGTAGCTCCAGACCTCCCCGCCGTCCTCCACCACCGCCGGCGCCTCTGGAGACGCGGCCACCACGGCGGCGAAGAGAGCCGGCAGGCTCGCCTCCCGCGGAAACTCGCTCCGCGTGTCGTTGTGCTCCCGGAGGAGCTGGTGCCGCTCCCCCTCGGGCAGCAGCGGCAGATCCCCCAGCCTCCTGTCCCGGCCCTCGGCGATCGCCGCCAGCAGCACCTCCAGGTGCTCCAGCGTCCGGGCGATCCCGGTGGCCGTGAAGTGCCCCGCGTCGTAGCGCAGCGACAGCGTCAGCCCGTCGCCGGGGAGGGCCACCACCATCAGCGGGTAGTTGGCCAGCGAGCTCGCCGCCTCCTCAACGACCTCCAGCTCCGGCAGCGGCCGCGACAGATCCGCCGGCAGCACCAGGTTCTCGAACACCAGGACGTTGTCGAACAGCGCCGCCCCGGCCGGCACATCGCTCCACCGCTGCACGTCCACCAGCGGCGCGTGCTCGTAGCGGCGCATCGCGACCTGGCGCTCCTGCAGCTCGCCGAGCCACTTGTGCAACGGCTTCTCCGGCCGCACCTCCACCCGCAGTGGCAGGGTGTTGATGAACGGCCCCACGATCGACTCGACCCCCGGCAGGTCCGTGGGACGTCCGGAGACCGTCGCCCCGAAGACCACGTCCTCGCGGCCGGTCGCCTGGGCCAGCAGGAGCGCCCAGGCCCCCTGCACCAGAGTGTTCAGGGTCAGGCGGTGCCGCCGCGCCATCTCGCGTAGCGCGGCGCTCGCCGCCGGCGACAGCGCGAGGTCCCGCCGCCGCATCTCGCGGTGGGTCGGCCCCTCCCCCCGGCCGTTGCCGTTCGCCAGGAGCGCCGGGGAGGTGAAGCCCGCCAGGCTCGCGCGCCAGAACGACTCGGCCTGCCCGAGGTCCTGCCGCTGCAGCCAGGCGATGTACTCGCGGTAGCTGCGCGGCCGCTCCAGCCGCGGCTGTCTGCCGCCGGCGAAGGCCGCGTAGGCGGTGAGCAGCTCCTTGAGCACCTGGCCCTGCGACCAGCCGTCGACCACCATGTGGTGCTGCGTCCAGACGAGCTGGTGGACGTCCGCCCCCAGCTCGATCAGAGCCAGGCGCATCAGCGGCGCCTCCGACAGCACGAACCCCCGTTCCCGGTCACTCTCCAGGAAGCCGGCGAGGCGGGCGCGCTGCTCGCCGGCGTCGAGGCCGCGCCACGAGAGGCGCTCGATCTTCGGCTCCGCCCGCCGGTAGACCACCTGCGCCGGCTTCTCCAGGTCTTCCCAGAAGAACGCGGCACGCAGGATGCCGTGCCGGCTCACGATATGCCGCCATGCCCGCTCGAAGGCGGAGACGTTCAGGCGGCCGGTCAACCGCAGGCTCGTCTGGAGCACGTAGACCCCCGAGCCCGGGGCATACAAGGTGTGGAAGAGCATCGCCTGCTGGATCGGCGAGAGCTCTGAGATCAGCTCGATGATGTCAGGGGAATCCATACTCTAACTCTAAATATCCGGCGAAGCGCTCTGGTTCGAAAGGCCCGCTGAGCGGGCCGATGAGTATAGCGGTCTCCATGGGGCTCCGGCCAGGGGGAGGGGCTCGCTGTGGAACATCTCGAAAATCTTCTTACGAAGACGGCTCGCCCGGAGCGGTCTGCTGCACCGTTAGGTTTTAAGGCTGGTTGAAGGTTCGCGATCGAGTTTCCGCTGGCTCGATCCCGCTGTCCTGGGTCCCCCGGTTCTCATGGTGAGGGCAGGTCCGGCCGAGGCGGCGATCTCTCAAGCGGTTTTTCGGAGGAATTGCGGAATGCGGACTCGAGGCTTGACGTGTGCTGTGGTGGTGTCGTGCAGTCTTTTCGCTGTTGCCGCGAACGCCGCGCCCGAAGAGAAGCGGGCGAATCGACCCTTCGCGGACGCCGATCACGTCGTCTACTCCCCTTCGAGCAATCTCGACAAGCAGATCCTCAGAGCCGGTGCGAATATCACCTATCACGGTGGACCGGTGATCACCGGGACGGCCCGCGTGGTCTTCATCTTCTGGGGACCGAACTTCAACAACGCCGCCTCTCCCGATTACAGCTACGCCCGTACGCTGCAGTCTTTCCGCAACCAGTTCGGCACGACCCCTGAGTACAACGTGATCACGCAGTACTCCGGGATCCCGCTGTCGAGCCTCGGCGGTGGGACCGCCGACTGGTTCGACACCTCGACGCCGCCGACCAACGTCACCGACTCCACCGTTCAATCCAAGGTCAACCAGTATCTGACGAGCCACACCTTCAACTCCAACGCCATCTACGAGGTCGTCATTCCGCGGACCTCGTACTCGTCGAGCGGCACCAGCACCTCGTGCGGCGGACCGCATCTCGCCTACTGCGCGTACCACGGCTGGATCGGCAGCGGCTCCTCGGCCAAGAAGTACTCGATCCAGCCCTACCCGAGCTGCAGCGGCTGCCAGGTCTCGGGCTTCTCAGACGTGCAGGATGAGGAGCACTTCGTCTGTCACGAGACCCGCGAGGCCGTGACCGATCCGACGGGCTCGGGCTGGTGGGACAGCAGTGGCCAGGAGGCTGACGACAAGTGCGCCTGGTCGCCCACGCCGTTCATCGGCACCGGTGGCTACGCCTACCAGTACGAGTGGTCGAACGCGGTGAACGGGTGCGTCCGGACGCGGTAAGAACCGCGGACTCTCAGGTCTGACTGCAGGAGAGAGCCCCGGCGCCCCGGGGCTCTCTGCTTTTGGAGGGTCTCACAGGCATCCATGTCCTCTTGAGACAGGGGAGGGCGAGCGGCGGAACAGGTTTCTTTGTCATCCCTCCTGGGGGAGACGCTCCCCCTCGAGGGATGACGTCCATCCCCAAAAGGGGAGAGGCCATCCCCGATGGGGACGAGGTCGTCCCTTCTGGGGACGAGCCCATCCCTACCGGGGATGAGCGCATCCCTTGCAGGGGCGGACGCCGTCCCTCTCGGGGATGAGGCCATCCCTCCTGGGGAAGCCTCCTTCCCCTCCAGGGATGACCTCCGCCCCGAGAGTACCGACGTCCGCCCCATCAGTACCGGCCTCCGCCCCATCAGTACCGATGTCCGCCCCGAGAGTACCGACGTCCGCCCTGTTGGTCCCCGCGTTCGCCCCGAGAGTACCGGTCTCCGCCCCGTCTGTACCGACGTTCGCCCTGTCGGTGCCGGCGTTCGCCCGAGGAGGGGACGGCGCAGGGTCCCGTCAAAGTCATCGTAGCGGGTGCCTCCGCCCGCCCATCCCTCACCCCCCGCCCCCTCTCCCACCCGCACTCACTCCCACCCGGGAGAGGGGGCGCCACCGCCCTGACTACACCCTCGCCGCGCCGGTCGCGGGCAAGGTCGGCGTGTGGTCGAAGACCGACAGCGTCAGCGAGTTCGCGGAGTACGCGGTGCCGCCGGAGTGAGCGATGTACGCTCGATGGCGTCCGCCAGGCGAGGGCGTGACCGAGTCCCCTCGCGAGGGCCGTCAGTCCTGCTTCGGCGGCCGGCGGGTGATCAAGGCCTTTAGGACGCGGAGGCGTTCCCGGTCTTCGTTGTGAAAGAAGTGCCCTCTTTCGAGGCGCTTGTACGCACGAGCGATCTCCTCGCGTAGCTCCAGAAGGGCTTCGTCCCGAGTGGCCCCCATGGCTTCGAGATCCGCTTCGGGCAAGCTGGCCCGGTAGCGCTTGCCACTCGGTGCGATGCTGACGCTCAGGGGTACCATGAGGACCAGGTCATGCTCAGGCAACGTATGAATCACGGCAAGGCCGGGCGGAACCGCTTTGCGCAGACGCTTCTCGAGCTTGAGGGCTTCCGTGGTGAGCTGCCTCAGGGAGCGAAAGATGCGGCCATATTCCTTGAGCGCCGCAGAGAATTCTCGGGCCTCTTGCGTCTCTCGAAAACGCGGACCATCCGCTCGGTTCCTGTGGTAGGTCCGGAGCACCTCGAGATCGGCCCGGGTGATGCGAAGTCTCTTGCCGCGGGGAATGTCGAGGCGCAAGTCCTCGATATAGCGGCTGAGCTTCACATTCGTGACGCCGAGGTGCCTCGCGGCCTCCGCGCCGGTAAATATCTCTTCCGAGGAGTCGGCCGCGGTCGTCTTGCCATCGCCGGTCTCGGTCTCGTCCAGATCGTCGGTCATGGATTGACCCTCCTGTCGATCGAGCCTGGGCGGCAGCCCAGAGGAATGCGCCGGATGGCCGGAACCGCTCGGCGGAGGCTGCGCCACTCAGCTTCCCAATCCGGATGCCAGGCCGCCGGCAAGAGGAGCGAGCCTTCGTGATCGCCGGCCGCGCCAACCAGGCAGGCGGCACCGCGCAGGGCGAGGATGCCCTGGAAAGCCGCGAGAAAGGCGCGCAGAGACTCACGGCGAGACGCCGGCCTGCGCAGGTGGGCAAGACGGCGAGCTTCCTCGCAGGTTTCGCGGTCGAGGCGAAGGCCGGGAGCGAGGTCCCGGAGGATTGTCTGGATCGGAGGTGAGGCCGAATCCGGAGCGGTGAACAGCCTGGGAAAGAGCCAATCGTCGAGCTCCCCCAGGAATTCATCCGCGGCGGGCCGGGTCCGCAGCGCCTCGCGCGGGGTGAGCACGGCGAGGCACGCCTTGGGAAAGACCTCGGCCGTGCAGCGCGGCGGCAGCGCGACAGCCGGCTCCTCCGCGGGCATGGCGAGGAGCGGGAAGCCGCGCGCCTGCGAGATCGCCAGGAGTCCCAGGGCTTGCTGATAGCGTGGCCACGAGCGGGAGCCGGAAATCCATGGCATGTTGGGGCCGCGCGATGAGCTTGAAAAAGCGCCGCGCGAGAGGCGGATCTCGACCTCGCGGGCCTTCCAGGGCTTGCGGTCGAGAGGGCGCGGGGTCATCGGGGCTGCGATGGCGGCCAGACGCGCGCGAGGGTCTGTCAAGAGCGGATCGCGTTCGAGAACCGTGGGCAGCAACTCTTTGTGCATCACCACCGTGGGGCGGTGCACGCCGATCGTCCCCGCGCTCTCGTCGAGGCGGAGCACCGCGAGCGAAGCGAGAGCGGCCGCGCGGGGCACGCCGGGATCGATCCCAAGGACCAGGAAGGAACCGCTCACGATCCCTCCTGGCCGCGCTTGCGGAACCGGGTCGTCACGAGGATCTCGAACGCCTCCAGGAAATGACCGAACAGGCTTCGAAAGCTCGCCAGGGCCGGGTCGTCGAGGAGCGGCGTCGTGGTCACCAGGATGGCGATGGGAGAGATCTCGGCGCGATGCTTCAAAAGGTGGGCGGTATAGAACAAGGTCAACGGGTCGGCGTCCAGGATGTGGAGAAGCCTCTCCAGGGATTCGAGCTTCGGAAGCCCCCGGCCGAGCTCATATCTGGAGACCTGGCTCTTCCCCATGCCGGCCTGCCGGGCCACCTCGGCCTGGGAGAGCCCGGCCGACTCGCGCAGAGCGCGAAGAGTATTTCCTAGCTCGGCGAACATTCCGCCTCGCATCGTGCGCCTCCACAGATCCTCCGGTGAAACAAAGAAGGCCCGCCCTGACAGGACGAGCCGATGTGCTCCAGAAACTGGTCAAACGTCGGCGACTCCTCAGGAACAACCGGCCTGCGCCGGCAGGGCCAATGCGTCGTCACAGGTTTCCGGCTCGCTCGCTCGCCGGAGGGCCGGTCTGAGCGAGATGGCGCAAGGGGCGCACCCGGCCAGGAGATGGCGCACGATCTCCCGGCCCTCGCTCCGGCTGGCGGTGCCGGCCACGAAGCGGTTCATGACTTCGGGTCCCAGACATCTCGTCATGGCCTTTCCTCCTCCGCGTCACGTCGGAGCAGGCTCCGCAGGCTGGCGATCAGGGGCCTCAGGTGGTCGTGGACGGCGCAGCGGATCACCGCATCCAGCTCGAACAGGCCGGCGAGAGGGGCATCGACATCCTCGTCTCTCTCCGGCAGGCGGAGGGCCGCGGCAATGGCCTCCAGGTCGGCCCGGATCTCGTCGAGCCGCTCGATGATGTGGCGCAGCTGCTCCCGTGTCGCCGCCAGGGCTTCCGGCCTGGGTTCCGCCTCTTGCATGGGGCAGCATCGTAAAGGCGGAAGTGCTACAGTTCCACCTGGCGGCGCCGCCGAAATTTCCCGAGACGAAATCTGTTGCCTTTTGTCACGCCCGGGTTCCGAGATGCACTTTTTATCAGGGAGGGATGAACTGTATGGCCCATGCCTTGCGCTCGCTGGTCATCTGGTTCCTGGCGCTCTGGAACAACCTGAACCTCAAGCAGGTCGGCGCCCGAACCGGCATTGACCAAAAGGAAGTGTCGCGGATCCTCGGCCGCGAGGAGATCAAAGACGAGGACTACGAGGCGCTCCTGTCCGCCGTGACCCGCCGGCCGGCGGAGGTCGAGATCGTGACCGGCTGTCTCGAGGATCTGGAGGACCTCGACGAAGCTGGCGACCTGACCGCCGAGGAGCAGGTGGAGGTCGAGAGAGGCATCCGGGAGGAGAAGCGCCTGCTGCGCAGCGTCTTTATCGAAGCGGCCCGGCGGTCTCGCGCGCTCCCGGCGCTCGACGTCTATCCCCGGCCCGAGGAGGTCGAAGCGGCCCGCTGGCACGCCGAGGTGCTCTGGTCTCTGATGAAGGACATGACCGAGGACCAGCAGCTGGCCGTCGTCTGGGCGGTCCGCGCCTGCCGGAGCTGGGCGCTGATGGAGCGCGTCTGTGAAGAGTCGGTCAACCAGGCATCCGGCAACCTTGAGCGCGCGGCCTTCCTGGCCCGGCTTGCCCGGGAGATCGCCGAGAGGGTCCAAGGGCCGGAGGGCTGGTGCCGCTGTGTCGTGGGCTATGCGGCGGCTCATGCCCCGAACGTCCTCCGAGTCGCCGGCGAGCTCGAGGCCGCCCGCGTCGAGCTCGAGGCGGCGAAGCAGCTCTGGAGCTCCGGGTCTGACCCCGATCGCGTGCTCGACCCGGGAAGGCTACTCGACCTGGAAGCTTCGCTGTGCCGGGACGAGCGTCAGTTTGAGAGAGCTCTCGCACTCCTCGACGAAGCTTTCCCAGTAAGCCATTCCCCGGGACGCATCTTGGTCAACAAGGGATCTACGCTGGAAGTCATGGGTGAGACCAGGCGCGCCATCGAGACATTCCTCCAGGCCGAGCTCTACGTGGACCGGGCGGCCGAGCCACGCCTCTGGTACAAGATGATCTCTAATCTCGCGGTCCACTTCGTGGACACCGGCCGGTATGCCGAGGCCGCCGGGCTCGTCGAGCAGGCGAGGACCCTCGCGGACGAGCTCGGGGATGCGATCGATGCCAGCCGCCTGACGTGGGTGGAAGGCCGGATCGCGGCCGGCCAGGGCCGGCGCGAGGAGGCTCTGCGGCTGCTCGATCAGGCGCGGCGAGAGTTTGCGGCCCGGAGGTTGTGGTACGACGTGGCACTCGCCCGCCAGGAAGTGGCGGCTCTGCTGCTGGACGAGGGCCGGACCGCCGAGGTCAAGCCACTGGCCGCGGAGCTGGTCGAGATCTTCGAGTCGAAGGGAGTCCACCTGGAGGCCCTGGCCGCGCTCCGCCTCTTCGCCCAGGCGGCGGAACGAGAACAGGCGACGGCCGAGCTCGCCCGGAGCGTGCTGCGCTTCCTGCTCCGGGCCCGCCACGACCAGAGCCTCCGTTACACGGGCTCAGGAACCCTTGAGGCAGCCGCCGTTGGGGTCGAAAATGCAGCCTGCGTCGGGGACGGGCTGCGAGGTCACGGGGCAGCCGCTGGGGTCCATCCCGCAGCCGGCATCCGACGAAGTGGAAGAGAACAAGGCGATCAGAGAGGCGGCGAGGGCGACGGCAAAGAGGATCGAGCGCATCGGGTCGTCTCCTGCGCGGCGCCGGCATCGGGCCTCCGCGGACCGCGCGGGCCGCGCCTGCCGGGTATGGTGCGCCAGTCCAGTGCGAAAAATCCCACTTCGTGCCAGGTGGACAAGAGACTGTCCCTCAGACAACGGCTGGCCCGCCTCGCGCGGGCTCTCTCCGGGATGAGTCAGAAGGTTTTCGGCGAGAGCACCCGGGTCGACCCCAAAATGCTCGCACTCTACGAGGTGGGTGACCGCGACCCGAGCCCCGAGACCGTGCAGCGCCTCACGGGGGGAGTCGGCCTCACGGTCCCCGCCGCCGAAGAGGTCCTCCGATTCGCCGATACTCTTCGGCGGCCGAGGCGGCGGACGGGGCTGGGCGCTTCCGATCTCTTCCCCCAGCTGGAGGCCCTCGGCACCCGCTTTCTGGAGCGTCTTCTTCGCCTACCGGCTCCCGATCCCGTGCCCCGGGCCGAGGACCGGCTGGGTATCGAGGAGCTCTGGGCGCAACTGAAGGACCTCCCGGAAGACCAGCAGGTGGCGGTGGTGCGAGTCGGCCGGGAGTTCCAGAATTGGGCGCTCGCCGAACGCTGCTGTGCAGAATCTGTGAGCCAGGCGTCCTGCCAGATCGAGCGCGCCGCCTCACTGGCGCGGCTCGCCCGGGAGATCGCGGACTGCGTTCCCGGGCTCGAAGGCTGGCGCCTGCGCCTCACAGGCTATGTCGCGGCCCATGCGCCGAACGTCGCGAGGGTCGCAGGCGACCTCGAAAGGGCAAGGGCGGATTTCGAGAAAGCAAAGCAGATCTGGGTGGCCGGCTCCGACCCCGGCGGTCTGCTCGATGAGGGAGTGCTGCTCGACCTGGAGGCTTCGCTGTGCCGGGACGAGCGCAACTTCGGCAAAGCTCTGACCCTCCTTGACGAAGCCTTCCTCGTGGGCCGCTGCAAGGGTCGCATCCTGGTCAACAAAGGCTCCATCCTGGAGATCATGGGCGACTCCGAGCGGGCGGTTGAGACCTTCCTGGAGGCGATGTCCCTGGTGGACCGCGCTGCCGAGCCGCGCCTCTGGTACAAGCTGCGCGCCAATCTCGGGGTTTCCTATACCCACGTCGGCCGCTTTGCCGAGGCCGTGGACCTGGTCCGGCAGGCGAGGCCGGTCGCCGTCGAGTTGGAGGACGAAATCGACCTGGTTCGCCTCACCTGGCTGGAAGGCCGCATCCTCGCCGGTCTGGGCCGCTCAGCCGACGCCCGGACCTTGCTGGAACAGGCGCGCCAGGAGTTCGCCGCGCGGGAGATGTGGTACGACGTGGCCCTGGCCGACCTGGAAATCGCGGCTCTGTTGCTGGCCGAGAACCGGACCGCCGAGGTCAAGGAGATGTCCCGGAAGCTGGTCGAGGCCTTCGAGTCGAGAGGAGTCCACCGGGAGGCCTTGACGGCCCTGCAGCTCTTCCACAAAGCTGCGGAACGCGAAGAGGCCACGGCCGAGCTGGCCCGGCGCGTCCTGCGCTACCTCTTCCGGGCCCGGTACGACGAGGAGCTTCGGTTCGAGGCTGGCAAGTGACTCTTCGCCTGCCGGAAGCTAGTCGGGTCGAACCCGACTCCGTTCCCGTTGAACAGGAGACCGGTCGGGTCGAGCCCTACTCCGTTCCCGTTGAGCCCGTTGTCAGTCGGTCGCGACCCGACTCTGGTCCGGCGCAGAAGGTTCAGAGTCGGGGACGCCTAGCATATCCTGGTTCAGCCATGAAGCTGCTCAAAGGTCTTCTCTATACGGTCGTCGTCCTCGGAGCGCTCGCCGCGTTCGGCTGGTTCTTCGTCTCCCGGCGGCGCTCTCGATCAGTGCGCCGGAATCCTTTTCAACCTGAAACCGATGCCAATGGCCTGCTTCGCACAACCAACGACCGGCTGCGCGAAACCGGCGGCCGGCTCCGCGAAGCACGCCACCGGCGTCCCGAAGCAGCCGCTGGATTCGCGGCGCACGCCACCCGTTGTGCGAAGCAGCCCGCCGGACTCGCGAAACACGTCACCGGCTTCCCGCAGCAGGCCGCTGGCTCCGCGAAACACATCAGCGGTTTGCGAAGCAGGCCTCGTGGATTCGGCAAACACGCGGCTGGCGCCGCGCAACCGGCCGCCGGTTGTGCGACGCCGGTCGTTGGCTGAGCGAGTCCAGTACCCTGCGTCGCGAAGCCAATGGCCGGCGGCTCTCCTCGGGCGACGGACAGACGCTGTTGCGGGGAGAGTATGAGTCTGTCGTATCCTGGAGCTCCATGAAGCTGCTCAAGGGCCTCCTCTACACGGCCGTGATCCTCGTCGCGCTCGCCGCGTTCGGCTGGTTCTTCGTCTCCCAGCTGAGCACCGGACCGGCGCGGAGCGACGAGCCCGCGGGGGTGCTCCTGTCGGCTCCTCCAGGTTACTCGATCGTCGAGCGCGGCGAGCTCTCCCCTTCCGCGGCGGCGACCGAGCTCGAAGGCCAGGTTCTGCACCCGGATGCCGGCAAGGTGGGGATCCGCTTCAAGCGGCAGGGCTCCGAGGTCTACTGGCTCGCCGATCCCGCCGGGGATGTTCTGGAGGAACGCTCGGCCGGTGCGTCCGGCACCCGGCTCCAGACCGTCTGGCACGGCGGGATCCGCGAGCGGCTGAGCTGGGCGCGGGCCCACGGCAGCTTCGACGCTCCGGGCCTGTCTCCGGCGGAGCGCAAGAACTTGTACCACTGAGGCGAAAGCCGCTGCTCCGCGCGGTGCTAGAATCATCCCAGCCTGATCAGGGCCCGTGGGATGACCCCCGATGGCCGGAACCAGCGACAACCTGCGCCAGAAGGCTCGCCTTCGCGAGCACTTGCCGGCCATCCCCCTGCTGGTCGGCGGCATCGTCCTGTCTCTGCTCATCTTTTTCCTCATCCGCGCCTACCTCACCGCGCTTCCAGGCTGGCTTCCGTGGGTGGTCCTGGCCGCGGGGCTCCTGCTCACCGTCATCGTCGGTGCCGCTGTGGATGCCATCCTGCGCCGGACGGCCCAGGTGGAGCGTCTGGTCGCAGCGCGAACCGAAGAGCTGTCGCGCGAGATCGCCGAGCGCGGGAAGACCGAGGAGGCGCTGCGGCGGCAGACCGCGCTCCTCGAGTCGATCCTCGACAGCATGGGAGAGGGGCTGGTGGTCTGCGACACGGCCGGGAAGCACCTGGTCTTCAACCGCGTCGCCGAGCGCATCGCCGGCGTCGGTGCCACCTCGGCCGGCATGGACCAATGGCCGGAGACCTATGGCGTCTTCCGGCCCGACACCGTCACGCCATTCCCCGTCGACGAGCTCACGATCGTCCGGGCGGCGCGCGGAGAGGAGTCCACCGAGGTCGAGCAGTTCCTGCGCAACCCGATGGTCCCCCAAGGGGTCCACTTGAGCGTCACCGGCCGACCCTTGCGGGACGCGGAGGGCGCGCTCCTCGGCGGCGTCGTCGTTTTCCGCGACACCACGGAGCAGAAGAAAGCCGAGGCCGAGCGCCGGCGCATCGCGGAGGAGCTGCAGACTGCCAAAGAGGCCGCGGAGGCGGCGAGCCGCGACAAGAGCGACTTCCTGGCCCGCATGAGCCACGAGATCCGCACTCCGATGAACGGCGTCATCGGCATGCTGGATATCATCCTGAAGACCGACTTGAGCGACCGCCAGCGCGACCTGGCCGGTATCGCCCGCAGCTCGGCCGAGACGCTGCTGCGGGTGCTCAACGACATCCTCGACTTCTCGCGGATCGAAGCCGGCCGCCTCGAGCTCGAAAGCGTCGCCTTCAGCCTGCGCGAGACGGTGGGCGACCTCATGAAATCGCTCGCTCCACTGGGTCATGACAAAGGGCTCGAGCTGGCCCATCACGTCGCGCCCAGGGTACCCGACACCTGGCTGGGCGATTCCGGACGCCTGCGCCAGATCCTCGTCAACCTGGTCGGCAACGCCATCAAGTTCACCGAGCGCGGGGAGATCGTGGTGTGGGTGGACCAGGAGCCGGCGAGCGAGCCCGGAGACGGGAGGCTCCTGCACTTCACCGTCGCCGACAGCGGAATCGGCATCCCCGCCGACAAGCTGGAGACGATCTTCTCGGCGTTCTCCCAGGCCGACACCTCGACGACGCGGCGGTTCGGCGGGACCGGTCTGGGGCTCGCGATCGCCACCCGGCTGGTGGAGCTGATGGCCGGGAGGGTCTGGGCCGAGAGCGAGGTCGGCCGGGGGAGCACGTTCCACTTCACCACCCGCCTGCCGCCCTCCGCGGACGCGATCCTTCCACCACCCAAAGTCCCCCATCTCGAGGACCTCTCGATCCTGGTGGTGGACGACAACGCGGTGAACCGGCGCATCCTGAGCGAGCTGCTGGCGAGCTGGGGTCTGCGGCCGGCGACGGCCGCCAGCGGCGCCGAGGGTCTCACGGAGCTGCGGCGGGCTGCGGCAGAGGGTGAGCCCCACCCTCTGGTGATGCTCGACTTCATGATGCCCGACCTGGACGGGGTGGCGGTGGCGGAGCAGATCCGGCGCACCCCGGAGCTGGCCGGGGCGATCATCCTGATGCTCTCGTCCGCCGATCGGCCGATCGCCGCCGCGCGGTGCAAAGAGCTGGGGATCGCCCTCTGCCTGGTCAAACCAGTCAAGGAGTCGGAGCTGCTGGAGGCCTTCATCACGGCGTTGGGGACGACGGGCGCGCACACGCGCCCCATCGCCGTCCCTACCGCCCGCGCGGCCGACGCGCCTCTGCTGCGCGTCCTGGTCGCCGAAGACAACCCGGTCAACCAGCGCGTGGTGCAGTCGATCCTCGAGCACCGGGGGCATTCGTCGCGCCTGACCGCGAACGGCCGCGAGGCGCTCGCCGCCTGGGAGCAGGAAGGCTTCGATGTCGTGCTCATGGACGTCCAGATGCCGGAGATGGACGGTTTCCAGGCGACCACCGCGATCCGCTCCCGGGAAGAGTCGACGGGCGCCCACATCCCGATCATCGCTCTGACCGCCCACGCCCTCAAGGGATACCGTGAGCGCTGCCTCGCGGCGGGGATGGACGGCTATATCGCCAAGCCGATCCGTTCCGAGGAGCTGATCGAGCTGGTCGAACGCCTCGCGGCGCAACCTGCCGCGCGGCCGGGTGCCGGGCCGGCGATCGCCAGGAGGGACGGAGACGGCGTCAACCGCCGGGAATTGGGAAACCTTTTCGTCGTCGACGCCGCGCGGCTCCGCGACGAGATCGGGGACGCCATCACGCGGCGCGACGGCCCGGCGCTGCAAGCGGCCGCGCACACCCTGCGCGGCTCCGCCGGCTACTTCGCGGCCCACCGCACGCTGGAGCTCGCGACCCGCCTCGAGCACCTCGGAAGCAAGGGCGACTTCAACGCCGAGACCGATCAGGCCCACCGCGATCTCATCGAAGAGCTGACCCGGCTCGAGCGGGTGCTGACGGCGGGAGCGGGGTAGGGCGCTCGCGGATCAGGCCTCGGCCTCCAAGAGCGCGCGGGGGTTCTTGTGGGCAATAACCAGGAGCATGCGAGCCGGTCCAGACGGAGAACGACGACCCTGTTCCCACTCCTGTAATGTCCGGACTGATACCCCCAGCAACCGTGCAAACTCCGATTGCGAAAGTCCCACCCGAGCGCGAGTCTCAGCAACGGGGGGATATGTTACGACGCGCCCTACCTCGCCCCGCTTGATCTCACGGAGGCCTTCAAGGATTTCTTCTCCGATGTTGCGAGACCGCTCCTTAGCCATCTTCGATCTCCTACTCTACGGTAGAGGCGGAGCCTTGGCTAGACACGCCCCACGGCGTTACTGCCGGACGTAGGTGCTCCTGCCGGCGAGTACGGTGGGCCCGCCCATCGGATCGACCGCGAGCGCGGTCATGTTGCCGACGAAGGGGTTCGACCGGCCGCCAGCCTCCGGTGCCGGCTCGTCGCGCGCCGGGCGGTTGCAACCGGCTCGTTTCCGGAATCAACCACCCCTCCGGCGGCGTTATCTTGGAAGAGAAGAGGAGGGCTCGACGACATGGATTGCCATACTCCAGGATGTACAGGCGAGCACGAGGCCGGGACCATCAGCCACAGCGTGATCTACCAGGAGAGGTCGATCGTGCTCCACAACGTGCCGGCGCGGATCTGCCCCGAATGCGGCGATGTGGTCCTCGCCGACGAGACCACGATCGTCATCGAGGATCTGCTGCGGCGCAAGGCGCGCTCCAAGCGGGACGCCTTCGTCTACGAGCCGTGAATCAAAAAGCTGATTGTGCAGTGAGCCGGTGAGGCGCGCCCGACCTCGCGGACGCGCCCGTGTTCATCACGACGGCTCTATCCCCTGCCGCCGGTGGTGTCCGGATGGACGTTCAGAGCCAGCTGCATGGAGCCGCCGTGGCTCTGGTCGATCGGGCAATACACCCGGTAGGTGCCGGTGTCGAGGTACATCTCGAGCGAGCCGCTCTCGCCCGGCTTCAGGGCCGCCTCCAGCTTCTGGTCGCCGGCCGGGCCGGTGATCTCGAGGCTGTGCTCCTGGCTGCCGGTATTGGTGACCTGGAACGTAGTCTTGCCGGTCGGCAGCGAATTCGGCATCTGGATATGGTCATCGGTGACCTGGACCTGAATCAGCTGGGCTTCCTGGGTCTTGGCCTTGCTGCCACCACAAGCGATGAAGAACGGCAGCCCCATCAGGAGGACGGCGCACAGGAGCGCGGCACCCATCTGTTTGCTTCCGTTGGTTTTCATGGTTGGACCTCCTTCCTCTAATCCGAGGAGCCCTGTTGTCAGATCGTCGGATGTACCCTCCGGCCCCTCGTACCTCCTGGTTAATGCAGGACCCGCGCCAGGTCGGCGGGCGGTCGATGGCGAGAAAATCGTCTCCTGAAGCGACTCCCCTGAAGATTACTTCCGCCGCAGCCTCTGTCGCAGCCGCTCCCTCTGCTCGTCGGTGAGATGGGACCGCATCTCCTCGAGCTGGGCAGTGCGCGCCGCGATGGTCTCGATCGCGCCGGGGTGGGAACGGGGAGGCTCCGCGGGGGCGGCCGGCGGCGTTGCGGCCAGCCAATCCCGGAAGGGAAGCTCGGCAACGGGCAGGTCGGGAGCGGCGACCGCTGCGGCCAGGATCTCCTGGAAGGCGCCGAGCATGCGGTCGATTGTCTCGGGATCAAAGAGCTCGGTCCGGTACTCGACCTGGGCCACCAGGCCGCTCTGGGTTTCGAACATGTAGAGCGTCAGCTCGAACTGCGATATGCCGTTGGCGAGGTCCAGCGGGCGCAGCTCGAGGCCGCCGGTCCGCTGTGCCCCCCCTGGCCGGGCGAAGAGGGCGAACATGAGCTGGAAGAAGGGTGTGTCGTGCGGGCCGCGCTCCGGCCGCAGCTCTTCGACCAGCCGCTCGAAAGGGACGTCCTGATGGCAGAAGGCTTCCAGCACCCGCTCGCGGACGTGCGACAGATGTGTGCGAAAGCTCGCCTCGGGCGTCACCTCGGCGCGGATTACCAGCGTGTTGACGAACATCCCGATCAGGTTCTCGACCTCGGGCCGGTCCCGGAGAGAGACCGGCGTGCCGAGCGGCAGGTCGCGCTGTCCGGTGGCGCGGTGGAGCAGGACCAGGTAGGCGGTCAGCAGGGTGATGTAGAGGGTCGAGCCCTCGCGGCGCGACAGCTCGCGCACCGCCGCCGTCAGCTCGGCGGGCAGGGTGAGCTCGCGCAGGGCGCCCCGGGTGCTCGGGACCTCCGGCCGCGGCCGGTCGGTGGGCAGCCGCTGCACCGGCAGGGGACCGGCCAGGCGCTCGCGCCAGAACGCGAGGTGCGCGGCGAGGTGACAACCGTCGAGCCACCGGCGCTGCCACGCCGCATAGTCGGCGTATTGCACGGGCGGATCGGTCAGCGGGGAGGGCCGGCCGCTGGAGAACGCCTCGTACAGCGCAAACAGCTCGCGCTCGAAGATCCCCTGCGAGACGCCGTCCGAGACGAGGTGGTGGAAGACGGTGAGGAACAGGTGGTCGGCCTCGGCCCGGCGGAGCAGCAGGAAACGGGTCGGAGAGCCCCCCCGGTCGAGGGAGAAGGGCAGGCGGGCAGCGCGCTCGGCGACGCGGTCCGCTTCCCACTCGCGGTATTCGATCGGAAGCGCCGAGAGATCCGCGACCGGCAGCTCCGGAACCCCCGCCGGTTGGGCGCGCTGGAACGGCGATCCTGCCGGGCCGGCGATCGTGGTGCGCAGCGCTTCGTGCCGGCGCACGATCTCGGCCAAGACCTTCTGGAGGGCGGCGATCTCCAGCGAGCCGCTCACGGCGTAGAGCGTGGGCATGTTGAACACGGCCGTGCCCGGATGGAGCCGTTCGAGAAACCAGAGCCGCTGCTGCGCGAAGGAGAGAGGCAGTCCGCTCTCCCGCGCCAGCGGAACGATCGGAGGGACCTGAGAGACCTGCTCGATCCCGTCCTGGCGCGCCATTTTCACCGCGCGGGCCAACCCTGCGACGGTGCGGGATTCGAACAGCTGGCGCAGCGGCAGCTCGACCCCGAGGACCGTGCGGATGCGGGAGACCACCTGGGCGGCGAGGAGGGAGTGGCCGCCGAGCGCGAAGAAGTTGTCGTCGACGCCGACATGGTCCAGCTGGAGGATCGTAGCCCAGAGGCCGGCGAGGATCTCCTCGATCGGGTCGGAGGGCGCTGCCCCCTTCCCGCCGACGGAACCGGTCCGCTCGGGCGCCGGCAGGGCCTTGCGGTCGACCTTGCCGTTCGGCGTGAGCGGCAAGGAATCGAGGAGCACCGTCGCTCCCGGCACCATGTAGTCGGGCAGCTTCTCGCGGAGCCAGGCGGCAAGGCGAGCTTTGCGATCGGACGGATCGGTCCGCTCGGTCGGATCGAGCACCACATAAGCGACCAGCTGCGTCTCTCCGGGCGTGTCCTGCCGCGCCACGACGGCGCAGTCGCGGACCGCGGAGTGCGCGGAGAGGACGGCTTCGATCTCGCCGGGCTCGATGCGGAAGCCCCGCACCTTCACCTGCCGGTCGATCCGGCCCAGATAGTCGAGCGAGCCGTCCGGAAGAAAACGCGCCAGGTCGCCCGTCCGGTACATCCTCGCGCCCGGCTCCTCGCTGAACGGATTCGGCACGAACCGCTCGGCGGTCAGAGCGGGCCGGTTCACATACCCGCGCGCGAGGATTCCGCCCAGGCACAGCTCCCCGAGGACGCCCACCGGCTGCAGGGCGCCGCGAGGATCGACCACGGCGCCGCTGCGCAGCGGCAGGAGGGGACCGATCGGGACCGACGAGGCTCCCGGCGCGATGGAGGAGGGGACCGTGTAGCGCGTCGCCGTGACCACGGTCTCCGTCGGGCCGTAGCCATTGATCAGGCGGACGCCGGCGAGTCCCAGCGGACCGGCCAGCGTACCCCAGCGGCGCGCTGCCTCGGGGAGCATGGCCTCGCCGCCGACGCACTGGACGCGCAGGCGCAAGGGCAGTGGGCTCGCCTCCGCGGACCACCCCTGGACCGCCTGGTGCCAGTAGGCGGTCGGCAGGTTGGCGCTGGTGATCCCCAGCCGCGCGAAGCCGGACAGCATCTCCGCCGGGTTCGCCAGATCCTCTCCGCGCAGCACCACCGCCGCGCCTGAGATCAAGGTGGGCAGCATCTGCTCCAGCGAGACGTCGAAGGAGAGCGAGGAGAACTGCACCACCCGCTCGCCGGGGCCGAGCCCATCGTCCTCTGCGATCACCGCGGAATGGAGCATCGCGGCTCCGTGCGGGACGCCCACACCTTTCGGTACACCCGTCGATCCCGAGGTGTAGATGACGTAGCACAGGCACTCGGGGGGGACCCGCATCCCGAGAGGGCTGGCGTCTCCCGTTTCGCAGGTCGCGAGGTCCACCTCCAGCAGCCGGAGATGCCCGGGAAGGCGCTCGCGGGTGCCGGCATGGACGAGGACCACGGTGGCGCCGGTGTCCTCCACCTGGAAGCGCAGGCGCTCGTCGGGATGGGCGGGATTGAGGGGCACGTAGACGCCGCCGGCCTTGAGGACGGCGACGACGCCCACGATCAGCTCCGGCGAGCGCTCCATGCAGATCCCCACGGCCCGGTCGAGCCCCACGCCGAGAGCGCGCAGCCGCCGGGCCAGCCGGTTGGAGGCCTCGTCGAGCCGGCGGTAGCTCCAGGCCTCACCCTCGGCGCTGATCACCGCCGGAGCTTCAGGGAAGGCGCGCGCCGCGGCTGCGAACCTCTCGGGGAAGCTCGCCTCGCGCGGCGCGGTCCACGACTGGTCGCTCCATTCCCGGAGCATCTGCTGGCGCTCCTGCGGGAGCAGCAGCGGCAGGTCCGCGATGGGGCGGCCGGGCTCGGTGGCAGCCGCTGCGAGCAGGGCCTCGAAGCGGGCTAGCAGGCGTTCCGCCGTGCTGCCGTCGAACAGGTCGAGGTTGTGCTCCAGCTCGCCGGCGAAGCCGTCCCCCTCCTGCCAGAAGACAAGAGCGAGATCGAGCTTCGCGAGCGGGCTCCCCTGGGTGAACGGCGCGACGGCGAGCCCCGGGATCTCCAGGCTCTGCCCTGGAGCGTTCTGCATCGCGAAGAGCACCTGGAACAGTGGTGTGCGCGCGAGGTCCCGTTCGGGGGCCAGCTCCTCGACGAGCCGCTCGAAAGGGAGGTCCTGGTGCTCGAAGGCGTCGAGCGCCGCCCGGCGGGTGCGCGCGACGAGGGCTCGGAAGCCTGCCGCGGGTTCCAGCTGGCTGCGCAGCACCAGGGTGTTGACGAAGAACCCGATCAGGTCCTCGATCTCCCGCCGGTTGCGGCCGGCGATGGGCGAGCCCACCAGCAGGTCGTCCTGGCCGGCATGCCGCCCGAGCAGGACCGACCAGGCCGCCAGCAGGACCATGAAGGGGGTCGCCTCCGCCTCCAGGCAGAGCCTGCGCACCGCGCCGGACAGGGCGGTGGACAGGACCACGGGGCGCGCGGCGCCGCGGAAGGTCTTCCGGGGCGGTCGCGGGCGGTCTGTGGGGAGCTCCAGCACCTGCGGAGCTCCGGCGAGCTCGCGCTTCCAGGAGGCGAGCTGCGTCTCCAGGACCTCTCCCTGGAGCCAGCCGCGCTGCCAGACGGCGAAGTCGGCGTACTGCACGGGGAGCTCGGGCAACGGCGAGGGGAGCCCCTGGGAGAGCGCCGCGTAGAGGATTCCGACCTCGCGCAGCAGCACGCTCATCGACCAGTCGTCCGAGACGATGTGGTGCAGCGTCATGAGCAGCAGCCAGTCCCGCTCGGCCAGCCGGATCAGGCCGAGGCGCAGCAGCGGTCCGCGCTGGAGGTCGAACGGCCGCAGCGCCTCGGCGAGAGCGATCTCCCGAGCCTTCCGATCGGACCGATCCCGCAATCCCGAGAGGTCCACGACGGGCAGCGCCACCGCGGTGGCCGGCGAGATCACCTGCACCGGCTTTCCGTCGCGTTCGGCGAACGTGGTGCGCAGCGCCTCGTGCCGGCGGACCACCTCGGCGAAGACCCGCGCCAGCAGACCGGCGGACAGCGCGCCGGTGAGGCGGACGGCCCAGGGGATGTTGTAGGCCGGGCTGCCTGGATCGAGCCGATCGATCACCCAGAGCCGCTGCTGGGCGAACGACAGCGGCAGGTTCCCGTCGCGCGGGACCGGGGCCAGCGGAACCTGCACCCCCTCGGGGAGGCGGGCCGCCGCGACGGCCTGCGCCAGCTCCGCCACCGTCGGCAGCTCGAACAGGCGCCGCATCGGGATCTCCACCCCGAAGGTCTCGCGGATCCGCGACACGACCCGCGTCGCCAGGAGCGAGTGCCCACCGAGGGCGAAGAAGTGGTCGTGGATTCCCACCCGAGGCAAACCCAGCACCTCGGCCCAGATCCCGGCCAGCAGCTCTTCCGCTGGAGAACGCGGCGCGGCGAAGACCCGGTCCGTGCCGGCTGCTGCGGTCCAGTCGGGCTCGGGCAGGGCCTTGCGGTCCACTTTGCCGTTGGGCGTGCGCGGCAGGGACTCGAGGGTGACGAAGAGCGAGGGCACCATGTGCTCGGGAAGCTTCTCGCGAAGCCAGGCGGCGAGGAGCGCTTTCGGATCAGTCGGATCGGTCGGATCGGAAGCGACGTACGCCACGAGGCGCGGATCGCCGGAGGGGCCTTCCCGGACCACGACCGCGCACTCCCGCACCGCGGGGTGGCGGCTGAGCGCAGCCTCGATCTCGCCCAGCTCGATGCGGAAGCCGCGGATCTTGACCTGATGGTCGACCCGCCCGAGGAACTGCACCTCCCCGTCCGGCAGGAGGCGTCCGAGGTCGCCCACCCGGTAGAGCCGCGCCCCCGGCCGGCCGCTGAACGGATCGGGGAGGAACCGCTCGGCGGTCAGGTCCGGCCGGCCGAGATAGCCCCGCGCCAGCCCCGCGCCGCCCAGATACACCTCGCCCGGGTCTCCCGGGGGGATCGGCGCCAGCGTGGAATCGGCCGGGGCGAGCAGATGGAGCTCGGTCCCGTCGACCGGCCGGCCGATCGACGGCTCCCCCGGCGCGCCGCGCTCGATGCGCGCCCAGGTCGAGTAGGTCGTGTCCTCAGACGGGCCGTAGAGGTTGTAGACGCTCTGTACAGTGCCATTGTCGTAGATCCTCTCGACCAGGGCACCCTTGAGCGGCTCGCCGGCCAGCCCCACCGTGCGCACCGACGGCGGCAGCGCGTTGGCGCGCACCAGCTCGGCGATCGCCGAGGGCACCGTATTGACGAATCGGACCCTGGACGCGGCCGGAAGATGCGGCAGCGCCAGAGCGTTCTCGGCCAGGATGACCGTGCCGCCCCAGGCGAGAGGCACGAAGATCTCGAAGACCGACAGGTCGAAGTTGATCGAGGTCGAGGCGAGCATGGCGGCGAGATCCTCGGCGGGGAAGGTCTCGCGCGCCCAGCGGCAGAGGACAACCGCGCTCCTGTGCTCGATGGCCACTCCCTTGGGACGGCCCGTGGAGCCCGAGGTGTAGATGGCATAGGCGAGCGAGCCGGGGCCGGTGACAGGGGAGGGCCGCTGCGGGCTTTCAGACGCCAGGGCCGCCGCGTCGCGGTCGAGACAGACGAGAGCCGGAGCGCCGCTCTCCCCGATCCGGTCGAGCAGAGACTCCTGGGTCAGCACCACGGGCGAGGCGGCATCGTCCAGCATGAAGGCGAGGCGCTCGCGCGGATAGGCCGGATCGAGCGACAGATAGGCCGCTCCCGCCTTGAGCGTGCCGAGCATCGCGACCACCATGCCGGCGGTGCGCGCGGTGCAGATCCCGACCAGCGTCTCGGGGCCGGCGCCGAGGCGGAGCAGATGCCGGGCGAGCTGATTGGCCCGCCGCTCGAGCCCGGCGTAGGTGATCTCCTGCGTGCCGTCGATCAGCGCGACGGTTTCCGGAGAACGGTCCGCAGCCGCCTCGAAGAGCTGATGGAGACAGAGGTCGCGCACGAGGGTATGCCAAGAATACTACTTCCGGCGCAGCTTCTGCCGCAGCCGTTCTCGCTGCTCGTCGGTGAGCTGGGACCGCCTCTCCTCGACCTGGGCGGCGCGTGCGGCAACGGCCTTGACGGCGCTGAGGCGGGGTGGGGGCGGCTCCATAGGTACAGCCGGCTGCGCGGCCGCGACGAGCCAGGCCTCGAACGGGAGCTCGGACAGGGAGACATCGGGGTTGGCGACCGCCGCTTCCAGGAGCGTCCGGTAGGCGCCGAGCATGCGGTCGATCGTCTCGGGGTCGAAGAGCTCGGTCCGATATCCGACCTCGGCTGCCAGCTCGTCTCCGCTCTCGATCATGTAGAGCGTCAGCTCGAACTGCGCCGTGCCGTTTTCGAGCCCGAGGGGGCGCAGCTCCAGGCCGCCCGCCCGCAGCGCGGCCTCCGGGCGGGCAAAGAGGGCGAACATGAGCTGGAAGAACGGCGTGTCGTGCGGGCCGCGCTCCGGCTGCAGCTCTTCGACCAACCGCTCGAACGGGACGTCCTGATGGCCGAAGGCTTCCAGCACCCGCTCGCGGACGTGCGCCAGGTGCGCTCGGAAGCTCGCCTCGGGCGTCACCTGGGAGCGGATGACCAGTGTGTTGACGAACATGCCGATCAGGCCTTCGACCTCCGGGCGGTCGCGGAAGGAGACCGGCGTGCCGAGCGGCAGGTCGCGCTGTCCGGTGGCGCGATGGAGCAGGGCCACGAAGGCCGCCAGCAGGGTGATGTAGAGGGTCGAGCCCTCGCGGCGGGAGAGCTCCCGCAACGCGGCGGACAGCTCCGCGGGGAAGACGAGCTCGCGGAAGGCGCCGCGCGTGCTCGGGACCTCCGGCCGCTGCCGGTCGGTGGGCAGCCGCAGCACCGCCATGGGGCCGGCCAGGCGCTCGCGCCAGAACGCGAGCTGCGCCGCCAGGTGGTCGCCGGCGAGGACCTGGCGCTGCCACGCCGCGTAGTCGCCATACTGCACAGGCAAATCGGTCAGCGGCGACGGGCGGCCGGCGGAGAACGCCTCGTACAGGGCCAGCAGCTCGCGCTCGAAGATCGCCTGGGAGACGCCGTCCGAGACGAGGTGGTGGAAGACGGTCAGGAACCGGTGATCGTCCGCGGCCGGGCGCAGCAGCAGGAAGCGGGTGAGAGAGCCTCCTCGGTCGAACCGGAAGGGGAGGCGGGCCGCGCTCCCGGCGGCGCGCTCCGCTTCCCGTTCGCGGTGCCCGGCCGGGAGCGCCGACAGGTCGACGACCGGCAGCTCCGGGACGGAAGGCGGATGGACGAGCTGGAACGGCGACGCTTCCGGCCCGGCGATCGTCGTGCGCAACGCCTCGTGCCGGCGGCGGATCTCGGCGATGGCCTGCCTGAAGACGGCGACGTCGAGCGGACCGCTCAGGATGTAGAACGCCGGCATGTTGAACACGGCCGCGCCCGGGTCGAGCTGCTCGAGGAACCAGATCCGTTGCTGCGTGAAAGCGAGCGGCAGGCCGCTCTCGCGGGACAGCGGAACGATCCGCGGCGGAGCCTGCGCGACGCTCTCCTGGCGCGCCGCCTTGACGGCGCGGGCCAGCGTCGCAACGGTGCTGAATTCGAACAGCTTGCGCAACGGCAGCTCGATCCCGAGCGCCGCGCGGATCCGGGAGACCACCTGGGCCGCCAGGAGGGAGTGACCCCCGAGTGTGAAGAAGTTCTCGTCGACGCCCACACGGTCCAGGCCGAGGAGCCCGGCCCAGATGCCGGCCAGGATTTCCTCGATCGGGTCGGAGGGCGCTGCGCCCTCTCCCCTGGCCGGGCCGGGCCGTTCCGGCGCCGGCAGAGCCTTGCTCCGGTCCTCGATCGGTCGCAGGAGCTCCAGCTGACCGCCCGCCTGGAGCTGCCGCCGCTCCTCCGGCGTCAGGAACGGCAGGTCCACGACCGGCTGCTCCGGGTCCGCGGCGGCTGCCGCCAGCAGGGTCTGGAAACGTTCCAGCAGGCGCTCCGCCGTGGCGCGGTCGAACAGATCGGTGTTGTGCTCCAGCTCTCCCGCGAAGCCGTCCGCCTCCTGCCAGAAAGACAGGGCGAGATCGAGCTTCGCGATCTCGCCGTCCAGGAGGAACGGCGCGACGGCGAGACCCGGGATCGCCAGGTCCTGCACCGGGGCGTTCTGCATCACGAAGAGCACCTGGACGAGCGGCGTGCGCGAAAGATCCCGCTCGGGGACGATCTCCTCGACCAGCCGCTCGAAGGGGAGGTCCTGGTGCGCATAGGCGTCGAGGGCGGTCGAGCGCACGCGCGCCAGCAGCTGGCGGAAGGTCGTCGCCTCATCCCACGCGCTCCGCAGGACGAGCGTGTTGACGAAGAACCCGATCAGGTCCTCGACCTCCCGCCGGTTGCGGCCGGCGATGGGCGAGCCCACCAGCACGTCGTCCTGCCCGGCATGGCGCCCCAGGAGGACCGACCAGGCCGCCAGCAGGGCCATGAACGGGGTCGTCCCCGTCTCCAGGCAGAGCCACCGCACCGCCTCCGACAAGGCCGGCGGCAGGGTCGCGGGCCGCACGGCGCCGTGGAAGGTCTGGAGGGGCGGCCGCGGGCGGTCGGTGGGGAGATCCAGCACCTGCGGAGCCCCGGCGAGGTCGCGCTTCCACCAGGCGAGCTGCCGCTCCAGGACCTCGCCCTGGAGCCAGGCGCGCTGCCAGACGGCGAAGTCGGCGTACTGCACCGGCAGGTCGGGCAAGGGGGACGGATGGCCCTGGGAGAACGCCGCAGAGAGGATCCCCACCTCGCGCAGCAGCACACCCAGGGACCAGCCGTCCGCGACGATGTGGTGCATGGTCAGGAGCAGGAGCCAGTCGCGCTCGGCCAGCCGCACCAGGCCGAGGCGCAGGAGCGGCCCCCGTTCGAGGTCGAACGGCCGCAGTGCCTCCTCCCGCGCCAGCTGCCGTGCCTGATCGGTCCGATCCGGCAGGCCCGACAGATCCACGACCGGCAGCTCCACCGCGGCCGGCGGGGCGATCACCTGCACCGGCTTCCCGTCGTGGGAGGCGAAGGTGGTGCGCAGCGCCTCGTGCCGGCGCACCACCTCGGCGAAGACCTGCGCCAGGAGCTCCGGCGCGACCGGGCCCGTGAGGCGCACGGCCCAGGGGATGTTGTAGAGCGGGCTCCCCGGATCGAGCTGATCGATCAACCAGAGCCGCTGCTGCGCGAAGGAGGGGGGCGGCGGGCCGTCCGCCGGCCGGCGGGTGATCGGCGGTGCCTGCTCACCGCCCTCCTGGCGCGTCGCCTCGACGGCCCGGGCCAGCCCCGCGATGGTGCGGAATTCGAAGAGCTTGCGCACCGGCAGCTCGACCCCGAGAACCGAGCGGATGCGCGACACCACCTGGGTCGCGAGCAGCGAGTGCCCCCCGAGGGCGAAGAAGTCGTCGTGGATTCCGGCGCGGTCGAGCCCCAGCACCCGGGCCCAGATCCCGGCCAGCAGCTCCTCGACCGGGTCGGACGGCGCGGCCGAGCCCTCCGTGTCCGTCCCTCCCCGGTCCGGGGCGGGCAGTGCCTTCCTGTCCACCTTGCCGTTCGGCGTCAGCGGCAGGGCGTCGAGAAACACCGTCACCGCGGGCACCATGTAGTCCGGCAGCTTCGCCCGCAGCAGCTCCCGCACCGCGGCCGCGGTGAGGTCAGCGCCCTCGGAGGGCACCACGTAGGCGACCAGGCGGGTCTCCCCGGGGGTGTCCCGCCGCGCCACGACGGCACAGTCGCGCACTTCCAGGTGAGCGGAGAGCACGGCCTCGATCTCGCCCGGCTCGATGCGGAACCCCCGCACCTTCACCTGCCGGTCGATGCGGCCGAGATAGTCCAGGTTGCCGTCCGGCAGAGCCCGCACCAGATCGCCCGTGCGGTACATCCGCGCGCCCGGCTCCTCGCTGAACGGATCCGGCACGAACCGCTCCGCCGTCAGCTCCGGGCGGTTCACGTAGCCGCGCGCCAGGATTCCGCTCAGGCACAGCTCCCCCGGGACGCCCACCGGCTGCAGAGCGCCGCCTCGATCGAGCAGGGTGCCGGTGCGGAACGCCAGGAGACGGCCGATCGGGACCGAAGAGGCTCCCGGTGGGACGGAGTCGACCGTGTAGCGTGTGGCCGTGACCACCGTCTCCGTCGGGCCGTACCCATTGATCAGGCGCACTCCGTCGAGCCCCAGCGGCCTGGCCAGCGACACCCAGCGGCGCGCCGCCTCGGGCAGCATGGCCTCGCCGCCGACGCACTGGACGCGCAGGCGGAGCGGCAGCGGACCCGTCTGCGCCGACCACCCCTGGACCGCCTGGTGCCAGTACGCGGTCGGCAGGTTGGCGCTGGTGATCCCCAGCCGCGCGAAGCCGGGCAGCATCTCCGCCGGGTCCGCCAGGTCCTCGCCGCGCAGCACCACCGCGGCCCCCGAGATCAGGGTGGGCAGCATCTGCTCCAGCGACACGTCGAAGGAGAGCGAGGCGAACTGGATCACCCGCTCTCCGGGGCGGAGCCCGTCGTCCTCCGCGATGACTCGGGAGTGGAGCGTCGCCGCTCCATGGGGGATGCCCACGCCCTTCGGTGTTCCCGTCGATCCCGAGGTATAGATGACGTAGCACAGGCTCTCGGCCGGGACCCGCACGCCGAGGGGGGAGCCGTCTCCAGTCTCGCAGGCTGCGGGGTCCACCTCCAGCCGGCGGTGCCCGGGAAGCCGCTCGCGGGTGCCGGCGTGGACGAGCACCACCGTGGCTCCGGTGTCCTCGATCTGGAAGAGCAGGCGCTCGTCGGGATGGGCGGGGTTGAGCGGCACGTAGACGCCGCCGGCCTTGAAAACGGAGACCACGCCGAGGATCAGCTCCGGCGAGCGCTCCATGCAGAGGCCCACCGCCTCGTCCACTCCGACGCCGAGAGCGCGCAGCCGCCGGGCCAGCCGGTTGGAGGCCTCGTCGAGCCGGCGGTAGCTCCACGCCTCCCCCGCGGCATCGATCACTGCCGGAGCCTCGGGGAAGGCGCTCGCCACGGCTGCGAACAGCTCGGGGAAGCTCGCGGCCTGCGGCGGGACGCCCGGCGTGTCGTTCCATTCCACGAGCACCTGCTGCCGCTCCTCCGAGGATAGGAGAGGCAGGTCCGCGACCGGCCGGCCGGGCTCGGAGGAGGCGGCCGCCAGCAGCACCTCGAAGCGGGCCAGGAGGCGCTCCGCGGTGCTGCCGTCGAACAGGTCGGTGTCGTGCTCGAGCTCGCCGGCGAAGCCGTCCGCCTCCTCCCAGAAGGACAGGGCGAGATCGAATTTCGCGATCTGGCTGCCCTGGGTGAACGGCGCGACGGCAAGCCCCGGGATGGCGAGGCTCTGGTCCGGGGCGTTCTGCATCACGAAGAGGACCTGGAACAGCGGCGTGCGCGCCAGATCCCGCTCCGGAGCCAGCTCCTCGACGAGCCGCTCGAAGGGGAGGTCCTGGTGCTCGAAGGCGTCGAGCGCCGCCCGGCGGGTGCGGGCGAGGAGAAGCCGGAACGCTCCCGCTCCGGGGGTGGGCTCCAGCTCGCTGCGCAGCACGAGGGTGTTGACGAAGAACCCGATCAGGTCCTCGACCTCCCGGCGGTTGCGGCCGGCGATCGGCGAACCGACCAGCAGGTCGTCCTGGCCGGCATGCCGCCCCAAGAGGGCCGACCAGGCGGCGAGCAGGGCCATGAAGGGGGTGACCCCCTCGTCCAGGCAGAGCTTGCGCACCGCGTTCGACAGGGCTGGGGCCAGGGCCACGGGCCGCGAGGCGCCGCGGAAGGTCTTCCGGGGCGGCCGCGGGCGGTCGGTGGGGAGCTCGAGCACGTGCGGAGCGCCGGCGAGCTCGCGCGTCCAGTAGGCGAGCTGCCGTTCCAGGACGCCCCCCTGGAGCCAGCCGCGCTGCCAGACGGCGAAGTCGGCATACTGCACGGGAAGCTCGGGGAGCGGCGAGGGGAGCCCCTGCGCGAATGCCGCGTAGAGGGTCCCCACCTCGCGCAGCAGCACGCCCACCGACCAGCCGTCGGAGACGATGTGGTGCATGGTGAGGAGCAGCAGCCAGTCCCGCCCGGCCAGCCGCACCAGACCCAGGCGCAGCAGCGGCCCACGCTCGAGATCGAACGGCCGGAGCGCCTCCACCCGAGCGAGCTGCCGCGCCAGATCGGACCGATCCGGCCGATCCGGCAGCCCCGACAGGTCCACCACCGGTAGCTCCACCGCAGCCTGTGGAGAGATCACCTGGACCGGCCGCCCTTCGCGGGAGGCGAAGGTGGTGCGCAGCGCTTCGTGGCGCCGCACCACCTCGGCGAAGGCCCGGGCCAGCAGCGCCGGCGACAGCTCGCCGGTGAGACGCATGGCGAACGGGATGCTGTAGGCCGGGCTGCCCGGATCGATCTGCTCGATCACCCAGAGGCGCTGCTGCGCGAACGAAAGCGGCAGCTCGCCGCCCGGGACATCGCGGGGCACGGGAACGATCGGAGATTCGACGACGCTCTCCGGACGCGCCTCGCGCACGATCCGGGCCAGCCCCGCGAGGGTCGGCGCCTCGAACAGCGTGCGCAGCAACAGCTCCACCTCGAAGGCCGCACGGATGCGGGTCGCCACCTGGGTGGCCAGCAGCGAGTGCCCGCCGAGGACGAAGAAGTTGTCGTGGACGCCGATCGGCCGGACGTCGAGGAGCTCCTCCCAGATGCGCGCCAACCGCAGCTCGATCTCGTCGCGCGGCGGCACGAAGCCCTCTCCCGGCGCGAGGCTCCGGTCGGGCCGGGGCAGCGCCTTCCTGTCCACCTTGCCGTTCGGCGTCAGCGGCAGCGCGTCGAGGAACACGGTCGCGCCCGGCACCATGTAGTCCGGCAGCTTCTCCCGCAGGAGATCCCTCACCGCGGCCGCGGTGAGATCCGCGGAAGACACCACGTAGGCCACCAGCTGCGTCTCTCCGGGAGTGTCCCGCCGCGCCACCACGGCGCAATCCCGCACTCCCGGATGAGCGGAGAGAACGGCCTCGATCTCGCCGGGCTCGATGCGGAACCCCCGCACCTTCACCTGCCGGTCGATGCGGCCGGCATAGTCGAGATTCCCGTCCGGCAGACGGCGCACCAGATCGCCGGTCCGGTACATCCGCGTCCCCGGCTCGCCGCTGAACGGATCGGGCACGAACCGCTCGGCCGTCAGGTCCGGCCGGTTCACATACCCGCGCGCCAGGATGCCGCCCAGGCACAGCTCCCCCGGGACGCCCACCGGCTGCAGGTCCCCCCGCGGGTCGACGACCATGCCGCTGCGCAGCGGCAGCAGGTGGCCGATCGGCACCGAAGAGGCTTCCGGGGCGATGGAGTCGGGGACCGTGTAGCGCGTCGCCGTGACCACCGTCTCGGTCGGTCCGTAGCCGTTGATCAGGCGCACACCGCGGAGCCCCAGCGGCCCGGCCAATACAACCCAGCGGCGCGCCGCCTCGGGCAGCATGGCCTCGCCGCCGACGCACTGGACGCGCAGGCGAAGCGGCTCGGGCGTCGTGTCCGTGGACCACCCCTGCACCGCCTGATGCCAGTACGCGGTCGGCAGGTTGGCGCTGGTCACCCCCAGCCGCGCGAAGCCGGACAGGAGGTTTCCCGGATCGGCCAGATCCTCGCCGCGCAGCACCACGGCCGCTCCCGAGATGAGGGTGGGCAGCATCTGTTCCAGGGACACGTCGAAGGAGAGCGAGGCGAACTGGATCACCCGCTCGCCGGGGCCGAGCCCGTCGTCCTCCGCGATCACCCGGGAGTGGAGCATCGCGGCTCCGTGCGGGACCCCCACGCCCTTCGGTGTTCCCGTCGATCCCGAGGTGTAGATGACGTAGCACAGGCCCTCGGCCGGGACCCGCACCCCGAGAGGGCTGGCGTCTCCTGTCTCGCAGGAAGCGGAGTCCACTTCCAGCCGGGAGTGCCCCGGGAGCCGCTCGCGGGTGCCGGCGTGGACGAGCACCACCCGGGCTCCGGTGTCCTCGACCTGGAAGAGCAGGCGCTCGTCGGGATGGGCGGGATTGAGCGGCACGTAGACGCCGCCGGCCTTGAGGACGGCGACGACGCCGAGGATCAGCTCCGGCGAGCGCTCCATGCAGACGCCCACCGCATCTTCCAGCCCGACGCCGAGAGCGCGCAGCCGGCGGGCCAGCCGGTTGGAGGCCTCGTCGAGCCGGCGGTAGCTCCAGGCCTCCCCCTCGGCACCGATCACTGCGGGAGCCTCGGGGAAGGCGCGCGCCGCGGCTGCGAACAGCTCGGGGAAGCTCGCCGCCTGCGGCTGGATGCCCGGCATGCCGTTCCATTCCACGAGCACCTGCTGCCGCTCTCCCAGGGACAGGAGCGGCAGGTCCGCGACCGGCCGGCCGGGCTCGGCGGCCGCCGCCGCGAGCAGCACCTCGAAGCGGGCCAGGAGGCGCTCCGCGGTGCTGCCGTCGAACAGGTCGGTGTCGTGCTCCAGGAACCCGGAGATCCCGTCCGGAGTCTCGGTGAGGGACAGCGAGAGGTCGAGCTTCGCCGCCCGGCTCTCCACCTCCACCGGCGCGAGGACGAGCCCGGGCAGCTGGAACGCCCCGGCCGGGGCGTTCTGCAGCACGAAGAGGACCTGGAACAGGGGAGAGTACGCGAGGTCCCGCTCGGCGACCAGCTCCTCGACGAGCCGCTCGAAGGGGAGGTCCTGGTGCGCGTAGGCGTCGAGCGCCGCAGAGCGCATCTGGTCCAGGAAACCGCTGAAGCTCGGATTCGCGGACAGGTCCGACCGCAGGACCAGGGTGTTGACGAAGAACCCGATCAGGTCCTCGATCTCCCGGCGGTTGCGGCCGGCGATGGGAGAGCCGGTCAGCACGTCGTCCTGGCCGGCGTGGCGGCCCAGGAGCACGGCCCAGGCGGCCAGAAGCGCCATGAAGGGGGTCACTCCTTGCCGCTGGCAGAGCTCGCGGATCTCCTGCGACAGGGCAGGCGCCAGGGAGATCGGTCGCGAGGCGCCCCGGAAGGTCTGGATGGGTGGACGCGGGCGGTCCGCCGGCAGCTCGAGCACCGCCGGAGCTCCCGCGAGGCGGTCTCTCCAGAAGGCGAGCTGTCCCTCCAGCACATCGCCCTGGAGCCACTCGCGCTGCCAGTGGGCGAAGTCGGCGTACTGCACGGGCAGCTCCGGCAACGGCGACGGCCGTCCCTGCGAGAAGGCCTCGTAGAGGGCCGCGATCTCGCGCTGGAGCACGCCCATGGACCAGCCGTCGGAGACGATGTGGTGCATCGTCACGAGCAGCAGCCAGTCGCGCTCCGCCAGCCGGACCAGACCGAGGCGCAGGAGCGGGCCGCGTTCGAGGTCGAACGGCCGGAGCGCCTCGGCGAGCGCGATCTCCCGGGCCTGATCCGACCGATCCCGCAGGCCCGAGAGGTCCACGACGGGCAGCTCCACCATGCCTTGCGGAGCGATCACCTGGACCGGCCGCCCGTCGCGGGAGGCGAAGGTGGTGCGCAGCGCTTCGTGGCGCCGCACAACCTCGGCGAAGACCCGGGCCAGCAGCGCAGGCGACAGCGCGCCGGTCAAACGCACGGCGAGCGGCATGTTGTAGGCCGGGCTGGCCGGCTCGAGCTGGTGGAGGAACCAGAGCCGCTGCTGCCCGAAGGAAAGGGGCAGCTCGCCACCCGCGGCGTCACGGGGCACGGGAACGATCGGAGGTTCCACGGCACCCTCAGCCTCCCGCACGGCCGAGGCCAGCTCGGAGATGGTCGGCGCCTTGAACAGCGTGCGCAGCGGCAGCTCGACACCGAATGCGCCGCGGATGCGGGTCGCCACCCGGGTGGACAGCAGCGAGTGCCCGCCCAGGGCGAAGAAGTTGTCGTGGACGCCGATCGGCCGGACGTCGAGGAGATCTTCCCAGATGCGCGCCAGCCGCAGCTCGACCTCGTCGCGTGGCGGCGCGAAGCTCTCCGCCGGCACGAGGGTGTGGTCGGGAGCCGGCAGGGCCCTCCTGTCCACCTTGCCGTTCGGCGTGCGCGGCAGCGCCTCCAGGACCATGAAGACCGACGGCGCCATGTAGGCGGGCAGCCGCTCCCGGAGCCAGGCGGCAAGAAACGGTATCGGATCGGTCCGATCGAGGACCACGTACGCGACCAGGACGCTCTCGCGCGCCGCGACCACGCACTCCTCGACCGCGGGGTGGCTCCCCAGGACCGCCTCGATCTCGCCGAGCTCGATGCGGAAGCCCCGGACCTTGACCTGGTGGTCGATCCGGCCGAGGAACTCCAGCTCGCCGTCCGGGCGGAAGCGGACGAGATCGCCGGTCCGGTAGACCCGCTCTCCGGCTCCCCCGGACGGATCGGGTGTGAAGCGCTCCGCCGTCAACTCCGGCCGGCCGAGGTAGCCGCGCGCCAGCCCGGCGCCTGCCAGCCAGAGCTCTCCAGCCACCCCGGGCGGCACCGGCGCACCGTTGCGGTCGACCACGGAGACCCGCGTTCCGGGGAGCGGCCGGCCGATGGCCGGAACCCTCCCCTCCAGGGACCGTGGGATGAGAGCCCGCGTCGAATAGGTCGTGTCTTCCGACGGACCGTAGAGGTTGAGCACCCGTTGGACCGTGCCCGTCGCGTAGAGCCCCTCGGCGAGGACGGCGGGGAGCGGCTCGCCGGCCAGGCAGACGGTCCGCACTCCAGCGGGCAGCCCGCCCATGTGCACCAGCTCGGCGGCTGCGGAGGGCACGGTGTTGAGCAGCCGCACCTCGCTGGCGAAGGGGAGCGCCGGGAGCGCCAGAGCGTTCTCCGCCAGGAGGACCCTTCCTCCCAGGGCGAGCGGCACGAAGATCTCGAAGACCGACAGATCGAAGCACACCGAGGTCGAAGCCAGCACGCCGGAGAGCTCCTCGGCGGAGAGCTCCTCGCGGGCCCAACCCACCAGGGCCGCGGCGCTGCGGTGCTCGATGGCCACTCCCTTGGGCCGTCCGGTCGAGCCCGAGGTGTAGATCACGTAGGCCAGGTTGCCGGGCGTGACTCCCGCGTCGCGCGGCAGGCGCTCGGCCGCGGCGATCTGCTCCGTGTCCAGGTCGAGCACGCGGAGCCCGTGGGATGCCGCGTGCGCGGCGGCGCGCCGCCCGCGGGTGACCAGGACGGCGGCTCCGGAGTCCTCCAGCATCAACGTCCGGCGTTCCACCGGATAGGCCGGATCGATGGGCACGTAGACGGCGCCGGCCGCGAGCACGCCGAGCAGAGCCGCGATCAGGTCGGGCGAGCGCTCCAGGCAGACCGCCACCCGCGTCTCGCGGCCACCCGGCCGGACCCCCAGCTTGCGCAGGAAGTGGGCCAGAGCGCCGGCGCGCCCGGCGAGCTCCGCATAGGTCAGCCGCTCGTTCGCGTCACGCAGGGCGATGTCGCGCGGAGTCTTCGCCGCCTGGGCCGCGAACAGCTCGTGCAGGCAGAGGCCGGCTCCGGAGGCCGCTCCGGTCGCGCTCCATTCGAGGAGCTGATGGCGTTCCGCCGGAAGCACCAGCGGCAGGTCCGCGATCGGCAGGCCGGGCTGGGAAGCGGCAGCCGCCAGCAAGGCCTCGAATCGCGCCAGGAGGTGCTCCGCGGTGCTGCCGTCGAACAGGTCGGTGTTGTGCTCCAGGAACCCGGCGATCCCGTCCGGGGTCTCGGTCAGGGACAGCGCGAGGTCGAGCTTCGCCACCCGGCTCTCCACCTCCACCGGCGCGAGCACGAGCCCGGGCAGCCGGAACGTCCCGGCCGGGGCGTTCTGCAGCACGAAGAGGGCCTGGAACAGGGGGAAGTGCGAGAGGTCCCGCTCGGCCACCATCTCCTCGACGATCCTCTCGAAAGGGAGGTCCTGGTGCGCGTAGGCGTCGAGCGCCGCAGAGCGCACCTGGCTCAGGTGCTCGCTGAAGCCCGGATTTCCGGAAAGGTCCGAGCGCAGGACCAGGGTGTTGGCGAAGAACCCGATGAGATCCTCGATCTCCCGGCGGTTGCGGCCCGCGATCGGCGAGCCGATCAGCACGTCCTCCTGGCCGGCGTGGCGGCCCAGCAGGACCGCCCAGGCGGCCAGAAGAGCCATGAAGGGGGTCACCCCCTGCCGCCGGCAGAGCTCGCGGATCTCCCGCGACAGGGTCGCTGACAGGGCAATCCGTCGCGAGGCACCTCGCAGGGTCTGGATGGGTGGACGCGGGCGGTCCGTGGGCAGCTCGAGCACCGCCGGAGCCCCGGCGAGACGGGTCTTCCAGAAGGCGAGCTGTCTCTCCAGCACGTCGCCCTGCAGCCACTCGCGCTGCCAGTGGGCGAAGTCGGCGTACTGCACGGGCAGCTCCGGTAACGGCGACGGCCGTCTCTGCGAAAAGGCCTCGTACAGGACTGCGATCTCGCGCAGGAGCACGCCCATGGACCAGCCGTCGGAGACGATGTGGTGCATCGTCATGAGCAGCAGCCAGTCGCGCTCCGCCAGCCGGACCAGGACGAGGCGCAGGAGCGGGCCGCGTTCGAGGTCGAACGGCCGCTCCGCCTCCTCCGTGGCAAGCTGCCGGGCCTGATCGGTCCGATCCCGCAGGCCCGACAGGTCCACGACCGGCAGCTCCACCGCGGCCTGCGGGGCGATCACCTGCACCGGCCGGCCGTCGCGGGAGAGGAAGGTGGTGCGCAGCGCCTCGTGGCGGCGGACGACCTCGGCGAAGATCCGCGCCAGCAGAGGGGGAGCCACGTCGCCGGTCAGGCGCACGGCGAACGGGATGTTGTAGGCCGGGCTGCCCGGCTCGAGCTGGTCCAGGAACCAGAGCCGCTGCTGCGCGAACGACAGGAGCAGCTCGCCGCCCGCGACGTCGCGGGGCACGGGAAGGATCGGAGGTTCCGCGGCTCCCTCCGGACGCGCCTCGCGCACGATCCGGGCCAGCTCCGCGGTGGTCGGCGCCTCGAACAGCGTGCGCAGCGACAGGTCGACGCCGAACGCGCCGCGGATACGGGTCGCCACCTGGGTGGCCAGCAGCGAGTGCCCGCCCAGGACGAAGAAGTTGTCGTGGACACCGATCGGGCGGACATCCAGGATCTCCTCCCAGATGAGCGCCAGCCGCAGCTCGACCTCGTCGTGCGGCGGCACGAAATCGTCCCCCGGTACGAGGGTCCGGTCGGGTCGCGGCAGGGCCTTCCGATCCACCTTGCCGTTCGGCGTCAGCGGCAGGGCATCGAGGAACACCGTCGCTCCCGGCACCATGTAGTCCGGCAGCTTCGCGCGCAGAAACTCCCGCACCGCGGCCACAGTGAGGTCCGCGGCGCCATTGGAGGACGCCACGTAAGCCACCAGATGGGTCTCCCCGGGGGAGTCCTGCCGCGCCACGACGGCGCAGTCGCGCACCTCCGGATGGCTGGAGAGGACGGCTTCGATCTCGCCGGGCTCGATGCGGAATCCTCGCACCTTCACCTGCCGGTCGAGCCGGCCGAGATAGTCCAGATCGCCACCGGGCAGAGAGCGCACCAGATCGCCCGTCCGGTACATCCGTGCGCCCGGCTCGCCGCTGAACGGGTCCGGCACGAACCGCTCCGCCGTCAGGTCCGGCCGGTTCACATAGCCCCGCGCCAGAATGCCGCCCAGACACAGCTCCCCCGGGACCCCCGCCGGCTGCGGATCGCCGTGCTGATCGATCACGGTGCCGCTGCGCAGCGGCAGCAGCCGGCCGATCGGGACCGAAGAGGCTCCCGGTGGAAGAGAGTCGGGAACCGTGTAGCGCGTTGCCGTGACCACCGTCTCCGTCGGTCCATACCCGTTGATCAGGCGCACGCCGCCGAGCCCCAACGGGCCGGCCAGGGCCACCCAGCGGCGTGCCGCCTCGGGCAGCATGGCCTCGCCGCCGACACACTGGACGCGCAGACGCAAGGGCAGGGGGCCCGCCTCCGCGGACCACCCCCGGACCGCCTGGTGCCAGTACGCGGTCGGCAGGTTGGCGCTGGTGATCCCCAGCCGCGCGAAGCCGGAGAGGAGATTCCCCGGATCGGTCAGATCCTCCCCGCGCAAGACCACCGCCGCTCCCGAGATCAGGGGGGGCAGCATCTGCTCCAGCGAGACGTCGAAGGAGAGCGAGGCGAACTGCACCACCCGCTCGCCGGGGCCGAGCTTGTCGTCCTCCGCGATCACCGCGGAGTGGAGCATCGCCGCTCCGTGCGGGACGCCTACGCCCTTTGGCACACCCGTCGATCCCGAGGTGTAGATGACGTAGCACAGGCTCTCGGCCGGGACCCTCACCCCGAGCGAGGCGCCGTCGCCGTCCGTACCGGTCTCGCAGGCCGCGGGGTCCACCTCCAGCCGGCGGTGTTCCGGAAGCCGCTCGCGGGTGCCGGCATGGACGAGCACCACCCGGGCTCCGGTGTCCTCGATCTGGAAGAGCAGGCGCTCGTCGGGAAGCGCGGGGTTGAGCGGCACGTACACGCCGCCGGCCTTGAGGATGGCGACCAGACCGAGGATCAGCTCCGGCGAGCGCTCCATGCAGACACCCACCGCGTCCTCCAGCCCGACGCCCAGGTCCCGCAGCCGGCGGGCGAGCCGGTTCGAAGCCTCGTCGAGCCGGCGGTAGCTCCAGCTCTCTCCCTCGGAGCCGATGACCGCCGGAGACTCGGGAAAGGCGCGCGCCGCGGCGGCGAACAGCTCGGGGAAGCTCGCGGCCTGCGGCGGCAGAGGCGCGGGAGAGACATCCTGGAGGCACAGACCGTACGGCTTGTCGCGGGGTAACACGGGTCAAACTCCTTCGAGGCGCGCCAACAAGGGGCGCTCGACGATATCATGGTCGCGGCCAAGACGTCCTGGGAGCGCTCCGGGGCGGGGGAGTGTCCAATGAGCCAGACCGGCTCCGGCCAGCGTCCGATCGATCCGCGTGTCCGCATCGGCCATGTCCATCTCAAGGTGGCCGACCTCGAGCGGGCTCTCGACTTCTACTGCGGTGTTCTCGGCTTCGAGCTGACCCAGCGCTACGGGTCCGGTGCGGCGTTCGTCTCGGCAGGCGGTTATCACCATCACATCGGGCTGAACACCTGGGAGAGCCGGGGAGGCCCGCCGCCGCCCGCCCGCGCGACCGGGCTCTACCATCTCGCCATCCTCTATCCGACCCGCGCCGAGCTTGCCGGCGCGCTCCGGCGGCTGATCGCGGCCGGCGTCCCTCTCGACGGGGTGGCCGACCACGGGGTGAGCGAAGCCCTCTACCTGCGCGATCCCGACGGCAACGGCGTCGAGCTCTACTGGGACCGCCCGCAAGAAGCCTGGCCGCGCACGCCGGACGGGCAGCTGGCGATGGTCACCGAGCCCCTCGACCTGGAGGACCTCCTCGGCGAAGAGATCCTTCCACTGGAAGAGGTCCCGGCTCCCGTCGACCTGGGTTGATCGACCGGCACGCTGCGGAGAGGCGCCGGCCTTCAGATCAGCCCGCGGGCGGACAGCTCGGATTTCAGGTAGGCGTAGTAGATCGGCGCGGCCACCAGTCCCGCGATGCCGAACGCCGACTCCATGACCAGCATCGCCAGCAGCAGCTCCCAGGCCCGCGCCTGGATCTCGGTGCCGACGATCCGCGCGTTGACGAAGTATTCGAGCTTGTGGATCACGAGCAGGAAGGCCAGCGAGCCGAGCGCGACGCCCAACGAGTAGGAGAGGCTGACGATCACGATCACCGAGTTCGAGATCAGATTGCCGGCCACCGGCACCAACCCTGCGACGAAGGTGATGGCGATCAAGGTCTTGGTGAACGGCAGCCTGACACCGAGCAGCGGGAGCACCACCCAAAGGTACACCGCGGTCAACAAGGTATTGAGAGCCGAGATCCGCGCCTGGGCGAACACGATGCGCCGGAACGCTTCTCCGAGCCGGCGGGCGCGTTCCGCCAGCGCCTCGGCGAGCGGCGCGCGGTGCGAGGCCTGGCGCGTCTCGTTGAGCGAGACCACGGCGCCGATGATCATGCCGATCAGCGCATGCAGGAAGGTGCGGCCGACCTCGGCTCCGAATGTCTGGACCTCTCCGGCGTGCTCGCGCAGCCAGACCACCACCTCGTTCTTCAGATCCTCGGCGTTGGTCGGCAGGTCGCCGGCGAGCCAGGCGGGGAGGTGGTCCCTGGAGGTGTCGAGGATGTCGGCCATCTTGGCGAGCAGGGCGGGGAGGTTCCCCTGGTCGCTGCGGAAGAAGGCGATGACCCCGACGATCGCCAGGGTCAGCACGGCGACGATGCACGCCGCGAGGAGAGTGATGGCGATGTACTTCCGGGCACTCCGGGTGCCGCTGCCGAGGAAGCGCAGCTTGCGGGCCAGGATGTGAACCAGCTCGTAGACGGCGAGCCCACCGACCAGCGCCGCCAGCAGGCGCAGCTGGAGGACGAGGAGCAGACCCACGGCGGCGAGGACCCAGGAGGCGATCTCGGGAGCCGCAAGCTTGGGGCTCGGCTCGGGGTGGATGGGGATGGGCTCGGGGTTCATGGCAGTGGGTCGAAACCGCCGCCGATCTTCGCACAAAAAGACCCGGCGGCAGCTCACCGCGGCTGGAGCGCGCGCAGCTCTTCCAAGGTGCAGCGCAGGCGGGGCCGCTCGGGGTCGCCGAGATCGAGCTGGTCCCACGGCACGCGCAGCGGCTGGTGGCGGATCGGCAGGCCCATCAGCCGCGCGGCCGAGATGCCGAGGCGCTGCAGCAGCGCGGCGGCTCCGAGGCGGTACTCGCGGATGAGGCAGTCGTCGCCTGCGATCTCGGCCTCCACCTCGAGGATGCGGCCCGCCCGCCGGCCGTCCGGATCGTGGACGGTCCGGCCGACGAGCCGCTCGAGGGTGATTTTCCGCGCCTTCATTTACTCGCTCCCCGGGATGTGCTCGATCACGTGCCGGCGCAACCAGCGCTCCCAGTCAAAAGCGGGCGTCTCGATCGCGCGGACCGCCAGCTGGATGTGGTGCTGATGGACCTCCTCGACCGCCGACCAGGGGATCCGGTACCGCCCGCTCTTCCGGACGCTCCAGCGCGCGCGGACCCGTGCGAACCAGTCGCCGAAGCGCGGGTGGAGGCGCGAGGCCAGGACGGCGAAGCCGAGCGTGAGGGAGTCGACCCGGGGCGGCCCGTCGGCGCGGATCTCGAGGACGATGCCGTCGGCGCGTCCCATCTTCGTGCCTTCCCGATCGACCAGCTGCTTGTCGAGCACGTCGCGCACCAGCTCCATCAGCTGCCTCCACGGATCGCCAGCGGGATCGAGACGACGGCGAGAACGAACGAAAGAATGACGATGAAGAGAATGACCGCGTTGGAGAGCCAGCCGTTCCTGTGCTCGCGCAGCAGCTTGCCGTCGTTCATCAGCAGCAGGAACGGGATGACGACGAACGGCAGGGCGGCCGCATTGATCGCCATGGTCAGGAGCGTCAGCCGCAGGGGGTCGACGCCAAACATGATGAGCAGCGCGGAGAGCAGGATCGCACCGGTATAGACGAGGCAGAAGCGGGCGTCCTCGCGCGGACTCAGGTCCTCTCCCCAGTTCCAGCCGAAAGTCTGGGCGGTCGTGTAGGCCATCGACAGGGCCACCTCCAGCGCGGCTCCCAGGCAGGCGATACCCATGGCGGCCGCGAAGAGGACGAACCCCCAGAACGGGAAGGCGTCGGTGAGCATCAGCGCCGCCTGGTGGTAGTCGCTCACCTCGATGCCGCGCGGCGCGAGGACCATCGCCGCCACGACGATCGCGCCCAGGGAGATGGCGCTGCCGAAGCCCATGCCGACCAGGGCGACCACCCGGTTCACGCCGATGTAGCTGGGGTCCCATTCGTCCTCCACCGCGCCCGAGGAATAGAAATAGAAGAGATAGGGAGCGATCACCGCTCCCAGGATGCTGACCGCGATGAACCAGTACTTCTCCGGATCGTGGTCCGGCAGGGACGGCAACATCCCGGCAACCACCTCGCCGCTGGGCGGATGGTGGAGGAGCGCGGCGACGACGAACACCAGGGTGAGGAGGCCGAGGAGAGACGTGCTGTTCTCGATCGTGCTGAAGGTCGACCGCCAGAGGAAGAACCAGGTCAGGACGGCCACGACGGGAGCCCAGAGCTGGACCGGGATGCCGGTGACCAGGTGGAGCGCGAAGCAGATGCCGCCGATCTCGGCGCCCAGGGTCAGCAGGTGGATCAGGGTGAGGACGGCGAACGGCACCAGCCAGAAGGTGAAGCCGAAGTGCTCGCGGATGGCGTCGGGAAGCGCCTTGCCCGAGACCGCGGCGAAGCGGCCGGACATCTCGACCAGGAAGATCACGAGGAGCGTCGCGAGGAGGAGAGACCAGATCAGCTGGAAGCGGAAGCTCGCGCCGGCCTGGGCGGTGGTCGCGATGTTGCCGACGTCGAAAAAGCCGCCGACGCTGGTCAGGATGCCCAGCGCGAGCGTCATCGCCTTCTTCATGGCGACGGCTCGTCGACGCTCTTGCTGAGCGCCTCGAAGTCCGCGGAGAGAGCGGCCAGCGCCCGGATCGCCGGCACCGCCGCCCGCCGGTCCTGTGCCGCGACAGCCTGCCGCAACCGGGCGCTCTCCGCCTGGCCTCCGGCGATCAGCCGGCCGAGGTGGTCACGCAGGCCGGCACGGGCGGCCGAGCGCCCGGTCTCCCGGGCCGCTTTGGTGAAGGCCTTCTGCGCCGCGTCGACGCTGGTGCGCACGAACCTGGCTGGAACGCTGTTGACGGTCCACTTCTCGCCGGCCATCTGGAGCGCCGCGAGCCACGGGCCCACTGCGTCCGTCTTCCGGATCAGCTCCTGCTCGGGTGTCTGCTGCTGACAAGCGAGGAAGGCGACGGCTGCCGTGACCATGGCGATCTTGCCCAGTGCGCCCTGCCTCCCCCTCCTCATGCCGCAATCGGCCTAGCAAATTCCCTGCCCACGACATTTGAACACCGGACCACCCGACGATGAGGCCGCTCCCTACCCTCCCGGGTCGTGATGCACGTCGACCATGCCTCTATTCTTAAGTTGTCAACAAAGAACGAGGGAGGAGACATGAAGACCTGGGACGACTGGTTCGCCTATCTCCATGGGCTTGTCGACGGGGGGACACGGGGCGCGCTACCGGACATCTCGGACTTCTTCCGCGAGGCCCAGCGGTGCCGCGCCGAGCTGGGCCTCGCGGTCAGAGATCCGCGCGCCCGCATTCTCGACGAGCTGTGGACGGCTGCGCTCTCCCTCGTCTACGTCGACCTGCTGGCGGCCGAGATGCACCGGGGGACCGCCGCTCTGCTGTACTCCGGCTCGAAAGAAGGTTCCTGCGCTCGCCGGCCGGTGAGCTGATCGAACGCCTCGAGCACGGCCTCGGGCCGGGCGCGCACCCAATAGCTCTCGGTCAGATTGCGCCAGCGCACGGTCCCGGTCGGATCGACCAGGAGCTCCGCGGGCCGCGCGATGTCCCCCGTCTGTCCGGCATTGGGGTGGAGGAGGTCGTAGCGGCGAATGACCTCGGCCCTGGGATCGCTCAGAAAGGTATACGTCCAGCCTGTCTTCGCGAGGTGCTCGCGGGTGGTCGCCGGTGGATCGACGCTGATCGCCACGAGCCGGATGCCGCGTGCCTCGAAGTCCGGAAGCCGTTCCTGGAAACTCCGTAACTCGGAGTTACAGGACGGTCACCAGTAGCCGCGATAGAAGACGAGGAGCACCCACGATCCGGGAGCTCCGCTCCCCGCCGCGCCGCCGGCCGGCGCACCGAGGAGGCCGGACAGCCGGACGGGCCGCCCCTGGGAATCCGGCAGGGTGAAATCGGGAGCTTTCTGGCCGATCTGCGGGGCCCCCGCGGAGGCCGGCAGCTGCCGGGAGTAGACCTCGGTGACGAGGAAGAAGAACCCGACGACCGCGAGGCTCAGGACACCGAGGATCGGGCCCATGATCCGGCCGCGGAAGGTCTCCGGTCTCCGGAAAGCGCGGAGGAGACCCGCGGCCACCAGCGCGAGACCGAGCACGAAGAGCAGCCAGCTCGCCCAGGGGACATCGCGCGTCACGGGATAGCGGGCGAAGACCAGGGGATAGGCCAGAAAGGCGGCCACGCAGATCAGGAACCCTGCGAGAGGGAGGAAGTTGCGGCGGCGTGTCATGGCGGTAGTCTATAGGAATGTGCCGTCGTGGTGGAGGCCGACGAGATCCCCGACGAGATCCCTGGAACCTGATCCGGAACCTGATCCGGACCAGGGAGGCTCGAAGGCCAGGAACATGATGCCTCCTTTCAGATCTTGAGAACGCTACTCGCCTTGCCGACTTCGAGCCGGCCGCGCCGCAGCTCCCATTCCTTGAGCAGCGTCCAGATGACAGGGGTCACGATGAGGACGTGGACCAGCGACGAGACCATGCCGCCCAGCACCGGCGTCGCGATCGGTTTTGCAACTTCCGATCCGGTCGCCGTGGACCACATGATCGGCAAGAGGCCCGCGATCACGGTCGAGACCGTCATCAGCTTGGGGCGCAGGCGGAGGACCGCGCCCTCCATGGCGGCCTCGCGGATGGCCTCGCGCGTGAGCTCTCCCGCCGCGGCTTTCCGCTGCAGGGCCTCCTCGAGATACACGACCATGACGACCGCGGTCTGCACCGCAGTCCCGAAGAGGGCGATGTAGCCGACCCAGACGGCGACGCTCAGGTGGAACTCGGTCTTCCAGCCGAAGTGCGCCGCGGCGACATGGAGGGCCCACAGCAAAAGATTTCCGCCGGTGAGCGCGAAGGGGATCGCGAGGATCACGTGCGCCGCCTCCTTGGCGGAGCGGTAGGTCAGCCAGAGCAGCACGAAGATGATCGCAAAGCAGGCCGGGACCACGACCAGCAACCGGTTGCGCGCCCGCACCTGGTTCTCGTACTGGCCCGACCAATCGAGGTAGTAGCCCGCCGGTAGCTTCACCTTCTGCTCGACCAGCCCTTTCGCCTCGTCCACGAACGAGCCGACGTCGCGGCCGCGCACGTTCAAAAAGATCCGCTCCCGCAGGAGGCCGTTTTCGGAGGAGATCATCGATGGGCCGGGGCGCAGACGGAGGGTCGCCAGCTCGGCCAGGGGCACCTGGGTCATCGCCGCCCCGCCGGGCGAGCGTACCGGAACCAGCACCCGTCGGATCGCTTCGAGGTCGCTGCGCAGCTCGCGCGCGTAGCGCACCCGGACGGCGAAGCGGTTGCGCCCCTCGATCGTCGTGGTCAGACTCCTGCCGCCAATCGCGGTCTCGACGACGTCCTCGACGTCCCCCACGGTGGCGCCGTAACGCGCGACGGCGTCGCGGTCCACCTCGATCTCCAGGTACGGCGTCCCCAGGATCTGCTCGGGATAGACGTCGGCCGCTCCGCGCACACTCCTGACGGCCTCCGCCACCTCGTTCGCAGCCCGTTCCAGCACGGCCAGGTCCGGCCCGAAGATCTTCACCCCGACCTGGGTGGGGATGCCGGTCGCCAGCATGTCGATGCGGTTGCGGATCGGCTGCTGCCAGATCGTCGTGACGCCCGGCATCTGGCTCTTCGCAGTCATCTCGGCGATCAGCGCGTCTTTGGTCATTCCCGGCCGCCAGTCGCCGCGGTCCTTGAGCTCCACCAGGGTCTCGTACATGTTGATCGGCGCGGGATCGAGCGGGCTGTCCACCCGGCCCACCTTGCCGATCACGGAGGCGACCTCCGGGAACGACCGCAGGACGGCGTCCTGCTTCTTCATGATCTCGACCGCTTCGGTCAGCGAGATGGCGTTCGAGGTGACCGGCATGAACATCAAGGTGCCCTCGTCCAGGGGCGGCATGAACTCCTTGCCGACGCCTTCGGCGAGATGGGCATCGAGCCACTGCTGGGCGCTGGACAGGCGGTCGGCGACCCGCTGTGCGCCGCCGGAGCCGGCCGCCGCGGCGGCGTCGAAGGGGAGCTTCACCGGCGTGAGCAGGAGTCCCGCGCCGCCGACCAGGACCAGGGAGAGCAGGAACGCGCCTCCCGCGAGGAAAAGGGTCGCTTTCTTGTGGCGCAGCGCCCAGGCGAGGGCCGGCTCGTAGAGGCGCCGGGCGCCGCGCATCAGCGGGTTCGCCTCTTCCGGGCGGACCTTGCCGCGGATCAGGAAGGTCGCGAGCACCGGCACGAGGGTCACCGACAGGAAGGTGGCTCCGATCATCGCGAAGGTCTTGGTGAAGGCCAGGGGGTGGAAGAGGCGCCCTTCCTCTCCGGTCAGGGAGAAGACCGGGAAGAAGGCGAGGATGATGATCACCATCGAGAAGAAGATCGGGCGGCCGATCTGCTGCGCGGCGTCGCGCACGGAATCGATCAGCGGCCGTGTGCCCCCTTCCTGCTCGATCCGGCGGAAGCAGTTCTCGGTGATCACGATTCCGGCGTCGACCAGGACCCCGATCGCGATCGCGATTCCCATCAGCGACATGATGTTCGAGGTGATGCCGAAGACCCGCATCAGGATGAACGCGATGAGGACGGCGATCGGCAGCGGCGCGCTGACGATGAGGACCGAGCGGAAATGCATCAGGAAGAGGATGTGGGCGAGCACCACCAGGAGTGCCTCTTCGATCAGCGACTTTTTGAGCGTGCCCACGGCACGGGCGATCAGCGCCGAGCGGTCATAGGCGGGCACGATGCGCACCCCCGCGGGGAGGCCCTGCTGGAGCTGTTCGATCTTCTCTTTGACGCGGGCGATGATTTCGGGAGCGCTCGCGCCGTAGCGCATGGTCACCACGCCGCCGACCACTTCCCGGCCGTCCTTTTCGAGGGCGCCGCGGCGGAACGCCGAGCCAAGTTGGATGGTGCCAAAGTTGGAGAGATAGACGGGAACGCCTCCCGCCGCGCTCACCGCGATGTTTCCGATGTCGCGCAGGCCGCGGATGAGCCCGACGCCGCGCACGACGTATTCCATTCCGTTCTGCTCGATCACCTTGCCGCCGACGTTGTTGTTGCTGCGCTCGACGGCCTCCATGACCTCGCGCAGGGAGACCCCGTAGGCGGCGAGCTTGTTGGGATCGAGATCGATCTGGTACTCGCGTACGAAGCCGCCGATCGAGGCCACCTCCGCGACCCCGGGCACGGCGTTCAACTGGTAGCGGACGAACCAGTCCTGCAACGCGCGCAGCTCTCCCAGGTCGTGCCCCTCGCCCTCCAGGGTGTACCAGAAGACCTGGCCGACGGCCGAGGCGTCCGGTCCCAGGACCGGGGTCACACCCTGCGGCATAAGACCCTGGATCAGGTTCATGCGCTCGAGGATCCGCTGGCGGCCGAAATAAAGATCAGTGCCATCCGCGAAGATGACGTTGACCATCGAAAAGCCGAAGGCCGAGGAGGCGCGCACGGCCTTGACGCCGGCCAGACCCTGCAGGTTGACGACTATCGGGTAGGTGACCTGGTCCTCGACCTCTTGGGGCGAGCGTCCCGGCCAATCGGCGAAGACGATGACCTGCGTCTCCGAGATATCGGGAATGGCGTCGATCGGGTTGGTGCGGACGGTGTAGAGGCCCGCGGCGACGACGAGCAGCGTCAGGCCGAGGATCAGGAACCGGTTGCGCAGCGAGAAGTCGATCAGCCGGTTGATCATTGCGGTGGTTCCTCTTTCCTGACTTCGCGCTTTACTTCGGATGCTCCGCTCCATTGGATCGATTGTCCGGTGGCGAGCTGCGACTGCGAATCGATCAGGAAATTGGCCGAGGTCACGACCTGCTCGCCTTCGCTGAGCCCGGCGACGACCTGGACCAGGTCCCCCGCGCTCTGCCCGAGATGCACCTCGCGGCCGACGAAGCGGTTCGGTCCCTGGCGGACATAGACCACCTGGCGGACCCCGGTGTCGAGCACGGCGCTCTTCGGGATGGCGAGCGCCCGGCCCAGGTCGACCCGGAGCTCGGCGTTGGCGAACATCCCGGGTTTGAGCAGGCCGCCGGGGTTGGGCAGCTCGATGCGTACCCCCGCCGTCCGGGTCCCCGGATCGAGGATCGGATCGATGAACCGGATGCGGCCGCGGAACTCGCGTCCCGGAAAAGCGGCGAAGCGGGCGATGGCGAGCTGCCCGACTTTGGTCGCGCCCAGGTCCTGCTCGTAGACCCTGGCGGAGAGCCAGAGGTTCGAGAGATCGGCGAGCAGATAGAGGTCCTGTCCCTCCGTGACGTATTGACCCTGGACGACCTTCTTTTCGAGGACCGTCCCGCTGATCGGCGAGCGCACCACCAGGTCGACCTCCGGGCTCCGGGTGCGCGCGATGCGATCGATCTGGTCGCGGTCGAGGCCCCAGAGGGCGAGGCGCTCGCGCGCGGCTCCAACCAGCGATTCGGCGGACTCGATATAGCCGGCGTTGCCGCCCGAGCGCGCCCGCGCCAGGTTTTCGAGGGCGAGGGCGTACTCCCGCCCGGAAGCGACGAGGTCCGGGCTGTAGATGGAGTAGATCGGCGCGCCCCGGCGGACCGGCTCGCCGGTGAAGTTGAGGTAGAGGCGGTCGAGGCGGCCGGCGACGCGGGCGGCGATGTGGACGAGCCGGGTCTCATCGATTTCCAGGGTGCCCACCGCGCGGACCACGCGATCCAGGAGGGCCGGCTTCACCTCGGCGGTCGTGACCCCGGCGGCGCTCGCGGCCTCCGGGCTCAACTCGACTGTTGTGCCGGGCTCGGCCGGACCGCCCTGCGGCGCCACCTCATCGGCATATTTGGGGACCAGGTCCATGTCCATGAACGGCGACTTGCCAGGGTGATCGAAGTGGACCTCCGGCTTCATCGGGTCGTACCAGTAAAGGACCTTCTTTTCACCGGTTGCAGTCGAGGGCGCACTGGAGGGGCCGGGCGCCACCGGAGCTTTCCGGCACCCTGCGAGCAGCCCGCCGTCGGCCAGGAGCACGACGGCAGCAATGAGGACGAATCTAGTTCTCGACATGGTCGCCTCCTGGGTCGGGAGTCCCTGCGATCAGCGGCAGGCCGGAGGCCTTTTGCAGCGCCGCCAGGGCGCGGCCGATTCCGGCTGCGCGCGCCGCGGCTTCCCGCTGATAGAGATCGAGGCTGGTGGCGGCGCGCAGGAGGGTCAGGAAGTCGATCTTGCCGACGACGTAGGCCTCGCGCGCGGCGCGATGGTTGATCTCGGCCTGGGGCAGGATCGAGTCGCGGTAGAGCCGGGCCTGCTCCAGGTTCTTCTGCAGGTCCGCGTCCGCGGCCTCGATGTCACCCTGGAGCTGGTTCCTGGCGTTCTCGACGCCGGCGCGGGCCGCGGCGAGCTCGGCTTCTTTCTCTGCCCGCCTCTCGTCCAGGCGCCGGCGATGCACCCAGGGGAGGTTGATCGATGCGCTCACTCCGATGAGGTCGTCGAATCGCTGGCGGCGCCCGTAGTAGCCCATGAGCATCCAGTCCGGGTGCTCCTCCAGACGCGCCAGCTCGAGCTCCTGCTCAGCGCGTTGAACCTCGGCCGCCGCCTCTGCCACGGCCGGGCTCCGCTCCGCGGCCCGCTGCAGCAGGTCCGCGACCGAGGGCAGCTCGGCATCGGGCTCCACCGGCCCGACCGGCGGCACGGGCTCTCCCGCGGGCAGGCCCTGGAGAGCATTGAAACGGGCCGCCTGCGCCCGCCGCTCGGCGCGCAGGGTCGAGAGCTGCTCGTCGAGGCTCGTCTTCTCGAGGTTGGCCTGGAGGACGTCCGACTGCCCGGCCTTGCCCACCTTGTAGAGCTCGATGGCCGAGGCGGCGGCATCCTCCAGCCTCTGGCGCGTCTCGGCGAGAATGGCGAGGCTGCTATCGGTCTCCGCCAAGCTAAAAAAAGCGTCCGCGGTATCGGCGGCGATCTCGACCACCGCGCGCGCCCGCACTGCCGCCGCGCCCTCGACATCGGCCTGCGCCGCGGCGCGCTGTGCCGAGCGCTTGCCCCGCCCGGGGAGCCGCTGGCGGCCGGCCAGCATCTCCATCGTGAAGTCGTCCCGGGAGAAGGAGAGATCGCGGACCGGCACGTCCTTGAGGCCGAGCTCGATCTCCGGATCGGGGAGCGCCGTGGCCTGAGGCACCCGGCGCCGGGCCGCCTCGATGCGGGCTTCCGCCTCCCGGACGCGCGGGTTCTGCGCCGTCGCACGGCGGATCGCATCGGCCAGACGCGCCCGCCACTCGGTCCCGGGCTGGGGAGCGGGTTCCTGCGCGGCCACGCTCCCGGCGGCCGCGCAGCAGATCAAGAGAGCACAAAGGATTGCACGGGTCATCGCGTTCCTCCAGATGAAAGTGGGCTGACGCCGCGAGCCGCGAGGGCTGCGGCAGGACACACTTCTCCTGGGAAACGCTTAAATCAGGAAAACGGCGTGGAGGGTGAAGAGCCCGACGCCCTGGACGATCGCGGGGACGGCGACCGGTAGAGCCAGGTCGGAGAAAGCGGCTCCGGAGCCTGCTGGCGCGGCGGACGAAAGCTCAGCCGGTGCCTCCGCCAGGACGGGCGCGGGCATCGTCGGAGAGTGTGAGACCTGCCCGCCTTTGGTCTGGCAGCATTCCCTCCCCATCGCCTTGCAGGCGGCCCGCTCTGCGGGGCTCATCGGACAAGCCGAAGAAAAACACACGGGCAGGCCCGCGAGCGCGGCGAGCACGGTGACCAGGGCGAGCGCCACGGAGGCGCGCAGGAGCTCTCTCACGTCGCCTAGTGTATAAGATCTGCAGTAAGCTGTACCACAATGGCGCTCCTGACCGAAAGCTCGACGAGGAAGGTGCTCCTGCGCGGCGCCCTGCGCCTCGAATGGCTGACCGTGGGCTGGAATCTGGTCGAGGGCGTCATCGCCGTGGCGGCAGCTCTCGCAGCGGGGAGCGTAGCCCTGCTCGGCTTCGGCATCGACAGCTTCGTCGAGAGCGCCTCCGGCGGCATCCTGATCTGGCGCCTGCTCGCTGAGAAACGTGACGCCCTCGACCACGAAGCCATCGAGCGGCTGGACCACCGTGCCCGGAAGCTCGTCGCCTGTTCGCTCTTCGCGCTGGCACTCTACGTCGCCGTTGACGCCTCGGTCTCCCTCTGGCGCGTCGAGAAACCAGAAGCGAGCTTCGTCGGCATCGGCCTCACCCTCGTCTCGATCCTGGTGATGGTCTGGCTCGCACAGGCGAAGCGACGGGCTGCCGCCGCACTCGGGAGCCAGGCTCTCGAAGCGGACGCCCTCCAGACGACGGCCTGTTGGTGGCTCTCGGTGATCACCCTGGTGGGTGTCGGGCTCAACGGCGCGTTCGGCTGGTGGTGGGCGGACCCGGTCGCGGCGCTGGGAATGTCGATCCTCCTGGTCCGAGAGGGAACCGAGGCGTGGCGGGGCAAGGACTGCTGCTAGTCGAGTCGCCGCTTAAAGCGAGATCAGAGCCTCAGCCGCCGCAGCCGCAGCGCGTTGACGATCACGGAGACGGAACTGAGGCTCATCGCCGCCGCGGCGAAGATGGGCGACAGCCGAAGGCCGAACGCGGGATAGAGAACGCCGGCCGCGACCGGCACGCCGAGGGCGTTGTAGATGAAGGCGAAGAAGAGGTTTTGCCGTATGTTGCGGATTGTCGCCTGGCTGAGCAGGCGCGCCCTGACGATGCCGCGCAGGTCGCCCTTGACCAGGGTCACGCCCGCGCTCTCCATCGCCACGTCGGTGCCGGTCCCCATCGCGATTCCCACCTGCGCCTGGGCGAGCGCCGGAGCGTCGTTGACGCCGTCTCCCGCCATCGCCACGATCCTCTCCTCCCCCTGCAGGCGCTTGACGGCTTCGACCTTCTGGTCCGGCAGCACCTCGGCGATCACCTCGTCGATCCCGAGCTTCTGCGCCACCGCCTCGGCCGTGGTCCGGCTGTCACCGGTCAACATGACGATGCGCAGGCCCAACTCGTGGAAACGGCGGATCGCCTCGGGCGTGCTCTCCTTGATCGGATCGGCGACTCCGAGGAGGCCCGCCGGGCGACCGTCGGCCGCGACGAACATCACCGTCTGGCCGTCGCGCCGCAATTCCTCGGCCCGATCCGGCAGATCGGCGAGAGCGATGCCGAGCTGGTCCATCAGCGCCCGATTGCCGAGCGCCACCCGGCGCCCGTCGACGTTCCCGGTGACCCCCTTGCCGGTCACCGATTCGAAGTCCCCGGCGTCCGCCAGCTTGGCGCCGCGCTCCTCCGCTCCGGCCACGATCGCAGCGGCCAGCGGATGCTCGCTCCCCCGCTCGAGGCTCGCGGCCAGACGCAGCAGCGCCGGCTCCTCCCACCCTTCAGCCGGCAGGACGGTGACCAGCTCTGGTTTGCCCTCGGTCAGGGTCCCCGTCTTGTCCACCACGAGCGTATCGACCTGCCGCAGCACCTCGATCGCCTCGGCATTGCGGAAAAGAACGCCGGCGGAGGCCCCCTTGCCCGCGGCCACCATGATGGACATGGGAGTGGCGAGCCCGAGGGCGCAAGGGCAGGCAATGATGAGCACCGACACCGCGTTGACGATCGCGTACGCCATGGACGGCTCGGGCCCCCAGATCGCCCAGGCGATGAAGGTCGCGACAGCCGCGATGATCACGGTGGGAACGAACCAGGCCGACACCTGGTCGGCGAGCCGCTGGATGGGAGCCCGGCTGCGCTGCGCTTCGGCCACCATCTGGACGATCCGGGCGAGCAGGGTTTCGGACCCCACCTTCTCGGCGCGCATCACCAGGGCGCCCCGGCCGCTGACCGTGGCGCCGATCAACCGGTCGCCCGGCTGCTTCTCGACCGGGATCGATTCACCGGTGACCATCGACTCGTCGACCGCGCTCGTGCCTTCGAGGACGACGCCGTCGACCGGCACCTTCTCCCCGGGGCGGACGCGCAGCCGGTCTCCCGGCTGGATGCGGTCGAGCGGCACGTCCTCTTCCGTGCCGTCTTCGTGCAGGAGCCGGGCGGTCTTCGGAGCGAGTCCGAGGAGCGCCTTGATCGCCGCCCCGGTGCGGCTGCGCGCCCGCAGCTCCAGCACCTGGCCGAGCAGGACGAGGACGACGATCACCGCCGCCGCCTCGAAATAGACGCCCACCTGGCCCGCCTCGTCACGGAAGGAGGCGGGAAAGATCCCCGGCGCCACGCGGGCGACCACGCTGTAGACATAGGCGACGCCGACGCCCAGCGCGATCAGCGTGAACATGTTGAGGCTGCGGTGGACAATGGAAAACCAGCCGCGAACGAAGAACGGCCAGCCGCCCCAGAGGACGACGGGAGTGGCGAGCAGGAGCTCGATCCAGCCTTGCGCCGGGTGCGAGAAAAACCGCTCGAACGGATTTTCTTCGAGAAACATGACCATCGCCAGCGCGACCAGAGGCACGGTGAGGATCGTGCTCACCCAGAAGCGCCGGGTCATGTCGCGCAGCTCGGGGTTCTCCTCTTCTCCTTCCAGCGTCACCGTCCGCGGCTCGAGGGCCATGCCGCAGACTGGGCAGTGGCCCGGCTTGTCGCGGACGATCTGCGGATGCATGGGGCAGGTGTAGAGGGTCTCGCCGGGGCCGGGCTGGCGGGGGGCCGAGTGAGAGACATGTTGATCCATGGCGCGAATATATCCGGCTTTCCGGAGTCGAGCGGCCTTTTTCTGGTCGCGCCGGGCCAGCCCTCCTACCCTTTCGGGTGACATCAGGCGCCGTCCCGTGGCGCCGGCTCACCACCCGGAGGGGCGTGGGCGCTGTAGACGAAAGGCGGTGGAATGAGGCCAGGAGACCGAACCGACCATGACCCACCGCTCCGGCCAGTTCCTGACGATCTTGCTCCTCGCGAGCCTGCTCGCTGCCGGAAGCTGGCCGGTCATGGCCGCGGCCTGCCCCCAGTCACGCCAGGGGTGCGTCATGATGGCCACCCAGTCTCCCTGCGGAAGCTCCCAGTGGCAGACCGCTGCGAGTTGCTGCGCGCCGCAGGCTCCGGCGCCACAGCCTCTGGCCAAGACCGCGCTGCAGGAACCGGCCTTCTCTGTACATCCCTCTGCGCCACCTCTATTGGATCGAGGCCCGGCGCAGGCCCTCCTCCCCGCTCACGGCCCAAGCCTCCACACAGTGCGGACCTCTCTCTTCCTCCTCTACGCAGATCTGTTGATTTAGTCCTTCTCCTGCCACGTTTCGCTGCCCGTCGTCCGGCGGGCCGGTCCAGAACTGCGATCTGCCGGGGTTTATCCCGGCAAGGAGAAGGGATCATGGAACACACGTCGGCGATGAGAGCCTGGCCGTGCAGCCTCTGGGAAATCCCCGAGGTCCGTCTGGTGGGATGGGGACTGCTCCTGAACGCAGTCTGGGAATTCTTGCAGTCTCCGCTGTACGCCGACCACGCGCGGGGCTTCGCCTACGTGCTCTGGACCCGCCTGCACTGCACGGCGGGGGACGCGCTGATCCTGCTCGGAGCGTTCTGGGGCACATCGATCGTTTTTCAGGACCGGCGCTGGTGGGCTCGACCCGAATGGCGAGCCGTCCTCTCGTTCCTGCTGCTCGGCCTGGTCTACACGGCCTGGAGCGAGCACTACAACACCGGGGTGCGGCAGTCCTGGGAGTACGCGGCCGGCATGCCGCGGCTGTTCGGTTTGGGCGTCGCGCCTCTTCTCCAGTGGCTCCTCCTTCCCCCCGCCATCCTGGCCCTGGTTCGCCGGACCTCGCCGGAGGGAGGAAGGACTCGCCGTGAAGGAGATTGACCATGAACGCATTGCTCGAAAACTGGCCGCTTCTCCTCCTGCTCGTCGCCTGCCTGGGCATGCACCTCTTCGGCCACCACGGCCACCGCCGGGAGGCGGGAGCCGAAGAAAAAAAGCCGCAAGAACATGGGCATGCGAGCTGAGCCGCAACCGCACGACCTTGAAAGGAGGTCTGCCATGTTGAACGTCAAGTCCCTGACCCTGTCGCTCGCCCTCGCGGCGGCGATCACCTTCGTCCTCTGCGTCCTCTACGGCTTGATCGTCCCGCCGGAGTTTCACGCCGGTGAGCTGCTCGAGAAGATCCTCCCCGGATTCCAATGGCTCACCTTCCGCGGATTCCTGATCGGTCTGGGCGAGACCTTCGTGTACGGAGCCTATACCGGCCTGCTGATCGGCTGGCTCTACAACGCGCTCCAGCGCCGGACGGCGGCGGCGTGACCGTCCGGACGGGCCCTTGCGCCAGGATGCGCGCATCCTGGCGCAAGGGCCCGTCCGGCAAGGAGAAATGCCCGGCCTTCACGACATCCCACGGACGATGCCTGCATTACCTGTCGCCAGAGCATTCCGAATCGCAGACCACTCCGAGTGGCCATGTGACAACCTGTGTAAAACTCCTCCCTCTTCAGCATCGATAGCCAGTCTACTCGCCATATCATCGGCGTTGCCATTTTCTATGGCTATCTCCGCCGCACGCGCCAAGTGATTAAATGCTTCATCGTGATTGTGAGTGCCGTACACGGCCAGCTTGGCGCGCTCGTACGCAAATCGATAGTCCCAGGTCATCTCAGCCTGAGCTTTTGCCAGCCGGGCGTGTACCGCCTTCTTGTTCGCGCGGCCGGCAATCGCCTCTTCAACTTCTTTAGACAATTGGGCAAATAGCTCGTTTGCCTCCTGGACAGAGGGCGGAGCTGGGTTATCTGTGACCTCGACGATGGGCGCGGGGGTGGACTCCCCGGGAAGAGCATCCTGCCGGTATAAGATGACAAATGTGGGCGGGTGATCGAGTGGTGGAGCTCCCGGTTTGTCGCAGAGCGCCGCTCCAATGGCCTTGGACAAGTCACCGAAATCATGGACGCTCGTGATCTTCGCCTCGCCTGATTCGTCACTCGTCGCCTGTTGCAGCCCAAAAGTGAACAGCCGATGGTCTGTCGGGGAACCTAGAAACCGTTGGATGCCTTGTTGCGCTACGGCCTCATTTCCTCGAGGGCGGGCCATGGTAGCAGAAATCATCTGCTCTTCGACCGCACGCTCTCTTTCTAGGCGTTCCCTTTCCGGGTCGGCGGGTTTGCCGGCGGCGATTTGAATCTTGTTCTGGGCGCGCGGAAGCTTGAGCTCTTCTGGTTGTGCACCCTGCAGATCGAGTCGAACCAGCTTGACTTCAGGGAGGAAAAGGTATTTGGGGCAGCGTTCCGCCTTCAGCGGCATGAGCATGGGCTTGATGTCCTCGGGTAAAGGAGTCCCTGCTGGCCCCAATGGCTCGGAGAGCGCCAGAGTGAGCGGGTATTGCCGGACCGCACCCCGCTGGCCGCCCTTGGCAGGCCTGCAGCCAAGGACCTGCACCGAAAGAAGCACTCCTCCCAGAATCACGGGCATAAGCCGCGTTTTTCTCATTCGCCGCAGCATGGCTCTCACGCTCCTCCTTTCTTCTTGGGAAAAGTAGCGACCGGCGCGCCTGTCCTGCCTTCCGTCGACGTCCGGGCAGATTTGGCCGGAAGGGGAGGTGCGTCGAGAATGCTCAACTGCGCCGCCAGTCCTATGCGCGCGACGGTTGCCTTGGCGTTATCCGTCGGCTGCTGAACGACCAGAGCATTCAACTGTCCATCCGTCAAAACACCCCAGGTCCTCAAGACCCATTCCGGCTCATCACCGTTACCCGTTGATTCCCTGACGATTTCGTGCTTGCCAGCCGCGACCCCTTTCAGCCTGATGGTTTCGTCCTCTGGTACGGAAATTACAAAAGGGCGCCAATCGTAGATCGTGACTTCATGAGCATCATCAGAATCACTCGCCCACTTCCCGTACTCGCGACGCATCTTACGGCTGAAGACGAGCCCATACAGGAAGTATCCTGTATTATTGATGTGAAGGAGTGCCGCGAAGAGGTAGGACACGAGAACGCTGATGGTGAGCGCGTTGATCTCGCCATCACTGAGCATATAGAAACCGTAGACCTTTATCGCGGCGACCCCCAGGATCAGGAACGTACAGATGGGGGTCAGTAGCCGTCGGAAGCCGCGCGCCTTGCGCAGTATATGGCGTTCATGCGCGGTCTCGGCGAGTACCGCTCTATTTGCGTACCGGCAATCGGCCCCAGCTGGAAAGTGGCGCAGGATGGCGAGAGCGACATCGATCAGGAAAAGCGCGAAAATGACGGCGAGGCCGAGGACGTTGAAGTTCCCTTCCGCGTCGAAGAGCCCGATCGAGGCGACAATGCTATAGAGGCCCCAGAGCTCGAGAAAGACCACGGCGACAAAAGCGGAAGAATCAACGTCAAAGCCTTGCGTTATGAAGAGGCCAGGAAGGCGAATTCCTGCCGCGTTGAAAGAGGACTTCCTGGTATACGTCCACAGGTTCTTCGCATTGATGGACGGTTCAAAGTCCTCGTTCGGCCTTGGTTCGAACATACCATTCCCTCCGGTTTGCAGGCGATTCGCCAATTGACCAGCAGGCATATTGCTCTATGGCATTAGGTCGCTTGGCCGATTCGGGTTCAGGCAACTGCAACCATAGTTTGCTCCTCGCGTCGGGCACGTGTCAATCTTGCGCGGCCCAGCCGGCCGCGGACCCAGCCAACCCGGTCAGCGCACCTCGAACGTCATCGTCGCGAAGTCGCTCTCCCAGTCCGCTTCGGCCTTGGTGGAGCGGCGCACGTCGGTGGCCCGCAGCAGCCAGCGGCCCGCACCCGGGATGGGGAACGTGGCGCGCCCTTCGCCGTCCGTGGTCTTGAGGACGCCCTGTGCGCTCCCCGGGCCGACCAGGCCGACGGCGAAGGCGGCGAAGGGCTGGCCGTTGCGCAGCACGCGGACCGGCAGCTCGTCGCCGGGGCGCAGCGCCGTCGGGTCCTTCTCCGGCACGATCTCCAGGGCCATGCCCGCGGGCTCGGCCCACGAGCGGTCCTCCGCCGGCCGGCCGACCCGCACGTATGTCTTGTCGTGCTTGGAGTAGAGCTCGCGCCAGCGCCGCGGCTCCGGCATCTCCGCCCACTGCCGACGGAGCGCCTCGGAGGCGCCGATCTCGGCGAGATACTCCTTCACCTGCTCCGGCGTGAGGTCGATCGACTTCGGCGCCAGCTCGACCCAGAGGGTGGCAACCCCCGGCTTGGCGGGCTTGGTCGCAATGTGCAGGAACTTGGCGGCGGAACGCCGGTCCTTGAGGTCGGAGGTTTCTCCCGCGAGCCGGACGGTCGCGCGCGCGACGCGGTCCGGCTTGATCGCCGTCTCGGGCGCGGGGAAGTCCATGCCGCTCGTCAGCTCCAGCGTCACCGGCTTGCCCGGCTCGACGGCGGTCGGCCGGGCCAGCAGCCAGGTGTCGTGCGCCAGGGCCGGCAGCGACAAGGTCAGCGCCAGGATCGTCCAGCAAAGAGCTCGCTTCGAGGCCATAGAGATCTCCTCAGCTCACATCGATGATCATCATCAGTCCCCCGCCGCCCCGCATCTCGACGTTGTTGTTCGTCGTGTGATGGCCGATATGACAGTGGATCAGCCATTTGCCGGGGTTTCGGGCTGCCCAGATCACGTCGAATCGCTGGCCCGGGCCGACGTTCACCGTGTCCGCGAGGTAGCGCGCCGAGGCGGCCAGCGTCTGGCCGTCGACGGCGACGACCTCGAACGGTCCGCCGTGGATGTGCATCGGATGGATGAAGCCGTTGTTCGAGCCGATGAAGCGCACCTTGAGCCTCTCTCCCACGCGCATGCGGACCGTGTCGGTGGCGGGATAGGCCCGGCCGTTGATCGTGAAGTAATTGGGCTGTCCGCCGTCCATGGGCATCGCCGGAAAGGTGAGCCCCTCGCGCAGCAGCCACTCCTGCAGCAGCACGTCGACTTCGTGATCGGCGGCGAGGCTGGGGTCCGGCGCCGCCGGATCGATGATCAGCGCGCCGTAGAGGCCGAGCGCCTGCTGGCGGTCGACGTGATCGTGCGAGTGGTACAAGTACGTCCCGGATTGCACGACGGTGAATTCGTAGCGGTAGAGCCTGCCCCTTCCGATCGGCGGTTGCGTGATCATCGCGGGCCCGTCCATGACGTTCGGCAGAATGAGCCCGTGCCAATGCACGGTCGTGCTCTCGGGCAGATGGTTGGTGACGTTGATGCGCACGCGGTCTCCCTGGCGCACGTGCAGGCGGGGACCCGGGATCTGGCCGTTGAAGGCGTAGGCGTCCACGGTCACGCCGGGCAGGATGGCCCAGCGGATCACCGAGGTTTCGAGGTCGAAGACCTTGACGCCGGCCTCGATGCGCGGGGCGAGCTCGCGGTTGCCGCGGACGTCGAGGCCGTAGCTCGCGATGACGTCGCGGGGGGCGACCGCCGCCATGTCGAGCATCGCTTCCGCGGGCGTGTCGCGGTCCATGATCATGCCGGGCGGCATGATCGCGCCGCCCACCTCGCGCGCCGACAGACGGAGGTTGACCCAGTTCGCCGGCGCCACCATGCCGATGACGAGGCTCAGCAAGGACACGCCCGCGACCGCCGCGAGCTGCGGACGTGTCGCATCCGACTTCATCGCATGACCGCCATGCCCGCCATGCCCGCCGTCCTCGCCTGGACCGCCGGCGTGTTGCGCGTGATCGCCGGACCGCTTCTTCGTGCCGCCCTTGCGCTCGGTCATCAGCCCGTGCTTCAGCCGCCTCGCGACCATCCAGACGTTGACGGGATAGGCGGCGAGGAAGCCCGCGGCCACACCGAACGACATGACTCCCCAGAAGAGAAGCTCGCCCGGCTGCATCGCGCGCATGTCGCGCCCCATCATGAGGAAGCTCATCACCGGCGCCATGCCGGCCATCATGAAATTCATGCTGATGAATTCGGGCAGAAAGGTCTTGCGGACGTTCTCCAGATAACTGCCGCCCATCATCGATTTCATGAAGAGCGACTGGAAGATGAACAGGCCGAAGGCGAAGCCCGCGGCGTATTCCACGATGAGATCGAGCCACATCGGAAAGCCGAGGGCCGCGGTCACCGCTGCCGCGAGGATGATCCCGGTGGCATCGCCCGCGACACAGTGGATGGTCGAGCCGGCGCCCTGCTTCCACAGCGGCTGGATGAACGTCTCGTGCTCGCCGGGACGCGGCTCCTTGTCCGCCAGCACGTAGAGCAGAAGCCCGAGCGGCCCCATGTAGAGGGTGACCAGGATGAAGCCCCACTTCATCACCGTCGGCTCGGGATTGTTCCGATACTGGTCCCAACCCACGTAGAGGGCCGAAGCCAGGGCGAGCGCAAACCAGGCGACGAGAAAGTAGTCGATCGGTTGGATCAGCATGGCGGAGAGTCAGCGGCCGAACGCCGGGACCGTTACTTTGCCGCCGCCGGCGTGCCGATCTTCACCTTGACCGCGGACTTGTCGTCCTTGGAAAGCTGGATCGATACCCGGACGCCCGCCGCGAGATCGGACCGCTTCGCCGGCTTCTTGTCCTTCTCGTATTGGGTGGTCCTGGTGAGGGCCACGGTGACCTGGTCGCCATCCGTGGCCGTCACCACCAGATTGTCCTCGTGCAGCTCCTTGACGGTGCCGAGGAGCTGGTGGTTGTGGCCATGGGCGAAGGCAGTACCGGTGGCGAATACGGCGACGAGAAGAAAAGCCATCATTTTACGCATCTGGAGTCTCCTTCAGTGTGAATGAGCAGTCGTGTTGTTCGAAGGATCCCCGGAGGGCTCCGTCTCACCGGAGAGAAAGGCTTCCTCCGCCTGCATCTGTTTCCACTCCTCGGGCGTCTTCGGATTGAGCGCCTCCATCTCGGCGATCTCTTCCGGAGTCAGCTCGGGCAGGTGGCGGATGAAGTGCACCAGGGTCCAGCTTTCGTATCCTGATTCGGCCGTCCCGTCGCCCCAGCCGGGCATGCCGGTCAAGCGGACGCCGTTTTCGATGATCGCAAATAATTCGCCGTCCGAGAGCGACTGCGTGGCCCGGAGCGTCATGTCGGGGGCGTGCGGATAGAGGTGCTCGCCGATCTCCGTCCTCCCCTTCCCGTCGTTGCCGTGACAGGAGGCGCAGTGGTCGGCCCAGTGCGCCCGCGCCTCGGCCAGGACTTGCGACGTGACCGGCAGCGGATTGCTCGCATTCCGCAGATCGGCGGGCGCCGCCCAGTGCCGGACGCTCCGCGCGACCCAGGCTTCCATCCGCGTCGGCTCGTCGTGGGTGCTGAAGCCGTGGCGGAGAGTCCTCCAGAGCAGCAATCCGCCCAGCAACCCGAGGATTCCCAGAACCAGCAGCGTGAGCTTGATCGATCGGCGCATGGTCACCGCCCCCCTGGAAATTTCCCGCAGCTTTGCGCCCTGACCACGTCGAAGGTCGTCTCGCCCCCCGGCAGAGCCCACCCGGGGTGACCGGGGCGCCGTGGTGGCAGGACGGTGGCGGGCGCGACGGCCTGCCGCTCGCCGACCGGCATGGCGATCGTGCCCGCCGGGTGCTCGTACCAGCCGGGATCCTCATCATAGCTCCGCAGCCTCTCGCGGATCTTCAGGATGGTGAACATGCCGCCCATGAAGATGACGCCGAACGGCCCCTCCCCGCCGCCCATCGCCAGGGTGTTGCGCGGCGTGCCCATGTCCATCATGTCGCCCATGCCGGTGCCGCCCATCGGCATGTAGCCGGGGACGAGCTGGTCGATTTTCTCGGCCACCCCGGACTGGTCCACGCCGGTCATGACCGGCAGGTTGTGCCCCATCTGGTTCATCGTGTGATGCACCTTGTGGCAGTGGAGCGCCCAGTCTCCCGGGTTGTCGGCGATGAATTCGATGTCGCGGGTGGTGCCCGGCGGGACGTTGATGCTGGTCTCGGGGATCCACGCCGTCTCCGGCAGCGGCCCCCCGTCGCTCGCCGTCCAGCGGAAGGTGTGGCCGTGGAGGTGGATGGGGTGGGAATCCATGCTGATGTTGGCGATCCGAAAACGCACCCGGTCGCCCAACCGGGCGAGCAGCGGATCGGTGCCGGGAAACACCCGGCTGTTGAAGGTGAAGACGTTGAAATCGAGCATCACCGACGGATCAGGGATGGACGTGCCCGGTTTGATGAACCATTCGTTCAAGAAGATCGCGAAGTCGCGGTCGATCCGGCGCGGCGGCCGCCGCGGATGAAAGATCAGGAAGCCCATCAGCCCCATCGACTGCTGCACCATCTCGTCGAAGTGCGGGTGGTACATGTGGGTGCCGTGCTGCCGCACCAGGAATTCGTACTTGAAGGTCTCACCGGGCTCGATCCGCCGCTGGGTGAGGCCGGCGACGCCGTCCATGCCGTTGGGCAAGAGGACGCCATGCCAGTGGATGGAGGTGGGCTCGGGAAGGCGGTTCTCGAGGTAGATCCGCACCCGCTCCCCTTCGACCGCCTCGATGGTGGGGCCGGGCGTCTGGCCGTTGTAGCCCCAGCAGTTCACTTTGAGCCCCGGGGCGAATTCACGCACGACCGGTTCGGCGATCAGATGGAAGGTCTTGTGGCCGTCCTCCCGGCGCCAGGGCAAAGTCGAGCCGTTGGGGGTCACCACCGGGACGTAGCCGCCGCCGCGCGGCTTTTCACCGGTGGCGCCATGGCCGGCGCCGTGCGGTCCCTCGGCGGCGAGCAATGGGACACGCCGCAGCAGGCCGGCCGCGCCGGCCGCGAGCGTCGCCGCCCCGGACATGAGCACTCTGCGTCGCGAGATCATCTTTCTTTCTCCTGCATGTGGGAAAGCTGTGGCCGCTCCGGTCGTACGGAAAATCCAACGACGCCGCTCATCACGGCCTCGAGCTCGGTCCGCGCCAGCCAGTAGTCGCGGTTGGCCAGGACCTGCTCGCGCTGCGCGTCGGCGAGCCCCTGGCGGGCGCGGAGCAGGTCGAAAACACCGCGCAACATCGTGTTGTATTCCAGTTGCGTGAGGTACAGGATCCTCTGGCGCCGCGGCACGATGACGGCGCGGAGATAGTCGGCGCGCGCCCGCGCCTCCAGGAGCCGCTCCCGCGCGGCCCGCGCCTCGGAGCGGGCGTTGACCGTCAGCGCCTGCAGCCGCTGCTCGGCTCTGCGCAAATTGGCGACCGCGCGCGTCCGCCCGGCAAGCCCCCGGTCGAAGAGGGGGATGGGGACGGCGACCGCGGGTCCGGTCGTGCTCTCGCCCTCGGGCTCGCGCTCGCGGTGCACACCGAGCGCGAGCTCGTCGTAGACGGACGCGCGGGCCAGCGGCAGCGCGCGGCGGGCTGCCTCCATCTCCGCCTGCGCGAGGGAAACGTCGAGGCGGCGCGGCAGCGAGGCCTCCACCTCCTCCAGCGAGTGCTCCTCCTGGCCGTCTTCGAGGGGTGCGGGCGCCATCTGGGCCGGCAGCGTCAACGGCAGGGTCTGGAGCGCGCCGAGATCGGCCAGCAACCGCTCGCGAGCCTGCAGCTCGTCGAGCTCGGTGCGGGCCAGGTCCAGCTTGACCTGCTCGTAGAGCGCCTGTTCGGCCTCCAGGTCGAGATCGGAGATGTTGCCGGAATCATGCTGTCGCCGCGCGAGATCGGCCGAAGCCCCGGCCGTCTCGGTGATGGCTCGCTGCTGGACGAGGGCCGCCTGCGCCGCCTGCAATGTGTAGTGGTCCGCCCTCACCTCGGCCGCGAAGCCAAGCACCGCGCTCGTCACCCGCAGCCGGGCAGCCTCGAATGCGGCCTGCCCGAGGGCACGCCGCTTGCGCAGTTGGATCAGGTCGATCAAGGTCTGCGTGATCCCGATCTCGAAGGGGTTCTTGGGTGCTCCGGGAAACCGTATCTCGCCGTCGAAGACCGGGTTGCGGACGGTGCTCGCCGCGATGAGGTCCGCGCGCGCCACCCCCAGCTCTTCGAGCGCGGCGAGGAGGTCCCGGTTGTTGGCGAGCGCGATCTCGACTGCGCGGTCGACGGTGAGCTCCCCTTGAAGGAGAGATTGCAGCCGCCCGTCGTCGGGAGGCTCGATCGGCTGATCCGGGCTCCAGGTGATCTGCAGGCCGCCGTGCTCCTGGACCGTTCGCTGCAACTCTGAGACCCCGGCGTCGCGCGGCACCGAGGCGCATCCGGCGGCAAACAGCACGGCGACCAACGGCACGCTCCGCATCCACGGCCGGCTCATCCCTGCCTCCTTTCGGCCGGCGGCCTGGGCGCCTGGTGGTCGTGCTGATGCGGCTCCGCACTCGGGGGCTGTACGCTCTCGGACCCCTCGCCGGCCGCGGGCTCGCGGCCGGCATCGACCTGGCGGTACGTGCCGCTCCCGTGACCGCCGTGGCCGCCACCTGTCATCCCTGCCATCCCTTCGGCCATCTCCGCCGCTCGCTGCGCGTCGAGCACCGAAGTCGCGGCGGGAGCATCGAGGGGGTCAGGACGCAGGGTCCTCGCCGGCTGTTCCGGGAGTACAGCAACGGGCGCAGGAGGGAGCGTGGCCGACGGCACGGCGGAGTGCTCCATGCCCGGCATGCTTCCCTGGCTTCCCTGCGTCATCCGGGAGTGATCCATGCCCGCCATACCTCCCTGGCCTCCCTGCGCCATCCGGGAGTGGTCCATGCCTGCCATGCCTTGCATGCCTCCGTGCGTCGTTCCGGCATGGCCCATGCCCGGCATGCCTGCCATGCCTGCCATGCCTGCCTTGCCTCCGTGCGCCATCCCGGAGTGATCCATGCCCGCCATGCCTTTCTCGCCCGGCATCTCGTGCTCTTCGCCGGGGGTCATGGCGCCGTGCTCGTTCGCGTGCTCGCCGCCTGCGAAGGTCTCTCCTTTTTTCTGCGCCTCCCGGAAGGCCGTCGCGCTCTTGCCGGCGACGCCCGGCTCGCCGCCGCAGCCGAGCAGGGCGGCCAGGGCGACCAGCCCGGCGGCCAGGGCGGCCGCGGGCCATCTCTCGTCTTGACTACGCATTGTCGTGCTCTCCCGCTTCGAAAACAGTAGGTCCGGACGCGATGTGTGCCACACAGCGAGAGCCGCCGGGCGGCACCGCCGCGCGCATCGCGATGTTTTTGGAAGAGATGAGACCGGAGCCCGGTCTAGGCGAGAGGGACGTGATCGTTGGATTGAGCGAGGACGAGGGGTGCGCGGTCGCCCGAGAGCGGAGCCAACTGCGCGACCGGCTGAATCGTGGGTATGGAGACGTCGTGAGCGCCGACGCCGGTCACTTGCTGGCACTTCTGCTCGCACTGGCGGCTTCCTCGCCCATGGCCACAGCAGTCCGGATCCTGCGGCGCAGGCGTTCCCCGGGTCAGCGATCTGTCGCCCGCGCCCGAGGTGTGCGACTGACCGTGACAGGACCCCGCCGGCTCTGCCGGGGCTCCCCTGCGAGCCAATGCATGGCAGGGATGAGGCCCCAGGAACAGACCGAGCCCGATCAGGAAAAGCAGCGCGAGGGCGAGTGGACGAGTCTTCATGGTTCCAGCGGCGGCCAGGAGGGGCCACAACCGAAGCTTAACATGGGAATCGATCGAGGGCATCTTCGCAGGCCCGTTCTAAGGTATTTCTAAGCAAGGCGCGTTATGGTTCGTGGACGCCATGAGAGTCCTAATCGTCGAGGATGACTCGAAGCTCGCCTCCGTGCTCCGTCAAGGATTGAAGGAGCAGGGTTTCGCCGTGGACGTCGCCGGTGACGGAGCGGCGGGCTTGAAGCTGGCGCTGGCGACCGCCTATGACGCGATCCTCCTCGACCTGATGCTCCCGGGGCAGGGCGGGCTGGACGTGTTGCGCGAGCTCCGCAGGCAAGGTAGGGCGACACCGGTGCTGATCCTCACCGCGCGGTCGTCGGTCGATGACCGCGTGCAAGGGCTCGACCTCGGCGCGGACGACTACCTGTCCAAGCCCTTCGACCTGAAGGAGCTGTTCGCCCGCTTGCGGGCGATCATGCGCCGCCCGCCGGTCGAGCCGGAGACCACCCTGCGCCTGGCCGATCTGGAGCTGGACCCGGCCCGCCGGGAGGTCCGCCGGAGAGGAACGCGGATCGATCTCACGGCGAAGGAGTTCATGCTTCTCGAATACCTCATGCGGAAGAAGGGCATGGTGGTCACGCGGGCGATGATCCAGGACCATGTCTGGGACATGGACTACCATGGGGGCTCCAACCTCGTCGAGGTCTATATCAACTACCTGCGTCGCAAGATCGACCAGGACTTCGCGCCGAAGCTCATCCACACGGTCCGTGGAGCGGGCTATGTCCTGCGGATGGAAGAATGAGGGGCGCTCTCTTCCATACGGTGCGTTTCCGGCTCACCCTCTGGTATGCCCTCGTGCTTTCGTTCGTCCTTTCCGTCTCCGGCGTGCTCACCTACACCCTCGTACGCTATCAGCTCGTCCGCCATCATGACGCGGACTTGAAGGGAGCCGCCGCCGAGGTGGGGAGAGTGCTCTCCGCCCGGGAGGACTGCCAGCGGTTGACGGACTCCCAGAGGAAGGAGCTCGACCGCATCAACAGCGTGATCCTGTTCCACGAGCTCGCGGGCGAAGGGCGCGTCTTCTACCGTTCTCCCGACTCTTCGGGGGTGACCAGGGGGATCGACCTCCACCCCCTCGCTAACCTCGAGGAGCCACGGTTCGCGTTGGTGCCAGGGCCTTCCGGCGACCTGCGGGTCTACTCGCAGCCGTACCGCTCCCGGGCGGGATGCCCAGGCCTGATCCACGTGATGGAAAGCCTGGGCGAGATCACCGCGCCGCTCGCCAGCTTGCGTCTCGCTCTGCTCCTGCTGGCTCCGCTCGCCGTGGCGCTCTCCGCCGCGAGCGGCTACTGGCTCGCCGGGCGCGCCCTGGCTCCGGTGGACCAGGTGACCAGCCTGGCGCGGGACATCGAGGCGAGCCAGCTCAGCCGGCGGCTGCCGGTGCCGAAAGCCCGGGACGAGATTGGGAGGCTCGTGGAGACCTTCGACCAGATGATCGCCCGCCTCGAAGCTTCCTTCGAAGCGATGAAGCGGTTCACCGCCGACGCGTCCCACGAGCTTCGCGGCCCCCTGGCTACGATGCGCGGGGCCATCGACGTGGCGCTCTCCCGACCGCGCGAGGCCGAAGAATACCGCCGCGTCCTGTCCAGCGTCGGGGAAGACGTGGACAGGCTCCGCTCGATCGCCGAGGAGCTGCTCATCCTGGCACGGGCCGACGCTGGCCGCATCAATGTCGAACGAAACCCGGTGCGCCTGGATCTCGTGGCCAGCGAGGTGGCGGAGTCGTTCGCCGCTACGGCCGCCCGGCAGGGAGCGCTGCTCGAGGCGCGATGCGCGGCCCCCGTCCTGATGCTCGGCGATGAGCGGTGGTTGCGCCAGCTCGTGTTCAACCTGCTCGACAACGCCTTGAAGTTCTCGGCCCGGGAAACGGAGGGCGTATCCGCCAAGGTCGCGATCGAGGTGACGCACGACAACGGCGTGGCGCGGCTCGCAGTCACCGACTCGGGTCCAGGGATCCCGCCCGAGGCGCTCGACCACATCTTCGAGCGCTTCTACCGCGCGGACGGCGCTCGCCCCTACCGCGGAGTCGAAGGATTCGGCCTGGGTCTCGCGATCACCTCCTGGATCGTCGAGGCTCACGGGGGAACGATCGCGGCGCGCAACCGGGCCGAAGGCGGAGCCGTCGTTTCGGTGGCGTTTCCCTGCCTGCCGAACCCGTCTGCGGTTTAATCTCAATTTAATCGGCCGCCTTCCCCAGATTAATCCCTGATTAATTTGCAAACCTGTGTCACGCATTCAACAGCTGCCGCACCTGATCAGGTAGGGCCAGCTCAAACGTTTTCGTGAGAGATGCGAAGGGCCCGAGCGCGCGTTAAAGCCTCGAGAACGCGCTCTCTCCGAGGGACGGGGCTCCTCCGGCCCCGTCCCTTGTTTTTTCCGAGGCAGCCTGCCCGCCCAGGTTAAAAACTGATTAAGCCGTGATCCTTGGTCTTGGGAATGTCCCGTTTTTCCGAGCCGGTGCACCCCCACTAGTAGAAGCAAACAATGAGGGCTGCCGAGGACAAGCTCGGAGGCCCTCGGGAAGTTTATTAAGAATGTCTGAAGGTTCGATGAATCGTCCTTTCGCCAGACGTAAACTCTGAGCGTGCGACAGGCGTGCGCTCATTTTCGGAGGAGAGACAGCAATCATGAACAGGAAATCGGTTTTCGTTGCCGCGACTTTGCTCATCGCCGGGCTTTCGGCGAACGCCGCGCAGGCGCACCGGTGGGGTTGCTGGATTCAGGCGGACCGGAATGTGAGGCTCCGCAATACCTCCAGTTTGGCGACCGCGGCGGTCAACGAGTGGAACGGCTCGACCATCCTCAATATCTCCTCGGTCAGCTCGGGCGAGGAGACCTATTCCTTCGCCGCCAACTCCGGCAACACCGGTTGGGGTGGTCTCGCCACCATCACCAACTACAGTGGTTGCACCATCCTCAGGGCGACCGCGCAGCTGAACACCTACTACTCGTGGTCCTCGAACGGCGCCCGCGGCGTCTTCTGCCAGGAGATCGGCCACACCTTCGGCCTCGATCACTCGAATGACGGCGGCTGCATGGGCGGTGGCTACTGGTACGACATCTCCACCCACTACTTCCTGGTCTCCCACAACGTCAACGACATCGGCTCGATGTATGCCAACCGGGCGGCCAACCGCCTCCCGATCGTTGGCCCCGAAGCGGACGCGCCCCGCTTCCACGCTTTCTGGTACAACAACCCCCGCAGCCTCGCTGAGACCGCCCGCCTGGCCTCCGATGTCGTCGTCGCGATGGTGACCGACGTGTCCGAGGGCGACGCCATCGAGACCCCCTACGAAGGCGGCGTCAGCCGTATCCCCACGCAGCGGGTGTCCTTCGACGTCCAGCGCGGCATCAAGGGCTCTCTCGGCGCCGGCGAATCCTTCGTCCTCTTCCAGAACGGCAACGACGACAACCGCTTCGCCGAGGACCCGAGCTACAAGGTGGGCCGGCGCTACCTGCTGCTTCTGACCCCCCGCGAGGACGGCACCTATCTGGTGGTCTCCCCGGCCGGTCGCTATGAAGTGACCCGCCAGGGATTGGTTCCGGCGGCCGAGGATGGCTTCGCCGCGAACCTCAAGGGCGCCAGCCTGAAGGACGTGGCCTCCGACGTGACGCGGGCCCTCGCCGAGAAGTAGTAGTCTTTCGCCTGCATCCAGCGTGCGCCGGCGTGGCCATGAGGTCCCTCCGGCGCACCTGGAGCCTCTTTCTCCATGACCATCCATCGTCTGCTGCGCGGCCTCGTCCCTGTCGTCCTCTGCCTGCTGGCGGCGATCGTGGCCACCTGGCCCCTCCTGCCGTCCATCGCCAGCGCTCTGCCGCTGGGGACCGAGCACGAGGCCACCGTTCCGCTGTTCAATCTGTGGTCCTTGTGGTGGGACGCGGATCGCGTGCCGCACGGCTTTCTCGGGCTCTGGAACGCTCCGATCTTCCATCCGCTCGAAGGGACCTTCACTTTCTCGGAGCCGATGCTCCTGCAGGGGGTCGCCCTCTCGCCTCTCTGGTGGGTGGGTGCTCCGCCGGCCGCGATATACAACCTGGCGATTCTGTGTACCCTGGTCTGCAACGGTCTTGCCACCAGGAGCCTGGCGCGGGCGCTCGGTGCGCCGCGCGGCGCGGCCCTCCTCGCGGCGCTCGCCGGCGTCACCCTTCCCTATACCGCCAAGGTCCTGGGGGTGCTCCCCGTGCTCCCCCTCTTCGGCACGATCTGGGCGCTCGCAGCCCTGGTCCGCTTCGGGGAGGAGGGCGGGTGGCGGCCCGCCGCGCTGGCGGTCCTGTCGTTCGCCGCGCAGTTCCTCGCGGGGGAGCAGATGGCGCTCCTCTCCCTCCCTTTTCTTCTCCTGGCCGGGATCGTGGCGCTGGCGGAGCAGAGGTTCCGCGTCCGGTCGATCGCGACGCTCGGCGCTCTGGCGATCCTCGGGGCCCTCGTTCTCTCGCCCATTGCCCGCACGGTCAGCTCCTTTCATGAGAAGTACGGGTTCACGCGATCCGAGGAGGTCGTGGCGGCCCTCTCGGCCCAGACCCGGGACTTCACGACCCGCCCCAGCTCCTCCCGCCTCGCGTTTCCGCCCCGCGAGGACTCGTATGCGGGGGATACGGGAGGGCTCTTTCCCGGCTTTCTCCTTCTCGGTCTGGGGGCGGCCGGAGCCTGGCTGGGTTGGCGCCAGGGGGAGCGCAGGCTCTGGATCGTCTGCCTTCTCGTCTGCGCCGTGGTGGGCGGGCTTCTCGCGCTCGGTCTCAATCTGCGGATCGGGGATTGGCGGCCTTTCGCCAGTCTGCGGGAGGTGGTGCCCGGCCTCCGCACACTGCGCAGCCCTTTCCGCGCCGTGGCGGTCTCCCAGGCGGTGCTCGCGGCGCTGGCCGCGCTGGCCCTGGCCCGTCTCGCCTCCTGGCGCGGAAACACCGGCAGGACTCTCGCTCTCGCCCTGGGGGTCCTGGCGGCAACCGAGAACCTCGCGTCTCCCGGCGTCCTGGTGCCGACCCCCGCGACCCCGCGCACCGCCTGGACGAGCTGGTTGCGCGAGCAGCCGGGGAAGCTGATCGTGGCGCACGTCCCGCTGCCGCGTGGGCTGCACGTCTCCGACTACGAGGTGGAGGCGTGGCGGATGTTCGCCCAGATCGACCACCATCGGCCGCTGATGAACGGCTACTCGGGCTACTTTCCCTCCGGGTACGGCACGTTCCAGGTGGACATGGACCAGAACTTTCCTTCCGATCGCCTCCTCTGCATGATGGCGTTCGGGCTGGGGGTCAACACCCTGATCCTGGACCGCCCCTACCTGGAACAGAGGCGCGCCCTGTTCGAGAGCGACTCCTTGCGGGGCTTCTTCGGCCCCGGATATAGCGACCCCGGGGTGGTGATCGTGCGCCTGAGCCCACCTCCCGAGGCATGTGGCGTCCCACCCTCCTAGCCCGCCTCCCAGAGTTAATCTCTGTTTAATCCTCAGCTCTCCAAGATTAATCCCAGATTAGTTTGCAATTTTTGTCCCGCCTTGGACTGCGGCTGCACCTTACCAGATAGAGACGGAGATCCAGCTTGCCGTTCCGCCACTGCGGGCGTGCGTGCGTGCACGCCGGCACTTGCGTGACCCGCAGGCTGACTCCCAAACCCGGACTCTGTGGTTCATGTCTCTTTGGAAAGGAGAAAATGTTCATGTCTCGACTCTCCCGCAAGCATCTGTTGATCGCCGGCCTGGTCGTTCTCGCCCTGGCGGTGATCCCCGCGCTCACTCTGGCCAACCATGCCTGGAGCACCTATCACTGGGCGCGCACCAGCAATCCGTTCACCCTGAAATTGGGTGACAACCTGTCGAGCACCTGGGATCCGTATCTGGCGACCGCGTCGTCGGATTGGACGGCGTCGTCCGTCCTGAACACCACGATCGTGGCGGGCGGGACCACCGGGCGCCAGTGCAAGCCGACCGCCGGGCGGATCGAGGTCTGCAACGCGACCTACGGCAACAACGGCTGGCTCGGCCTCGCCTCGATCTGGTTGACCAACGGTCACATCTCCCAGGCTACCGCCAAGATGAACGACTCCTACTTCAACACGGCCCAGTACAACACCCCCGCATGGCACCGTCTGGTCATGTGCCAGGAAGTCGCCCACGGGTTCGGCCTCGACCACCAGGACACGAACTTCAACAACGCCAACCTCGGCACCTGCATGGACTACACGAACAACCCGTCCGGCCCGCCGAGCAACGAGCATCCGAACACGCACGACTATGACGAGCTCGCGACCATCTACGCGCACCTCGACAGCTTCACCACCGTCGGGATGCCGGCTCCCAAGAGCATGCCCCCGGCCATGAACCAGATCAGCCTCGACGGCCCGGGCCAGTGGGGCCCGGTGATCGGCGGCTCGACCAAGGGCGGCCTCGTGTCGGTGCACGAGCTCGACTTCGGCCACGGCAACAAGGTCATCACCTACGTCATCTGGGCGAAATAGGGCACACGGGTCACCCCCTAGTACTACTGTGTCATAAAGTAGCGACAAAACCGGTCGCAGGCCCCGTGATCCAGGAATTCCGGTACCGTTATTCGGGTGGCATCGCCGATCTTGCCTGTTGCAGAGCCGGTTTCAGCGACATGACACAGTAGTACTAGACGTCCTGGTCGCGCTGGAACGCTCTCACCGGGGGACGGGGCCGCGGGCCTCGTCCCTCGTTTCATTTCCAAGGTATCCTTCTCCTGGAGACCTTCCTCATGCACACACTCTCCCGGAAGATTTCCGCGCTCCTCCTGCTCCTCGCGATGGTGCTCGCCGCCTGCGCGCCCCGCGCGACCGCCCCCCGCGAGATCTCGCGCGACAAGGCCATCGAGATCGCCCGCCAGCAGGTGAAATTCGAGGTCCAGAAGACGGAGGCCGTCAAGGACACGGAGGAGGGCCGTCCGGTCTGGCGAATCACCTTCCATGGCAAGCCGATCGGCCCGTCCAATCCGATCGGCGAGGTGATGTTCGTCGTCATCGACCGCGTCACGGGAGAGGTCGTGAGCCTGGGGATGACGTGAGGCGGATCGCCCCCCACCGTGCGGGGAGAAGAATATCGGCGGATTGGCATGAATCTTTCTTACCTTCTTCCTGGGCGCGAAGCAAACACGCTGTACATCGCGCCAAGTAGTAGAAGGAGGTATAGTATGAAAAGAACCTTAAAACTCCTGGCGTTGGCACTGCCGCTCTGTGTTACGCCGGCTTTGCAGGCGGACCCGCCGGTCTGCAACCCGTTCTGCGTGACCTCACCCTGCTCGTCGAACAGCGACTGCACGGCGGCGCCCAACGGCAGGTGTAACTTCGCGTGCCCCCAGACGGGCTGCTGCGTGTACCAATAACCCCCTGATCGAGCAGGCCCCGGCCGGGGCCTGCTCCCCACCATGCTCCTTCACCGTACGGATGGCTGGGTGATGTGGCCACCGCTGGTCCCATCTTCGCGGCCGTGTCAAGAGGGCTGTGGACGGCTGCGCTCTCCCTCGTCTATGTCGACCTGCTGGCGGCCGAGATGCATCGGGGGACCGCCGCTCTGCTGTACTCCGGTTCGCAAGGGGATCCCTGCGCACGCCCCTTGGAAGGCGCAGCCGCTTCAGCCCGGGCTCAGCGTCGCTCCCTAGTCCGGAATCTCGGGCTCGACAAGCTTCGCAAGTTGTGCCAGCGATTCCTGCCAGCCGAGATAGCACATCTCGGTCGGGATGGCCTCGGGTAGCCCTTCCTGGACGATGTTGAGCTCCGTTCCGCACGACACCTGCTTCAGGGTGACCGTCGTCTGCATCTCGCCGGGCAGGTTGGGGTCGTCGAAGCGATCGGTGTAGCGAATTCTCTCAGACGGCACGAGCTCTTGATACTCGCCACCGAACGAGTGCCCGTTCCCTGTCGTGAAGTTCGTAAACGACATTCTGTAGGTGCCGCCCACCTTGGCGTCCATGTGGTGGACCTTGCAGGTGAATCCGTAGGGCGGGAGCCACTTGGCCATGGCGTCAGCGTCCAGAAACGCCCGATAGACGCGTTCCGGTTTGGCGCGGAGTACTCGGTGGAGTCGGATGGTTCCTGTCGGCATGATGGTCTTCCTTTCGATTGGTTGTTTGGTGGCAGCTCGGGGCTCGGGCCTCGGCCCCAGCCTGCGCCTCTGTAGATGGTCGAACGACGATCCTGGAAATCGACAAGTGCGGGTGGCGAATCCACCGGGCCCACACGATCCTGCAGGAGTCTCGCGGAGGCTGGGGCCTTCCCCCTCCCGACCCTCACCCCCCGGCCCCCTCTCCCACCCGCACTCACGCCCACCGGGAGAGGGGGAGAGTTTGTGGCCCGGGAGGTTTCCGACTTGACGGAACCTTGAGAAACGCCCCCGGAGTTGAGCCTGCGCCCCGGATGTGGGACGATTGACCCCGATTCGCCTCCGGTGACGCCACCAAGGGTCTCGGATGAAGTGAGGGAGACCAAGCTGGCGGTTTCCTCGAATCGCCCAAATTTCGGATCCTCGGGGTGCTGCATGAATCCTGCTGAGACTGTTCCTTCGGCCTGGGACTCCGGATCTGCGCTGGACCAGGGACCGCTGAACCCGCAGCTCCCGTCCAACGGGGACTCCAATGGAACCGGCGAGGACGCGTTCTCCCGCCTGCTGCTCGCCGCGATGTTGGCCTTCCGCGGCGGCAACTTCACGGTACGCCTGCCGGTCGACCTGACCGGGGTCCACGGCAAGATCGCCGACGCCTTCAACGACATCCTGGCCACCAGCGAGCGGCGGGCCCAGGAGACGGCGCGGGTCAGCCGGGTGGTCGGCAAGGAAGGCAAGCTCAAACAGCGCATGGCGGTGCACGGGGTCTCCGGCGGGTGGGCCGACGAGGTGGCCTCGATCAACACCCTGATCGACGACCTCGTCTGGCCGACCACCGAGGTCACCCGGGCCGTCGGCGCCGTGGCGAAGGGCGATCTCGGCCAGGCGATGGCGCTGGAAGTCGACGGGCGGCCTCTCGAAGGCGAGTTCCTCCGCTCCGCGAAGCTGGTCAACAAGATGATCGACCAGCTCTCGGTCTTCACCTCCGAGGTCACCCGCGTGGCCCGCGAAGTGGGAACCGAGGGCAAGCTCGGCGGCCAGGCCCAGGTCAAGGGTGTCTCCGGCGTGTGGAAGGACCTCACCGACTCGGTGAACCAGATGGCCGGAAACCTCACGGCCCAGGTCCGCAACATCTCCGACGTGACGATCGCGGTCGCCAGCGGCGACCTGTCCAAGAAGATCACGGTCGACGTCCGCGGCGAGATCCTCCAGCTCAAGGAAGCCATCAACACGATGGTCGACCAGCTCCGCTCCTTCGCCTCCGAGGTGACCCGCGTGGCCCGCGAGGTCGGGACCGAAGGCAAGCTCGGCGGCCAGGCCGTCGTTCCCGGCGTCGCCGGCACCTGGAAGGACCTGACCGACTCGGTCAACGCCATGGCCTCGAACCTGACCGGCCAAGTGCGCAACATCGCCGAGGTGACGACCGCCGTGGCCCGCGGCGACCTGTCGCGCAAGATCACGGTGGACGTGAAGGGCGAGATCCTGGAGCTCAAGGACACGATCAACACGATGGTCGACCAGCTCAACTCCTTCGCGTCGGAGGTCAGCCGCGTGGCCCGCGAGGTGGGGACCGAAGGCAAGCTCGGCGGCCAGGCGGCGGTTCTCGGCGTGGCCGGCACCTGGAAGGACCTGACCGACTCGGTCAACGCCATGGGCACGAACCTGACGGCCCAGGTGCGCAACATCGCCGAGGTGACGACGGCCGTGGCCCGCGGCGACCTGTCGCGCAAGATCACGGTGGACGTGAAGGGCGAGATCCTGGAGCTCAAGGACACGATCAACACCATGGTCGACCAGCTCAACGCCTTCGCGTCGGAGGTGAGCCGCGTGGCGCGCGAGGTGGGGACCGAAGGGAAGCTCGGCGGCCAGGCGGCGGTGCCGGGTGTCGCCGGCACCTGGAAGGACCTGACCGACAACGTCAACTCGATGGCGTCCAACCTGACCGGCCAGGTGCGCAACATCGCCGAGGTGACGATCGCCGTGGCGAACGGCGACCTGTCGAAAAAGATCACGGTCGACGTGCGCGGCGAGATCCTCCAGCTCAAGGAGGCGACCAATACCATGGTCGACCAGCTCAACGCCTTCGCGGCCGAGGTGACGCGCGTGGCGCGCGAGGTGGGCACCGAAGGGAAGCTGGGCGGCCAGGCCGTGGTGCCGGGGGTCGCCGGGACCTGGAAGGACCTGACCGATTCGGTGAACTCGATGGCGTCCAACCTGACCGGCCAGGTGCGCAACGTCGCGGACGTGGCGACCGCCATCGCGCGCGGCGACCTGTCACGCAAGATCACGGTGGACGTGAAGGGCGAGATCCTGGAGCTCAAAAACACGATCAATACGATGGTCGACCAGCTCAACGCGTTCGGCTCGGAGGTGACGCGCGTGGCCCGCGAGGTGGGCACCGAGGGGCGTCTCGGCGGCCAGGCCGCGGTGTCCGGCGTCGCCGGGACCTGGAAGGACCTGACCGACTCGGTGAACTCGATGGCCTCGAACCTGACCGGCCAGGTGCGCAACATCGCGGACGTGGCGACGGCCATCGCGCGCGGCGACCTGTCGCGCAAGATCACGGTCGACGTGAAGGGCGAGATCCTGGAGCTCAAAAACACGATCAATACGATGGTCGACCAGCTCAACGCGTTCGCCTCGGAAGTGACGCGCGTCGCCCGCGAGGTCGGGACCGAAGGGCGCCTGGGCGGCCAGGCGGCGGTCGCCGGCGTGGCGGGCACCTGGAAGGACCTGACCGACAACGTCAACCTCATGGCCTCGAACCTCACGGTGCAGCTGCGCGACGTGTCCAAGGTGGCGACCGCCATCGCGACCGGCGACCTGCGCCAGAAGATCACCGTCGAGGTGAAGGGCGAGATCCTTCAGATGAAGGACACGATCAATACGATGGTCGACCAGCTCAACGGCTTCGCGTCGGAGGTGACGCGCGTGGCCCGCGAGGTGGGGACCGAAGGCCGTCTGGGCGGCCAGGCCGAGGTCCCCGGGGTGGCCGGCACCTGGAAGGACCTGACCGACAACGTGAACCAGATGGCGGGCAACTTGACGGCCCAGGTGCGCAACATCGCCGAGGTGACGATCGCGGTGGCCAACGGCGACCTGTCGAAGAAGATCACGGTCGACGTGCGCGGCGAGATCCTCCAGCTCAAGGACACGATCAACACGATGGTCGAGCAGCTCCGCTCGTTCGCCTCGGAGGTGACGCGCGTGGCGCGCGAAGTGGGCACCGAGGGCCGGCTGGGCGGCCAGGCCGAGGTGCCGGGCGTCGCGGGAACCTGGAAGGACCTGACCGACAACGTGAACTCGATGGCGTCGAACCTGACCGGCCAGGTGCGCAACATCGCGGACGTGGCGACCGCCATCGCGCGCGGCGACCTGTCGCGCAAGATCACCGTGGACGTGAAGGGCGAGATCCTGGAGCTCAAAAACACGATCAATACGATGGTCGACCAGTTGAACGCCTTCGCGGCCGAGGTGACGCGCGTCGCGCGCGAGGTGGGCACCGAGGGGCGGCTGGGCGGCCAGGCGGAGGTGTCCGGTGTCGCGGGCACCTGGAAGGACCTGACCGACTCGGTCAACGTCATGGCCGCCAACCTGACCGACCAGGTGCGCGGCATCGTCAAGGTGGTGACCGCCGTGGCCGACGGCAACCTGCGCCAGAAGCTGACCGTGGAAGCGAAGGGCGAGGTCGCCGCTCTCGCCGAGACGATCAACAACATGACCGATACGCTCGCCACCTTCGCCGAGCAGGTCACCAACGTCGCCCGCGAGGTCGGCGTGGAAGGGCGGCTGGGCGGCCAGGCGAACGTGCCCGGCGCCGCCGGCACCTGGAAGGACCTGACCGGCAACGTCAACCTGCTCGCCGCCAACCTGACCAACCAGGTGCGCGCCATCGCCGAGGTGGCGACCGCGGTGACCAAGGGCGACCTGACGCGCTCGATCCAGGTCGAGACCCGCGGCGAGGTCGCGGAGCTCAAAGACAACATCAACACGATGATCGACAACCTGCGCGGCACCACCGAGCGCAACCAGGAGCAGGACTGGCTGAAGACCAACCTCGCCAAGTTCACCCGCATGCTCCAGGGCCAGCGCGACCTGATCACGGTCGGCGAGACGCTCCTGTCGGAGCTGGCGCCGCTCGTCCACGCGCAGCAGGGGACGGTCTATCAGATGGAGACCGTGGAGACGGGGGACCGGCCGGCGCTGCGCCTGCTCGCCGGCTATGCGACAGGAGAGGACCAGGCCGACCGCATCGAGATCGGGAAGGGGCTGGTGGGGCAGGCCGCTCTGGAGAAGCAACGCATCCTGCTCAGCGAGGTGCCCGGCGACTATGCGCGCATCCAGTCGAGCCTGGGGGACGCGCGGCCGGTGAGCGTCGTCGTGCTGCCGGTGCTCTTCGAAGGCGAGACCAAGGCGGTGGTCGAGCTGGCTTCGCTCTATCCGTTCACCGAGACGCACCTGGCGTTCCTCGAGCAGCTCACCCAGTCGATCGGCGTGGTGCTGAACACGATCGAAGCCACGATGCGGACGGAGAACCTGCTCGAGCAGTCGCAGCAGCTCACCCTGGAGCTGCAGACCCGGCAGTCCGAGCTGCAGCAGACCAACGAGGAGCTGGCCTCGAAAGCCAAGCAGCTCGCCGAGCAGAACGTCGAGGTGGAGCGCAAGAACAAGGAAGTGGAGCAGGCCCGCCGCGCACTCGAAGAGAAGGCTGCGGAGCTGGCCCTCACCTCCAAGTACAAGTCCGAGTTCCTGGCCAACATGTCCCACGAGCTGCGCACGCCGCTCAACTCGATCCTCATCCTCGGCCAGGAGCTCGCCGGCAACATGGCCGGCAACCTGACGGCCAAGCAGATCGAGTTCGCCCGGAACATCCACTCCGCCGGAACCGACCTCCTCACCCTGATCAACGACATCCTCGATCTGTCCAAGATCGAGTCCGGCACGGTCACCGTCGAGGCCGAGGAGATCACCTTCACCTCGCTGCGCGACAGCGTGGAGCGCACGTTCCACCACATCGCGGAGTCGAAGAACATCCCCTTCTATGTGGAGCTCAGCTCGGCGCTGCCGCGGACCTTCACCAGCGATCCGAAGCGGCTGCAGCAGATCCTCAAGAACCTGCTCTCCAACGCGTTCAAGTTCACCACCCAGGGCCACGTCTCGATGGCGGTGCGCGACGTGACCGCGGGCTGGTCGCCGGACCACCCGGTGCTCGGCCTGGCGCAGAACGTGGTCGCGTTCAGCGTCATCGACACCGGGATCGGCATCGCGCCGGAGAAGCAGAAGCTGATCTTCGAGGCCTTCCAGCAGGCCGACGCCGGCACCAGCCGCAAGTACGGCGGCACCGGCCTCGGCCTCGCGATCAGCCGCGAGCTCGCCACCCTGCTGGGCGGCGAGATCCGGCTGGTCAGCACGCCGGGTCAGGGGAGCACCTTCACGCTCTACCTGCCGCTCAACTACACGGGTCCGGCGCGGGCGGTCATCCTGCCTGTCACCGCCCAGGGATCGATCTCGCCGTCCCTGCAGCCCTCGCTGCCGGTGCTGGCCGTCGCCAAGGCGGAGGAAGTCGTCCCCGACGATCGGGACACGATCGCCGACGGGAACAACGTGCTGCTGATCGTGGAGGACGACCCGCACTACGCCCGCATCCTGCTCGGCCTGGCCCGGGAGAAGGGTTTCAAGGGAGTCATCACCAACCGGGGCCTCTTGGCGCTCTCGATGGCCCGCGAGTACCTGCCGACCGCGATCACCCTCGACGTGTTCCTGCCCGACATGCTCGGCTGGACGGTGCTCAACAGCCTGAAGCTCGATCCGGCGACGCGCCACATCCCGGTACAGATCCTCTCGGTCGAAGAGGAGCGCCAGCACGGCCTTTCGCACGGCGCCTTCTCCTATCTGGTCAAGCCGGCCACGACCGACGACCTGGAGACCGCGCTCAACCGGATCAAGACCTACGTCACGCCGCACACCAAGCGGCTGCTGGTGGTCGAGGACAACGACATCGAGCGCGAGAGCATCATTGCGCTGCTCGAGCATGACGACATCGAGATCACCGCGGTCGCGACGGGTACCGAGGCGATGGCCGCGCTTCTCGACCGCCGGTTCGACTGCTGCGTGATCGACCTCCGCCTGCCGGACATGACCGGCTTCGAGCTGCTCGACAAGTTGCAGGAGGATCCGACCCTGCGCGACGTCCCGGTGGTCGTCTTCACCGGCAAGGAGCTGAGCAGCGCGGAGGAGGCGCGGCTCCGGGCCGTGGCCAAGAGCGTCGTGCTCAAGGACGTGCGGTCGCCCGAGCGGCTGCTCGACGAGACGTCGCTGTTCCTCCACCGGGTGGTGGCCGACCTGCCCGAGGCGAAGCGCCAGGTCCTCGAGCGGCTCCACGGCACCAACGAGGTATTGCACGGCCGCAAGGTGCTGGTGGTCGACGACGATGTGCGGAACATCTTCGCGCTCACCACCGTGCTGGAGAACCAGGACATGGAGGTGGTGAGCGCCACCAACGGCCGGCAGGCGATCGAGATGATCCAGAACACCCCCGACCTCTCCGTGGTGCTGATGGACATCATGATGCCGGAGATGGACGGCTATGAGACGATGCGCGAGATCCGCAGGGATCCCGAGTTCCGGACCCTGCCGATCCTGGCCCTGACCGCGAAGGCGATGAAGGGAGACCGCGAGAAGTGCCTGCAGGCCGGGGCGTCCGACTACATCGCCAAACCGGTGAACACCGACCAGCTTCTCTCGTTGTTGCGGGTATGGCTCTACCGTTGAAGAACGCGGCGGGTCCGGCGGGCCAGGGCGGGGTCAGCATCCTGCTCGTCGACGACGAGCCGCGGAATCTGGACGTGCTCGAGAGCATTCTCGGGACGGTCGACTACAGCCTAGTCCGCGCGCAGACCGCGGACGAGGCCCTGATGGCGCTGCTCGAAGGCGAGTTCGCCGCCATCGTGCTCGACATTCGCATGCCGGTCATCAGCGGGATCGAGCTGGCGCAGCTCATCAAGCAGCGCAGGCGCACGCGGGACATCCCGATCCTCTTCCTGACCGCCCACCTGTCCGACGAGGGAGACGTGCTGCGGGGGTACGATGTCGGCGCCGTCGATTACCTGATGAAGCCGGTCAATCCGGACATCCTGCGCTCGAAGATCGCGGTCTTTGCCGAGCTGTTCCGCAAGACCCGCGCGCTGGCCGCGGCGAATCAGGCCCTGGAGAAGGAGGTCCTCGAGCGGCAGCGCGCCGAAGAGGCGCTGCGGCAGGCGAACGAGGAGCTCGAGGCGCGGGTGCAGGAGCGCACCGCGGACGAGCGGGCCGCCCGGGCGGAGGCCGAGCGGGCCAGCCGCCTCAAGGACGACTTCCTCGCCACCGTGTCCCACGAGCTGCGGACCCCGCTGAACGCCATCCTCGGCTGGGCGCAGATCCTGACCCAGGGCCGGAACACGCGGCCGGAGGTGGCGGCCCAGGGGCTGGCGGCGATTCTCAGAAACGCCCGTGCGCAGGCGCACCTCATCGAGGACCTGCTGGACATGAGCCGCATCGTCAGCGGCGAGGTCCGGCTGGACCTGCAGACGCTCGGCCTTGCCGAGATCGTCGACTCGGCCGTCGGCACGATCACGCCGGCCGCGCAGACCAAGGGCGTCGAGCTCGAATACGCGGTGGTCAACAGCGCTCCGTCGGTGCTGGGAGACTCCGAGCGGCTCCAGCAGGTCCTGCTGAACCTGTTGGCCAATGCCGTCAAGTTCACGCCCGAGGGCGGGCGGGTGCGCGTCTCGATCACGGCGAGCGACGGCTGGGCCGAGGTCGTCGTCAGCGACACCGGGCAGGGGATCACGCCTCATTTCATGCCCTACGTCTTCGATCCCTTCCGCCAGGCCGATCCTTCCCCCACGCGCCGGCACGGCGGTCTGGGCCTGGGGCTCGCGGTCGTCCACCACCTGGTGGCGCTCCATGGCGGGAGGGTCCGCGCCGAGAGCCCCGGCGAGGGGCTCGGCGCGACGTTCTCCGTCAAGCTCCCGCTGACCACCGGGAACGGAGCAGCGCCCTCCCTGTCCCAGGGCCTTGCCGACATCTCTCCAGCCGAGTCCTCGCCAGAGTCCTGAGCGAAAGACCGGCTCAGCCGGTGAGCCGGTCGAACTCCGGCCAGGGGGAGGAAGTTGCTCGAACGTGTCATGGAGAGGGTCTATAGCGAAGCCGGCCGCCGTCACCACCCCGAACGGCTGCCGGACGACCCCAGATTTGGTCCGCCGCCTCAACGCCTGTCGTGCGCTGTGCCGGAAACCGAATGGAAATGGAATGAGGGAATCCGGCATCAGAGATCAGATGACAGCCTGGGAGGCATGGAGCCCTTGGGTATCTCTTTTGGAAGCAGAACCCCATGAAGCAACTCCTCCTCCGCGGTGCTCTCGTCAGCCTTCTCCTCGCCTCTCTCGCCCTGCCCGCGTCCGCCCTCCCACGCGAGCGGGACAAGTGGCTTCGCGTCGAGACGGACCACTTCGTCTTCTTCAGTAACGCGGACGAGCCGAGCATCCGCCGCCTCGCGACCAAGATCGAACGCCTGCATGCGTTGCTCTCCCAGATCAATCCGGGAAAGGAGCTCGGCTCCGACCGGCCCATCTACCTGTACGCCTTCGAGAGCAACCGGTCGTGGAACCCCTACAAGCCGCTCTACAACGGAAAGCCGGCAAATATCGCTGGCTATTTCTTTGCACGGCCGGAAGCCTCCTACATGGTGATGCTGGCGGAGGGGGAGGAAGGCGAGCGCATCCTGTTCCACGAATATATGCATTATGCGCTCGGTCGAATTTACACTACCGTGCCGCTCTGGTTCAACGAAGGAATGGCCGAGCTCTACAGCACGTTCCAGGCGACCGATTGGGATGCGGAGGTGGGACACCCCATCGGCGTTCATATCGATACGCTCCGCCGGCACGATCTCATCCCCCTGGAACGGCTCTTCGCCATCGATTCCACCTCGACGGAGTACAACGAAGAACGCCGGCAGGGGATCTTCTATGCCGAATCCTGGGCTCTGGTCCACTATCTGCTGCGGGGTAATCCGGCGCGCCGTGAGCAGACGTTCCAATTCTTCAAGGATGTGACGAACGGAAAGCCGTCCCTCGAGGCGTTCCGCAGTGCCTTCCAGGAGGACGCGGCGCAGATCGAGCGTGAGCTGCACGACTATGTCCGCCGCAGCGAGTTCAAATACGTGATGATCCCCATGAAGCGGGCCGCGGAGCTGCGGATCCGCATCGAGCCCCTGCCGCGGGAGGAGACGCTCACCAGGCTGGGCGAGCTCCTGCTGTTCCAACAGGACAACACGCGGCTCGTCGAAGCCGAGGAGCACTTTCGAGCCGCGCTGGAGGCCAAGCCCGGGTATGGCCCCGCTCAGGTCGGACTCCGCTGCATCGACGAGGCGGCTGGGCGCACGGCCGCCGTTCTCGCCTGTTTGGAAAAGGCTGCCCAGGAGTAGCTCAGGAAGGCGATCGCGCAGACGAGGACTCCGGCCAGGGGGAGGAAGTTGCGCGAACGTGTCATGGAGAGAGTCTATACCGAGGCCTTGCCAAACGCTTCGAGCATTTCCTCCTCGGATGGAGGTTGCAGGAGGTTCTTGGCGTCCTCGCGAGCTTGGGGATACGGCGAGTCTCGAAAGCGCTCAGCCGCCTTGGCGAGATCATAGGAAGTGTGCCGCAACTGAACGTCGGGTCCCAGCAAGGCCCAGAAGGCGCCCGGAGCCCCGAACGGCATCCCGACGCTGCCCGCGTTCACCACGCGAGTGCTTCCGATCATCCGGTCAAACTGCATGTGGGTATGACCGCAGACGACCACAGACGCCTGGAGTCCTGCAAAGAGTGGCAGGAGGCGGTCTTCGGGGGTCAACCGGGTGAAGCCTTCCGTTTCGCTGCGCGGCGTGCCATGGCAAAACAGCACCTCGCCCAGCCCGTGGATCTGGAGCCGGAGTGTTTTGGGCCAGCTCGCGAGCACCGGCTCGTAGTCAGGCTGAAGCTGCTGCGCCGTCCAGCGCATGGCCTCTCGAAAGGGTTCCGGGAGCGGTTTTCCCGAGGTTGTCCCCCAGTAGGTCACCGAGCCTTCGTCCGTGGCGGCCATTTGGGCCAGCACCGCCAGCTCGCAATTGCCATGGATGAACTGCACGGTCAGGTCGAGGTCCAGCAGACGCCTGAGCGTCTCCCGCGGCATCGGGCCCGGAACCACATCGCCCCCGATCACGACATGATCTACTTCCGCCTGACGAATCTCCGCGAGCACCGCCTCGAGCGCGGGGAGATTGCCATGGATGTCATAAAGCGCCGCGACCCGCATGACGCACCTGCCTCTCTCGATGCACAGGCTTCCGCGGGAAGCCTACTCCCTCTCTGGCTTTCCTCCTACCCCGAAGGCCCAGCGACTCGACCCGAAGGTCGAGCGGCTTGACCTGAAAGGGCAGTCGGCGCCCTCCAGGGTCGAGCGGTTTGACCCGCGGGTCAAGCGGCCTGACCCGAGGGGCGAGCGGTTCGCCCCGCGGGGCGGGCGGCCTGACCCGAAGGTCGAGTGCCTTGACCCGAGTGTCGAGCGGTCTGACCCGGGGGGCGGGCGGCTCGACCCGAAGGTCGGACGGTTCGCCCCGAAGGTCAAGGAGCCTGCCCCGAAGGTCGAGTGGCTTGCCCGGAAGGTCGAGCGGGCTGACCCGAAGGTCGAACGACTCGCCCCGCAGGTCAGGTCGCTCGACCTTCAGGGCAGCCGGCTCCCAAACCGGGTCAAACCGTCCACGGGAAAGGTCCGCCAGCGCACGCCGGAGGTCGGATGAGGTGCGCGGGAGGTCGAGAAGGTCAAAAGACGAGTGAGCTGAATCTCGGTGAGTGCATGAAGAAGTCTAACCCAGCCAAGAATTGCAGAGATCGACCCGTGAGGATATCCTGGAGGCCTGAGGGCAACTGCATCCAGGAGATCCATCCGATGTTTCCAGGCTTCCCCGATTCCAGATCCCGCCAGGTCTTTGTGCTGCTGATCCTCGGCCTCCTCGCCTGGGCTTCGGCGAGCCATGCGGCCTCTCTTCCTCCCGGCTTCACCGAGACCAAGGTGACGGGCGGCCTGTCGGACCCGACGGCCATGGCGTTCGCTCCGGACGGCCGGCTGTTCGTGGCGCAGCAGGGCGGGCAGCTGCGCGTCATCAAGAACGGCAGCCTCCTCGCGACGCCGTTCCTGACGGTGACGGTCAGCTCGGCCGGCGAACGCGGGCTCCTGGGCGTGGCCTTCGATCCGGACTTCGCGGCGAACGGGTTCGTCTACATCTATTACACGGCGACCACCCCGGCCATCCACAACCGGGTGAGCCGCTTCACCGCATCCGGAGACACCGCCGCGCCGGGGAGCGAGACCGTCCTCCTCGATCTCAACAACCTGAGCAGTGCGACGAACCACAACGGGGGCGCACTGCACTTCGGCCCCGACGGCAAGCTCTACATCGCGGCCGGCGAGAACGCCAACGGCGCGAATTCCCAGACGCTGGGCAACCTCCTGGGCAAGATCCTGCGCATCAACAAGGATGGCTCGATTCCCTCCGACAATCCTTTCTTTGCCACGGCGTCCGGGGTCAACCGCGCGATCTGGGCGCTCGGGCTGCGCAACCCGTTCACCTTCACGTTCCAGCCCGGGACCGGCCGCATGTTCATCAACGACGTGGGGCAGAACATCTGGGAAGAGATCGACGACGGGATCGCCGGCTCCAACTACGGCTGGCCGGTGACCGAAGGGCCGACCAGCAACCCGTCCTTCCTCAGCCCGATCTACTGGTACGGCCACGGCGGCGGCAGCACGACCGGCTGCGCGATTACCGGCGGCGCCTTCTACAACCCGGACACGCAACTGTTTCCGGACGAGTACGCGGGGACTTATTTCTTCGCGGACTTCTGCAGTGGCTGGATCCGCCGGCTCGACCCGGCGCATGGCAATGCCGTCACGGGCTTCGCCACAGGCATCGCGGCCCCCGTCGACCTGCGGGTGACCGACGACGGCAGTCTCTACTACCTGGCGCGGGACGAGGGCGCGGTCTATCAGGTCCGGTTCAACGGGGCTGCGAACCAGCCGCCGGTCGCGACAATCACCTCGCCCCCGGACCACACTCTCTACCGAGCCGGAGACACGATCACCTACAGCGGCACGGGCATGGACCCGGAGGACGGCACCCTGCCGCCGAGCGCCTTGACCTGGCGGGTGGACTTCCATCACGACGGGCAGGTTCAACCCGTGGTGCCGCCGACCAGCGGGGTGACCGGGGGCTCGTTCATCATCCCCACCCGCGGCGAGACGTCGGCGGACGTCTTCTATCGGATCCAGCTCACGGTGCGCGATTCCGCGGGCCTGACCGGCTCGACGTTCCACGACGTCGTGCCGCGGAAGTCGACCCTGACCCTGACGACCGAGCCGGCGGGCCTGCGCGTCACGCTCGACGGCCAGACGGTGACGACTCCCCAGGCGGTGCAGAGTGTGGTTGGAATCGTGCGCACGCTGGGTGTGATCTCGCCACAGTCCTCGGGCGGCATCACCTACGTTTTCGATTCCTGGTCGGACGGTGGTGCCGCAACTCATGAGATCTCGACTCCGGAGAGCGCCACGACGTATACCGCCCATTTCCATGCGGCGGGAACGGCGCCGGGGCTGGGTCTCCTCGGGACCTATTACAACAATCCCGACTTCACGGGCGCCGCGCGGACCCGCCTCGATCCGACCGTGGGTTTCGACTGGGGCACCGGCTCACCCGTCTCCGGGATCGGCGCCGACACGTTCAGCGTCCGCTGGACCGGCCGGGTGCGGGCCCAGGTGACGGGGACGCACACCTTCACAACCCAGAGCGACGACGGCGTGCGGTTGTGGGTCAACGGCGTCCAGTTGATCGATGATTGGACCGATCACAGCACGGCGGAGAATTCCGGAACGATCGCGCTCACCGCCGGCCAGACGTATGACATCCGGCTGGAGTATTACGACAATGCCGGCACCGCGGTGGTGAAGCTTCTGTGGTCCGCTCCGGGGCTCGCCCGGGAGATCGTGCCGCAGAGCCAGCTCCATCCCTATGCCTTGCTGATCGCGGGAGGCACGACCCTCGGCGCCGCGGACGAGGCGGTGCGCGGCCGGCTGGAGGGGGCGGGCTATGCGCCGGTGGTCAAGGCGCCACGCGCCACGACCGCGGCGGACGCCGACGGCAAGGCGGTGCTGGTGATCTCCTCGACCATCCCGGATGCGGCTCTGGGGACCCGCTTCCGCAATTCGATCGCGCCCATCGTGACCTGGGAGACCCACCTCTTCGACGACCTGGGATTGACTGATGCGACCGGCTTCGGGACCACGGGAAATCAGCGCCGGCTCGACATCGTCCGCCCCGCGCATCCGCTGGCGGCCGGCCTGTCGGGGAGGGTGACCGTGACCACGGCGCCGGCCACGTTCACCTGGGGGAAGCCCGCCGCGAGCGCCGTCGTGATCGCGCGGCTGACCAGCAATGCAGGCCGGAGCGCGATCTTCGGGTTCGAGAAGGGAGCGGCGATGGTCGGCCTCGCAGCCCCGGCGCGGCGGGTGGGGCTGTTCCTGGGGGATACGGGGGCTGCGAGCCTGACGGCACAGGGTTGGGAATTGTTTGATGCTGCGGTGCGGTGGGCGAGCGGGCCCCTCACCCCCTGACCCCCTCTCCCATCGCACAACCTTCCCCCGGGAGAGGGGGAAATTTGCCAAAGACATCGAAGCGGTGTCCTTTGGGTCCTTTGAGTCCTTTACGTCCTCGGCCAGCTCTTTGCGTCGTAAGCCACGAAGCGCGGCAGCAGCAGGCCGCAGAGGAGCACGCCGACCACGCACAACGCCCCGCCCGACACAACCGACGCCCGCACCCCGAACGCCGCCGCGACCAGGCCGGCTTCGACGTGCCCGAGGAGCGGGCCGCTCATGTAGCTCACCATTTCGATTCCCGCCAGGCGGCCCCGGAGGGCGTCGGGGATCGTCTGGTTCCACAAGGTTATGCGGAACATACCGCTCACCGCGTCGGCGCCTCCGGCCAGGGCCAGCAGGGCGAAGGCGGGCACCAGACGGCCGCAGAAGCCGAAGCCGATGATGGCGACGCCCCAGGCCGTGGCCGCCAGCATCACCGCCAGAGGAATCAGCTCGGCGAGACCGAGCAGGCCCACCGCAAGCGACGAGTGGGTGAGCTTGAACATCTGGTACGGCAGGGCCACATAGGTGACCATGCTGCCCAGGAAAGAGACGAGCTGAGCGGCGTACAGCGCCCGGTAGTCGCGGTGGCGCCGGAGAGGGCGGAGATCCATGAGGTTTCGTGACGTGCCAAGGCCCCGCTGTTCCGTACTCTTTACGATGACTACTCGTCAGGCGAACCGAGAGGTGGCTCATCGTCAGTGTCAATTGGGCTCAAAGCAGGTTCATTGCTTTCTGGGGCAGTGACTTGAACCTCGTACATGAAATCGCGCTCAAGCCGGCCAAAAAGCTCCATACGACACTGCAGGAACGCGTCGTTGTTGCCGCTCTCGAGCAAGGCAAAGGAATCCCGTGGAACAGCATGGCTGTCGAGGACCTCATCCCGAAGCGAGGGATTGAGTTTCAGCAGCCAGTTCTTGGCTTGCCCCGGCTCATCGGGTGCCACGTCGAGAATTCGATTGGCTGGGCTTTTTCTCAGGTCAGAGTTTTTTACCGTCGCGCAGACGACGCTCATTGCCGCGGGACCCCGTTCGAAGAGAAGCTGCGCGGCCTTCTCAAGCTCCAGTTCCTCACCGTTTGGGCGCCTTGGCGACCGCCGAAGAAGTACGCAGACGAGTGCTCGAACGCGGGCGCTGCGAAGATCAAAGCGAAGGGGCGTCGGGAGGGCGGGCTGGTCCAGATCCATTTGCTCCAGCTTCGTCGGAGTCGGCTCCTTTGAAATTCGATCGCGCAACTCCTCCACGACGCGGCGCACGCGGGTGGGGTTGCCGGTGCCAAACCAACCCGCGAATGACGAGGACCAGAACCAGCGCCGCAGGAGCTTTTTCTGCGCGGCCGTGGGCTCGGAACAGCGACCGAAGAACGCACAGAGCGCGACGAGTTGCATACTATATGGAAGCATGCGCGCGTTGAGTACCCCCAGCCCGTTGAGGAAAGTGCGAGCTTCTCTCAGGCCGCGCTCAGCCTCATTGACCGCATCCGGCAAACGCTGTCGAGTGTCGGCTTTGACTTGCTCGCCCAGCCGGGACCAGTCTGTCCGGTACATATCGAGACCGGCGGCAGTGAGCACCGCACGAAGCAGAATTGTTCGATCTACCTCGCCGAAGCCCGATCGGACCATGGACTGCTGAAGCTTGTCGATCTCTCCCGCGAGGTGAAACCGTCCTCCGCCCTTCTCTTCGTACGTGAGAGCGGAAAACATCTCATCCTGACCGATACTGCGGCCTTTTTTGTTGAGCCGCGAGAAGCTCTCCACCGCAATGCTCAGGTTATTGGTGGTGAACTGTACGATTGGAACTCGATATCCCTGGATCGCCCGTGCGACTTGCTGCGCCCGATTCACCCAGGCCTCAGCAGTTTCCGCGTTCTCGGCTTTGAGAATTCGGTTTGCCTCGTTGAAAAGCTTCATGGTGTCGAGAAGCGCCGGCGCAGCGATGTACGAGGGCGGCAGCGGCTCACTCGACGGAGCATGGCTGAAACCGCCATCGGGCTTGGCGTCGAAATAGATTTCCCATCGTCCAGGGTCTTCGGAATCCAACTGCTTATCCCATTGGGAGTCACCCATGAGAAGCACACCCACCAGAGTAGTGAGGCGTTGCTGCCCATCCAGGACCAGCCAAGTTTGACCTTTGTATTCTGGGAGGCTGAGAGGTCCGATGTGATTGCGATGCTCGGGCATGGGATCGGCGCCCCACAGAAACAGCGTCCCGATCGGGTACTGCTTCGAGATCGAGTCGAACAGGTCGACGATGTCCTGCCGGCGCCAGACGAAGTCTCGCTGGAACATGGGAACGCGGAGGCGTCCCTCGCGGGCCCACTTCAGAAGGTCGATCAGGTGGACGACCTGCGGCGTGATCTCGGGTGTCTCGTCTTCCTTATCGGTGGCCATGGTGTCCTAAAGCTCCTGGGCGATGGCGTGGAGGAGATCCTCGAGCTCACCGTCGCCATCGCGTGCTCGTAGCCCCTCGGCGGTAAATGACTCCCGCCGCTCTTTGTTGAGCAGCAGCAGGGGGCGAGGTCTTTTGGGAAAGAGCCCCTTCTCCAGCAGTCTCAGATCTTCCTCCTCGGAAGCATCGTAAAGACCTGCCTGGAGAGCCTCCGAGCGTTCCACGACATCCAACCCGTCCTTGACCGGAAAGTGGTCCCGTTGTGCCCGCGACCGGCGCAGGAGCGCGTCGAACCGATCGACGTGGCTCAAATTGCGGGGGTCCTCGCGCACTGCTTCGAAGACCTGGTCCGGGATGTAGCTCTCCACGCAACGCTTCCGCAAGACGTGGTGCGGCACATCGAACCTGGCGCATGCTTCGCGCACCGCGGCCACCGTTCGCGCAGGCTTATCGTCGCTTGGCCACCTGGTGTCACTGTCACAAAGCACGAACAGGCGGTGAGCTCTTCTCTCTGCCGCGGCGTCGCTGACAGCCCTCTCGATCCGTTGCGGAATGGCGTCCTTGCCCCCCGCTGTATCGATCTCTGTTGCAGGGGGCGTGACTTTCTTGCCAATCGCCCAAAGCGTTTGGAGCTCGGGCCATCCAAGCTCTTCCACGACGATGTCGAGAAACACGCCGTCGGACTCGCGATCCTCCACGAGGATCACGAGTGGTGTATGAGCCAGCCTGTCGGCCAACTTTGCCGAAGCGGCGTCGAGCACCTCTACGGCCTTCACGTGCGGTCCTCTGCTATCGTTCGCCACGCGGGGTGGCCTCGCCAGTGCGCTCGTCAGCACTTTTCTCCGTGGCGACCGAGCCCCTCGGTACCAGTTTGATTCCTGAAGCAGGTCCACTTCCGGAACGTCCACCCGGTGCACTTCATCGGCGAGCCGGTCGACGAGGCGGTCGATCAGTTCGAGCACGCTGTCGTCGCCATTCAGCACGGAAGAGGAGACGACGAACCTCAAACCCGCTCTCCGGAGCCGGGACGACGACGTTGGGCGCGCCTCATGGCGGCCACCTCATGGAAGTCTTCCTCGAATACCCCGTCCGGCCACCACTCGACCTCGCCATTGGGACGAAGGCCGACCGGGCGAAGCTGACTTCCCCCCGGCGTGACATCGACGAAATAGAGAGCCACGCGGTCGTGTGGCAGAACACCCTCGGCAATGCGGCGCTGGACACGGAGCAGGATCGGCTCGGAGTGTGTTTCGACCATGACCGAGCCCCGTCCTTGGAGGGCGGTGGCGATGAACAGGTCGGCCAACGGAGCTTGTGCGGCGTCGTGCAGGTGCAACTCCGGCTGCTCGACCACGTCGAGGAACGTGCCCGTCTCCGCTCGCTGGCGCCAGAGTTGGTGGACGACGACTGGAAGCACCTGCTGGATACCTTCCCCTGCGTGCGCGAGGTTCGTCACCATCGCTTTGTTCATCCCGACCCGGAGATTGAAGCTCTCGTTGCCCTGCGAGAGCGACAGCCGCCAGCCGTCCATGTGCGTCTCGAACCATGAGCCCACCGCGTCCAACAGCTCGGGATCGGCACGGAGCCACTGGGGCGCCTGCCGACCATCCAGCCCGAGGAGCATGTCGGGTTGCTCCTCGATGTAGGATGGCTGAACAGGCGCACGCATCGGGCCCAGATGGACCATTTCGTCCAGCAGCGCGGACGCCGCATCCCGCCAGCGTCTCCATCGGGCGTCGGCGGGGAGCAGCCCGCGAAAAGGTATCCGCGAAACCTCCCTCGCCGTCGGTGGAGGCAGGTCGATCTTTTCGGGATCACGCATCATGTACGACCAGATCTGAGGCGGCTTGTCGGCGGCGAGCGCGCCGGAGCTGTAGAGCGTCGCCGAAAGGTCCAGCCGCTCGCCGTCGTGCGTCGCGAGGAGCCCGAACGTCGGGCGCCGGAAGAAGGCACCCCCGTGGACGATGTCGACGAATCTTCCGCCATATTTCAGCATCCGAACCTCGAGTGGAAGGATGCGTTCGTCGTCGCATTCGAGGCCGCCGAGCAGCAGCCGGGGCAGGCGCACCACTGCGCTCTTGCCACTGTTGTTCTTCCCGAAGACCAAGGTGAGAGGCGCCAGGGTCAGGTGCTGAAGATCATCGTTCTCGATGTCTCCACCCGGAAAGGCCTTGTAGCCACGAAACGAGATGCCGTCGAGCTGCAGAGATACCTCCCTTATCGTCTTTTTGCCTGGAGGTGAAGAACTGCCATTCTCCGATAAGAGGCTATCATAATCCTCACACCTCCTGCTCCTTGAACCCGCCGCCAAGACGGCTGAAGAGCAGGAAGACCAGGGCTCCCAACGCCATGTGGACGGCGAGGACGTACCAGGTGCGCTCGGGGTGCCCGTGATCCCCGAACCAACCGTACAGCGAGGTGTAAGTGATGCCGCTCGTGAAGGCGCCGATCGCCACCCCCAGAAAGTTCGTGCCGACATAGAGCCCCGCCTTCTCCTTGGGGGCGATCCAGGTGATGTACTCCTGGATGCGCGGCGAAGAGATCATCTCCCCCAGAGCGAACAGGAAAATGCCGAGGAAGACCCAGGTCGCCGCGCCGATCGCGGCATAGGCCAGGACGACGAAGCCGATGGCGGAGAGGAGCAGACCCGTGGCGAACGAAGGGATGGGGCGGAACTTCTCCAGGAACCGCGAGACGAAGATCTGCAGCACCATGATGATGTAGCCCGTCGTCGAGATCGTCTCCCCGAGAACACGCCGCACGCCGTTCTTGTCCACGGCCGAGAAGATGCCGGCGAAGCCCTCCCCGAAGACGCTCTTGAGGTCGAGGTAGAGCCCTGCCGTGTCCAGGTTGCGGTCGACGTAGAGGGCGCTCAGGTTGAAGAAGGCCCAGAACGGAAGCCAGAAGAAGACCCCGAGGAGCACCAGGAAAAAGGCGAATCGCAGATCGGAAAGCGCGATGCCGATGTCGCGGAACTTCTGGCCCAGCGTGACGCCCTCGATCTCCCGCGGGGGCTCTTTGTAGAACAGGATGGTGATCACCAGCATCAGGCTGATGGCGACGGCCCCGGCCAGGAAGGCATAGTTCCACGAGATCGCCCGCAGCCGTCCGGCGACGATCGGCCCGAACGAGCCGCCGATATTGACCATGGCGTAGAAGATCCCGAAGCCCAGCGTCTTGTTGGACTTGTCGGTGACCGCCCGGATCGTGCCCAGAATGAGCGGCTTGAAGATCCCCGCGGCCAGGCCGATGCTCAGCATGGTGAGCGCGATGCCAGAGAACGACTTGGTGAGAATGAGGAGCAGGATGGACGGCAGATAGGCCAGATAGGAGATGATGAGAACCTTCTTGAACCCAAACCGGTCCGCGAACGTCCCCGAGATCACCGGGGTCACATAGGACAGGAGCAGGAAGATGCTCTGGACGATGCCGAGCTGGGCGCGGCTGTAGCCCAGGGACTCCATGTAGATACCGAAGCCGAAGTAGATCCCGTAGTAGGCGAAGCGTTCCAGGACCTCGACGGTGTTGGCGATCCAGAAGACCGGCGGAAACGGCGTTCTCGTGCTCATCGACACCTCGCTCGAAAAAGTGCGGCTATTGTAAGGGAGGCGCCCACCGCGCCGGGTCCGCGAAGAGGAGGAGCGGCTGCTCGGCGACGCGGAAGATCGCGCGGGCGCCGAACGGGAAGCGCACGGCCATCCGCGCGCCGTCGATGTAGAGCCAGCCGGCCTCCATGGCCGACTCGACGATCAGCTGCTGGTCCGGCTCGACGAATCCCGCCTCCAGGGCCGTGCCGCGGCCGCGCACGCGGTAGAGCTCGCGGGAGCGGAACTGGAGCCGGCGCGCGGTGAGTGGCATGGGCTGGCCGCCCGCGGAGCGGATCCCCGCCGTCGAGCCGGCCGGCGTCGCGACCCACAACCCGGAGCTGCGGTGCTCCTCCGCCCGGCGGCCGAGGCGCAGCCGGTAGCGGCTGGTCGCCGCCGGCTGCTCGTGCGCGACGAGGACGTCGTTGAGGGCCGGCGGCAGGAGGCGCCCTGCGAGCTCCCCTTCAAAGGCAACCGCGAGGCGGGCGACCGGCTGCGGCACGAGCTCCCCGCCGGCGATCCGCGCCAGGAGGCGGGGCAGGCCCGCGCGCCGGGCGAGCGACAGATAGCCCACACTCGAGTGCGGCGCGGAGTTGACGCCGAGCAGGGCGGCCCCGGTCACCCAATGCGAGGTGGCGAGGAGAGTCCCGTCGCCGCCGGCCGAGATCACCAGGCGGGCGCCGGCGATCGCACGTCGCGCCTTGGCGTCGAGCGCGTCGACCGAGAAGGTGACCGGCGTGACACCGAGACGGGCGAGAGCCTCGAGCAGCGCGGCGAGAGTGAGCTCCTGCTCGCGCGCCGCGGCCTCCACCTGGCCGGCGAGCTGCTGGCCGGTCCGGGCCAGCCGGTCGGCCACCCGCTTGCGGGAAGCCACCGGCGTCTTGACCACCACGACGCAGGGGGAGAGGAGGAAGTCGGTTCGCAGGGTCGGCACGGGCAGAGACTATCGCGACTCGATTACCGATTCGCGCGGCGCCCCGGCCAGGGGTTTGAAACTCCCTGGCTAATCAAAGGAAAACCGACCCCTGAAGGGGGCGGAGCGGGGGCGTCGTCCCCTCGGGGACGATTTTTCAGAGGTAGCCAGGGGTTTCAACCCCTGGTGGGTGCGGGTACCGGAGCAGCTCAGACTGCTCCATGCGAGATCCTCCGTGAGGTCTCCCGTTGGATCCGCTCCTCGTCCCAATCCGGATGCTCCGCGGCGAGATGGCTGGCGATCATCCTCCGGGCGGAGGCGAACATGTCGCTGGCGATCTTCAGCCGCTCAGCGCCTGTCTTGGTCCGCAGGACGCGAGCCATGTCGTCGTCCACGACCTCGATGCGCAGGTCATCCAAGCGGTTGGCCATGGCTTTATGGTAGCTCAGCCCCGGTGCGAGCGGCACCGGTCGTGGCAAGGAGACTCGGAGCAACCCGGCTCCCGCCGGCGAAGGGCGGGAGCCGGAGCGGTCTCTAGGTGATCGTCACGTTGCCCAGGAAGTCGTAGCGGTAGCGGCCGAACTCATCGAAGTATCCGGCGGAGACCGAATAGGTTCCCGGGTTGAGCACGTTACCGGCTCTGAACTGAAGATCGTCGACGACGCAGTTGGAGTGAGCGCGCCCGATCCGGAGCGGCCGGCGCACCAGGCCGCCGGGATAGGAGGTGATCCCTCCCGACGTGGTGACGAAATAGAAATCGACGTAGCGGTTCGGCAGGGCCACGGCGGCCACGAACATCGTGCTGTTGCGGTTGATCACCGTCCCCGGTCCGAACCAGGCGTGGGCGGTCTGCCCGCACGGATACGGGTTCAGCACGGGATCGGGGCTCGTCCGGTCCACCACGTTGAGCTGGGTCGAAGACATGTTGACGCCCTGCGAGAAGCCGAAGGTGTTGAACTCCGTCCCGGACACCTGCCAGGTGCCCTTCTTGAAGTCCGACGTGTCGATGTACTCCTGATTCTCGACGCAGTTCGAATTGGCGTTCTCCTGCATCGTATAGCGGACCCATTTTCCGGTCGCCGGCTGGAAGAAGCTGAACAACAGGGCCCAACCCTCGGGGACGTTGATGCCGGTGACCAGGAAGGAGTCGAGCTTCTGCACCGTCGTCGGCTGGAACCAGGCGGTCGCGGTTCCGTCGCCGCAGGCGAGGACAGGAAGCGTGGAGAGAAGGGTGATGAGAGCCAGGGAGAACAGGATTCTTCTGAACATTTCGCTGCTACCTCCTTTGACTCCACCCTAGCTCCGTCCGAATTCCGGCGCCTCCCTCGAAAGGGAGGTCCCGCGCTCTCTCCAAAGCGGATGCGCGCTGTTCCTAGAGGCAGATCGAGCCGTTGGGGCGTTGCGGCGGCGGATCGTTGTCCAGGCAGTGGCTCTTGTTGCTTTGGAGCGCGGAGAGGTCGGCCACACCGTGGCTCCAGCGTGGCCGGTAGGTGGTGGGCGGCAGGAAATAGCCCTCCTCGAAGAATGCGACGAAGTCGATGAGCATGGTCTCGGCCGGGTCGACCGGCTCGACGCAGAAGGTCACATCGGTGCAGCTCAGGTTCTCCACCCGGGAGACGCGCAGGATGTTCTGGTTCCACGACGAAGCCTCCGACCAGAAGATCCCTTCGCGCAGGGGGAGCTGCGGAGAGCAGGCGTTGCCTTTGCAGATCATGCCGTTCCCCTCGGGGCTGCCGGCGCCCCGGAGGCGCAACCGCAGGACCCAGCAGTCGAGCGCGAGGTTGCGCTCGGAGGAGACGAGCTCGACCACCTGCTGGAAGAAGAGGAGGTTGGATTGTTGATAGCAGGAGTCCACGGCCCGAGCGGGCGCCGGGAGCGCGATGGCGAAAAGCAACAGGACGATGAGAGAGGATCCAAGCTTGCCCATGAGAGACCTCCTTGTGCAGGGAAAGGGTCCCACAATCGGCCGAGCCCTGCCTCTCCCTTTCGAGAGAGGCCGGGCTCCTACCGGTCGACGACCAGACCGCGGCGCAGGGCCACGACGGCGGCCTCGGTGCGGTCGGCGGCGTCCAGCTTGGCGAGGATGCTCTTGACGTGGGTCTTGACCGTCCCTTCGGAGATCGCGAGAGCCTTGGCGATCTCCTTGTTCGCGCGCCCGCTGACGATCTGGCGCAGGACGGCGAGCTCGCGCCCGGTCAGCTCGGAGCCTTCGATGCGCTGGGCCAGCCGCTCGGCCACCGGGCCGGGGATGCGCCGCTGCCCGGCGGCCACGCTGCGCACGGCGGCAAGGAGCTCCTCGCGCGTCGAGTCTTTGAGCAGGTAGCCGCGGGCGCCGGCCTTGAGCGCGCGGTAGATGTCCTCGTCGCCGTCGAAGCTCGAGAGCACCAGCAGGCGGGCCTGCGGGAACTCGGCGCGGATCGCAGCCGTCACCTCGGCGCCGTCGAGGTCGGGCAGGCGCAGGTCGAGCACGACCAGGTCCGGCCGGTGCTGGCGATAGAGCCGGATCGCCGACGCGCCGTCCGCGGCTTCGGCGACCACCTGGAGATCGCTCTGGCGCTGGAGGAGCGAGACGAGCCCCTCGCGGACGACGGCGTGATCGTCGACCACCAGGATGCGGGTCTGCGGGCTCTGTGGCGCGGGGCTCTCACTCACGGCGGCGGATTGTACCGGAACGCGGCAGCGGCACGACGACCTCGACCTGGGCGCCGCCGCCCGGCGCGGGGCCGAGAGAGAGCGTGCCGCCGAGCGCCTCGGCGCGCTCGCGCATCCCGGAGAGGCCGAAGCGCGGCTCCGGCCGGGAGGAGACGGAGGGATCGGAGGACGGGAGGAAGCCGCGGCCGTCGTCCCGGACTCGCAGGACGGCCCGCGCGTCCCCGATCTCCAGATCGATCGCGATCGACCGGGCGGCCGCGTGCCGGAGCGCGTTCGTCACCGCCTCCTGCGCGATGCGGAAGAGGTGCTCCTCGACCGGCTCCGGCAGGCTCTCGGCCGGCCCGGTCACCCGCACCTCGATCCGGGGCCCTTGCGTCGAGGCGAGCCGCGCCGCGAGGTCGCGCAGCGCGGCGGCGAGCCCTTTCCTTTCGAGCTCCGCGTCGCGCAGGTTCCACACCGAGCGGCGGGCGGCGGCCATGGAGCCGCGCAGCAGCTCGCGGGCGCGCTCGAGATGGGACACCGCCTCCCGCGGCTCTGTCTCGAGAGCGTCGGCCGCGCCGTCGAGCTGGAGGGCGGCGCCGGTCATCCCCTGCGCCAGCACGTCGTGGATCTCGCGGGCGATCCGGTTGCGCTCGGCGAGCAGGAGGTCGAAGCGGCGGTGGAGCTGCCGCACGCGCCAGCGATAGCCCAGCCAGCCGGCGCCGGCGAGCAGGAGCGCGCAGAGGGGATAGAACCAGGCGCGTTGATAGAAGCGGGGAGCGAGGACGAGATCGATCGCCGCGGCGTTCCCGTGCCATACGCCTTCGCGTCCGGCCGCCTTCACCTCGAAGCGGTACCGCCCGGGCGGGAGGTTGGTGTAGACGGCGCTCCGCCGGTCGCCGGCTTCCAGCCAGTCGGCGTCGAAGCCCTGCAGGCGCACACGGTAGCGCACACGCTCGGGCGCGAGGAAGTTCAAAGCGGTGTAGAAGAGCTCGAAGCGCCGCTTGCCGGGCGGGACGCGGATCTCGCGTGCCGGACGGATCGGCTCGCCGTCCACCTCCAGCCGCTCGATCACCAGGGGGAACGGCGGCGCGTGCTCCTCCACCCGGGCGGGATCGACGACCACGGCGCCGGCCACGGTGGGGAGCCACAGCCGGCCGTCCCGGCCCCGCCATCCTGCCGGCTGCACCTGGCCGTTGCACTCCGCGCTCTCCATGCCGTCGGCCACTCCGTAGACGGTGAGCGGGAGATCGCCGCGGTGGGAGGCGAAGGCCGCGAGCGCCGCCTTGGCGATCCGGACCACGCCCCGGTTGCTGGTGAGCCAGAGGAAGCCGCGGCCGTCGTCGAGGATCTGGTAGAGGCTGTCCGCGGGAAGGCCGTCCCGGCTGGTCACGGTCGTCCATCGTTGGTCTGCTCCGAGCCGGCTCAGACCTCCGCCTTCCGTCGCCGCCCAGAGGGTGCCGCCAGCGTCCTCGAAGAGCGCGTTGACAGTGTCCGCGCCGAGCCCGTCCGCGGTGGTGAAGGTCTGCCGTACACGGCCGTTTTCGAGGTAGGCCACACCGCAGCCGTTGAAGCCGAGCCACAGGCCGCCGAGCCGGCTGGCCGCGATGGAGAGGACCGCCGGGCACGGCAGCCGCGCGGGAGCGATCGCCGGGGCGAAGCGATCGCCCTCCGATTCATGCCGGAAGAGCCCTTGCGCGGTGCCGATCCACAGCGTCCCCCGGCGGTCCTCGAAGAAGGCCTGCGCGCGTCCGGCGGTCCATCCCTCGGCCGGCCCGAAGAGCTGCGCGCGGCCGTTGTCCAGGCGCGCGATTCCGGTGCGCAGACCGAGCCATACTGCGCCCGAGCGCGTCGCCAGCACGGGAGCGACGCCGCCTGGGGGGAGGCCTGGTGCCGTGACCGGCTCGGCCCGCCCGCCGCGCCGGCGCGCGAGCCCTGCCGCCGTACCCACCCAGAGAGTGCCCGCGGCGTCCTCGGAGAGCGAGAAGACGAGAGGGCTCGGCAGGCCGTCCGCCGGCCCGAGCGTCGAAAAACGGCGGTCCCGCAGCCGGTGCAGCCCGCCGAGGTTGCTGCCGATCCACAGGCTCCCCTCGCGGTCCTCCCAGAGCGCCCGCACGAAGCCGAGCGCGAGGCCCGGCGTGGAGGCGCCCGCCGGAGTCACGCGGTCGAGGCCGCCGCGCGAGCCGATCCAGAGATTGCCGTCGCGGTCCTCCCAGAACGCCTGGATGCGCTCATCGAGGAGAGCCGAGCCCGGGACGCGCAGCTCGCAGCTCGTGCCGCGGCAGAGGCTCACACCGCCGCGGCCGGCCACCCAGAGACCGCCCCCGCGCGCCGGCCGGATCGCCGCCACCTGGCTCTGCGGCAGCCCGGAAAGACCGGCGAGGCTCTCGATGCGCCCCCCTGCGAAGCGAGCGAGACCGCCGTCGGTGCCGATCCACAGCGTGCCGTCCTCCCCCTGCCAGAGCGCCCAGATGGAACTGCCCGGCAGGCCGCTCGCCCGGGTGAAGACGCGCTCGCCGCCCGCTCCGAGGGCGACGAGGCCCTCGTCCTGGGTGCCGATCCAGAGAGTGCCGTCGGCGCCGCGCCACAGGCTCTCGACGGTCCCGAACGAGCGGCCGCCGGAGCGGGAGAGAGAATGGAGCGCGCCACCGCTCAGCCGGTAGAGGCCGTCCCAGGTGCCGATCAGCAGGCTGCCGCCGGGCTCCTCGAGCAGCGAGCGGATCTCCGGGTTGCGCAGCTCGGGTGCGGTGCGGCGGTCGATCACCGTGAAGCCCAGGCCGTCGAAGCGGGCGAGCCCCTCCTCGGTGCCGAGCCACAGATAGCCGTCGCTCGTCTGCAGGATCTCCTGCACCGTGCTCTGCGGCAGCCCCTCGCCGAGGCCCCAGACGTCATGGCCATAGCGATCGATCGGCGAGCCGGGGTCGAGGGCGCGCAGCGGGCCGCCCGCGCTCGCCGCGAGAAGCACCAGCCCCACGGCCACGGTGTGATACCAACGCATCCGTCAGGTCTTCCTGCCGCGATTGTCGCAGATCCGCGCGGTACACTTCCTGACCATGACGGACCAGATCCCCGGGAGGACCGCCGCAACGGCCGAAGAGATCGTCGCTGCGACGAGGCATTGGATCGAGACGGCGGTGATCGGTCTCGACCTCTGCCCGTTCGCGAGGGCGGTGTACACCGGCAGGCTGATCCGCTATGCCATCAGCCAGGCCGCCACGCCCGAGGACCTCCTGACCGACCTCCTGCACGAGCTCCGGGTCCTGGCCGCGGCCGACCCGGCCGACATCGAGACCACGCTGCTGATCCATCCCTGGGTGCTCGGCGACTTTCTCGACTACAACGACTTCCTCGACGTGGCCGATGCGGCTCTCGACAACCTCGGGCTCGCCGGTATCCTCCAGGTCGCCAGCTTCCATCCGCAGTACCAGTTTGCCGGAACCGCGCCGGACGACATCGAGAACTACACCAACCGCTCGCCCTACCCGATTCTCCACCTGTTGCGCGAGGCGAGCGTCGAGCGCGCGGTGGCGGCTTTTCCGGACGCCGCCGAGATCTACGAGAAGAACATCGCGACGCTCCGTTCCCTGGGGCATGCGGGCTGGGAGCGCCTGGGGGAGCGGCGGGTCAGCCCGGTGGGGGCACGATCCGGTCGATCGCGGCGAGATCCTCCTCGCTGAGTCGGCTCATTTTCCCAAAATTTGCTAATTCCACCCCGAAAGTTCCCTGCTGGTCCTTGTCCCTCTACCCTCCTCGATGCCGGGAGTCACCCGGCAAAAAGGAGAAGCCATCATGGCACGAGAGAAGACGGTGAAGGAGAAGGTGGGGATGCTGCAGCGGCTGCTCGCGCGGTTGATCGGCAACCGTGACGAGCTCAAGCACCTGGAGCCGAGCATCGGGCTGTTCGAGGGGTTGTTCGGCCGGATCCAGGCGGCCGCCGACCAGCAGGCGTCTCACACGGCGAGCAAGCAGGAGGCGTCGCAGCAGCTCCAAGGCCTCATCACGGATGCGGAGCGGCTGGCCACGGTCCTGCAGTCGGCGGTCAAGCAGCACTACGGCATCCGGTCCGAGAAGCTGGCCGATTTCGGTCTCAAGCCGTTCCGTGGCCGGAAGCCCAAGGCCGCCTCCCCGCCGGCGCCGCAGCCCGAGGCGTCCGCCGCGGCGGCTGCCACGCCGGCCGCGGCAGCGGACCGCTCGTAGCCGTTTCCCACCTCGGGGACGTGCTCCGCACGTCCCCGTTCTTCGTCCCGCCGACTCCCTGTCCCGCCCCGGTCCTCCACCGCTCCGCCGGCTGACGCCGAGAGCCAGTCTGCTTCCCGCCCGCCAGGTCTCTCGATCTCGTCGTCCGGTCTCCCGGTCGGTCGAGCCGGCCGGCTGGTCGGCGGAAAAAGTCCCGGGACCTGCTCATCCAGTCTCGCGACGGGATCATTCCGTCCGCTGACTGGCTGAGCCGGTCCCGTGACTGGGTGAGCCAGTCTCGAGACTGGCTCGTCCAGTCCGCAGACTTTTTCATTCCGTCCGCAGACTTTTTCATTCCGTCCGCAGACTGGCTGAGCCAGTCCCGGGACTGGGTGAGCCAGTCTCGAGACTTTCTCATCCAGTCCGCAGACTTTCTCATTCGGTCAGCAGACTGGCTGAGCCAGTCACGGGACTGGGTGAGCCAGTCTCGAGACTTTCTCATCCAGTCTGCAGACTTTTTCATTCCGTCAGCTGACCGGCTGAGCCGGTCCCGTGACTGGGTGAGCCAGTCTCGAGACTTTCTCATCCAGTCTGCAGACTTTTTCATTCCGTCAGCTGACCGGCTGAGCCGGTCCCGTGACTGGGTGAGCCAGTCTCGAGACTGACTCGTCCAGTCCGCAGACTTTTTCATTCCGTCCGCTGACCGGCTGAGCCGGTCCCGTGACTGGGTGAGCCAGTCTCGAGACTGACTCGTCCAGTCCGCAGACTTTTTCATTCCGTCCGCTGACTGGCTGAGCCGGTCCCGTGACTGGGTGAGCCA
>WNGB01000345.1_pt1 | contig 101875 bp, 101 predicted proteins | sample 5400681 | NCBI WGS metagenome assembly WNGB01 (sample SAMN13153367, study PRJNA577476) | soil metagenome | isolation source: 115 cm soil or saprolite under grassland replicate 2 | place: USA:California | collected 2016-06-15 | reverse complement strand
GCAACAACACCGTCTCCTTCGCGTCGACTGGGGGCGCACGCTTCGTCACCGGCTACGACGTAAACGGCCAGCCAAGCACGGGCGTCACGCTCGCAGCGGGCGGAGGCTCGTGGTCGAGCCTGTCCGACCGCGCGGCGAAGCGGAACCTCGTCCCGGTGGATCAGCGGGCGCTTTTGCGCAAGCTCAACCGCGTCTCGATCTCGCGCTGGAGCTACAAATCGCAGAAGGCTTCAATCCGCCACCTCGGCCCGATGGCGCAGGACTTCCACGCCGCCTTCGGCCTGGGGGAGGACAAGCGGCACATCGACGCGATCGACTCGGAAGGGGTGGCGCTCGCGGCGATCCAGGGCCTCTACCGGCAGAACCAGGCGCTCAAGGGGCAGAACGCTGCCCTCTCGGCCCGGCTGGCCCGGCTCGAGCGCCTGGTGAAAGGGGGAGGACGATGACTCGCACCATGCACAGACTCCGTTACTGCCTGATCGGCGCGGCCGCCACCGCACTCGCGCTCGCGACGACCGCGCTCGCCGGCTCGGGGGTCGGGGGTGTGTTCAACCTCGGCCAGTCGAACCCGGTCGACGGCACGACCCTGCTCACCGGGACGACCGCCGGGCCACAACTGCAGGTGGCGAACGCGTCTACGGCCGCCTCGGTCTTCTCGATCTACGGGCTGATCGACTCGACGGCGCCGGGCGGGGGCTCCACTGCAGTCCGCGGCCACAACAAAGGGACGGGAACGGCCGGGTACGGCGTGTACGGCTCGCACGCCGGCGAGGGAGTGGGCGTGTACGGAACCGCGGCCACCGGCGCTGGGGTCGGCGTCCTGGGACGTCACTTCGGCTCAACGGGGTCAGGCCCCGGGGTCAAGGGCGTGAACTCGTCGCCCACGGCCGCAGGCGTGCTCGGCCTCAACATCGGAGGAGGGCCGGGGCTGTCCTCCGTCGTCAACTCAGGCGTTGCTCCCCTGTCGGTCAACTCCGACACGAAGGTCAAGAACCTGAACGCGGACAAACTGGACGGGCTCGACTCCACAGGCTTCCTGCGCAACCAGGTCCCCCTCACACTCAGCGGTTATGGGCCCACTGACAGCGGCATCATTAATGGGAACGGCTACGGCACCGCGAACGGCGTTCAAGGCACCGCGTTGGCCGGCGGCGCAAGTGGCGTCTACGGCCAGGACATGCAAGGCGGCTTCGGAGTTTCCGGCCACTCGAACGCCCCCGCCGGCTTCGACTACGGTGCGGGCGTCCTCGGTGAAAACACAAACGGCGGCTCCGGCGTGTACGGGCGGTCGAACGCAGCGGGCGGGTACGGCGTCACCGGAAAGGCGAACGGCCCGGGTGGTTTCGGCGTGTACGCCGAGGCGCTGGGCGGCGGCCCCGCGCTGAAGATCCAGAACGACGGAAATGCGCCGCCGATGAGCGTCAACTCAGCCGGGAAGGTCGACAACCTGAACGCCGACAAGGTGGACGGGGCCTCGATCGTCTCCAACCGGATCATCAGCACCACCGGGGGCGACCACATTCTCCGAATGCCTGGCTTCGGCGATGTCAACGTCATGACCTGCGACCACTCGAACGCCCGATTCATCTGGGACTCGGGTGGCCCGCTCGCGTACGTCACCTGGCGCGACGATTTCAACACCGACAACATCGTGACCATCTCCAACCAGGTCGTCTCCCTCAGTCGGCCTCGGCACTTCGTGACCGTCCAGCTGGCGCGGGACACCGGCGCGAGCACCAGCATCGCCACGGTGACCGTGACGACGAATGCGGCGGATTGCGTTTTTGCCGCGCAGGCGGTGGTGCAGCCGGGATAGGCCAGAGGGCCTCGACTTCACCGACAACGTCGATTGACGGAAAGGAGCCAACAATGCGTAAGCCATCGCCTGCCATGCTCGTTGCCCTGGCGGCGCTCTTCGTATCCCTCGGCGGGGCCGGCTGGGCGGCGACCGGCGACAACTTCATCCTCGGCAAAGCCAATACCGCCGACGCGACGAGCGCGCTGACGGCCAACGTTCCGGGCGCCGACGTGCTTCGCGTCGCCAACCTGGACGCGACCGCCGGGTCGGCCGGCCTTCGGATCGACGTTGCGAGCGGCCACGCTCCGATCAGGATCAATTCGAGCGCCGGCAGGGCGCCGAACCTGAACGCGGACAAGCTCGACAGTCTCAACTCCACCGACTTCCTCCGCAATACCGCTCCGCTCTCGCTCACCGGCTCGACCTCCACTGGCGGCGTCATCACTGGCAAGAACACCGGCAACGCGAACGGCGTCCAGGGCGAGTCGAGCAGCCCGGCCGCAAGCGGCGTCTACGGCCAGAACAGCACAGGAGGCTATGGCGTCGCCGGCCGCTCGGGAAACGGCGTCGGCGTCTACGGCGAGTCGCTCGGCGGCCCGAACGCTCACGGCGTCTCCGCGCTCTCGGACGGCCCCGACGGGACGGTCCTCGCAACGAACAACGGCTTGGGGCCGGCGCTCGAGCTTCACTCCAACGGGCCGCCCATGAGGGTTGACTCGCCGGCGAAGGTCGACAACCTCAACGCCGACAAGGTGGACGGCCTGGACTCGAGCGAGCTCGTGGTCGGCGACCCCGCACGCGGCGGCGGCCGACTGATCGCACGGCGTGAAACGTCGCTCGTCTCCGGCGTTCTCTTGGTCATCCCGGGCATGGGCAATCTGCGCGTCGACACATGCGACAACAGTACGGCTCGCCTCGCGTTCGACACCGCCGGCACCGGCCCGGTCGACTCCATGTTCTCCGCCGTCTACGACACTGGTACAGAGCAGTACTCCATCATCGGGAACTACATCACCACCCTCACCAGGGCCAGGGGCTTCGTCACCTGGAACATTGCGCGCAACACGTTTGAGTCGACGAAGATCGCCACGATCTGGGTGAGCTGGTACGCGGTCGGCTGCCGCTTCCAGGCGCAGGCGCTCGAGTCGCCGCAGCTTTAGCTCCATCCGCAGCGGAGACGGGCAAGCCGGGCTCGCCTCCGCTGTCTGAGCCTGAGGGCACTTAGAATCGCTGCAGTGGAGCGGAGGAGCAGGGCGAGATCGTTTCTTCTCGGTGGGCTGGTAGGCGCGTCGGCGGTCGTCGCAGCCGCTCGCCGCCGGGCCCGCCGGCGCGGGACGCGTACGACCTCGGTCGGCCTCGCAGCCTTCGAGGAGTCGCCCTGCTACGAGGAGGCCCTCGAGCGCGAACGGGCCGAAGCGAAGCGCTCTGCCTCGGCCTGATCGCAGGGTTCACCTCCTATGCCGGTGCTAGCCTGGCCCGGTGCCGATCTACGAGTACCGTTGCCCGAAGGGACATCTATTCGAGCGCTTCCAGCGCATGAGCGACCCTGCGCCGGAGGCGTGCGAGGTCTGCGGCGAGGGGCCGGTCGAGGTCGTGCTCTACCCGGTCGCCGTCCATTTCAAGGGCTCGGGCTTCTACACCACCGACTACGGCCGCGGCTCGAAGAAGAAGGAAGCGGCCTCCGACGGCGGCGAGAAGGTGGAGAAGAAGGAGAAGAAGGAGAAGAAGGCCGCCGAGGCCTGATCAGAGGGTCGTCTTGCCCTTCACGCAGCCGGAGCCGAAGAGCGAGCCCGGAGGCGGCGGCTGCGCTGCCGACTGCCCCTTCAAAAAGCCGATCACGCGCAGCGTCTCCTCGGTGTCCCTGATGATGTAACCGGTTCCGTCCGAGTCCCCGCCGAGCCGGCAGCGCCACGGCTTGCCGGCGCGGAACTTGACCCAGCCGAGCTGCACGAGCTGGCCCGCGGACAGGTCGGTGGCGGTCGGTTTCATCAGGTCGCCGCCGATGAAGGGCAACTTCATGAACGTCCACGGGCTCGTGAGCTTGCTCGTGATCGCCTGCATAACCTGCTGCTGGCGGATGATCCGCGTCGCGTCCGTCTCCCTGGGGTCGAGCTGGTTCTCCCGGATCCGCGAGTAGACGAGCGCCTTGCGTCCGTCCAGGTGCACGTTCCCCTTCTTGAAGCGCCACCCCTTCCAGTTCGCGCACTTGGCCGCGTTGTAGGGGCAGTCGAACCTGTTGGAGAGGATCTTGTGCGGGATATTGATCGTCACCCCGCCCAGGTCGTCGATCAGCTGCTTGAAACGGGAGAAGTCGATCAGGACGACGTGGTTGATCGGGAGCCCGGTCACGGACTTGACCGTCTTGATCGCGAGCGCGGGCCCGCCGAACTGGTAGCCGGCGTTGATCTTCTGCGAGCCGTAGCCGGGAATGTCGACGCGCAGGTCGCGCATGATCGACACGTACACGAGCCGGTGATGGTCCGGATCGGTGTGCACGAGCATGATCGAGTCCGAATGGCGCTCGGTCGCGCGCGACTTGTTGGTGGAGTGGTCGGTGCCGAGCAGAAGGATGTTCGTGGAGTGTGTGAGGAGCAGGCCGTCCTGCTTCGTCAGCGCCGCCTTGGCAGACTTGGGCAGGCGCTTGTTGGCCGCCTTCACTCCGCTGCGGAACGACAGGAAGGCCGCGATCGACCAGATGATGACGAGCAGGATGAAGACGCCGATCGCAGTCAGCAGCCAGCGCCCCCACCGCCGCTTCATCGGCCGCCGGGCCCTCGGAGGGACTCCGCGCGGAGGCGCCTCGTCCTTCTTCCGCCCGAGCTTCGGCAGCCTGGAGCGGCCGTCGCGCTCGGGCGCGAGGATTCTCCCCTCACGCGAGAGCGTCGAGGCTCTGCCCTTGATCCGACCGGTGCGGTAGAGGCGGTAGGGCTTGTCGCCGCGGTTGGACGCCATCCGGCGGGTTATCGTAGCCGCCGGGTTGGAGGCCATTCGCGTCATCGGCGTCGACCTCGGCGGCACGAAGATCCTGGCCGGAGCCGTGGAGGGGGACGGAACCATCGCCTCGCGCGCGGAACGGCCGACGCCGGTCTCCTCGCAGGACGACCTGCTCGCGATGCTTGACGAGATCGTGGGCGAGCTGCTCGAGGCGCACTCGGACGCCGCGGCGCTCGGCTTCGGGATTCCCTCTCGCATCGACCAGAAGCGGGGGCGGGTCGTCTCCTCCACGAACCTGCCCCTCGCCGACCTGGACTTCCGGGACCGGATGCACGAGCGGTTCGGGGTGCCAGTGGGGATCGACAACGACGCCAACGCCGCTGCCATCGCGGAGTGGAAGCTGGGCGCCGGCCGCGGAGCGCGTGACCTCGTGATGCTGACGCTGGGCACCGGGATCGGCGGCGGGCTGATCCTGGACGGGCGTCCGTATAGGGGCGCGATCGGGGCGGCAGGCGAGGTCGGGCACATGGTGATCGAGCACGACGGACCTCCCTGCTTCGGCGACTGCACGGGCCGCGGCCATCTGGAGGCGCTCGCGTCGGGGACTGCCGCAGATGTCCGCGCCCGCGAGCTGATCGGCCCGGGGGCGACTTCCCACGACCTGGTCGCGCGTGGGGGAGAAGGAGACGAAGCGTCGCGGGAGGCCCTCGCCGATATCGGCCGCAAGCTCGGCAGCGGGATCGGCTCCCTGATCAACATCTTCGATCCAGAGCTCGTCATCGTGGGAGGCGGGTTCGCTGCGGCGGGCGAGCTGATCATGGGGCCCGCCCGGGAGGTCGCAGCGCGCGAGGCCGTCTCGCCGTCCGGGGAACTTGCACGGATCGTCCCCGCCGAGCTCGGCGAGGAAGCCGGCCTCGTCGGCGGTGGCTTCATCGCGTTCGAGGCGCTCGACGGGAGCGCCTGAGTGGTTCGGATTCGGCCGGCCGACCCGAATGAATGGGAGCGGCTGCGCGAGATCGCCGTCGCGGCCAAGGCGCACTGGGGTTACGACCCTGGGCGGGTCGAGGAATGGGCGGCCCAGGGCGACTTCTCTCCCGAGGGCCTGCGCGCGAAGGACTTCTACGTCGCCGAAGCGGACGGGCAGGCGGTTGCGTTCGCGTCACTGATCCCGAATGGCGAGGTGTGCTTCCTCGACGACCTGTGGGTGGAGCCGGAGTGGATCGGCAAGGGAGTGGGGTCACGGCTGTTCCGGTTCGCCGAGAAGCGCGCCGCGGAAGGCGGCGCCCGCCGCCTCGAGTGGGAGGCGGAGCTCCACGCGGTCGGCTTCTACGAGCGGATGGGAGCGCGCCGTCTCGGGGAGAGCGGGCCGAGCGAGTGGGGGCGGATCCTTCAGGTGATGGGCGTCGAGCTCTGATGCGCGTCGCTGCCCTCTACGACATCCACGGGAACCTGCCCGCGCTCGAGGCGGTCTTAGAGGAGGTCGAGGGGGTGGATGCGGTTGTCGTCGGCGGCGATGTCGCCTCCGGGCCGATGCCCGCGGAGACGCTTGGGGCCCTCCGTTCGATGGGCGATCGTGTCCACTTCGTGCGCGGTAACGCCGATCGCGTGCTCGACCTCGACGGCATCCCCGAGCCGAATCGGAGCGCAAGGCTATGGGTGGCGGAGCAGCTTGAGGAGGAGGCCCTCGCCTTCCTCGCGAACCTCCCGCTGGGCCTTGCGCTCGATGTCGACGGGCTAGGTGCAGTTCGCTTCTGTCACGGAGCGCCCGGAAGCGACGAGACGACCATCACTGCCGTGACGTCGGACGAGCGGCTCCGGCGGCTGCTCGCGGGTATGGAAGAGGACATCGTCGTCTGCGGACACACGCATATCCAGTTCGACCGTTGGCTCGACGGCGTTCGCGTGCTCAACGCCGGCAGCGTCGGCGCGCCGTACGAGGCGGAGCCCGCCGCGTACTGGCTGGAGCTCGGTCCAGAAGTCCGCTTCCGTCGCACGGACTACGACATCGAGGCGGCGCTGGAGCAGATGCGCGCGACCGGCTACCCGAACCTCGAGCCTTCTCTCGAGTACCTGTCGCCCGATCCGGACCGTCCGGATCGGATGAGCGCGCTCATCGAGGAGCAGTGGCGCTGATGCCGCTTTCGGTCTGCGCGACACCGATCGGCAACCTCAAGGACGTCACCCTCCGAGTCCTCGACGAGCTGCGGCGGGCCGAGGTCGTCCTGTGCGAGGACACCAGGCAGACGCGCAAGCTGCTCGAGCGGCACGGCATTCGCGTCTCACTCCTCTCGTACCACCAGCACAACGAGGCAGCCCGGACGGCCGAGATCCTTCCCCGGCTCCAGCAGGGCGAGGAGATCGCGCTCGTCAGCGACGCCGGGCTGCCGGGGGTCAACGATCCGGGGGCGCGGTTGATCGCGGCGGCCGTCGAGGCCGGCATCCCGGTCACGGTTCTTCCCGGCCCCTCGGCGGTCGAGACGGCCCTCGTCGTGAGCGCGCTCGGAGCCGAGCGCTACCAGTTCCTGGGTTACCTCCCGCGCGGGGAGAAGGCGTTGGGGGCGCTCTGGGAAGAGCTCGGCCGCTGGCCCTACGCGGTGGTCGCCTTCGAGTCACCGCAGCGGCTTCCGCAGAGCCTCGCTGGGCTGGCGAGTGTCCATCCGGAGCGCCGAGTCGCGGTTTGCCGCGAGCTGACCAAGCGCTTCGAAGAGGTCGTCCGCGGCTCTGCCTCGGAAGTGGCGGCCCGTTTCTCCAAGCCGCCGAAGGGCGAGATCACCCTGGTGATCGGTCCGGCCGCGGTGCGGGCCGACCAGGCCGAGGCGCTGGCTGCAGTGGCGGAGCTCATCGCCCTCGGTGTGGGGAGGCGGCAGGCAGCCGATCTGGTCTCACGGCTGACCGGCGCACCCCGCAACCGCCTTTACCGCGAGTCTCTGTAGCCATATTTGACAACGTCCGCCCGCCCCGGTACCTTGCTCTCTTCGTTTGCCACACTGACAACGAAAGGAGCTCGGCGAAATGCGACGACTCTTGCTCATCCTGGGTGCTGCGCTGGTATTCGCGCCCTCTGCGGCCGCCTGGAGCTGGCCCGCGGACGGAGACCTACTGAAGCGGTTCGTCTTCGATCCCAACCATCCCTATGCGGGAGGACAGCACCGTGGAATCGACATCGCGGGCGCAGACGGATCTTCGGTCCGGGCACCCGCGAGCGGGACGGTTTCGTTCGCCGGAACCGTGCCAACCAGTGGCAAGACTGTGACGATTCAGACAGCGGACGGGTATTCGGTGACGCTCGTCCATCTGGGCTCGATCACAGTCGCGCGCGGCAAGAGCGTCGCCGAGGGCGAGGCCGTCGGCGCGATCGGATCGAGCGGGGAGCCCGAATGGCCGGAGCCATACGTCCACCTCGGCATCCGAGTCACGGCCAATCCCCAAGGCTACGTCGACCCTCTCGGACTGCTTCCCGCGCGGGTAAGCCCCACGCCCGAGCTCGTTGCGACCGAGCCTGCGGCCATTCCGTCTGAAACGCCGCGCGAGGGCCCGAGCGGTGACGCCGCGGCCGCGGCTGAGCTGGCTTCCGTCCCGACCGGAGACGCCGGATCAACCAACGACAGCTCGACGCCATCCATCGTCGTCGAGAGCGCAGATGTCGAGCCGGTGGCGGTGCCGGAACCTGCCGCGTCTGAAGCCACTCCCGTCGCAGATGACGGCGCCGGCGAAGAGGCTCAGTCCGCGGGTGGCGAGATCCCGCCCACGGAGATTGTGGTGGTAGCAGGATCAGAAGAAGAGCCTTCAGCCGGCGAGCCCGAGTCGCTCACAGGGCAGCAGAGCGAGGCCTCGACCGGGGCTGCTGCCGAGTCGATCGACGAAGCGGTGACCGCCGAGGGCCCGAGTGTGCCCGAGCCAACTGCGGAGTCCACCGATGTCCTTGACGCCGGTGGAGACCCGTCGGCCGATCAACCGGTCGGCTCCGACTCCGCCTACACAGACACCGTCGGAGCGGCCGGCGAGGCGAACGGAGTCACCGCACTGGGGGACACACTCGACGCCGAGGTCGAGACCGAAGCGGCTCTCTCCGAAGGGGAGCAGGGTGAGCTCTCGGCCGAACCGGCACCGGACGCCGAGCCGCCTGACGAAACGGTGGCCGTCGACGGGCAGGGGGATCCGGGCCTGGCTGCCGAAGCCCCGGATGACCTCGCTGCGGGAGAGGACGGAGAGCCCGCGTCAGGCGAGCAAAGCGAGTCTTCAGCCGGAGAAGTCGCGGGAACCGAGCCCACTGACGAAACGGTGACTGCCGACGCGGGAAGCGATGCCGAGGACATCTCAGGCGACGCGAACGCCTCTGGAGAGGCATCCGAGTTGGACTCCTCGATGGAGGCGGCCGAGGTCGCTGATCAGCCGCATGCCTCGGCTGCCGACGAACCGGAGCAGGAATCCAGCACTGAGCTCTCTGACGAGAGTGATTCCGGTCAGGACGGCGATCAGTCGACGCGCGAGGATCCAGCCCCGGCCGCCGAGAACGAGGAGACAGGGCCGGACGCGCAGGTCGGCGACCAGCTCGGGAGCGAAGACGAGCGTGCCGGCACCCACGACGAGGCTGGCTCTAACCAGCCGGATCCCACTGACCCCGTCGACCGCGGCGAAGACCCCCAGCCTGCAGAGCACGCCGAGCCGAGCGAGCCTCCGGCCCCCGTTACGCACGCGGGTCAAGTCATGGCGGCTCCGCCGTTGGCCCGAATCGACCCCCCTCGGCCGCACGGGTCCGTGGATGCGGCAGACCTCGAACGCGCAGGATCATCCCCTGTGGAGGCCATCAAGACCCCGCCGTTCCCGGAAGCGGAGCAGACAAGGGCCGGCGCGGAGTCCCGACGTGTTCGATCAGCTCCTCGCCTGACGGTGTCCCGGGGCGCGATCAAGCATCCGCCCCGTCCGAGCCGTGTCGGTCGGCCGGGCGCCGGTGACAGTCGGCTCCGCAGGTCCCGAGTGCACGCCGGCGGGTGGTCTCGGGCGAGACAGTTGCGGCGCGACGGTCTCGTGCGCTCGGAAGGACGTTCGAGCCCGGGGAGGCTGCGAACTACCCCGACGACCCGGTCCCGCAATGGCGTCCGGCCACCTGTCCATGACAGCCGACGGGATCCGCGCCCTGCTTCCGGACGACTGCCGCGGCTCGGCGCATCCGACTTCACAGAAGCGATGCCGAAACCGAGCGTTCAGGGAAAGGAGCACCGGTCCGGGCGAGGCGGCATTGCTTGGATCTGGCTGGCAGTGGCCGCGCTCCTCACGCTCGCGATCGGAGGTGCCGGGCTCGCCTTCGCCCGCACGAGGTTCCGTCCGGCGCCTTCTGCCCCGGCCGCGGAGGCAGCCTCGGAGGGGGAGGCGTCCCCGGAGGAGGCTCGTATCATGTCTCCTCTCCCTCGTTGCCCGGGACGGGAGGATCGCCTCGCAGAACGAAGCCAGAGAACGAATTCTCGTCGCCGTTGCCTGGCCCTATGCGGCCGGTCCGCGTCACATCGGCCATATGGCGGGCTTCGGCGTCCCCTCCGATGTCTTCGCGCGCTATCACCGCTTGCGTGGGAACGACGTGCTGATGGTCTCGGGCACGGACGAGCACGGAACGCCGGTGATGGTCGTGGCCGACCAGGAAGGCGTGTCGCCGCGTGAGGCAGCAGACCGGTACAACGAGCTCACGCGAACGGATCTCCGGAATCTCGGGATCAGTTACGACCTCTTCACCCGGACGACGACGCCGAACCACCACCACGTCGTCCGCGACGTCTTCAAGACGCTCTACGACAAGGGGTACATCTTCGAGAAGACCACACTCGGAGCGTTCTCCGCCGCAACCGGAAACACGCTCCCGGACCGCTACATCGAGGGCACATGTCCCAACTGCGGCTTCCCCGAGGCGCGGGGCGACCAGTGCGACAACTGCGGAAAGCAGCTTGATCCTGCCGACCTGATCGAGCCGCGGTCGAGGATCGATGGGGAGCCGCCGGTCTTCCGCGAGACACAGCATCTCTTCCTCGACCTGCCCGCGTTCAAGGACCGGCTGCTCGAATGGATCTCCGCGAAGAAAAACTGGCGGCCGAACGTCAAGAACTTCTCGCTCGAGCTGGTCAAGGAGATCAAGCCGCGCCCGATCACCCGCGATCTGGACTGGGGCGTCCGCGTCCCGGTTGCGGGCTACGAAGAAAACCCGAACAAGCGGATCTACGTGTGGATCGACGCAGTCGTCGGCTACTTGTCGGCCGCGATCGAGTGGGCGTCCGCGAAGGGGACGCCGGATGCCTGGCGCGACTGGTGGCAGAACCCCGAGGCGCGCCACTTCTACTTCATGGGGAAGGACAACATCGTCTTCCACACGGTCATCTGGCCCGCGGAGCTAATGGGGTACGAGACCGGCGGAGAGCTCGGGGCGGGCCGGCCGCTCCAGCTGCCCGAGAACGTGGTCGCGAGCGAGCTGTTGATGATGGAGCGGCAGCAGTTCAGCGCGAGTCGCGGTGTGGGGATCTTCGTGAAGGATTTCCTCGCGCGCTACGACGCGGATGCGCTCAGGTACTACCTGACCGCCGCCGGCCCGGAGACGCACGACACCGACTTCACGTGGACGGAGTTCGTCCGCCGGAACAACGACGAGCTCGTCGCAACGTGGGGCAACCTCGTGAACCGGACGCTGGCGAGCGCCAATCGCAACTTTGGCTCGGTCCCGGAGCCGGCGGAGCTGACCCAGGCGGATACCGACCTTCTCGAGACGGTCGAGCGCGGCTTCGAGTCGGTGGGAAATGAGATCGAGGCCGCGCGCTTCAGGGCCGGCCTCGCGGAAGCGATGAGGCTCGCCGCCCAGGTCAACGAGTACACGAGCAGCCAGGCCCCCTGGGCTCTGGTCAAGACCGACCGCGATCGTGCGGCGACGGTCCTGTACGTGGCCCTCCGGTGCGTCGACAGCCTGAAGATCCTCTTCACCCCGTTCCTTCCCTTCAGCTCGCAGAGGCTGCACGAGCTGCTCGGCTACGACGGTTACATCGCCGGGCCCCTCGAAGAGCGGGAGCACGAGGACGAGGGCGGAGGGGCGCACCTCGTCCTGACCGGCGACTACGACGAGTGGATCGGACGCTGGCAGCCGAGCGAGCTCCCGCCGGGCCAGAAGCTCAGGGAGCCGCAGCTTCTCTTCGAGAAGCTCGACGCCGAGAAGGTCGTCGCGGACGAGCTGGTGAGGATGGAGCAGGCTGTCGCCGAGAGCCAAGCGACGGAATGATCGACACGCATGCGCATCTGGACGCCTGCGACGATTCCCCTGAGGTGCTTCTCGCGCGCGCGCGCGAGGCCGGCGTCGAGCGGGTCGTTGCGATCGGCTCGGGCATCGAGTCGTGCAAGGCCGCGCTCGACATCGCCGAGCGCGAACAGGGCGTCTCGGCCGCGCTCGGAATCCACCCACACCAGGCCGGAGGGCCGGATGCCCACCGGCTCGACGAGTTACGCGCTCTGCTCCGCCACGACCGCGCCGTCGCGGTGGGCGAGACGGGGCTCGACTACTACCGTGACTACGCGCCGCACGATCGCCAGCGGCAGCTGTTCGAGGCCGAGCTCGCGCTCGCGTCGGAGTACGGGAAGCCTGTGGTCGTGCACACGCGCTCAGCCGAGAAGGCAACCGGCGACGTCCTCTCCGGCTTCGAGGGAACGGTGATCCTGCACTGCTTCTCCTCGCCGGAGCTGCTCCCGGTCGCGCTCGAGCGCGGCTATTACGTCTCCTTCGCCGGAAACGTCAGCTATCCCAAGGCGGACGACCTGCGCGCGGCCGCCACGCGCGTTCCCGCGGACAGGATCCTGGCGGAGACCGACAGCCCCTACCTGGCTCCCCAGCCGCGGCGCGGAAGACCCAACGAGCCGGCGAACGTCGTGTACACGGTCGCGGCTCTGGCCGAAGCGCGGAGCGAGGACCCGGACGAGCTCGGGGCCCAGATCGACCTCAACGCAGACGCGGCGTTCTCCCCGCGTTGAGGCGGGTCAGAGCCAACAAAGAGCTCGGCCAGCATTTTCTGGTCGATCCCAACATTCTGGGCGTAATCGGGCGTCTCGCGGAGCTGCGCGCCGACGACGTCGTGCTCGAGATCGGTCCCGGGCTCGGCGTGCTGACCTCGTACCTCGCCGAGCGAGTCGCGCGCGTCCATGCGATCGAGATCGACCTGACACTGGAGGCCCGGCTCAAGGAAGAGCTGGGCGGCCGCGGCAACGTCGAGCTCCGCTTCGGCGACGCGCTCGCGCTCGACCTCTCTCAGCTCAGCCCCGCTCCAGGGAAGCTCGTTTCCAATCTGCCCTACAACGTCGCCACGCCGATCGTGGTCGAGAGCCTCGACGGCTTGCCCGGCATCGAGCTCTGGTGCGTGATGGTCCAGCGCGAAGTCGCGGACCGCTTCTTCGCCTGGCCCTCGACGAAGGCCTACGGCGCCGTGTCGGTGCTCGTCCAGCTCGTCGCGGAGCGCACGGGGTTTCATCCGGTGCCACCCGACGTCTTTCGACCGCGCCCGAGCGTCGACTCCGCACTCGTCGCCTTCCGCCGCGTCGGGCTGCCGCCGAACTACACGCGCGTGAAGCGAGTGGTTGAAGCTGCCTTCTCCCACCGCCGTAAGACGCTCCCCAACTCGCTGGAGCTGTCCGGCTTCGTGGATCGGAACGGGGCGGTCGCCGCTCTCGAGAGCATCGGTCGGCCCCCCCGCGTTCGCGCCGAAGCCCTGAGCCCGCCCGAGTTCGTCGCGCTCGCGGACGCCCTCTCTTGACCGTCGCTCCCGCATACGCGAAGCTCAATCTCGCGCTCGTCGTCGGGCCGCGAAGGTCGGACGGCCTACACGAGGTGGCCACCGTCATCCAGCGCATCGGCGTCGCCGACCGGATCGCCCTCGACCCGGCAACCGACGTCGAAGTCACGGGCTTCCCCGGAGACACGCTGGTCAGCGCAGCGCTTGCGTCGCTGCAGGCGGCCCGGCCGGGGAACGGCTGGTCGGCGCGCATCGAAAAGGAGATCCCTGTCGCCGCGGGCCTCGGCGGGGGCAGCTCCGACGCGGCCGTCGCGCTCCGGCTCGCCAACGACACGCTCGACCACCCTCTCGACGAGGTGGACCTGCACGAGCTCGCGGCCACGCTCGGCGCTGACGTCCCCTTCTTCCTGACCCCCGCCCCGAAGCTCGCGCGCGGAACCGGAACCGAGCTCTCCCCGCTCGAGCTTCCGCAGGACTTCGCGGTCCTCGTGCTCCTTCCCCACGGGCCGCAGAAGGCCTCGACCGGCTCGGTCTATGAGGCCTTCGATGAGCGCAGAGGTGAGCGCGGATTCGAGGAGCGCCTGGCGAGCCTGCTTCGGGAACTGGACGACATTGCCGGTCCACGCGACCTCGCGGCCCTTCCGGGAAATGATCTCGCTGCCTCCCCGCTCGTTTGCGAGCTCGAGCGCGCCGGTGCCTTCAGGGCGGGCGTGACCGGAGCCGGTCCGGCCCTGTACGGCCTGTTCGAGGACCGCTCGGCCGCCGCAGCCGCCGCCGACAAACTGAGCGGGCTCGGCGCTACTTGGGTCACGGAACCAGCGTGGTAGCGTTCTCCGGTGGCGTCCGAGAGGCAGGATCTGCAGCCCCGCCGCGGCGAGGTCATCGACCACGGCGTGAGTTCGACGGCCCTGTGGCTGCGCGAGCGCCGGGTCCGGATCGCGCTCTGGATCGCGGTCATCGAGGGGCTCCTCGTAGCTATCCATGTCATCAACCGCTGGGTCTCGATCGCGATCGCCGCCGCCGCGCTCGTCGTCTACTTCTTCGCCGGCCGCCGCTCGCGCTCGGGGACGGTCCGTCAGGTGAGCTGGATCGCGGCGACCTCCCAGGCAGCGGTCGTGCTCATCCCCATCCTGCTGATCATCGTGGGAACGTTCGCGCTCGTCGCGGTCGGCGTGGTCGCGGCCCTCGCGCTCGTCGCGCTCTTCTCCGAACGCCCGTCCTGAAGCGGTGATTGCTAAAACTTTGCAGGAATTTCCTACACACCGTTGGTGGGGGGTAGCCAAGTGGTAAGGCAGCGGGTTTTGGTCCCGCGATCCCAGGTTCGAATCCTGGCCCCCCAACCATTCGCGCTCGCTCTCTGATGGCAGACAAGCTCGCAGCCGTGGTCATGGCCGGAGGCCTCGGGACGCGTATGCGCTCCGAGACGCCGAAGCACCTGCACCCGCTCCTGGGGCGCAAGATGGTGGACTGGGTCGTGGACGCGGCAGGGGCGCTCGAGCCGGAACGACTGGTCGTCGTCGCGTCGCCCGAGACCGCGGGCGCATTCGACGGAATGACCGTGGCCGTGCAGGAGAGACCGCTCGGGACGGGCGACGCGGTTCGCTCGGCCCGGGAGGCACTCGCGGGTTTCGACGGAGACGTGCTGGTCCTGAACGGCGACGTTCCCGCACTCGACGCTGAAGTGCTCGGAGCTCTCATCGATCTCCATCGCCGGGAGAAGGCAGCCGCGACCGTGCTCTCGTTCGAGCCCGCGGAGGCTCGCCACTACGGACGCATCCTCCGCGACGGCGACGGACGCCTGCTCGAGATCGTCGAGGCGGCGGAAGCGAGCGTCGGCGAGCTCGACGTCCCGGAGGTGAACTCGGGTATCTACGTATTCCGCAGCGCGGAGCTCTGGCCTGCGCTCGAGCGCCTCCGCCCGCACGAGCACAAGGACGAGCTGTACGTGACCGACGTGCTGGGGTTCCTCGTGGACGACGGCCTGCCCGTCGCCGTGCATCGCGCGCCCGATCCGGTCGAGATGGAGGGGATCAACACGCGCGGAGAGCTCGCGCGGGCCGCGGCTGTTCTCCGCGATCGCATCAACGAACGACACATGCTCGCGGGGGTCACCATCGTCGACCCCGCGTCCACGTGGATCGACGCTCCGGTCGAGCTCGAGCCGGACTCCGTCGTCCATCCCTTCACCGTCCTGCGGGGGGTGACACGGGTCGGTCGCGGCGCCGAGGTCGGCCCGCACGCGGTCGCGCTGGATGCCGATATCGGCCCGCGCGCGACGGTCGGCCCGTTCTGTTACCTTCGCCCCGGCACGGTTCTGGCGGCGGACTCCAAGGCGGGGGCGTTCGTGGAGATCAAGAACTCCAGCATCGGAGAGCGGGCGAAGGTGCCGCATCTCTCATACATCGGCGACGCCGACATCGGAGAGGAGAGCAACATCGGGGCGGGAGCGATCACCGCCAACTACCCGCACGAGCCGGCGGAGCCGAAGCAGCGGACGAAGATAGGCCGAAACGTCAGGACCGCGGTCCACAATGCTTTTGTTGCTCCGGTCGAGATTGGCGACGATGCTTGGACGGCGGCGGGCTCCGTCATCACCGACGACGTCCCGCCGGGATCGCTCGCCGGATTCCCGCCGCGGCAAGTCACAAAGGAGGGCTATGTCCGTCGAAAGCGTCGCTCCTGAGCTGACCGAGAGCCTGCCGGGACTCGAGGTCGGGCGGCCCACTCCGGAAGAGAAGCCGGAGCACTGGCTCGAGCGGACTCCGGGGAAGCGGCTGATGGTCTTCTCGGGCCGCTCTCACCCAGAGCTCGCGCAGCGGATCGCAGAACAGCTCGGCGTGGAGCTGGGGGAGGTCGAGCTGGAGACCTTCGCCAACGGCGAGACCTACTGCCGGTACGGCGAGTCGATTCGCGGCGCCGACGTCTTCCTAGTGCAGACCGGATGCGAGCCGGTCGACCGCAACTTGATGGAGCTGCTGCTGATGATCCAGGCGGCGAAGCTCGCCTCCGCGAAACGCATCACGGCCGTGATCCCGTGGTTCCCCTACTCGCGCCAGGACCGTAAGGCCAAGCCGAGGGAGCCGATCTCCTCGCGCCTGGTCGCAAGCATGCTCGAGCTCGCCGGGGTCGACCGGGTGCTTACCATGGACCTGCACGCCGGCCAGATCCAGGGCTTCTTCACCGTCCCCGTCGATCACATGACCGGGCTGCCGCTCTTCGCCCAGCACTTCCGCGACCTCGGCTTGACCGGCCCCGGGGTTGTCTCCGTCGCCCCGGACGCCGGGCGTGCCAAGTATGCCCTGCGTTTCTCCGAGATGATCGAAGCCGACTTCGCGATCATGCACAAGACTCGGCCGGCGCACGACCAGGTCGAGGTGGCCGAGGTAACCGGGCGCGTTCGCGACAAGATTGCAGTCGTCGGCGACGACCTGACGACGACCGGCGGAACGTTGATGGCGGGCGCAGAGACGCTCCGAGAGCACGGGGCGCGTGAGGTGTGGATGTTCCTCACGCATCTCCTCGTCCAGGGCGAGGCGCTCGAACGGCTCGGGGACGCGGGCATCACCGGCCTGGTCGTGACCGACACCGTCCCGATCGACCCGGTCAGGCGGCCGAGCAACATCACCGTGCTGACGGTGTCGCGGCTGCTCGCCGAGACGATCATGAACGTGTTCGCCGACGAATCCGTCTCCGCTATCTTCGGCGGAGAGAACCAGTTGTTCTGACGAGAGCGGCTCAACCAAGCGGTTGGGCCGTTCTTTCTACCCGAACTTTCTACCGTCTCCGCCTCAGGCGGCAACGTGCCGCTGCGCCGACCACATCTTCACGGTCGCGAAGGGGATCTCGCCTGTCTGAGCCGCCACCTCCCGCCGCACCAGGCGGACGCTAGGGGAGGAAGGAGGCGGTGCTTACGACCTGAGGCCCAACAGGCGCAGACGCAGAGGGGGCGCTGGGGATCCTCCGTGGTACCTCCCCCCACGAGGGGCCGCAGGCCCCAGCGCTCCGTCTGCAGGTGCTTGTTTTCCCCGCAGGCGTAAGGGTTCTAGCGCCGCGCGGTAAGGATCTCGTAAACCTTTCCGTAGCGCAGAGCCGCGCGCTCGGCCAGACCACGTAGGAGTGGGCGACGTGGGGCTCGAGTTGCCCGGCCGTGATCAGTCCGCGCGCGGCCGCCGCTCGGTCTTTCCGTCGAACCGATGCTGTATGAACACAGCCTCCCGTTGCCCCGCGGATCCAGCCCGCCCGAGAACCCCAGCTCGTGAGCCCTCGGCCTTGGAGCCCGCTAGGTGATCCAACCTAGTGCTGAAGATCTGCGCCAAGTGCGGAGCCTTTATCGCGCTGGGTCGGCGCTCGTGTGCCGGGTGTGAGCGGCGGCGGACTGCCGAGCGCCGAGTGACGCAGCCGCATTACCGAGCTCTCACCTCGAGCAATGGGTCAAGCTGCGGAAGCTCGTGCGGGAGCGCGACGGGAATCGGTGCGTGCTCGCCGACGAGAGCTGCTACAGAAGGCTCGAGGTGCATCATCGCGTTCCAGTCCGCGACGGAGGCGAAGCCTTCGATCCAGCCGAATCTCGTCACCGAGAGGGACAGGCCCGCACTTGCCCCGACATGCGCCGACTCTCCCCCGACTTGCTCGGCTCTCTACCGGACTCATGCGGCAGGGGCCGGTTATCCAAGCTGCAAGGACGGTCGGCCTCGTTCCCCAGCGCACGGAAGGAAGGGGCTGGCGAGGCGTGGCCGCCTCGCCAACTCCCTGTCAATTTGCAATTAGCGCTTCCGGGGCAGCTTTGCGGGTGAACTAGCAGGCCTCTGGAGTTTCGGAGGCTTCACGTAGCCGATCCCCTCCGACTTCGGCTTCCCATACAGCTGCGGGTGCAGGTACTTGCCCTGCTCTGCCCTCGCCTTGGGAAGGACGACCTTGATCCGATGCGCGTTCGCGTACCGGTCGTGGCGGATCCCGGTCACCTGCCAGGAGACCTCAACACGCGGCTTGTCCGTCCTGATAGTGAATCGGCTGTTGCGGATCTTGCGCCAGATGCCGGCGCGTGCGTTCCAGCCGTCACGCCCAAGCGGCGTCAGCTGGTAGCGGAAGCTGCGGTTCAGGGCCTGGAAGTAGCGCGGCATCGCGACGGTGGCAAAGCCCTTGGCATCCGTGCGCACGTTGCCGTTGTAGACGTCCATCATGTCCGGCGACTCCACGAACGAGTGCTGCAGGTACGTGTGCGCGGGGTGGAGCGGGTGGTCGATGCGGAAGGCGCCCCCGCCCTTGGTCAGCGTGCCGGTGACGGTGACGTTGCCCTGGAACCAGCCGGCGTAGCCGGTTCCGCTGGAGCCGTGGACGCCGGTGCCGTTTGAGCTGTAGCCGTGGACGCCGTCGTCGTTCTGGCTGTTGCCGCCGACGCCAAAGCCGCTCGAGCTGGAGCCGTGGACGCCGTCGCCGCTCGAGCTGCCGCCGACGACGCCGTCGCCGCTCGAGCTGTCGCCGAAGACGCCGGTGCCGTTCGGGGTTGTTCCGTAGACGCCGGTGCCGAAGCTCAAGCTGGTGCCGGTGACGCCGGTGCCGTTCGAGGTTGAGCCGTACACGCCGTAGCCGGAGCCGTTCTGCTGCCCGTACACACCGATCCCGGCAAAGCCGGTGCCGTTGTTGACCCCGCGCACGGCCTCCGAGTTGACCCCGGGCGAGGTGGGAGTGACGGTGGCGACGAGGGCGTCGGCGTCGTCGGCGGTCGAGTTCGTGCTGGCGGACACACCGGGGGCGGTGCCGGTGGTGGCCAGGTGCTGGCCCAGCACGCCGGTGCCGCTCGAGCTGGAGCCGCGCACGCCCGTTCCGCTCGTGGTCGTGCCCCACACGCCCTTGCCGCTCGGGCTGGAGCCGTACACGCCCGTGCCCGAGCCCGCCTGCGAGCCCCACACCCCGTAGCCGAAGGCGTTGGTGGCGCTGTTGTAGCCGCGCACGGCCGCGGCGTTGACGGTCGGTGCGGTGGCCGTCAGGAGGCCATAGAGCGAGAAGGCACCCGCCGAGGAGCCGTTGGCGTTCTTGACCAGGAGCTCGGCCCCGGCGGTGTTGCCGGCGAGGGTGGTGGTGGCGTTACTGGCGTTGCCCGTTCCCAGGCTGAGGTAGGCGGCCTGTGCGCTCGCGGCGAAGGCGAAGGTTGCCGAGGCTACGAGAGCAGTGAAAAGAGTGCGCTTGAGCATTTGGGTTCTGTTCCTTTCCTGGCGACGCCCAGAAGGCAAGGAGCCGCAGAGCGCCGCGATCGGTGGTGGGCGCAGTATGAGCAGGTAGTTCGCAAAACTCAAGCTGCAGACTGTCGGAAGCTTGCGCCAGCACCGCAAGATCGACGCTCACGTGGCGGCCGTCATGGCCCATTACACGCTCGTACCCAACAGCCCCCGTTCGGTGTACGAGGAACGCGGGATGATCGCCATCTTGGGGGGATCTTGTTTTTCTGCCACCTGGAGCGAGGCACGCCGTACCGAGCGGAGACGTTCAAGGCCGCTTTGGAAGCGGCTCAGGACGCCGCTGGCGTCGAAGGAAAGCTTCGCCCTTCCATGACCTCCGGCACTCGGCGATCACGCACGACGCGGCCACAGGCTCGAGCGCGATCGCGGTCATGACCAAGGCGGGCCACTCCGACATGCGGACGACCAAGACGTATCTGCATCTGGCCGGCGTCGTCTTTCGCGACGAGGCCGAGCGGCTCGAGGACAGTCTCCTCGGCAAACTTTCTACCGAACCTTCTACCGACCTCACCGCACCTGAGAGCGCCTAGCGGCACCTCGACGTTTCCAACAAGCGGCTCCCCAACGTGGCCGACGCATGACGCGAGAGCCAGTTGTTCTAGGCCCTCGTCGCTACACTTCTGCGCGCCGATGGCAGTGGAACGAGTGAAGCTCGAGGTAAAGGAGCGCGAGGAGACCGGCTCCCGCGCCGCGCGCCGCCTCCGCCGGGAGGGGCTGATTCCCGGTGTCCTGTACGGGCGCGGGAAACCGTATCCGTTCTGCGTGCCCGAGCGGGAGCTGCGCCGGGCTCTGACCGGAAGCCACGGCGTCCACGCAATCCTCGACGTCGCCCTCGACGGCCAGAAGAGCGTGCACGCCTCCATCCTCAAGGAGGCTCAGCAGGATCCCGTCCGCGGCAACCTGCTCCATGTGGACCTGCACGAGGTGCGACTGGACAAGCCCATTCAGGCGCAGGTCGTGGTCGAGCTCGTCGGCGAGCCGCAGGGCGTGACCGAAGGCGGCGTCCTCTCCCAGGTCGTCCGCGAGATCAACGTCGAGGCACTGCCGATGGAGATTCCGGATCACCTGGAGCTGGACGTCAGCGGCATGGTGATCGGCGACACCCTCCGCCTGGTCGATCTCCGGGCCGAGGAGGGCGTCATGTACCTCGACGATCCGGAGGAGACCGTGCTTGCGACGGTGACCCTGCCGACGCGCATCGTCGAACCCGAGCCCGAGGTCGAGGAAGAGGAGGAGCTCGAGGAGGGCGAGGTGCCCGAGGGCGAGGAGGCGCCGGAGGGAGCAGCCGAAGAGGCGCCCGCCGAGGAGGGCGAAGAGGCCGGCAGCGGGCCCGAGGGGGAGCCCGGCACCACCGAGGGTTAGAGCGCCTCGATGCGGCTCTTTCGTCGGGGCGAGCGTTCCCCGACGCTCGACCTTCTCGTCGCGGGGCTGGGCAATCCCGGGCCCGAGTACGCGCGTACGCGCCACAACGTGGGCTGGCTCGTCGTCGACGAGCTCGCACGTCGGACCGGGGCCTCGTTTCGATCGAAGTTCTCGGGCCGGCTTGCGGAGACGCGGATCGGGGAGCGGCGGATCGCGCTGCTCAAGCCCGAGACGTACATGAACGAGTCGGGGCGCTCCATCGTGGCGGCCGTCCGCTTCTTCAAGGCGCCGGCGGACTCCCTGCTCGTCGTACACGACGACGTCGACCTCGAGCCGGGCCGGCTCCAGGCGCGGCTGGGCGGGGGCCTGGCCGGGCACAACGGACTGCGGTCGATCGCCCAGGCGCTGGGGACGGCGGACTTCCTGCGGCTTCGGATGGGCGTCGGGCGGCCGGGACGGGGCGATCATCGGTCCGTCTCCGACTATGTGCTGTCCGAGTTCGAGCCCGAGATGGACGTGGACGCCCTCGTGGCTCGCGCCGCCGATGCCGTCGAGGCGGTCGTGGGGGAAGGCCTGGAAGCGGCGCAGGCGCGCTTCAACTAGAGGCGCGCCGAGCTCCAGGCCGCCGCGCTCAGGTTTTACACATTCGGCACGAAGGCGTCACCCCTGCGTGCGGGCTTCGGCGCTAAGCTCGCCTCGGGAGGCGGGGGGAATTTGGCCCCACCCATCTGTTCTCCGGGTGGGGTATGCGTGGGGGGGCAGTCGGCGGCCCTCTCCGTGGCGCTGCGTCGTGCCGGCTCTCGGGCTCGGCTACAGCTCGGACAGGATCTGCGCCTTCTTGTCCTCGAACTCGAACTCGCTGATCGCACCCGACTCGCGGAGCTCCTGCAGCTTCTTCAGGCGGTCGGTCGGGTCGCCGCCGCCGTTGCCGACTCCGGTCATCGTCTCCGCGGCCTCGCCGAACTGGGCCTGAATCTGCTCGCGCCCCTGGTCGTTCTCGATCATCGCGAATGCCCAGGTATCAGGGTCGTTCGGGTCGTACCAGACCGGATAGCGATCGCCCTGACGCGGGATCTGAACGCGCGAGACCGTCTTCGTCTTCTGCGCCTCGAAGGGCTCGCCTCCGTCCAGCGGCTCGATTCGGAACATCATCTTCACCCGCGGATTGTCATTCACTGTCATCCCGGTGTCCTGCACGCCGAGAACGACGCCGACACCCTTCGAGCCCGTCTCGAAGAGTGCCTGCAGTTGCTGCTGCTTCTTCTTCCGACCGAACATCTCCACCTCTCTCCTAGATGGAGAGGTGACCCTAACAGGGTCGAGAACGGGAATCTGCGCCGCCGCCTCGGCAGGCCCCGCCGGCCGAGCGCACGACCTACACTTGCGGGGCGGAACCCGGCGGTTCCGTCTTTCGTCATGGACCGGCCCGTGCTTCACGCATTCGTCCGCCAGCTCGCGGACAACGAGCGCTTCCGCGACTTCGCCGAGGCGCTGCCCGCCCGTGCCCGCGTGTCGGAGCCCATCCTCCCGCTGCTGGTCGCGACGCTCCACGAGCACGTCGGCCGGCCGCTTGTGTGCCTGCTCCCCGAGGACGCCGATGCGCGCGATGCGGCCGAAGCCGCGGGCTGGTTCGTCGGCGGGGACCAGGTCGCGCTGCTGCCGAGCCGCGGAGTGAGCTGGGGGTCGGGCCTCGAGCCCCCGCCGCATCTCGTGGGAGAACGGGCTCGTGCGCTCGACGTCCTCGCGGACGGGGGGCTCGTTTTCGCCTCCGCGGCCGCGCTGGCGGAGGGGCTCCCGCCCGAGGAGGCGCGCCCGGGCGCGCTCCGGATCGCTGTCGCCGACGAGCCCGGCATGGACACCCTCGCGGAGGAGCTCGCCCTGGCCGGCTACGAGCGGGTCGAGCGGGTCGAGGAGCGGGGGCAGATGTCGGTGCGGGGCGGAATCCTCGACGTCTTCCCCGCCACCGGCCGCGAGCCCCTCCGGATCGAGCTCTTCGGCGACGAGGTCGAGGGGATCCGAGCTTTCTCGGCCTTCACGCAGCGCGCGCTGCGTCCGCTCGAGGCCGCAGTCGTCTATCCCGCGGTCGAGCGGCGGCAGGATCTCGTCGGGGCTCGACTCTCCGACCAGGACGAGCAGCCGGCCGTCCCGGAAGACCTCGTCGACCCGCTTCCGCGGCCACCCGATCTCGTCTGGGAGCGGGAAGAGGTCGAACGCGTGTTGGAGGAGGAGGAGGAGGTCGGTGCCGCGCTCCAGCTCGAGGGGGCCACAGAGCTCGACCCGCTCCCCGCGGGGCAGCGGTTTCGGTTCGACGCACAGAGGCCAGCGCTCGCGGCGCGCGGCCTCTCCGAGGCCGAAAGCGAGCTCGGGGCACTTGCCCGCTCCGGCCTCCGCGTCGTGGTGGCGTTTCCGCACCGGGGCGAGGCGCTCCGGACGCAGAACCTCCTGCGCCGGATCGAGACCGAGCTGATCGAGCCCGGCGACGAGCTGTCGACGGAGCCAGGTGTCCGCTTCGCGATCGGGCCGGCCCGGCGCGGGTTCGTCTGGCGCGAGCTTGGGCTCGCCCTGCTTCCGGACGTCCAGGTCTTCCGCAAGCGCGCCCCGCGCCCTCAGGCGCCCGCCGGGCGCGCGCTCCAGTCCTTCGCCGACCTGCGCACCGGTGACCACGTGGTGCACGAGGACCACGGCATCGGCCGCCTGCTCGGGTTCGAGACGCGCACCGTCGCCGAGGTCACGCGCGACTACCTGCTGCTCGCCTTCCGCGGCGACGACCGCCTGTACGTTCCGCACGAGCAGATCGGCAAGGTCTCCCGCTACATCGGGGTCGACGGCCGGGCCCCGGTGCTCTCGAAGCTCGGAGGACGCGCCTGGCAGCTGATGAAGTCGCGCGCCCGCGCGAGCGTGCGCGAGCTGGCCGGAGAGCTCCTGGCCCTGTACGCGCGCCGCCAGCAGGCTCCCGGATTCGGGCACGATCTTTCGAACGACTGGCTGGAGCGGCTCGAAGCCGAGTTTCCCTACCGGGAGACCGATGACCAGCGCGCCGCCATCGAGGCGGTGAAGGAGGACCTCGAGCGTCCCCATCCGATGGACCGGCTCGTGTGCGGGGACGTCGGCTTCGGCAAGACGGAGATCGCCGTCCGCGCCGCCTTTGCCGCCGCGCTCAGCGGCAAGCAGACCCTCATGCTCGTCCCGACGACGATCCTCGCCCAGCAGCACTGGGGAACGTTCCGCGACCGCTACCGGGACTTTCCCGTCCGGGTGGAGATGGTCTCGCGCCTGCGTCCGCCGGCGGAACAGAAGGCCGCCCTCGCGGACTTCGCCGAGGGCAAGGTGGACGTCCTGATCGGCACGCACCGGATCCTCTCGCGCGACGTCATCCCCAAGAACCTCGGTCTGATCGTCGTCGATGAGGAGCAGCGGTTCGGCGTCGCCCAGAAGGAGCTCCTGCGCTCGCTGCGGCTGGAGGTGGACGTGCTCGCGCTGTCCGCCACGCCCATCCCGCGCACGCTGCACATGTCCCTCTCGGGGCTGCGCGACATCTCCGTGATCGAGACGCCGCCGGAAGGGCGCCGCTCGATCCGCACCTTCGTCGGCGACTACGACGAGGAGCTGATCAAGGCGGCGCTCGAGCGGGAGCGGGCGCGGGGAGGCCAGTCCTTCTACCTGCACAACCGCGTGGAGTCGATCGAGGAGGCGGCCGAGAAGCTGCGCCAGCTCTGCCCGGACCTGCGCTTCGTCATCGCCCACGGGAAGATGCGCGAGCGAGAGCTGGAGCAGAAGATGCTCACGTTCCTCGACGGCGACGCGGACGTGCTCGTGTCGACGACCATCATCGAGTCGGGCCTCGACATCCCGCAGGCGAACACACTCGTCGTCGAGCGCGCCGACATGCTCGGGCTCGCGCAGCTGTACCAGATCCGGGGGCGGGTCGGCCGCTCCGACGTGACCGCTCACGCCTACCTCTTCTATCCGCACTCGCGCGAGCTGACGCCGGAGGCCCGCGCCCGGCTCGCGACCCTCGCCGACCACACGGAGCTCGGGTCCGGCTTCGCCATCGCGATGCGAGACCTGGAGATCCGCGGCGCCGGAGACCTGCTCGGCGCGGAGCAGTCCGGGCACGTCGCCGCGGTCGGCTTCGAGCTGTACGTGGAGCTGCTGGCGCAGGCTGTCGCCGAGCTCTCAGGACAGCGCCGGCTCGCCCCCCGTCCGGTGCGCGTGGATGCCAGGGTGGACGCGTACGTGCCCACCGAATACGTGCCCTCGGAAGCGCTCAAGATCGATCTGCACCGGCGCATCGCCCTGGCCGAGTCGGAGGACGACCTGCGCGAGCTCCACGCCGCGACCGAGGATCGCTACGGCCCGGTCCCGGAGCCGGTGGAGAACCTGTTCGCCATCCAGGACGCGAAGCTGAAGCTCGCGCGTCTGGGGGCGGACTACCTCGTCTTCCGCGGCGGACGGGCGACGGTGGGGCCGCTCGTGCTTGGATCCGGCGAGCTGGCCGAGCTGCGGCGGCGCGTCGACACCGCCGTCTACACGACCGCGAAACGGGAGGTCTCGCTCCGGGATGCGGGCGAGGGAGAGGCGGACGGATTTCGGGGGGCGGTCTCGCTCGTCGCTGCTATACTCGACGCGCGCCAGGCAGCGTGAAGGATCCGCTGCACGTGGCGCTTTTTCCATGAGGCATATCCGTCTTCTTCTCATCGTTCCCGCGGCGCTCCTCGCGCTTCTCGCTGCCGGCTGCGGCGGCGGCGGCGAATCCCTGAGCGCATCCGATGTCGCGCAGGTTGGCAGCGTCACCATCACGCGCGCGCAATTCGAGGAGATGATGAACCGCGCGCGGCGGTACTTCAAGGCGCAGAAGCGCAAGTTCCCCGCGCAGACCTCGCCGCAGTACCAGCAGCTCAAGGACCAGGCCGTTCAGGGGCTCGTCCAGAAGGCGGAGTTTCAGCAGGAGGCCGAGGACGAGGGCGTCGAGATCAGCCAGAAGCAGATCGACCAGCGCCGCAAGCAGTACGTGCAGCAGTACTACAAGGGCTCAGAGAAGCGCTTCGAGGCGCAGCTCAAGAAGCAGCACGTCAGCTCGGAGGAGGTCGACGCCGACATCAGGGCGCAGCTCACGCAGGAGGCGCTCTTCAAGCGGGTGACCGACAAGGTGACGGTCGGCCCGAAGGACATCCGCAATTACTACGGCGCACACAAGCAGCAGTACCAGACGCCCGAGAGCCGTGACGTCCGCCACATCCTCGTGAAGAAGAAGGCGCTGGCCGACAAGCTCTACAACGAGCTGAAGCACGGCGCGAGCTTTGCGGCCCTGGCCAAGAAGTACTCCCAGGACCCGGGCTCGGCCGCACAGGGCGGGAAGCTCACGATCACCAAGGGCCAGACGGTCCCGCCCTTCGACCAGACGGCGTTCCTGCTTGGCAAGGGCACGCTCTCGCAGCCGGTCAAGACTCAGTACGGATGGCACATCATCCAGCCGATCTCGGCGGTCCACCCTGCGAAGGTGACGCCCTTCAAGCAGGTCGAGGAGCCGATCAAGCAGCAGCTGCTGCAGGAGAAGAAGAACCAGGCGATCACGACCTGGGTCGACGGGCTGAAGGACAAGTTCAAGCCGGACTACCAGGTCGGCTACAAGCCCCAGCCGCAGTCGACGCAGCCGGCTCCGACGCCCACGCCCTAGCTCGGTGGCCCTCGCAGAGGCGCTGCTCGATCTGCAGCGGCTGACCGTCCGGCTCCGGCGCGACTGCCCCTGGGACCGCGAGCAGACGGCGGGCACGATCGTCCCGCACACCGTCGAGGAGGCGTACGAGGTCGCCGACGCGGCGCTCGCGGACGACTCGGAGAAGCTGCTCGACGAGCTCGGCGACCTGCTCTTCCAGGTGTACTTCCTCTCCCTCCTGCTCGAGGAGCAAGGGCAGGGGGATCTGGAAGCGGTGGCGCGCGGCGTCCACGAGAAGCTCGTGCGGAGGCATCCGCACGTCTTCGGCGACGCCGAGGCGGCAAGCGCGGGGGCGGTGCGGCGCCGGTGGGAGGAGATCAAGCGGGACGAGGAAGGGCGCGAGGAGATCTTCCACCACGTTCCGGAGGCGCTTCCTTCGCTCCTGTACGCGCGCAAGGTGCAGCGCCGCGCGGCCGCCGTCGGCTTCGAGTACCCGGACGTCGCGGGAGCGCTCGCCGACCTGGAGGACGAGCTGACCGAGCTCAAGGCGGAGGTCGAGGGGCGTGAGGATCCGGCCCCGGAGACGCCGCCGCTCGAGCGCCATGCCGAGGAGGCCGGGGACCTCCTGTTTGCGTGCGTCAACGTGGCCCGGCGGTTGAACGTCGATCCCGAGCTCGAGTTGAGGCGCGCGAGCGACCGCTTCGTCTCGCGGGTCGAGGAGGCTTCGCGGCTCGCCGCCGCCGACGGCCTGGCGTTCCCCGAGCTTCCGCTCGAAGAGCAGGACCTCTACTTCGACCGGGCCAAGGCCAAGGAGCGACGGTGAGCTCGAGGATCAGGGACGTCCAGGCGCGCCAGATCCTCGACTCGCGCGGGAACCCGACCGTCGAAGTGGAGGTGACGCTGGAGTCGAGCGCGACGGGCCGCGCGGCGGTTCCGTCGGGCGCCTCGACGGGCCGCTTCGAGGCAGTCGAGCGCCGCGACGGCGACCCGAACGCGTACGCGGGAAAGGGCGTGACCGAGGCCGTCCGCATCGTCGAGACCGAGATCGCGCCCGCAGTACACGGTCTGGACGCCCAGGACCAGCGTACGCTCGACGCAGTGTTGATCGACCTCGACGGCACGCCGAACAAGTCGGGGCTCGGGGCGAACGCCGTTCTCGGATGCTCGCTGGCGTCCGCCAAGGCGGCGGCCGCCCTGGCCGAGGTCTCGCTCTACCGCTGGATCGGCGGGGTGGGGGCCAACGTCCTACCGGTGCCGATGCTGAACGTGATCAACGGAGGCGCTCACGCCCAGAACTCGCTCGACCTGCAGGAGTTCATGATCGTTCCCGGAGGGGCCGAGACCTTCTCGGAGGGGCTTCGCATCGCCGTCGAGGCCTTCCACGCGCTCAAGGACGTCCTGCACGAGCGTGGGCTCTCGACCGGCGTCGGCGACGAGGGCGGGTTCGCCCCCGAACTCGCTTCCACCGAGGAGGCGGTCGAGGCCGTCCTCGCGGCGGTCGATCGGGCCGGCCACTCCGGCCGCATCGCGCTGGCGCTCGACCCCGCTTCCACCGAGGTGTTCTGCGACGGCAGCTACCACCTCGAAGGGCGCACGCTGGACACGGACGGGATGATCGACCTGTACGCGTCGCTCGCGGACCGCTTCCCGCTCGTCTCGGTCGAGGACGGGCTCGCGGAGGACGACTGGGAGGGTTGGCGCACGCTCACCGAGCGGCTGGGAGACCGGCTCCAGCTCGTGGGTGACGACCTGTTCGTCACGAACGTCGAGCGGCTGGAGCGCGGGATCGAGGAAAAGGTCGCCAATGCCATTCTCGTCAAGGTGAACCAGATCGGGACGCTGACCGAGGCGCTCGAGGCGATCGAGCTCGCGCGCCAGAACGGCTACGCCACCGTGATCTCCCACCGCTCGGGCGAGACCGAGGACACGACCATCGCCGATCTCGCGGTGGCGACGAACGCGGGGCAGATCAAGACCGGGGCGCCGTCACGCACGGATCGCGTGGCGAAGTACAACCAGCTCCTCCGCATCGAGGAGGAGCTCGGCGACGCCGCCCTCTACCCGGGCTGGAACGCCTTCCCGCGCTTCAACCCGGCTCGCACCTGATGTAGGTCCAGGCGGCCTCGTTCGGCCACGGCGCGCATTCTGCCGGGTACCCTGGCGCCGTGGCTTCCGTGATGCCACGCAGGACCAAGATCGTGGCCACGATCGGCCCGGCGTCCTCGAGTCGCGAGCGGCTGGTGGCGCTCGCCCGAGCCGGGATGGACGCCGCGCGGCTCAACTTCTCGCACGGCTCGCGTGAGGAGCAGGCCGAGCGCGCGCGCCTGGTGCGGGAGGTCCAGCAGGAGATTGGCCGCCCGCTCGCGGTGATCGCCGATCTCCAGGGCCCGAAGCTGCGCATCGGCGACCTCCCGAACCCGGTGGTGCTCCCGACCGGGGGCGAGGCCGTCGTGAGCTTCGGGAACTCGCCCCGGGACGGCGAGCTGCCGGTCCTCCCGGACGTGCTGGGCGACGTGCTGCGGCCGGGGCACGACGTCCTGATCGACGACGGTCACGTCCAGTTGCGGGTGGAAGAGACCGAGCACGGCCGCGCTCGCTGCGCCGTGATCGTCGGAGGCCCGGTCAGCTCGCACAAGGGAGTCAACATTCCCGGCGTCCCGATTCCGATCCCGTCGCTGACGGAGAAGGATCGAGAGGACCTCGACCTCGCCCTCGAGGTGGACGTCGACTTCGTCGCGCTCTCGTTCGTTCGCTCGGCGGCCGACGTGCGCGAGATGCGGGCGCTGCTCGAGGAGTCCGGCCCACTCCTGCACGTCATTGCCAAGATCGAGAAGGCCGAGGCTGTCGATTCGCTCGACGAGATCCTTCAGGAGGCGGACGCGGTCATGGTCGCGCGGGGTGACCTGGGAGTCGAGATCGGCCCGGCTTCCGTGCCCCTCCTGCAGAAGCGGATCATCCTCGCGGCTCTGGATCGCGGGAAGCCCGTCATCACCGCGACGCAGATGCTCGAGACGATGGAGCATCGGCCAGAGCCGACGCGGGCCGAGGCGAGCGACGTCGCGAACGCGATCCTAGACGGCAGTTCCGCGTTGATGCTCTCCGGCGAGACGGCGATCGGCGAATACCCGGTCGAAGCCGTCGAGTACATGGACCGCATCGCCCGGGCCGTCGAGCCGAGCCTCGGCTACCGGCACCAGATCCCCGAGGTCGAAAAGCAGCCGACCATTGGCGACGCGATGTCGAATGCCGCCTGCGACCTGGCCGAGGCCGTCGGGGCCAAAGCCATCCTCGTGCCCACGTTCACGGGGCGAACGGCGTCCGCGGTGGCAAGGCTGCGGCCGCGCCGCCCGATCATCGGCCTGACCCATCTCCGGCACTCGGTGCAGCAGATGGCGGTGGAGTGGGGTGTCACGCCGATCGAGATTCCCCAGTGCCAGGACGTCGAGGACCTGTGGTCGCGCTCACTGGACGCAGCCCGCGGGAGCGGGATCGTCGAGTCCGGCGACCGGGTCGTGATCACGGCCGGAACCGCGGTCAACATCCCGGGCTCGACCAACGTCATCAAGGTGGATACTGCGTGACCGCGGCCACCGGCAAAGCCGGCGGCCGCTTCACCCGGGGCTCCCTCTTCCTGATGCTGGCGCGTACGGCGCGGAAAGGTGGCCCTGACGCGCTGTCGCGGAGAGGAGTGGCGAGAAGCGGTGCAGGAAGCCCGGCCGCGGCGCCGAATCCCGGACGCCCATGCCGAAGCGTCCACGCAAACGCCCTCCGCGCTCGACCGTCGTCCGCCGCTGGCTTGCGGTCGGCGGGCTCGCGCTGATCGCCTTCCTGTACTACAAGCCGCTGCGCAGCTACTTCGAGACGCGCAGCGCGCTCGCGAACGGGAGGGTCGAAGTCCACACGCTCCGGGTCGAGCAGCGGCGGCTCGAGCGGCGTGTCGTGCGCTCGACGAGCACTGAAGGGCTCGTCCGCCAGGCCCGCTCGCTCGGGTTCGTGAAGCCCGGCGAGCACCTCTTCATTGTCAAAGGAATCTCAGAATGGCGACGTGAGGCGAGGGCCCGCAGGGCTACCATCGCGAGGCATGGATCATGATCGAGCCGTCGTCGCCCGCCAGCTGGGCCGTGCCCCGCGCGCCTTCCGGCGGGTCGTCGTCCGCTGCCCGTTCGGCCTGCCGGCCGTAACCGAGCAAGCGCCCTACGACGACTCCGGCGAGCCCTTTCCCACCACCTACTACCTCACCTGCAGGCACCTCGTCGCCGCGCTCGCGCGCGTCGAGGCGGCGGGAGGAGTCGAGCGCTGGAGCGAGCAGGCGGCCCGGCAGCGGGAGCTCGCCCGCAGTCTGCACGAGGCCACGGCCCGTCAGCGCGCCTACCGGCGCGAGCACGCAGGAGACCTCCCTCGCACGGACGGCGGCGCCTCCCTCGAGCTTGGGATCGGCGGATCGCGAACCGCTCACCGGCTGAAGTGCCTTCACGCCCACGCCGCCTTCGCCCTGGCGGCTCCCGGATATGAGCTCGGCGACCGGATCCTGGCAGAGGTCGAGCCGCTGTGGCCCGAGAGGTGCTGCTCGGTCGATCTGACGGAGGATCGGTCGTGACGGCCGCCGCCTCCACCATTCGGCAGGAATGGGAAGACGGCTACCGCAGGCTGCAGCGCGAGGCGCGCGACCCGACGGCGCAGGACCGGCTTCTCGCCCAGGTTGAGGTCGTGACGGATGAGCTGCGCCGCCGCGTCGGCGGACGGTTCACAACCGCGAAGCTGGTGGACGCGTATCGCCATGCCGACGGCTGGACCCACGACGCCGTTGCCGAGCGAGCGTCCTCGCCGGGGTGGCCGCGCACGCTGTCGATCGTCGTGGCGGCCGCCTTCCATCTCTACTCGCGCGGGGCGCTCGACTACGAACCTTGACCGGTCGTTCGCCTTCGGCGAACTCCCGTGGGGAAACCATGTTTCCCCCACGAGCCCCCTCCACACGGTCATAGGCTGTGGCCTATGACCGACCCCGGCGATCACCTCGAGCGCGTCGCACGGCGCTGGCCTCCACGCCGGGGGCGCGGGCCGGTTCGCACCGGAAGGGTCGTCGCGCTCGTCGCCGCGGCCGCGATCGTCTTCGTGCTCGGGATCGCGCTTGGCGAGGCGCTGCAGGACAACCCGTCTCCCGGCAAGAGCAGGACATTCGTACGCACCTTCGCGCCGCTCCCGCCCGCATCGGTTCCGCGCACGGTCACGGTGACCGTCACGTCGCCGTAGCTGTAGAGCCCGATTCACAATGACCCTTGAGCCGTCGGGCCGCGCTCGGCGGCAATTTCCCGGAGAGAGGGCCAAGCCCTCTCCCGGGAAATTCGAAACCGTAGGCACCGACAGACGTTCTGTGTCCTCGGCCGCGCCCGTATGGCCTGATACGCGCGCGGGGGCGGGGACCTCATCAGCTCGAGCTTCATCAGAAGCTCGAGCAGCCTCGCGCTCGCCCATCGCACCCCGACGACGAAGGGCATCATGAACCGGGCTCTACCCACGCGGCGATGTTTAGAAGGGAACGCTCCGAGGAACATGAAGTTTTCGATAGATTCCGACCTGAGGCGAGGAGGTCCATGGCCATCCCCAGAGATCCATCGCGAAGCAGACGGGCCTACGACGGAGACCAGGCCACCGAATGGCTGACCTTGGGTCAGGCCGCCAAGTACCTCGGAGTTGCCCAGAGCACGATCAGGAAGTGGTCAGATCTCGGGCGGGTGCCCGCCTTCTACACGCCCGGAGGCCACCGGCGCTACCGGCGCGGGGATCTCGACGCCTTCCTCGAGAGCTCGGGGCCCGGAGGCGCCCAGCAGACCGGCCCCGTCGTCCTGATCGTGGACGACGACGAGCACATGCGCGAGTACGTGAAGGCGAACCTCGAGCTGGAGGGCTACGCCGTGCGTGAAGCCGGAAGCGCCGAGGAGGGTCTCAAGGCGCTCGAGGAGGAGCCGCCCGCCCTGATCCTGCTCGACGTGATGATGCCTCAGGTCGACGGCTGGGAGATGCTCCGGCGCGTGCAGGAGCGGCATGGCGTCGGGACGATTCCCGTGATCATGTTCAGCGGGAAGGTCGACGAGCAGTCGGCCGCCAACGCGCAGGCGCGTGGCGCGAAGGGCTTCATCGGGAAGCCGTTCGACCCGCGCCAGCTCATCGAGTCGACGAAGCAGCTTCTGCCGGTCTAGCGCGTTCTGGCCGCGTGCCGCTTTCGCCCGGCGAAGCCGGCCTTCGCGGCTCGCTCACGCCGCTGGCGGCAGGATGCTGCACTCGCAGCGCTTGCACGTACCGTCGAAGTACGCGCCGCGCGCTGCTCGCTTGCCTCCTTGGCCAGCGACGCCCAGAACGCGCTAGACGGCCGCGCTGGTTCAGAGCTCCTCGCCGGCTCGTAAGAGGCCAGCGAAGATGACCGCGATCGCGGCCAGCAGCGAGATCCAGATCCCGATCCCGCGGCCGGCGCCAGGCTGGAACTTGTCCGGAATGGAGATCAGCCTGACGAGGACGAAGATCGTCGACAGCGCGCCGATCGCGATCACGATCAGGCTCTCGGGGACCGAGGGCGGCAGCTCGATTCCTCCCTCGCGCAGAATGGCGAGGAGGATCAGGGCGAGCCCGAGGAAGAACACCAGCTTGCCGAGGATTCCGGTGTGCCAGCCGATGACGGCGAGCGTGAGCCCCTGGCTGGAGCTCGCGTACCAGTCGGTGAAGCTCGAGACCATGAGCACCAGCCCGGCCACCCAGGCGATCCGCGGGCCGGCCGTCCAGATCCCCGCCGGCGGGCGCGGATAGGTCTCGAGCGGAGGGGCTGGCGGCGGCGGCTCCATCACCTCCGGCGGCGCAGCGCGTTCAGGGTCTTCCATCGCGCGCAGTATTGCCTAGATACCGAACAGACGCTGAATCTCGTGCCACACCACGAAGGCGAGCAGGCCGGTGAGTCCGAGCAGCACCAGGATCACGACGAAGAAGCGGATCCCGGCGTATCTGCGCCCGCGCTTGTGGGCAAGCCGTGCCTCGCGTTTGGCGCGCTCGTGCGCCAGCCGGCGCTCGATTGCGTGCGGGTCGTACCGAGGAGCCTCCTGAGCAGGGCTTTCCTGGGGTGCGGGCTCGGCCATCGCCCAGAGTCTAGGCGCCGGGCGAGCGCTGCGGCCCGTTTGGCCATACTTTTGACGGGGGAACATGACCATCGCGGATCACGTCTCCGCAGCACTCGACGCCTTCAAGGACGCCGTGCGCCGCCTGTCCGAAGACCCCTCGGCGGAAGAGGCGCTGGACGGGCTGGTGGCGGGGCTGGCGACGGCGGCCAACGCGGACGAGGCCGTCGTCCGCATCGTGGACCGGGACACGGAGAGCCTCGTCGCGCGTTACGTGTGGGCGCGGGCTCCCTCGCTGGCGGCGGAGCTGATCGGCTCGCAGGCCCCGCTGGACGAGCTCGGGTCGGGGGCCTTCGAGGACGCGCAGGGACGGCATGTTCTCCGGCGTCTCGTCGTGCGGCGCGGCGAGCGCGTCGGGACACTGGAGCTGGTTCGGTCGGAGACGCCATTCGAAAGCTCCGACGAAGTGCTCGCGGAGCTCGGCGCGATCCAGATCGGGTTCGTGCTTGGGGCAGGCGTGCACGGCGGGACTGTCGACGGAGGGATCCCGCGGGGATGGGCGCTCGAGCTCGCCGGCGACGGGCTCGCCGCCGGCTCGGAGGACGTCGATCGCACCGACCGCGTCGTGCGTCTCGCGGCCGAGGCGACCGGCGCACGCTGCTCTGCGGTCTGGAGGAACGCGGACGACGGCGCTCTCGAGATGGTTGCCTCGCACCGCTGCCCCGAGGACCTCGCTCCAAAGCTGCGTGAGGCAGCGGCCCGCGCGCTCGAGGGAGCGGGGCCGGTCGCGATCGAGCGCGAGCCCGAGGGCCTGGGCGAAATCGTGCTGGCGACCGTTCGGCTCGGCGAGCCGCCGCTCGGCGCCCTGCAGCTTCTGTTCGATCCGGACGCCGCTCCGCACCCGGAAGAGCTCGCCCGGCTCGGCGGTTTCGGAGTGCGGGCCGCCAACGCGCTGCGCGCGGGCGACGCGGCGACGCACGCGGCTGCCGAGCTCGAGCGCACGCGCACGCTCGTCGCCGTCCTGGGCCAGGCGGTAGCCCGGCTTTCTCTTGTCCACACGCTCGAGACCGCCGTCGACCGCATTGCCGACTTGCTCGAGATCGACCGGATCGCCCTCTATCTGCGCGAGGGCTCCGGCCTGCGGTCGGTGGCCGCGCGCGGCCTGACGGGGCTGCACGAACGCGTCGCCGAGGCCCTGCTCGAGGTTGCCCTCGGCCCGTACCGCGGACGCGAGTCCCTGCTCGTGGAGGAGGTCGGGCGAGAGCCGACACTGATGCGGGTTCGCGCCGCCGCAAAGGAGGCCGGGATCGAGGCCGCCCTGGCAGTGCCCCTCCTCGCCCACGAGCAGGTGATCGGGCTCCTCGCCGTCTATCCGCCGAAGGGCCGGCGGATCGAGGAGAACGAGGCGGAGGTGGTCAGCGCCTTGGCGCCGCAGCTGGCGGTCGCGGTCGAGAACGCCCGCCTCCACGAGAAGGCCAAGCAGCTCGGCTCGGAGCTCGAGGAGGCGCTCCACTCGGAACGGCAGGCGGCCCGGCACGTCGGCGCGCTGTACGAGATCTCCCGCTCCTTCGCCCAGAGCCTCTCACTCGACACCACGCTGGACGCGCTGGCGCGCACGATGGTCGAGACGCTCGCCGTCGACGCTGCCGCGATCCGCATGCTCGATCCCCGTGGAGAGCGCCTCGAGACCTGCTCGGTCCACGTCGCGCAGGAGCACATGGCGGAGGGGATCGAGGCAATCCTTTCCCGGCCGCAGCCGGTCGCGATCGCCCCCGTGCGCCGGCTGATGCAGTCACGGGAGCCGCTCGTGCTCCACGCGAGGTCGGCGGCTGACCTGCCCGCCCACGAACTGCTTGTTCCGTTTCTGGAGCGGGGCTCCACGGCCGTGATCGTCCCGGTAGCAACGCCTGTCGAGATGGTGGCGACCGTGACGCTGCTCTCCTTCGACCCGGCTGCTCCGATCACGGACGAGACCGTCGAGCTCGCGCTCTCGATCGCCGGCCAGGCGGCACTCGCGATCGAGAACGCCCGCCTCTACCAGCAGCAGAAGGGATTCGCCGACTCGATGCAGCGCGCGCTGCTGGCCCGGACGGAGCCGGATCTGCCCGGCCTCGACCTGGCGGCCGTGTACGAGTCCTCCGCACGGGTCGATGTCGGAGGAGACATCTACGACTTCGCGACGCTCGAGGACGGACGGCTGACCGTCGTCCTGGGCGACGTCACCGGGCACGGCATCGAGGCCGCGGCCGACATGGCGATGGCGAAGTTTGTCTTTCGTTCGCTGAGCCGCGAGCATCCCGACCCGGCCGACTTCCTCGCCGTGGCAAACGAGATCGTCTTGGGCGAGCTTCCCGTCGGTAAGTTCATCACCATGCTGTACCTGACGGTCGACCCGGCAACCGGAGCGGTGAGGTGCGCAAGCGCGGGTCATCCAGGCCCGCGGATCGTCAGTCCCGGGCGGGCGGTCACCGAGCTGGCCGTGACGGGGCTGCCGCTGGGGGTGGAAGAGCAGCAAAGCTACGAGGAGGCCGAGACGGTGCTCGACCCCGGGTCGGCGATCGTCCTGCACACGGACGGCGTCGTGGAAGCTAGGAGGGGCCGCGAGCTGTACGGAGTCGAGAGGCTCGACCGGCTGCTGGCGGAGCGCTCGGAGCTCGGAGCGAAAGAGCTTGCGGCCGAGGTCCTGGCTGAAACGCGGTCGTTCGCCGGAGGTGATCTCTCCGACGACTGCGCGGTCGTCGTCATCGCAAGACCCCGCCTGTCACGGGGCTAGACTCTTCCGCGATGCGACGGCTTGCCTTTCCCGTCTTGTTCCTGCTCGGCCTGCTCGCGGCCGGAGCGCTGTCGGCGAGCGTCGTCGCGTCGACGCTGACGACGACGGCGACCACCACGGCCTCGACCGACACGACCGGATCGACCGAGACGATCGACACGACGATCACGACCACCACGACGACGACGACCACGACGCGCAAGCCGCGGACGATCGCGCCCGGGGTCACGGTCGGCGGCGTGAGCGTCGGCAGCATGAGGCGTCTACCCGCCAAGCGGAAGGTCCTGCTGGCCTTTGGCAAGCCGCTTCGGGTTCGCGTGGCTCGGAACAGGTATCGCGCTGCCCCGGGGAGGCTCGGTGCAATCCCGCACATCCGCCGGGCGATGGGCGAGGCGATGAGGGCGACGCCGCGAACGGCAGTACCGCTCGACGTGACCGTCCATCTGAAGAAGACGCGCTCCTACATCATGTGGCTCGCCCGCCGTTCGCACCGTGATCCACGGGACGCCCGCTTCGCCGGGCTCCGCAACCTCCGGCCGTACATCATCCGCGAGCGGCCCGGTCGCGAGCTCAGGACGACGCTCGCGATCCAGACCATCAGCAGGACCCTGAAGGCAAACTTGCGCGGCCCTGTTCGCCTGGAGCAGAGGCCGATCGAGGCGAAGGTCACCCGCTCGGACTTCGGCCCCGTGATCGTCATCCGCCGCGACTCGAAGCGGCTCTTCCTGTACAAGGGCATGCGCTTCTGGCGAGCGTTTCGCGTCGCCACCGGCCAGCCGAGCTATCCGACCCCGGTCGGCCACTTCGCCATCGAGGTTATGTGGCGCAATCCGTGGTGGTACCCGCCCGACTCCTCCTGGGCGAAGGGCGCGAAGCCGATCCCGCCCGGCCCCGGCAATCCGCTCGGCACCCGCTGGATGGGCCTGACCGCTCCCGGCGTCGGCATCCATGGGACTCCGGATGCCACCTCCATCGGGTACTCGGCGTCGCACGGGTGCATCCGCATGTACATCCACTCGGCCGAGTGGCTGTTCCCGCACGTGCACATAGGGACGCCGGTCTTCATCGTCCGCGCCTGATGGCCGAGTCGCCGGCGCCGGGTCGCTCGCCGCTCAAGCTCGGGGCGCAGGTTGGCGCGGTCGCGCTCGTGGCGGGCCTGCTCGGGCTGCTGATCTGGAAGATCGCGACCAGGGAGCACGCGACCGCGGCGATCGAGAAGCCTGCTCCTCTCTTCACGCTCTCTCGCCTCGATCGCCCGGGGACGCTGTCGCTTGCCTCGCTGCGTGGAAAGGGCGTTGTGCTCAATTTCTGGGCGTCGTGGTGCAACCCGTGCAAGCAGGAGACGCCGATGCTCGAGGCAGCCTCGAGACGCTGGGGTTCGCGCGGATTGATCGTCATCGGAATCGACGGCTCCGACGACTTCAAAGGTGACGCGAGGGCGTTCATGCGCAAGTATGGGATGACCTATCCGACGGTCCGCGACCGCCAGTTCTCGACCGTCACGCACTACGGGGTCGGCGGCTATCCGGAGACCTTCTTCGTCAACAGGAGGGGCAAGCTGGTCAGGCACGTCGCCGGCCCGGTGGACGCCGAGGACCTCAAGTCCGGAATCACGGAGGCGCTGCAATGAGATGGGCGCTGGCAGCGGTGCTGGGCGCGCTCGCCCTGGGGGTGCCGGTCGCGCAGGGGGCCGGCTGCCGAACGATGCTGGCGCAGCTCGAGGACGAGCTCATGTGCCCGACCTGCAAGGGAGAGACGCTCGCCGAGTCCTCGGCGCCCGCGGCCGCCCGGGTTCGCGCGTTCGTGGTGCGGCGGTGCCGGGCCGGAGACCCGAAGGACGAGATCAAGTCGAAGCTCGTCGACCAGTTCGGCCCGTCGATCCTGGCTGCGCCGCCGAAGCACGGGTTCGACCTGCTCGCCTGGGTGCTCCCGCTCCTGGGCGCGACCGCGGGGGCCGTCGTCCTGGCCGTGCTGGCCCGCCGGTGGGCCCGCTCCCGCGAGCCGGAGGGCCCGGCCGGAGCGCCCGAGGTGAACGGGCGGCCGCTCGACCCTGATCTCGAGCGCCGGGTGGACCAAGAGCTCGCCCGCTTCGACTAATGGCCGCGCGCATGGTGATCGCCTTCGGGGCCGGGCTTGCCTCTGTGATCACTCCCTGCGTTCTCCCTCTGGTTCCGGGTTACCTGTCGGCGGTGTCTGCGGTCGAGGCGAACCGGCTCGGCGAGCCGGGCGTCGCCCGCCGAGTCGCGGTCGGGAGCCTTCCGTTCATCGCGGGGTTCACTGTCGTCTTCGTCGTGCTCGGAGTGGCGTCCGGCGCGATCGCGCAAGTGATCGACCCGACCGTGCAGCGGGAGATCGCGGGCTTCATCCTCGTCATCGTCGGCCTGGCGTTGATGGGAATCCTGCCGCTCCCCGAGCGGCTCGTGGGCGCAGGCCTGATCGGCCGAGCGCGCGGAAGCGGCTCGCGGGCCCTGCTCGGCGCGGCCTTCGCGACGTGCGCCGCTCCGTGCATTGGACCGGTGCTGGCCGGCATCCTCGTCCTGGCCGGCGACACGAGCACGGCTCTCCGCGGCGGCGTGCTCCTCCTCGCCTACTCCGCCGGGCTCGGCGCAGCGTTCCTTCTCATCGGAGTCTCGTTCGTGCGGGCGATGGGCGCTTTCCGCTGGCTGCGCGACCACTACCGGCTCATCAGCGGAATCGGCGGCGCCTCGCTCGTGGCGCTCGGGTTGCTGCTCTTCTTCGACCGTTTCTGGTGGCTGCGCGTCGCCTTCAACCGTGTGTTGAACGTGGTCGGTCTCGGGACTTAGAGCCGAGGCGGGGGGAGAGCGAGCGAGCCGGCGCCGACGAGCTCCTGCCCGCGGTGCACCTGGTCCAGGACGCAGCTCACGTCAAGGCCCCTGTGCTCGGGAGCGTACGAGGTGAGGCGCTTGGACGCCTTCTCGAGCTGGCGCTCGCACCCGGTCCGGTTGCCGCGGCCCGCCTGATACCAGGCGACCGCGACGTGGACCAGGCCCTGGAAGAAGTCGCGCTCGTCCGGGTCGGCAGCGCGCCAGGCATCCTCCAGCGCTTCGTGCGCGGCGAAGAACTCGCCCGAGCGGATCAGGTCGACCCCTCGCTCGAAGCTAGACGTCGACCTTGACCTCTCCGTCCTCGACGCGGACGTTGTAGGTTCGGAGCCGGATGGCGTGGTCGAACTCGTTCAGCCCGGTGCGGATGTCGTACTGCCAGCCGTGCCAGGGGCACGTCAGGACTGAGTTCTCGAGCCTTCCTTCACCGAGCGGGCCCTGCAGGTGGAGGCAGTGGCCCTGGACGGCGTACAGCTCTCCGTCCACGTTCGCGAGGGCAATTTCCTCGTCGTGCGCGCGGACGTGCGTGAGCGTCCCCGGAGGAAGGTCGTCGACGCGCGCGACGGTCACGAACGGCACGGAGGGGATGTTACGCTCCGCGCGTGGCCACGATCCTGTTGGTAGGGGTCGACCTGTATTTGCGCGCCAAGCTCGACGGGCTCCTTGCAGGACATCGGTTGGTGACCACGGACAGCATCGATCCGCCCGATCTTGTCATCGCGGACATCTCGCGGGTGGAGCCCGACGAGGTCGCCGAGGCGTATCCGGACGTGCCGATCCTGGGGTTCTCCAACCACACGGACACCGCCGGCCTGCATGCTGCCCACACCGCCGGCTTCGACCAGGTCCTGGCCAAATCGGCGCTCGTGGAGCGCGGCTCGCACGTGGTCGACCAGCTGGTCGGCGCCTGAGGTCTAGGGGCTTCTTGCGTCGCTAGAGTACGGGCGTCGTGACGTACATCATCGCCGAGCCCTGTATCGACATCAAGGATCTCTCGTGCGTCGACGTCTGCCCCGTCGATTGCATCCACGAGGCGGAGCGGATCCTGGTCATCGACCCCGAAGAGTGCATCGACTGCGGGGCCTGCGAGCCCGAGTGCCCGGTCGAGGCGATCTTCCCGGAAGACGCGCTGCCGGACAAATGGGAGGCGTTCATCAAGATCAACTACGCCTACGGGGATGGGTTCGACGTCGTCAACAAGCTCACGGACGAGTACGCGACCGAGCACAACGTCCAGAACCCTCCGCTCGAGTCCTAGGGTCGCCGCCGATCCCCGCACGCCCCACCCGGGTGGGGTTCTGTACCACCCTCCACCCGCCTCCGAGCCTACCGAGTAAATCCCTACACGTGGGCCGCGAAACTGGGCCGAACCTGCACCTTTTTCTCCACGATTGAAAATCGCGATCTTCGGGCAGGGGACCACCAGAAAAAAAGGAGGTCTCATGCCTCGACAATCGTGGAGCAACAAGAAAGAGCGGCAGTACGAGCACATCAAGAAGAACGCCAGGAAGCGCGGCGCCTCGACGCGGCGGGCGAAGGAGATCGCCGCACGCACGGTGAACAAGGAGCGTGCGCGCAAGGGTGAGGCCCGCCAGGCGGCGCGCACTTCCGTCCGCGACACCTCATCGAGCCGGCGCGGCGGTCGCCGCTCCGGGAGGGCGGAGCCCAGGGGCCGGACGAAGGAGCAGCTGTACAACGAGGCGAAGTGGATGAACATTCCGGGCCGCTCCAAGATGAACAAGGCCCAGCTGCAGCGGGCGGTGGACCGCAGGAAGCAGTAGTGCACCGCCGCTGCGAGCGGCCTTCAAGTTCCTCCCCCCGCGGGGAGAGGCGTCAAGCCTCTCCCCGCCCCCACTAACTATGCTCAGGACGTGAATCCCGAGACCCTGGATCACGTCGCCCTGTGGGTCGCGGACCGCGACGGCATCGCCGAGTTCGTCACGTCGACGCTCGGCATGCACGTCGTCGACCGCACGGACGACTTCACGCTGGTCGGCTCCGACGCCCGCCGCGGCAAGCTCACCCTGTTCGTCGCCGAAGGACCGCGAGAACCGGGCGCCCTGCGACACGTCGCGTTGCGGGTCTCCGAGCTGGAGAGGGCGCTCGCGGGTCTTCGCCAGGATCTGGAGACCGACCGGCCACGCGACGGTGAGGCCTACTTCGACGTCTCGGAAGGCCTCCGGCTTGGTCTGGTCGAGGCCGACACGGAGGTCGAGTACGACCTCGACCATGTCGCCCTGAGCTCGGCGGCGCCTGAGACCACTGCCGCCGAGTACGTGACGCTCGGCTTCTCAGCAGCCGATCCGGGTCCGTCCGGAGCGCCGCGCGTCGAGACCGGCGGCGCCTACGTCGAGTTCCACGAAGGCGATGCGACCGAGCCCGAACGGCCGCTCCTCAATCACCTCGCGATGCGCGTGGAGTCCGCCGAGGAGCACATCGAGGAGGCAAAGGATCGAGGGCTCGAGATCGACCGGGTCGTCGACGCGGCCAACACCTACGCCGTCTTCCTCTGGGGCCCGGAGCGCGTCCAGCTCGAATATGTGGAACACAAACCGGGCTTCGCGCTGACCTGAGCCGGCGGATCGTCATCGCCGGTGCGGGGATGGCGGGACTATGCACGGCCGTCCGCGCGCGCGAGCTCGGGCTCGAGCCCGTCGTCTACGAGAAGGGCGACCGGCCCGGCGGATCCATGCTCCTCTCCAGCTGCGTCGTCTGGCGCTACCGGACGCTGGAGGACTTCCGCCGGGAGTGCCCCGGCGGCGAGCCCGACCTGCAGCGACTCGTCGTCGAGCGCTTGCACGACGCGCTCGAGTGGCTGGAAGGCATCGGCGGACCGGTCGTCGCGCGCGACACCGGCAACCCGCGCACCACGGGCCTGCGCTTCGACCCGTCCGGCCTGACCGAGGCCCTCGTCTGCCGGGCCGGCGACGTGCGGCTCGGCGTTGGGTTCCCGAATGAGGAGCCCCCGGTTGTCGTCGCAACGGGCGGCTTCCAGGCCGACCGGGACCTGGTCGGCCGCTACATAACGCCCGAGCCACTGCAGCTCCGCGCCAATCCGTGGAGCGCGGGGGACGGGTTGCGCCACGGACTCCAGCGCGGCGCCGTCCTCTCGGAAGGCCTCGACGAGTTCTACGGCCGGGCGATGCCCGCTCCTCCTGCCCGCGTGACGGAGGAGCAGTTCGTTGCCCTCGCGCAGCTCTACGGACGTTACGCCCTCGTCCTGAACGAACAGGGCGAGGAGTTCGCACCGGACCCGGTCTCATGGTCCGAGACCGACCTCGTCCAGGCGATCGCGCGCCAGCCCGGCGCGCGTGCGTGGTACCTGGTCGACGAGTCGGCGCTCGAGGTGCGAATCCGGGAGCGCACCGTCGAGGACATGATCGAGAGGGCCCGTTCGGCCGGCGGGACCGTCGTCTCTCCGGAGGACCTGCCCTTCGCCGCGCCCGACTCGTACCGGGCGGCGGTGCACGTCCAGGCCGCGATCACGCACACGATCGGCGGCCTGCGGGTGGACACGCGCGCGCGAGCGCTCCGGGGGGACGGGGCGCCGATCGAAGGCCTGTACGCAGCCGGCGCGGACGCGGGCGGGATCTCGGCGGGCGGTTACGCGAGCGGCCTCGCCGCTGCCCTCGTCCTCGGCCTCGCAGCCGCCGAGCACATAGCCAGCCTGGAGTAGACGGAGCGGTCACGCGGTCGCGAGGGGCTTCGTCGGCTCGGAAGCCGGCCGCGTCAGTCGAGCCTTGAGAAACAGGCGGAGGAGAGCTCAGCCCTCCGGACGCCTGTTTTTACGTGAGCGGCTGCAGGTACGCGCACGAGCGGGAATCGCCGGGGAGGGGGGAGGGCGCGACCTTGCACACCTTCTGCTTCTCTTCGCCCACCTCCACCTCGTCACCGATCGACGGCGGCTCGCCCGACCGCTCCTCGAGCTCGTAGCCGCTGGGCTTCCAGACGAAGAGCAGATACCCGTTCTCGGCCATCGGCCGCGATTCTAGACGGCGAGTGCGAGCTGCTCCGGCTCGGCCGGCGGAGCGAGCCGGACGGGGCGGCGGTCAGCGATCCCGTGCTCGCTCCGGAGCTCGGCGACCCGCGCGTGCACGGGAGCTGTCACGTCCTTCTTCAGGTAGGCGCCTCGCGCGTACAGCCGCTCGTAGCGTTCGGCCTCCTCGGGCCAGTCGCTGGCGAGATGCTCGAGGAAATGCTCCCGCGTGCCGGGACGGAGGTGAAGGAGATTGGCCCAGAGATGGGTCGCGCCCGCCTGGCGGGCGGCGCGCACGACCTCGGCGAGCTGCTCGGGCCGGTCCGAGATGCCGGGAAGGATCGGCGCCATTCCCACGCCTGCCTTTATCCCCGCCTCAACGAGCACGGCCAGCGCGCGCAGCCGCTGCCGCGGCGGGGCCGTGCCCGGCTCCGTCGTCCGCCAGACGCGCTCGTCGAGAGTGGGAACGGAGACGTTCACCGAGACCTCGGCCCGCCGAGCCGCCTCCTGGAGGACGTCGAGGTCGCGGATGATCACGGGGCCGCGGGTGATGAGGCTGAACGGATTGTGGGCGTCCGCGAAGGCCTCGACGCACGCCCGCGTCAACCGGTAGCGGCCCTCTGCGGGCTGATAGGGATCGGTTGCTGCTCCGACGGCGACCGCCTCGTGCTCCCAGCTCGGCCGCGCGAGCTCGCGGCGCAGGACCTCGGCCACGTTCACCTTGACCCGGATGGACTGCCCGTAGCGGTCGTCCGAGGGCCGGTCCGCGCGCCGCTCGAACGCGCGCACGTAGCAGAACGTGCACCGGTGCACGCAGCCCATGTACGGGTTCAGCGACCAGTTGAACGGCATCCCGCGCACGCGGTTGAGCGCGGTGCGGCAGGGCTCCTCGCGGTACTCCGCCCGCATGAAACCAGTATAGAACATACGTTCGTAGATGAGAATGAGACGGTGAAAGAGATCGCTCCCGGAATCAGCCGGCTCACGATCCCGCTCCCGATCGCTCCCGGACACGTGCACTGCTACGTCATCGAGGGCGACGACGGCCGGATGCTGGTCGACACCGGCCTCGCTCTTCCGGCGCTCGAAACACTCCTGCGCTCGGAGCTGGACGGCCCCGTCGAGCGGATCCTGATCACCCACTTCCACCCGGATCACGTCTGGGGCGGCGAGGTCGCCCGCGACGTGACCGGGGCGCACATCTTCCAGGGCCGGCTCGACTACGAGCAGTGCGAGCGGGTGTGGGGATCGCGGGACTGGCCGGAGCGGATCGCGGCCTGGTTCCGGACGCATGGGACACCGACCGAGGTGGCCGACCAGGTGCTCGAGCAGGCGCGGGCGGCGCTGCCACTCATCCGCTTCGCGCGCGACCCGGAGCCTCTGCAGGACGGTGACGTCGTTGACGGGTGGGAAGTGCTGGAGCTCCCGGGTCATGCCGACGGGCACCTGGGTTTCTTCCGCGACGGCGTCCTCGCGGCCGGCGACCACCTCCTTCCCGACATCACGCCCGCCGTCGGCCTGTACCCGGACTCGCGCCCCGACCCGCTCGGCGCCTACCTCGACTCGCTCGAGCGAACGATCGGGCTCGAGCCCCGGCTCGCGCTGCCGTCTCACGGTGAGCCGATCGAGGACCCGATCGGGAGGGCCTACGAGATCCTCGAGCACCACCGTCGTCGCCTCGCCCGGACCGTCGAAGCGCTCGAGGCGGAGCCGCAAACGGCCTATCGGCTCTCGTTCCAGCTCTTCCCAGCCGATCTCGACCCTCCGCAGCGCCGCTTTGCCGTCGCGGAAACGCTTTCGCACGTGGAGCGGCTTGTTCAGGAGGGTCAGGCGCGCCACCAGGGGAGCGACGGGTCCGTTACCTATACTGCGGCGTAGATCTTGGACGACGAAAAACCTCCTAGTACCCAGGCCCCGGAGAGCGGGGCATGACCCTCTTTTTCGAACTCCTCGCCGTCGCGGCGCTCATTCTCGTGAACGCCTTCTTCGTCGCGGCCGAGTACGGGCTCGTGACCGCCCGCCGGACTCGGATCCGCGAAATGGAGGCCGAGGGCGACCGGCGCGCCCGCACGGTGCTCAAGATCACCGAGTCGCCGCCGCGCTTCATCGCGGCCATGCAGTTGGGCGTGACCCTCGCCAGCCTGGGAATCGGCGCCTTGGGCGAGCCCGTGCTGAAGCGCGTGCTCGACCCGGTGATGGCGACCGCGCTCGCGATCGTGATCGCGTTCCTCATCATCACGTTCCTCCACGTGGTGATCGGCGAGCTGGTGCCCAAGGGCGCCGCGCTCAAGTACTCGGAGCGCACCGCCCTGGCGGTCTCGACGCCGGTGCGCGGCTTCTTCGTGCTGCTGTGGCCGCTGATCTGGGTGCTCCAGCGGACGACCGAGGCCGTCCTGCGCGGGCTCGGCATGGAGCCTCCCGGCGCCGAGGGCGATGTGCATTCAGAGGCCGAGCTCAAGATGCTGCTCGACCGCTCGAAGCGCCACGGCGAGATCGAGCAGGAGGAGCAGGAGATGCTGTACAAGGTCTTCGACTTCGCCGACAAGGAGGCCGCCGACGTCATGGTCCCGCGGCCCGAGGTGGTCGCGCTCTCGGTCGATCTTCCGCCCGAGGAGTGCCTGGCGGCCGTGATGGACTCGCCGTACACCCGCTATCCGGTCTACCGCCGCTCGCTGGACGAGATCGTCGGCGTCCTGCACGTTCGTGACCTCTTCTCCGCGCTGATGGACCGCGGCATCGCCGAGGTCGAGGTGGAGGGGATCCTGCGCCCCGCGTTCGTCGTTCCGGAGACGAAGGATCTCGCCGCGCTCCTCGCCGAATTCAGGGCGAAGAACCAGCACATGGCGATCGTGGTGGACGAGTACGGCGCCATGCAGGGGATCGTCACCCTCGAGGACCTCTTGGAGGAGATCGTGGGCGAGATCGAGGACGAGTTCGACCTCCCGGACGAGTCGGTGGAGCGGATCGACGACCGGACGATCCGCATCCACGGGACGTTTCCGATCGACGACTTCAACGAGCAGTTCGGCACCGAGCTGCCGATCGAGGACTACCACACCGTCGCCGGCTTCGTGTTCGGGCAGCTCGGCCGCGCTCCCGAGCCTGGCGACCAGGTCTACCACGACGGGCTGCACTTCGAGGTCGGCGAGGTGGAAGGCTCGCGGATCGAGCGGTTGACGGTGGTGCTCCCGGCTCCGGCCCAACAGGAAGAGGTCGGCGCCGAGCAGCGCTCGGACGACTAAGCCGTCAATCCACTTGTTGCCACTCTCCGTACGGGCGTGATAAGTATCCGAACGTCCTCAGAAAGGGGTTCTCAGTGAAACGACTCAACATGCTCCTGGTGGCCGTGGCGGCGCTTGCGCTGCTCTTCGCCGGCAGCACGCAGGCCACTCAGGCGAGCGCGAAGAAGCTGTTCGGCACGGTCGGCCCGGGCTTCACGATCAAGCTCAAGAATGCGCGGGGCAAGCCCGTCAAGAAGGTGAGGGCCGGCAAGTACACCTTCGTGATCAGGGACAAGTCCAAGATTCACGACTTCCACCTCATGGGCAAGGGCGTCGACAAGAAGACGGGCGTCGCGTTCACGGGCAAGAAGACGTGGAAGAACGTGCGGCTGAAGAAGGGCAAGACGTACAAGTTCCGGTGCGATCCGCATGCCCCGACGATGCACGGGTCGTTCAAGATCAGGTAGGAGGCTCGGGCTCGGCGCGTCCCCCGCGGACGCGCCAGCCCATGAGCTCGCCGGTGGCGAGCGAGAGGATCAGGTAGGGCCGGCCTTCCCAGAGGCCGATGTTCGCGATGTCGGTCCGGGACGGTCGGGCCGCCGAGCTCGGATGCGAATGGAAGACGGCCAGCTCGTAGCCCTCGTCCTCGAGGAACCAGTCCGCCGGGCTTCCGGCCTCGAGCTCGAACCGGTACGGGCTCGCGGCTCGGTTGCGGCCCGGTAGATACCGCTCCGCGACGCCGTCCCGCGCTGCGACGAGCCCGCAGGCCTCGTTGGGAAGCTGCACCCGCGCATGCTCCTCCAGCTCGCGGCGGATGTCCGCGGGGACCTGCACTCAGCGCGCGGGGATGCCCGCGCAAAATTCCACGTAATCCTGGTACTCGGTGATCGTCGGCCTCTCGCCGCAGACCGGGCAGGCGGGATCGCGCCGCAGCTCCACCTCGCTGAACTGCAAGATGAGCGCGTCGAAGAGCAGCAGACGCCCCACCAGCGGGCTGCCGATACCGAGCGCGAGCTTGAGCGCCTCGCACGCCTGGATGGAGCCGATCACGCCGGGGAGCACGCCCAGCACCCCTCCCTCCGCGCAGCTAGGCGCGAGCTCGGGCGGCGGCGGCTGCGGGAAGAGGCAGCGGTAGCAGGGCCCCTCGCCGGGCTTGAACACCGTCGCCTGTCCTTCGAAGCGGAAGATGGAGCCGTGGACGACCGGGATCCCCTTCCAGGTCGTCGCGTCGTTCAGGAGGTAGCGCGTGGGGAAGTTGTCCGCCCCGTCGACGACCAGGTCCCAGCCCTCGTCCAGGATCCGGTCGACGTTCTCGGCGGTCAGCCGCTCCTGGTACGGGACCGCGGTGACGTCGGGGTTCAGCTCCTCGATCGCGCGCTTGGCCGAGAGGGCCTTGGACTCGCCGAGCACCGCCGTCGAGTGGACGACCTGCCGCTGCAGGTTGGAGGCCTCGACCACGTCGTCGTCCACGAGCCCGAGCCTGGCGACCCCGGCCGCGGCGAGGTAGAGGGCCGCCGGCGATCCGAGGCCGCCGGCTCCGATCAGCAGGATGCTCGTGTCTCGCAGCCTCAGCTGGCCTTTCTCGCCGACCTCGGGAATCAGGAGGTGCCGGCTGTAGCGCTCGCGCGTCTCCGGGTCGAAGGCGCTCCCCTCGACCGGCAGGTCGTCGCGCGTCCACGCGCCGATGCCCCCCGTCAGCGAGCTGACCCGCTCGTAGCCGAGCTCCTCGAGGTCGCGTGCCGCGCGCGCGGAGCGCCTGCCGGAAGCGCAATACGCGACGATCCTGCGCCGGCGGTCCGGCTCGATCGTCTCGATCCCCTGCTTCACCGACGCCACGGGGAGGTGGACGGCTCCGGGCAACCGGCCGGTGTCCCACTCGTTCTGCTCGCGGACGTCGAGGAGGAGCGGCTCCTTCTGCCCTTCGAGCAGCCGGGCCGCCTCGGAAGCGGTTATCTCGTCAACCGTGCCGCGCACGAGCTGTGAACAGCGTAGCGCGGTAACCGCTCCGGTCTGGCAACGGTGGTCGGTGCTGCCGCTATCGTCGCGGCCGTGAGCGCCCGAGCCCGCGTGTATTCGATCGTGGCTGCGATGTGCGTCGCGGCCGGCGGCGTCGCGGCCGGAATCGCGCTGACCGGGGGAGACGAAGGCGGCGCCGCGCCGGCCCTTCGCTCGGGGAATCCTCCGCTCGAGCTCGACCTCGGCATCCGGAACGATCGCGAGGCGCTCGCCCTGCGGCGGGCGCAACGGCTGTACGCGAACAGGAAGGTCCAGCAGGCATCCGCCGTCTTCGGCCGCTACAGGTCGGTGGGCGCGCGGGTCGGCGCCGCGATGGCGGACTGGCCCGGCTCCACGGTCCGTCGGCTCGAGGCGCTCTCACGGGACTATCCCCGCAGCGCGGTCGTTCGCCTGAACCTCGGCTTCGCGCTCGTTTGGGCCCGGGACAGCGCTCGCGCGCTCGCGGCCTGGCGTGCTGCGGAGCGGGTGCAGCCCGACTCGCCCGCCGCCGTCCGGGCCGGCGACCTCCTGCACCCCGGCTTCAACAGGGGCCTGCCCACGTTCGTGCCGAGCTTCGGTCCTCCGAGCTCGCTTGCGCGTCTTTCCCCATCCCGCCAGGTCCGCGTCCTGGCCAGGAGGGCGCGGGGAGCCGACGTGCGGGCCAAGCTGCTGTACGGCGTCGCGCTCCAGCGGCTGGGGCGGCCCATCTCGGCGGAGAGGGAGTTCCGCCAGGCCGCCGCGCTGGCTCCCGCCGATCCGGACGCCCAGGTCGCCGCCGCCGTCGGTCGCTTCGACAAGGACCATCCCGAGCGCGCGTTCTCGCGCCTCGGCCCCCTCACCCGTACGTTCCCGCACGCCTCCACGGTGCGTTTCCATCTCGGGCTGCTGCTCCTGTGGCTCGGCCAGGTGCAAGAGGGCACGCGGCAGCTCAGGCTGGCGCTTGCCGAGGGGCCGTCCTCTCCTCTCGGGCGGGAGGCCGCGCAATACCTCCGCCGCCTGCGGGCAATCGGGGGGAAGCTGCAGGAAAAATAGGTCTTCCGGACACCAAAAATGGGCCAAACGGCCTATGGCGTCCGTCCGCTGCGCATGCGAGAGTTCCGGGGTTCTGGCACGGAACGGGGATATCGGCGGGGATCGGGAGCCTGCGGCGCATGGTCCGTCTTCGGTCATCGACATGGCTGAGGGCCGCGATCTGCTCGAGGCAGGGCGCCAGGCAGGGTCACTGAGCCCCGAGGAGATCGCCCTCGCGCTCGGGGAGCTCGATCTCGACGCGGCCCAGCTCGACGATTTCTACTCCGCCCTCCAGGAGCTCCAGATCGAGGTCGTGAACGGCTCCGGGCCGAAGGACGACGGGCGCGAGCGCGTGACGGAGGAGCGCGAGATGTCGACCGACTCTCTGCAGCTCTTCCTCAAGGACATCGGCAAGGTGTCGCTGCTGACGGCGGCGCAGGAGATCGAGCTGGCCAAGCGGATCGAGCGGGGCGAGCACGCCGCCAAGCAGGCGATGGTGGAGGCCAACCTGCGCCTCGTCGTCTCGATCGCGAAGAAGTACCGGAACCAGGGCCTGGCCTTCCTCGACCTGATCCAGGAAGGGACGATCGGTCTCGTCCGAGCGGCGGAGAAGTTCGACCACCGCAAGGGGTTCAAGTTCTCGACCTACGCGACCTGGTGGATCCGGCAGGCGGTGGCGCGCGCACTCGCCGACAAGGGCAGGACGATCCGCATGCCCGTCCACATCGTCGAGAAGCTGAACAAGATCGTCCGCTCCGAGCGGAAGCTCCGCGGAGAGCTCGGCCGCGAGCCGACCGCGGGGGAGATCGCCGAGGACGTCGAGCTGAGCGTCGAGGACGTGGGACAGATCCGGAGGACGGCGCAGATGCCCGTCTCGCTGGAGAAGCCGGTCGGCGACGACGAGGACTCCGCGTTCGGCCACTTCCTCACGGACGAGTCCGAGCCGCAGCCGGAGGAGGCCGCGGAGACCACGCTCCGGGGCGAGACGCTGCAGAAGATCCTCGGCACGCTCTCGGAGCGCGAGCGGCTGATCATCGAGCTTCGCTACGGCCTGAACGGCCAGACGCCGCTCACCCTGGACGAGATCGGCCGCGCCTTCAACGTCACGCGCGAGCGAATCCGCCAGATCGAGCACCACACGCTCCGCAAGCTGCGGGCGCTGGCCGACGCACAGAAGCTCAAGGACGTCGCCTGACGTCCCTGGGCGGCGTCGCCGGCCGGGCGAAGCCCGGCTCGCTCGACGCCTGACGCCGGTGGCGGCAGGATGCGGCGCCCTCGGTGCGAGTCATTACCTTTGAAGTACTGTCCTCGCCCTCGGGCTAGCCTTCTTGGCCAGCGCCGCCCCAGGAACGTCAGAAGGGCTGGCGCACCTGGGAGCGGGCCCACGCTCTGCGGACGGCTGCGGCCAGGCTGGCCTCGTCGTACGCGCCGTGATGGCGGCGGCCGTTAATGAAGAACGTCGGCGTGCCGGCGACGCTGCTCGTGTCGGCTCCGGCCACGTCCTCGGCGACCCGTGGAGCGAACGCCCGCCGCCGCAGGTCCTCGCGGAACCGCTCCTTCTCGAGCCCGACCTCATCCCCGTAGCGGATGAGGTCGGAAGGCGCCAGCGCGTCCTGGTGCTCGAAGAGGAGGTCGTGCATCTCCCAGAACCGTCCCTGCGCTCCCGCCGCCTCGGAGGCCTCGGCGGCGAGCGGGGCCCGCGGGTGCACGTCCGCGAGCGGCAGGTGGCGGAAGACGAAGCGCAAGTCGTCGCCGAACTCCCTGAGCAGCTCGCGCAGGACGGGCTCGGCCTGCCCGCAGTACGGGCACTCGAAGTCGCCGTACTCGACGAGGGTGACCGGGGCGTCGTCGTCGCCGCGGATGTGGTCGCGGTCCGCGTCGATCGGCGCGGCCAGGTCGACGGGCTCCTCGGCGGCGCCGATTGCCAGCCGGAGGCGCAGCCGCGCGGGTAACAGCGCGATCCCCCGGAACACGAGCGTGCCGAGCACTGCGGCGCCGATCGCAGCGCCGAGGATCCCGAGCTTGGCCTCTGTAAGCCGCTCGCCGTGGAAGGCGAGGCTCGCGATCAGCAGGGAGACGGTGAAACCGATCCCTGCGATCGCTCCACCTCCGGCGAGCGTCCCCCAGCCGACCGGTAGCCGCAGTCCGCCCAGGCGCCGGCGCGACGCCAGCCACGAGGCGGCGAGGATCCCGGCCGGCTTCCCGGCCACGTACCCGACCAGGATCCCCAGCGTCACCGGCGAGGTCGCGGCGCTGTGGAGCACGTCCCCGTTGATCTGGATACCCATGTTCGCGAGCGCGAACACGGGCACGATCCCGTAGCTCGTCCAGGGGTGAAGACGATGCTGGAGCCGTTCGTTGTCCGAGATGGAAGAGGTGACTCCGAGCTGCGCCTCGCGGGCGAGTTGCGCCGTCGGCTGCTCGCGGAACAGGCGCATCAGGGTCGTCGCCTGTTCGAGGTCGGTTCGTGCAGGCGGATAGGCGCTGAGCGACAGGCCGAGCGCGAGCCCGCCCACGACCGGGTCGACTCCGGACTCGTGCAGCGCGACCCACGTCGCGATCCCGAGCGCGACCGCCAGCGGCGCGTTCCAGATCGGCAGCCGCCGGGACGCGAGCAGACAAACGAAGAACCCCGCCGCCACCCCGAGCCACGTGGCCGAGACGCCGCTGCTGTACGCGATCGCGATCACGAGCAGGGCGGCGAGGTCGTCGAAGACGACCACCGTGAGGATAAAGGTGCGGAGACGGGGGAAGCCGCGGGCGACGAGCGCGAGCATTCCGAGCGCGAAGGCCGTGTCGGTCGACATCGCCGCGCCCCATCCGTGCGCGGTGGGCTCGCCTGCGTTGAAGGCGAGGTAGATCAGCACCGGGACGACCATCCCACCGGCGGCGGCGACGAGCGGAATGGCGATGCGGCGGCGATGGCGGAGCTCGCCCATGTCCAGCTCGCGCCGCGCCTCGAGTCCGATGACGAGGAAGAAGAAGGTCATCAGCCCGTCGTTGACCCAGCCGCGGAGGTTCTCCGCCAGCTCCGCGCCGCCGATTCGGATCGAGAGCTCCTTGTCCCAGAAGGTCGCGTACGAGTGGGCGTCGACGTTGGCCCAGGCGAGTGCCGCGATCGCCCCGGCGAGCAGAACGAGGGCCCCGCCGGACTCGGTGCGCAGGAAGTCGCGCACCGGCAAAGCCAGGCTGCGGGCCCAGGCCGTCCGGCCCGTGAAGGACGCCGCCTCGGCGTGCGTTGCCACGGCGACACCCTAGACTCCGGCCGTGGAGCAAGCCTGGCTCGAAGAGCTGTCCGAGTTTCTGCGCATTCCGAGCGTGAGCGCGGACACGGCCCACGCCGCAGACGTTCGCCGCGCCGGCGAGTGGGTTCGCGACCGGATCCGCGGCGCTGGCGGTGACGCCGACCTCGTCGACTGGCAGAGTCAGCCGCTGGCGGTGGGTGAGGTCCGCGCGAGCTCGGACGGCAACGCGCCGACCGTCCTCGCGTACAGGCACTTCGACGTCCAGCCCCCGGCGCCGCTTGAGCTGTGGGAGAGCGAGCCCTTCGAGCCCACGGTACGCGACGGCTGGCTGTTCGCCCGAGGCGTCGTCGACGACAAGGGGCAGCTGTACATGCTGCTCAAGGCGGCCGAGCTCCTGGCCCGCGAGGGCTCGCTTCCGGTCAACGTCCGCTTCGCCTGCGACGGCGAAGAGGAGACCGCCGGCCAGTCCATTGTCGAGTTCCTGCAGCAGGACGACCGCGGCGCCGACGCCTGCGTCATCTTCGACGCCGGCATGCTCGCCCGCGGGGTCCCGGCCTTCCACATCGCGACGCGCGGCCTCTGCTACTTCCACGTGCGCGTCCGGACGGGGGCGCAGGACCTCCACTCGGGCCTGTTCGGCGGGGTCGCCCTCAACGCCGCCCATGCCCTAATGCAGACTCTCGAGGCCGTCCTCCCGCGCGACGGCCGCCTCCCCGAGCCGCTGCGCGCGGGAGCGGTCGGCGTCAGCGAGGAGGAGCGGGCCGACTGGGCCTCGCTCACGCCTGGGGCGGAAGAGCTCGCGCAAGTCGGGGCGCGTCCGGTCGACGCTCGGGCGGCGGACGAGTTCTATCTCCGAACCTGGGCGGAGCCCTCCGTGGACGTCCACGGGATCGCCGGCGGAGAGCCGCATCTCGTGAAGACTGTGCTGCCCGTCGAAGCCGAGGCGAACGTGTCGATCCGGCTCGCGCCGGGTCAGAAGGCCGAGGAGATCATGCCGGTATTCGAGCAGCTCCTTCGTGAGGCGGCTCCCGAAGGCGCGGAGGTCGAGTTGAAGCCTGAGCCTCCTGTCGATCCGGGTCTGGTCGAACCGGGCTCACCTGCCATCGAGCTGGGGCTCGGCGCGTTCGAGCGGGTGGTCGGAGCGCGGCCGCTCCTCGTCCGCTCGGGTGGCACGCTCCCGATCGTGCCGGCGCTCGAGCAGAAGGGGATTCCGGCGATTCTCACGGGCTTCGCGCTCCCCGGGGCGAATGCGCACGCCCCGAACGAGCGTCTCCTGCTCGAGTACCTGCCGCTCGGAATCGAGGCTGCGCGCGAGCTGTTCCGGGCCTTTCAGGATCTGCGGTAGTAGGGTTCCGCGGACGGAAGGAGGGGTCGATGAAGCAGCTTCGTTGCGCGGACGCGGGGTTCGAGTGCGAGGCGGTGATCGAGGGCGAGGACGAGCAGGAGGTCATGGCAAAGGCCGCCGATCACGCCCGCGAGGTCCACGGGATGACCGAGATCGACGAGGAGACCGGAGCGAAGATCCGCTCCCTCATCCACGACGCCTGAGGCTTACAGCGACTTCACGTACTGCACGTCGAGCGGGTTGGGCGGGAACGGGACGACCCGCGTGACCTCGGTGGTCCTCCAACCACGCCGCTCGTAGAAGCGGCGGGCCGGGCCGTTCTCCTCGAGCGTCCACAGCCTCGCCCGCCTGCAGCCTCGGGCGCGGAGCCGCTCGACGGCTAGATCGTGCAGCGCCGACCCGACTCCCGTGCCCTGGTGGGACGGCAAGACGTAGAGCTTCCTCAGCCACTCGCTGTCGATCGAGACCGAGCCCGCCGGCGCGCCGTCGGCGTCGGCGACATAGGTCTCGACCTCGGAATCCGCCAGCGCCTCACGCCACAGCTCGCGGATGTCGTCGCTCGGGAAGGGATACCGGTCCTGCGGGAAGACGTGCGCGAACGCGGTCACCGCTGCCTCGCGCTGAATCTCGAGCAAGGTTTCGAGGTCGTCCGCCCGCGCCGGGCGGATCGTCAATCCCACGGCGGTGGGTTGTGCATCCACTTCCCTCCAACCATCGTCGCGACCACTCCCACCTCGGGCAGCTCCCCGGGCTCGCAGGCCAGGGGGTCGCGGTCGAGGACCGTGAGGTCGGCGAGGTAGCCGGGGAGGAGCCTCCCGCGCCTCCGCTCGTCGCTGGCGAGCCAGGCCGGGTTAACCGTCGTGGCCTGCAACGCCTGCTCGACCGTGAGGGCTTGCTCGGGATGCCAGGCGGGACGGTCGTCCAGCGTGCGCAGGACGCCCGCGCAGATGCCGGCCAGCGGGTCGAGCTCCTCGACCGGGGCGTCGGAGCCGTTCGCGACCAACGCGCCTGTATCCCACAGGGACCGGTACGCGTACGCCCGATCCGTCATCCCGGACCAGATGTGGTCGGCGAGATCGCGGTCGGACGGGGCATGGCTGAACTGGACCGACGCCGCCACCCCGATCTGCGCGAAGCGAGACACGTCTTCCGTCCCGAGCAGCTGTGCGTGCTCGATGCGCTGGCGCAGCCCGCGCGGCCGCCACTCGTCCTCGGCCGCCTCGAAGGCGTCGAGGGCGTCCTTGTTCGCCTGGTCGCCGATCGCATGGACGGCCACGGGAAAGCCGATCCGGGCCGAGCGCCGGACGATCTCCTCGAACTCGTCGCGGGTCGTGATCTCCACGCCGGAGCCGTCCAGGAGCCGCGCCGTCTGCGACCCGAGCGTCCCGTCCATGAACGCCTTGATGTAGCCGACGCGCAGCATGCCGTCCCCGAGCCCCGAAGAGACGCCGAGCGCCTCCAGCTCGTCCAGCCGGTCGTGCGGAAGTGACTGCCAGACCCGAAGCGTGAGGGCCCCGTCGCGATGAAGGCGCTGGAACTGGGTGAGCGCGCCGAGCCACCCGTCCTTGTCGTGGATCGCGGTCACGCCGCGCGAGGCTGCGAGCTTCAACGCGGGGCGCATGCACGCCGACCACTCGTCGTCGGTGATGGGGCCAAGGACGTAGCGGTGGCGAAAGAGCCAGGCCGACTCTTCACGGAGCACGCCCGTCGGGTGTCCGCTCTCGTCCATCTCGACGACGCCGCCGGGCACCGCGAGGTCGCCGTCCGCGGCCGCGAGGGCGGCCGAGTTGAGCCACAGGCTGTGACCGTCCCTGGCCATCATCGCGACCGGTGTCTGCGGGCTGACGGCGTCCAGCGCCTCCTTGGTCGGCTCCACGGGAGGAGACCACTCGCCGCTCCTCCACCCGGCTCCGCGCACCCACCGTCCCGGCTCTGCGCGGCCGACCGCCTCCGCGACGTGCGCGACCGCGTCGTCCAGCGAGCTCGCTCCCTCGAGCCTGACCTCCTCCTGACGAAGCGACCAGAGCAGGAAATGGACGTGCGAGTCGGTAAACCCGGGGACGATGCAGCGTCCCCCCAGTTCGACGCGCTCGGGGCTCGCGAGCGCGGTCTCGTGCGTTCCCACGCCGCCGACGATGTGGTCGCCGGCGATCGCAAGCGCCCCCGCTCGCGGAAGCGCCGGATCCATGGTCAGGACGGTTCCGTTCTCGAGGATCATGTTGGAGGATGGTAAGGGCCGCGCGCCCGGCCGGGGATCTCCCTGCGAAACGGGTAGCATCTCCCGCGTGAAGCGGCCCCTGGTTCTTTTCTGCGTGCTCGCGGCCGTCGCGACTGGCGGCGCGCAGGCGATCACGTACGGTCAGCCCGACGGGAACGGGCACCCGAACACGGGCGCGCTCGTGTACTTCTCGCCCAGCCGCCACGAGTACCGCATCATCTGCTCCGGCTCGCTGATAGCGCCTCAGGTCTTCTTGACCGCCTCGCACTGCACCTCGTTCCTGGAGGAGAACGGCATCAGCGACGTCTGGGTCACGTTCGACTCCCAGTTCAGCCAGAGCTCCGCCCTCTACCACGGGGCGATGCACACGAACCCGCTCTACAACCAGCGGCAGTCCGATCCAGAAGACATTGCCGTGATCACGTTCGCCAGCCCGATCAATGGCGTTCCCCTCGCGCAGCTGCCGACGGCAGGCCTTCTTGACCAAATGAGGACCGTCGGCACCTTGCAGACCGCGCGCTTCACCTCCGTCGGCTACGGCGACCAGGAGTCGAACGGCGCAGGCCTGAATCCCTCGGATCCGAGCCTCAGCGGCCTGAAGTTTCCATTCACGGGCGAGCGGAGGTTCGCCGTGGGCAAGTTTTGGACGCTGAGCGACGCTTGGCTCCGCCTTGACCAGAACAATGCGACCGGAAGCGGTGGGACCTGCTTCGGCGACTCGGGTGGCCCGGAGTTCCTCGGCTCCTCCAGCTTGCAGGTCTCGATCACGATCACCGGTGACTCCGCCTGTCGCGCGACGAACGTTGACTATCGGCTCGACACGCCGCAGGCGCGCGCCTTCCTGGACGACTACGTAACGCTGCCCTAAGCGAGCTCTACGCGCTCGATCACGACGGCGTCGAGCGGCCGGTCGGCTGCCCCTGTCGGGAGCTTCGAGATCGCGTCCACGACGTCCATCCCGCTCATGACCCGCCCGAAGACCGTGTGTTTCCCGTCCAGCCACGGGCATGCTTCGGCGGTGACGATGAAGAACTGGCTCCCGTTCGTGTCCGGTCCCGCGTTCGCCATCGCAAGCGCTCCGCGGACGACGCGGTGCTCGTTCGGCTCGTCCTCGAAGGTGTAGCCGGGACCGCCGGTCCCGTCACCGGCGGGGTCGCCTCCCTGGATCATGAAGTCCGGGATCACGCGGTGAAAGGTCAGGCCTTCGTAGAAGCCCTCGGACGCGAGCTTGGTGAAGTTGGCAACCGTCTTCGGCCCGTCGGCCTCGTGGAGCTCGAGCTCGATCTGCCCGTGATTCGTATGCAGGATTGCGCGGCCCACTTGTGCACGCTATCACCCGTCAAGCTTAGGAAGGGGGAGCTCGAGGGGGAAACGAAGTTTCCCCCTCGAAAGAGCGGCGGCCCGGCATGCACGGGCCGCCGCGGTCTTCGCAGTAGGCTCAGCCGTGTGTTCGACCACGTCGGCATCCGCGTCTCCGACCTGGAGGAAGCGCGACGGTTCTACGAGACGGGAGTGGGCGCGCTCGGCTTCGGAGAGCCCACCCGCGGTGAGCATTTCTTCGAGTGGGAGGACCTCTCGATCGGGGCGGCGGGAGACGACCGCCCGGTCACGAGGCGGCTGCACGTCGGTCTGGCCGCCCCTTCGCGCGAGCACGTGGACGAGTTCTGGCGCGCGCTCACGACCGCGGGCTTCCGCGACGACGGATCGCCAGGGCTGCGACCGCAGTACCGCGAGGACTACTACGGCGCCTTCGTCCTTGACCCGGACGGGAACAGCATCGAGGCGCTCCATCACGGCTCCCTGCGCAGCGATGGTCTGTTGGTTCAGCACCTCTGGGTGCGGGTCCGCGACGTCGATGCCTCACAAAGCTTCTACGAGACGATTGCGCCGGTGGTCGGGATCGAGCTCTGGCAGAGGACCCCGGAGCGCGTGAGCTTCGGCGGCCGCGGCGCGTCCTGCTCGTTCGTCCACGGCGAGCGCCCGACCGAGAACGTCCATCTCGCCTTCCCTGCCCCCGACAACGCCACCGTGGACGAGTTCCACCGGGTCGCCGTCGCCGCCGGCTACGAGGACAACGGCGCCCCGGGCGAGCGGGCGCGCTACCACCCCGGTTATTACGGGGCGTTCGTCCTCGATCCCGACGGGAACAACGTGGAGGCGGTGTGTCACAACCGCTATGAGACCGGGGCTGCCGGGCTCGGGCCGCTGCGGTTACCACCAATACACTCAACACGTGCCTTACGACCACCTGACAGACGAGCAGGGTGAAATCCGCGACCTGGTGCGCACGCTGGCACGAGAGCGAGTCGCACCCCGCGCCGCCGAGATCGACGTGACCGCGGAGTTTCCGTGGGACATGGTCGAGCTCTTCCACGAGCACGAGCTGTTCGGGCTTCCCTTCGAGGAGCGCTACGGCGGCACCGGCACCGGCGCGCTGATGGTGCTCGTCGCCATCGAGGAGCTCTCGAAGGTCTGCGCGACCACGGGTCTCATTCTCGCCGTCCAGGAGCTCGGCTCACTGGGCCTCAAGCTGGCCGGCTCGGAGGAGCAGAAGGAGCGCTACCTGCCGAGGCTGGCGAGCGGGGAATGGCTGTGCGCGTACGCGCTCACCGAGCCCGGCTCGGGCTCCGACTCGGCCGCGATGCGGACGACCGCCGACCGCGACGGCGCCGAGTACGTCCTCAACGGATCGAAGCGCTTCATCACGAACGCGGGCGTGGCCGATCTCTACACCGTGTTCGCCAAGACCGATCCCGAGGCGGGACATGCCGGCATCTCGGCCTTCGTCGTGGAGTCGAGCGCTCCCGGCTTCGAGGTGGGGAGGATCGAGCCGAAGATGGGGATCAAAGGCTCGACCACCGGCGAGGTCTTCTTCAACGACTGCCGCGTGCCCGCAGCGAATCTCCTCGAGGATGAGGGCGAGGGCTTCAAGATCGCCATGCGGATCCTCGACCGCTCGCGGCCGGGGATCGGAGCACAGGGGCTCGGGCTCGCCCAGGGCGCGACCGACTACGCGCTCGAGTACGCGCGGTCACGCGAGGCCTTCGGCAAGCCCATCGCCCAGCACCAGCTCGTCGCGGCGATGCTGGCCGACATGGAGACCAAGTGCGAGGCCGCGCGGGGCCTCCTGTACAAGTGCGGCCAGATGATCGACGGGGACGCGCCTGACGACGAGCTGACGAAGATCTCGGCGATGGCGAAGCTGTTCTGCACCGACGTGGCCATGCAGGTCACCACCGACGCCGTCCAGGTGCTCGGCGGTTACGGATACATGCGCGAGTACCCGGTCGAGCGCATGATGCGGGACGCAAAGATCACCCAGATCTACGAGGGCACGAATCAGATCCAGCGGCTGGTGATCGCTCGGGAGATGCTGAAGGAAAACCGGGCGTTCCTGCTGGCCGGCGTCGCGGGCTAGAACCGCTCTCCGGGCAGGATCCTCTGCTTGAGAACGACGTGCCCGGGCGGGCCCGCGAAAACGGTGATCGGCTTCCCGGCGACGGCGTGGCGGTAGTCCAGGGAGGCCTTCCAGCCCTTCTTGAGGACGATCCGCTTCGAGCTCCAGACCGCATTCCCGGTCTTCGTCAGCCGCGCGATCTCGACCACGTAGATCGCGAACCCCTTGTAGGCGGCGCCTCTCGTGCCCTCCGTGTCCCAGGTGAGCGTGCCGTTGGGATGGGTGTAGAGGGCGATCTGCGAGCCGCCCTTCGTGCCCGCTGCGGCCACGCCCATGGCGTAGCCGACGCCGTTTTCCTCCAGCCCGAGCGCGAGGCCCGGCGTCGAAGCGTGCCCGGCCGTGGTCCGGTACACGAATCCCCTGCCGCCACCACCGAACGCGATGACGTCGTGGTCGCCCGGATTGAGATGGATCTCCTCGACGGCGGAGTACAGGCCCGGGCCGATCAGCGTGATGGATTCCTTGTCCGGCTTCTCCAGATCCCTCGCGTCGATGACGACGCCGACGATCGTGTCCGTGGGGACGCGATAGGCGGGCTCGGGGGCCTGCGCCCAGACCTTGTTGGAAAGCGTCGTCACGATCTGGGCTCCCGGAATCTGGTTCACGTACCGGCCGCGGTGGAGGCCCGTGAAGTGGCCGTGCCCGTCCGTGAGGACGAGGTGGGCGTGGTTGGTCGGGCTCCCCGTGAGCGTGATCTCGTAGTACTGCTTTGCCTGCGGCAGCACGGACCCCGTCGACTGCCCGCTGGCCGCCGCTTGGCCGCTGCAGAACGGGCAGGGCTGTTTCCTGAGCCCGGGGGTCGTGGGGAAGAGCAACATGTTTTCGGTGTCGGCGTCACCTGTGTAGACCTCGTCCGTGTCGCTGGGGTTCGTGCCGCCGACGTAGTGCCACGTATTGGCGTTCGTGTCCACGTCGACCGCACGGGTGATCCCCGGGAAGTTGTTGTCGTAGACGAGGATCGCGTACTCGCCGCCGCCCTGGTCCTCGACGGCGTACGGCGTGATCGCGTGGCCACCGCTCCCGTCGGCCTTGAAGATGCCGAGGGTGTACCCCTCGCTGAGCGACTTGTAGGCCGACTCGCGGCTCGTCTCCCCGCTCGTCCCGAGCCCGTGGATGAGCGCCCGGAGGACGTCGGACGGCGCGCCGATCACGCGCGTCGACTGCACGGTCGGGAGGTCCTGGAAGACCCAGTTCTCGGCGATGAGCGACTGCAGGGGCAGGTTGTCCCGAATGGAGAGGTCGAAGGTCGAACCGGCGCCGAACGGGCTCGTGGGCAGGTTGCGGGCGTAGAAGCGCAGCGCGGCGACGGAGAATCCCATGCAGTGCCCTCCGGCCATGCGCTGATTCTCGGTGTCCATCCACTTCTGCGCGGTCGGCGTCAGCTCGCAGCTCGTCCCCTGGCCGCGGATGCAGACGATGTCGCCGAACAGGTCGTACATGTTCCCGGCGGTTAGGTTCTCGGGGACGCCGCCTTCGAAGTTGGGGTAGTTCTCGAAGCTGAAGCCGTCCGGATCCGGGCGGAAGCCGTTGTCGGCGATGATCTTGCCGGTCGGCTCGTAGTTCTCCGCCTCGCCCGCCGAGCTCGTCCCGCTGACGAGCCCTTCCTGCTTGTTCGCGCCGCCCCCGCCGCCGCAGCCGGCGACCACCCCGACGCCGAGGCAGAGGGCTACCGCGAGAAGTGCGAGCCGCCGCACGCACGGGACATTCGCACGTGGCGTTGGGAATGTCAACTTGCCGGAGAAAGTCCTACTGAAATCTTCTCCGCGACCGCGAGCGTGCTGAGGTGCGTGTTCGCGCGTGGGATCGTCGGCATCACGGACGCATCGGCGACGTACAGGTTCTCGAACCCGAGCACGCATCCGGCGGAATCGACCACCGAGCCGAGCGCGCACGTCCCGACCAGGTGGAAGTAGCCGCGCACGGCCTCGCGGATGTAGGGCTGGAGATCGTCGCCGCGGCCCGGGCGGACGTTCTCACCCGCGTAGGCGCTCATCGCCTCCTTCCACATGAGGTTGCGAAGCAGCTCCAGCCCGACGAGCACGTCCAGGTCGGCCTCGTCGGAGAGGAATTCGTGCTCGACGAGGAGCGGGGTCTCGGGGTTCGCATCCCGTAGGCGGAGCCGCCCGCGCGAGCGGGGCTTCAGCGCGAAGGCGGCTGCGCTCAGCTCATACTCTCCGGCGGGTGCGCGAGCTCGTCCTTGCCCGGCTCGGTCGCCGGAAACAGATGGAGGTCCCAGAGATCCTCGGGACAGGAGCGGCTGCGGCCCTTCACGACGACCTGGGCCATGAACAAGGGCTGATCCTGCGCGAAGCGGGTGGTCTCCTCCTGGAGCCGCGCGGTCGGTGCCCAGCCGGCACCGACGCCCGGGTGGTCGGTCAGGTTCTCGCCGACCGGGAGGCCCGTCTCGGGGCCGATTCCGCTCCGGAGCAGAATCGCCGGCGATCCGTAGGCGCCGGCCGACCCCATTCGTCGTAGTCGGAGGGCGCACCGGGCAGCACGGCGCAGGCGTTGTGGGCCGAGCAGCCTCCGAGGATCCGCGCCCGGAGCTGCGAGCGGTCTTCGGGGTCGTCGCGCTCCCAGGAATGGGAGAACGCGAGGACGGTGCCGTCGAGGATGTCGGCGGGCCAGCGATCGGCGCCGTCGGGGCCGTAATCGGGGCCTGCTTCGAGCAGGCAGACCGAGCGCTCGGGGTTCTCGCTCAGCCGTGCCGCCAGCACGCAGCCCGCGGAGCCGCCGCCGGCGACGACGGCATCGAATCTCAAGGTCTCAGCGCGGCCGTGTCGACGACCTCGAAGCCTTCCCCCGTGATCCGCCGCCGCAAGTGGAGGGCCCCAGTTATTCCAATGCCGCTTCGGCGCGCCGCTGATGTACCAGTTCGAGCCGTTGTCGGCCACCATCATCCCGTAGCGCTTGAGTGCTTGCAGGACGATGCTCGCCTGCCGGGGGAAGCCGCCGATGGGCACCTTCGCCTTCGGGCGCACTCTCAACCCCATCGGAGGGATGTTGGGATCGGTGGAGTTGCTCGCGTAATGGCGGGCCGGGTAGACGTACGCCCGGCGAGTGTTCTCGACGGTGAAGCGAAGAGCGTGGCTGATCCATGCGCAACCTCCCCGTAGCGCACACCGACATCCTGCTCTTCAGTTGAGGAGGCTGGAACCTTTCGAGGCGCAACCCCGCCGGGAGCGCCGCCTGGGTCCAACGAGCAACTCGGCTAACCGATCTGGATGCTGGCTTCGTCGAGCGTGCCGCTGTACCAGTCCGACCCCGGCCGGGCCCCGATCACCACTGGGGCGGTGTTGGCGATCGAGCCGACGTTGGCGCTCTGCGAGTACACCACCCCGTCCACGATCGTCTGGATGGCAGACGAGGTCTTCACGCACTGGAGCGTGTGCCACCTGCCGTCGTTGATCCTCGGGCCGGCGATCATCTCCGAATACCCGGCTGAGCCCTTGAAGCCGCACGAGGCCTGGCCCGATTGCTGGAACTCCATCTTCACCTCGCCCCCGGCCGTGCTGTAGAGACCCTTGCGGATCACGTCCCAGTCCTTTGGCGGCGGCGGGGGTGTTCCGGTCGTGTTCAGATGGATCGTGTACGTGACCTTCGCGCTCCCTGGATTCAGATCGCTCGCCGTCGGGACGGAGCCATAGCTGGAGGAGCCGTTGAAGCTGTAGCCGAGGTTCAAGACTCCCGGTACGCCCAGCTGGACGTGGTAGAGCGTTCCGTTGTGCTGGTTGACCGAGTCGTACATCGTGGTGCCGGACGTCTCATCCATGTGCCACAGCGCCACGAGAGTCGGGTCGCCGGAGCTCGGCTGGACGACCGCGGTCGGATTCGACGTAGCGCTCGCCGAGCCGGCCACATTCGTGGCGGTCACGGCAACGCGTAGCCTGTTGCCAACATCGGCGGTCACGACCAGATAGCTCGCCCCGGTTGCCCCGGAGATGGTGCCGCAGTTCGCCCCGCTGGAGTCGCACCGCAGCCACTGATACGCGTACGTCATCGGCTGCGTCCCGCTCCAGCTCCCTGTGCTTGCATTCAACATCTGGCCGTCCTGCGGAGTGCCAGAGATCGCCGGAAGTGCCGTATTGACCGGCGGCGCATCTGGCGGCTGTACAACCGTCGTCGCATTCGAGGTCGCCGTGGCCGAACCGACCGAATTGGTGGCCGTGACCGCGACACGCAGCGTCCCGCCGACATCCCCGCTCGTGACCGCGTAGGTCGAGCCGGTCGCGTCGCCGATCTCGCCGCAGGCGGCGCCGCTCGAGTCGCAACGCAACCACTGGTAGGTGTACGTGATCGGCTGTGTCCCGCTCCAGCTCCCCGTGCTTGCATTCAGCGTCTGGCCCTCCTGCGGAGTCCCCGAGATCACAGGCGGGGCGGTGTTTACCGGGGGTGAGGGCGCGGTCGCCGCATTTTGCATCGTGATCGTGTCGGCCACGAGCGTGAAAGCTTGCGCAGCGGTGTCGTTGCCGATCTGCGCGGTCGAGACACCGGCGGTTCCGAGGCTCGCGCTGCTCGTCTGGTAGATCAACGTTCCATTCAGGCGCACCTCGACCGTGCTGCTCGTGCCGTTGATGATCACATGGAGCGCGACCGTGCCCCACGTATTCAGGGGCAGCGTCCCACTTGTCGAGAAGTAGCTCCCGCCGTACGTGACGCCAATCCTGCCGCCCGTCCCATTCTGGCGGTAGACGCTCACGATGCGCTGCGAGCTGGGATTCAGGAAGCGGAAAAATGGAACGTTGCCGCCGCTTGCCCCTTCCTGGAGCAGCTGAAAGTCACCGCTGGCGGTGAAGTCCACTTGCTCGGCTGCGAAGGTCTTACGGGCGTAAGCCTTGGATCCCGACGTCGAGCTCTCCGAGAGTTGGGCAGCGAGGGACCCGGTCCGGACGATGGCGCTCTGGACCACCGCCGTGCCGTCGCCACCTACCTGGACGCTTGTCCAGGCGGAGAAATCGCCTGACTCGAACCCGTCGCTGAAGATGGTGTCAGCCACAGCCGTGCTCACCCCGATCGTCAGGCCGAGAGCAACCGTCGCCGCAACCGCGAGGACCCCTAGAGAAGAACGCGCCACCGTCAAGCACATTATGGCATCTCCTCTCCGCCATTGCATCAAAACATTCGACGAAAGCTCACATACAGTGGATCCATGCGATTTCAGCTGCCCGGAGCAACGCTCGTCTTCCGCGACCTCGACGGCCGCGAAGCACGAGGCGTTCGCACCGAGCTCGATCCTTACGAGCCGGTCGAGGACGATGCCGAGGCGCCCCCGGATCTTCTCCTCGAAACGGCCGTCGGTCCGTCCCCCGGCTTCTTGGATATCCAGAATCCCGCTGCCGACGGCCGCGTGACCGCCTTCGACGGAACACGGCTGCGGGTGCTCGACAGAGGTCGCACCTGCACCCTACCCCGGTTCGATGAGGGACTCCCGTTCCACTTCAGGCGCCAAGCGAATTTTCCGCTCCGTCCCTTGCTGCGGTCGACCATACGGCCTGCGCTCCACCTCGCGTTGCTCGAGCGTGACAACGTCGCTCTCCACGGTTCGACGGTCGAGCTGGATGGAGCCGGAATCGTCGTTGCAGGGTGGTCTGAGAGCGGAAAGACGGAAACCGCACTGGCGTTCCTGGAGCAGGGCGCTCAGTTCGTCTCCGACAAGTGGACGATCCTCTCGCACGACGGTGAGGCCGCCTCGTTTCCGATCTCAGTCGGAATCCGGCGCTGGGTCCTTCCACACCTGCCGCGCCTCAGTCGCGGCCTGCCCCGGGCCGCGAGATTCCAGCTGGCAATCGCCGCGGTAGCGGGCACGGCGGCGGCCCCTATTCGTCGCGGATGGGGATCCGGCCGCGTCGGCAGCCTTGTGGCGACGAGTTTCGATCGGGCGGTCGCCCTTGCCGAGAGAGCCGCCCTCGGGCCTTCCGAGTTGAGCCGGATCTACGGTGCCCACCGTCCGCTGCTTTGCACAACGCTTCATGCCGTCGCTCTGCTCACGACGGTCCCGGGCTCCCGTGTGACCGTCCGGACGGCGGACCGAATGTGGGCTGCCGGACGGCTGGCCCGCTCGGCCTCGTATGAGCGAAGAGACTTCTTCGAGTTGCACCGACGGTCCAGGTACGCGTTCCCCGACATGTCGGGAAACCTCGAGCTTGACGTGGAGCACCGGGAGGAAGAGCTGCTCAGGGAGTTGCTCGAAGGGATTGCGGTGTTCGAAGTGAAGGCGCCTTTCCCGACAGACCCGCGCCGCATTGCCGACGCCCTGGCGGAGGTCCTCCTTTAGTGGCCGATGCCTGCGACCACTTCGCGTTCGCGGCAGGCTTGACTCTCGAGCTGAAAGGACCGGAGTTCGCCCGCGACCATTTCAGGTCCGAGTACGGTGCGCGGGCGGTCCAAGAGCCAGGAGAGCCAAGTGTCGTCATCGAGTTTGGCCCCGCCGCGGGAGGCCGGGAAGAACGGCACAAGTCAGTTCACTGGCGCCTCGAGCTCGGCGATCCCGCCGAGCGGCCGCTGTCTGCTCGGATCGAGGTGGGAGGACGGCCGCGGCGGTTTGTGCTTTCCCTTCTCCAGGGTTACATCGTCGAGCCGCTTGTCGCGGTGGCCGCCTCGAGGGCGGGATATCTGCTTCTCCCGGCCGCCGCGGTCGAGACGGAGGGCGGGGCGGCCGTCGTCCTCGGCCGGTCCCGGACCGGCAAAAGCTCGTTATGCGCCGCTGCCGTGGCCGCGGGGCGGCGGATTCTTGGCGACGACCATATCTTGCTCGACCGCGACCGACGCGTTCGCGCTTTCCCGCGCCGGCTCCGGGTCTACCCCGATCTCACGGAAAGCGCGCCGGAAGCTTTCCGTCGCCTACCGCGGCAGGCGCGCCTCGCATTACGCCTCCGTGCCGTCGTGAGGGCGATCACGCGCGGGTACGTCTCGCCTCCGCTCTGGCTCCGAGTCGAGGATCTGGGTGGATCATTCCCGCTGGCGCCATTCCCGCTGACACGTGTCCTTGCGATCCGGCGGAATGCGGACGCCAGTCGGCTCGAGCGACGGCAGCTCAGCCTCGAATCGGCTGTCGAACTGGCCCAGGCGGCGGCAGAGGAGCAGCGGGTACGACTCGCAGGCGGACCGAACGCCGACTCATGGCGCAAAACACTCGCCGCGATTAAAGAAGCGGACCGTGCAATCCTCGAGAAGGCGCTCAAGGACCTCCCTGCCGAGCAGGCGCGGCTTCCAACTGCCTGGGGCCCCAGGCGTTCTGTCACGGCCCTTGCCGAGCTGCTCGGCTTCGACGCCGCCTGAGTCGGCAGTTCGGTCTGGTCAGGCCGAAGGTTCTCGGGCTTTGTCGCGACGGCTGGCCCGCCTGAGCATGACGGGAAAAGCGGCAATGCGAAGGACGAGATGCCACACGCGTGTGAGCCGTCGGTTTCGCCTGTGGTGATCGCAAACCGACCCCGCGTCGCGCGATTCGCTTCTCCGTTGCTCGACAGCGGAGACAACCTCAGCTGCCCAATCGTCAAAATCAGGATGCTGGCCGACCGTCTCCCGGTCCCGCGGCGACTTCCCACTCACAAACGGGGGCCGAGTGTATCGTGACCGTCGGACCGCCGTATTACAGTCGTCTTGCTCTCACGGTGTTTTCAGCCCACAGCCGATCGAGTCGCGGCCCGTGGATGCTTGCCATCCTGGCTGGCACAGCGTTCACCGCGGTCGCAACGGCCGTGCTGGCGACAGGTTCGTCGACCGCACAGATCAGGGTTCACGCCGTGGCCGAAACGAGGCCGGTCCCCCACGCGGGGGACGCAGCCGATGATCCAGCGATCTGGGTTGCGCCTCGGCGCCCGCGCCGAAGCGTCGTGATCGGAACGGACAAGCGCGGAGCACTTGCCGTCTACGATCTCGCCGGCAGCCAGCTCCACCTCTACAGAGGCACGAGCCCGAACAACGTCGACCTCCGGCACGGGTTCAGATTAGGCCGCAAAACCATAACCCTGGTCGCGACCAGCGATACTGCGTCGCACTCCGTTCGGCTGTACGCGCTCGATCCGGTGACCCGGGGACTGCGGTTCCTACGGGATCCCATCCAGACGGGCATCGGCGTCTCCGGGCTTTGCCTTTACCGGGGCCGACGCTCTCGTCTCTACGTCTTCGTCGGAGACAACAGCGGGACGATTCAGCAATGGCGACTCAAAGGCAGACCCGCCCATCGTGTGGCGTCAACGAAGGTGCGGACGCTCCATCTCGGCTCGACCACCGAGGGTTGCGTCGCCGACGACGCAAAGGGGCGCCTCTACGTCGCCGAGGAGGATGTCGCGATCTGGCGTTACGGCGCCGAGCCGTCGGCAGGCGGCGCGCGCACACGGGTCGATTCGGTCGGCAGCGGGCATCTCACAGCGGACATCGAAGGGCTGGCGATTTACCGCCGGCCGGCAGGTCGCGGCTATCTGATCGCGTCCAGCCAGGGCTCGGACAGCTTCGCGGTCTATCACCGTCAGGGGCGGAATGCGCACGTGGTCGACTTCCGGGTGGTTCAGGGGCGAATCGACGCGGTCACGCACACGGACGGGATCGAGGTCACGAGCTCGTCGCTCGGCACGCGGTTCCCGCGAGGCCTCTTCGTGGCCCAGGACGACCGCAACGAGCCGGAGCACCAGAATTTCAAGCTCGTCGACTGGCGCGCCCTTGCCCGTGTGAGGCCGGCGCATACCCGCTGGATGGCGCGCAGGAGCACCTATTACGTCGACAGCGCCAGGGGCAGCAATAAGGCCGGAGGCAGGTCGAAGGCGACCGCGTGGCGCTCACTGGCGAGGGTGAACGCAGCTCGGATCGAACCTGGCGACAGCGTGCTCTTCAGGCGTGGTCGCGTCTGGGGGGGAAGCTTGAAGCTGAAGGCGAGCGGCACGCGTGCGCGTCCGATCGTCATCGGCTCCTATGGAAGGGGGACACTGCCCCTGATCGGGGGGTCAGGGGCGACGAGCTGCGTCGTGATCACAGGCTCGTTTGTCCGGCTGCGGCAGCTCCACGCCGGTGACTGCTCTTGGGCGGGGATCGAGGTCGCGGGCGACTCGGATCGGGTAGCGCGATGCCTGATCACCCGCAATGCGGCCGGCGTCGACGTGAAGGCAGGAGCGGTGGGCACGAAGATCGTGAAAAACCACATCGTGGACAACAACAAGATGTCGGTCCTGACTCCGTCGCCCAGGAACGACGATTCGGGCGCGTTCGGGGTCGCCCTCCACGGCGATCGCAGCGAGGTAGCGTGGAACCGGATTTCCGGCTCCGACGCGTTCTCGTACGACTACGGCCGCGACGGGGCGGCAGTGGAGGTCTACGGGGGACGGCACAACCGGGTCCATCACAACGTCGCCGTCCAGAACCACGACTTCAGCGAGCTCGGCAACTCGCGCTCAGTGGACAACACGTTCGCGTACAACCTCGTGCGTTCCCGGTTGGCGGTCTCGAGCTTCTTGGTCACTCGCGGAGATCAGAGCCGATTGGGGCCGGTGCGGCACACGCGCCTGTACAACAACACCGTCTACCTCACGGGTGCCTCAAGCCAGGGCTTCGTGTGCTACGCCGGCTGCAATCGAGACATCCTCAAGATGCGCAACAACATCATCGAAGCCCGCGCAAAGGTCGGCTACGCCGACGCCCCCTTCAACGAGAACCACGATCTCTTCTGGGGTGGCCCTCTACAGGCCCGTCACGGCCGGCGGACCTTCGTCCGTAAGCCGCGCTTCGTCTCACCGCCGCACAATCTCCGCCTCCGCCGGATCAGCCCGGCCGTCGACCGCGGCATCCCACTGGGCTATCGGGTCGATCTCGACCGGCATCCAGCGAGGCTCGACGGAAACGGCGACCGCCGTGCCGTGCCCGACCTCGGGGCCTACGAGTACAGACCGGGTTAGACAGGCGCGGCGGCGTGGCGCTCGTCGTCCCAGCGGAGTAGCCGAGCAGTCGGCCTGCCCTCCTCCGGCCCCTCGAGCTCGATGAAGCCGAAGCGCGCACCGTCGCTGACTTCCCGCGCACCACGTGGGACGATCGTCGACCACGTGCCGGGATTCAAGTAGCGTGGCGTCTCGCGACCGGGTCGAAGGGGCCGGTCGGCGGGGACATGCGTGTGTCCAAAGATGTAGAAGGGAACTTCCGCCCGATCGCGCGTGAGCACGTCGTCGATCGCAGCGGCTGCGTGCTCGAGATAGCTCTCGCGGGAAAGCGGGGCACCCTTGAACCGCGCAATGAGCGCCCTCGCGGCCTCGCGCGCAATACGCCGCTCGAGCGCCAGTGGGGCGACCGCGGAGAGGCGGTCGAGGGAAGCGAGGGTCCGCCGATCGAGGCCGGTCTCCTGCGCCACGCCTTCGAGCGCGGCCTCGCGGTCGCGGCTTTGACCGGGGCGGGCCGCGTCGCCAATCCCGAGCAGACGAGACACGAGCGCCGCTCCTAATCGGACATGCGCCTTTCCCCGCGCACCCGCCGCGCTGTCGAGGCGGTGGAGATCCACGTGCGCACCGAGCGGCGTCTCCAGGCCGAGGGCCGAGGGCACGAGAAGAGTTCTGATGGCATTGAGATCGTGGTGCTGGCTGCCGTGTTCCGCGTACAGGAACCCGCGGCGGTACACGATCCAGGGGTGGAAATCCACCGCGTCCTCGGTGCCCGCCTGGCTGGCACCGAGCACCTCCCGAAGGCGCCGCTGCGCAGACGGTCGGACGAACTCCAGGTCGTGGTTTCCGGGAATGACGACGACTCGAGTACCGGAAGCTGCAAGATCGTCGAGCGCGCGCACGACGAGCGGGTGCGCGTCGGCGATGAGCTCGAGCTTCCCCAGCGACGCTTCCTCGGACGTGTCCCGCCACGCGCGCCGGCCTCGCGTTGCGTGCACGAAGTCGAAGAAATCGCCCGCCAGGACCAGGGCGCTGATCCGAGGCTGGTCGCGTGTCCCAAGGTTGTCGACGAACCGGGCGAACGCCTCATCGGCGGTGAAGAGCGGGGCCCCACCACCCGCGCTGACGTGGAGGTCCGCCACCACCACGATGCGTTCTGAGGTCGAGGCTCCCTCGCTACGGACGGGTTTCGCAGAGCCCGATGCTGATAAAGGCGTGGGCCGTAACGACGCCGCCAAGGCTTCTCGTCACCCGCACGCACCAGCCGAAGAACAGCCCTACCAGCGCAACCACGGCGATATAGGGGCCCGACTTCGTGCCGAGATACATCGCCGTGAACAGCCCTGCCGCTGCGATCCAACCCACGGCGCCGAAGAGGTCGGTAAACACCCGCTGCAGGATGCCGCGAAACAGCAACTCCTCGGTCAGGCCCGTGAAGACGGGAAGCACCAGGAATCCGGCGATCACGAGATTCTTTGTCAGGTGAGGTTCGAGGCGCTGGGGTCGCAGAGCAGCGTAAGCGAGCAGTCCGAGTGGAACGCCCGAGACCGCGATGAGAGCCTGCGTACGGGTCCACTCGAACCGGAAGGTCTCGCGTGTCCAAGCGGCGCCGAACAGGCGGGCCGTGAGGATGATGGCGAGCAGAAGCGGCGCTCCGGTCACCGCGTACCAGTAAATTGGGGGCAGATCCGGAACCGGCATCGTGAGGCTCAGAATGCGCGCGAGCGGAACAAGTGCCAGCGCCGGGAGGACCTGCAGCGGGTTGAGCGCTCGGTCAGAGCTTGCGCGGCCTTCCTCCTGCCTGCCGGCGACCAGGGCAAAGCCAAGCAGAAGGAGGATCACGACCGCGTGGCAGACGAGCCCAACCGCGGCATCGACAAACACCGTCAGCGCCTCGCTCGCCACGACCGACACGACGTAGGCGACGCCGATCGCGCGCAGCACAGCGAGGCGACTCCCGGCGCGGGGTGTTGAGATCAGTCCGGCGCTGGAGGCGTCCACCGGCTCAGAGGATCACGTAGGCCAGACGAGCAGCTTCGACAACCACGAAGCTGACGAGCATGGGCACGATCACGATCGAGAGGGCGCGAAGCCGGCGCGCGGCGCCCCCGCCCCCTGCGGTCCGCACGAGCTCCCGGAGCAGCAGCAGAATCAAGAGCAGGACGACCGCAGTCACGCCGATCGTGTTCGAGACGGTCTCGAAGTCGGTCCCGAGCAGGACCTGTCGAGTCACGTGATTGACGAGTGCGCTCACGAGGACGGCCTCGTTCCGATCCGGGCGCCGGCGAGGTCGAGTCCCGCGCCGACCGCCGCAAGGCCGAGCAAACCGCCGAACAGTGCCTCCGGCGACCAGATCCCGGCGTAGATCATCGCGAGCGAGGCGAGCAGCGCCACTCCGATGCTGAGCGCGATTGCCACCGCGATCTCGAGCAAGGTGTCGCCGAGGCTGAGAAGGCGAACGAGCGCCATTCCCGGGCAGATGAGAACGAATCCGAGAACGACGTAGGGCCGGGCATCGGCCCCCGGCACGACGAAGACGACAACCGCGGAAGCCAGGGTCGCGAGGATGACGCCGAGGGGCCACACGGCCGCGGGAACGCGTCGGCCGATCACGTCACCCTCACGTTTCTGAGCTGCAGAACGAAGGCATCAGGATGCGCATAAACTGCCCGAAAGTCGGGCGATCTGCGCAGTTGCCTGACCAGGTTTTCGAGCCAGCCCCGTCTGACGTCGGAGAACGTCTCGAGATCGGCAACCTGGCTCCGCGTGACGATGAGATACGAACGTCGCGGATCGGTGCCGTTCATCGTCCGACGGATGAGGTCGACGGCGGCACGAGGCGGTGCCTCGGAGACGTCGAGGTCGTGCCAGCGCGGTAGCTCGCTGACGAATGAATACTTGAACTGCTCGTAGCGGACGAATTTCCGAGGATAGTCGCGCGTCAAAGACACGACGAGGGCACCCTTCGGCGCGACCCGATTGATGTAGGCGTCCGCCCCGACCTCGGCCTGTGTGAAGTAGTCCGTTCGTTCGTTGCCGTACCGGCTCACGAGGAATCCCCCGACGAGAACGGCGCTGGCGACTGCAAGCGCGAGCGAGGCCCGCCACGAGCCGCTCGCCTTCGCGGCCGTGAAGAACACGGCCGCGATGAAGAACGCCATGAACGGCAGCGCAAAGAGATAGATGCGAAGCAGGATTTCGCCCCCGTAGGACTGGAGAGCGATGAGCAGAAACGGCGCCAGAGCGAGGACTGCAAGCTGGAGGTCGCGGTAGCCCCTGCGGAGACGCCTGAGGAAGCCGACGAGCGCGAGTAGCCAGAGCCCACCCGTCATGGCCACGCGCGTGAATACCACCAGGAGGTGCTCGGGGCTTCCGTGCAAGCGTCCACCGAGGCTGGACGAGACGTTCTTGTCCACCTGGCCCACCGAACCAGCGACTGATCCGAAGTGCCCCGAAAGGAAGGAGCCCGTCATGAAGACAACCCACGCGGCGAGCATCACGAGCACCAGAAGCGGGAGCCCGCGCGCGCTGCACGAACGAACGGCCACGAGACCGGTGACCGCGGCGAAGAGCGCAAAGGGGGTCAGCTGGTGACTGGGGATTATCGCCGCGGCCACCGCAATGAGCACCAGAAGGAGGAGAACCCGCTGGACAGCGGTCCCCTTAGATGGGCCGACGGAAGCGACTCGAAGCGCGCTGCGAAGACGGGTGAATACGCGACCGCTCGCGGCGAATGCGGTTGCGGCCACCGGAGCCCCGGCCGTGAACCAAGAGAGCAGAAGAGCCACGGCGACGAGGTAGAGGAGGTAGGTCATCGCCTGCGGCGAGAAGTAGTCCTGGGCCACCCAGTTCGTGATGGAGAACATCCAGACCGTGGTCCAGATGAGGCGACGGTCGGTGGAGCCCGCTCGGGCGATCAGGAAAACGGGGAGCAGGAACAGGAGGTCGTACACGAGCGGCGCCCAGCGCGCGAAGTCGATCGTGGTCTTGATGCCGGCAACGTCGGCAACGAAGGCCGAGAAGACGAAGAATCCGGGCCAGTTGAAATACGCGTCGATGTCGGTCTCGACGTGGTGGGTTCTGTCGAGGTAGTCGACGATCCCCACATGCCGCCACGTTGCAGAGATGTGCGGGACGTGCTCGACGATGCTGGTCGTCCCGAAGAGGATCACGACGAGAGCCGCGACGTGAATCAGGAGCAGAGGCCCGACAGGACGGAAATGCAGGCTCGTGAGAAAACCGGCGGTGACGAGCCCGAGCGCCACGAAGACCGGGGCCGGCAACACGGAGACCAGACCGGCGTCTGTCATCCGGCTCACGTCGATGGCTGAGAGCGCCAGAGCCCAAAGGAATACGCCTCCCGCCGTGAGCAGGAGCGCAGCCGCCGGCGCGATCGAGGGCAGAAGAAACGCTCTGCAGGCCGAGTAGGCGGGCGCGATCTCGATAGGCCGTGCCTCAGGCGCGCGGGCCACAGCCTCGGCCGGAGTCACCTCGGCCTCGTGGGCCGCCGGCTCGACCTCGGCCTGACTTGCCTCAGGCCCTCCGGTGAGGGTCTCTGGCTCGGCCCGGGTCAAGTCGGGCTCTCGAACCACGGGTTCGTCCGCGACCCGACTTGATTCAAGTGCTCGATCCACGGGCTCGACCTCGGCCGGAGTCACCTCGGCCTCGTGGGCCGCCGGCTCGACCTCGGCCTGACTTGCCTCAGGCCCTCCGGTGAGGGTCTCTGGCTCGGCCCGGGTCAAGTCGGGCTCTCGAACCATGGGTTCGTCCGCGACCCCGCTTGATTCAGGCGCTCGATCCGGCAGCTCGATCCTGGGCGGACTCGAAGCCTCGCGCTCGCGAGTCATGGGCTCGACCTCGGCCCTCGTCCACTCGGGGTCTGGACCGCTCGTCTCGCCCTGGGCCCGACCTGCCTGGGCGCGTCGAGCAGCGGCCTCGATCTTCGGATGCGAAGCGATCCGCCAGGCGTCCCTGGCGGTAAACCGGTACCGCGTGCCCTTGCGGTGCCCAGGCATCAACCGGTGCTGCCGAATCAGTGCTCCCAACCTGTCCGGGCGGAGCCCGAGGCGGCGCCCGAGCTGCGCCAGGCTGATCGCCAGCAAGCCCTCCTGGACTACGCCGAGCTCCTGTCGGGCCTGGAGCCCCGCGGGCGTCCAGTGAGGTCCGCGAAAAGACGTCCGAGCCGGTCCGGTCACGGAGAGAGTTTGCCTCGGCGTGCGCCCACGCGTTATTCTGCTGATGCCTCTGAGAGGGGAGCCGGAGCGATCTCGGCACCTTGCGGCACAACCTGGGTGCGCCTTGCCGGCTCCGGCGGGCTTGCGACAAGACGCCGGACGCGCCAGCCCGCCCAACAGCTCGTCGCGACCTGGGCGCCCAGCCAGGTTGCCGCTATGCCGGGAAGACCCCAAATCGTCGCCGCGGCCGCGGCGCCTCCGATGCTGAATGCCGCATTCGCCATTCCGGTCGCAATCGCCTCGCTCAGCTTCCCGGTCGCCCTGCACGCCACGAAGTACGCCTGGATGATCGTCAGCGGCACTACCGCAACTAGGAGGATGCGGAGCGGTGTCGAGCCGGCCTGCGCGTAATGGTGGCCGAGAATCGAGAGAAGCAGCTGTGCTGCGAGGCCGGCGACCGCGGCGGTGGCGAGCCCGATGAGGAGCGACGTTCGCACTCCGTAGCGGACGAGACTGCCCAGCTCCTGCGGTCGGTGTGACGCCTCGGCGAACGAGGTCATCCCGACCTGGATCGGGATGATGTACACGACCCAGGCCATCATCCAGGCCGTGTACCACGCCGCGTTGGCAGAAGGCGAGAGAAGCTCGATCACGATGATCGGGAGGACGAGCCCGGGCAATCTCTCGGTCAACGTCAGTAGATGGTTCGGAATCCCGACCCGGAGGAGTCCCGACGCGACAGCCCGATTCATGCGCGGCGTGTAGCGATAGGGAGCGAACGACCGTCTAAGGTGAAGCGCGCCAAGCGTGCAGGCAAACAGGCCGCCTCCGACCCAGGTGGAGAAGATCACTGCTGGTTCGGTCGTCCCCGTCAAGACGGCAACGGCCAGGAGAAGGGCCACGGTCGTGGCTCCGAAACCTGCCGCTCGGACAAGCGCTTGGTCACCTCGACGGATCGCGGTGGAGACCTGGTCCAGGAGGATGGTGGCCGTGCCGAGCACAGTCATCGCCGCGAACGAGACGGCAAACAGCGGTTGTGTCGCGACGAGGCGCAGCTCGTGGAGACCGAGCGCGGCGACTGCGAAGAAGACGCCCGCCGCAAGCAAGGAGGAGACGAAGACGATGGTGAATGCCGTGTCCAGGAGGACAAAGGGACGCCGCCTATGCGCCGGGTAGTGGACGATCACGGACGAGCCGAGGCCGAGCAACGCCAGCTGCGTGCAGAGCATCACCGCGGAGACTGCGCCCGCCGCGAGACCGACCGAAGCGACCGGGAAGAGACGGGCGGCGACGAGCCAAAAGATGAAACCGAAGCCCATCGTTGCCACCTTGCTCCCGATCAGCGCCAGCGAGCTGACGAGCATCGAAAGCGATGGCGCGTGCACATGGCCAACCGCGCGCGTCTCGCGCTCCTCCCGCTCACGGAGGCGCGCGGGCCGGGGGGTCGCCACTCGAGTCATTCGACGGTGCTTTCGGAGCGCCGCAGACCGCGTGCCAACTCCCTCGCCATCCCGACGTAGTTGAAGGCCGCGAAACAGACGTAGTACGAAATCCAGCGCGGCTGGCGACGGGCGAGACTGAGCGCGACTCCCCTCAGCGCTGCAGCAAGCGGTACCGCCGCGAGCCAGGCGCCGCGGAGACCGTATTTGCGGAGCATGAGGCCACTGCCATGCCCGTCCGCGAGCCACTGTCCGCGGGCGAACTCATAGCTGTCCTCAAAGCGATGGGTGACGATGGTTCGTCGCGAGACACCGATCCGCGCCCCCGCACGCTGAAGCCGCCAACGAAGCTCGAGGTCCTCGCCCGATAGGAAGTGCTCGTCGAGGCCATGCTCGAGCAGGACCTCACGATGGAAGATCGTCGCGACGAGCCCAAACCAACCCTTGCTCCGCCCTGAGCGGTGGTGGTGCGCGAGAGCTTGCCCCCAGTAACCGGGGCCCGAGACGCTCCGAAGCCCGGCCTGAAGCGCGTCGTAGCCGCCCTCTCGAAACTCGTGCAACAGCCGCGCGAGCGATCCCCGGGGTAGCACCACATCTGCGTCGACGAGCGCGACCAGCGAGCATCGGGCCGTGCGTGTCCCGAGCGCCCGCGCCGCGGAGACACCGCGACCCGCGTCCGTGAGGATTCGAACGGGATAGCGCCGCGCAATCTCGAGTGTACGGTCGGTCGAGACACCGTCCACGACGATAATCTCGCGCGGATTCGAAGCAACGATCGAAGCGAGACAGGCGTCGAGCATGTGCTCGGCGTTGCGCGCAGGCACGACAACAGAGAGATCGAAAAGGGGGGTGTGCGGCCGGTCGCTGCCGCCGTGCAGGCGCTGCACCTCGCCCTGACTCCTAGGCGGCACTGCGCATCGCTCCGTTCTCAGTCCAGCCCCGTCTGCGCGCCGCGTCGCGTACAGAGAGCTTGCCCCTGACATACCCCGCCATCGTGATTCCCAGCCCAGCCACGATCGCCCCCGCGCGGGCGAGCCCGCCGACGTCGCCTCGCACGGTGTCCGCAAGTCCCCGAGCGATCCCCAGTGGAAGCGTCCGGACCGTGTAGGAACGCTCCGAGGCGAGGCCCTCATCGCTCCCCACGAGCCAGGAGACCACCGCCTTCGAGCCCCCTTCGAAGTAACAGCGCGTCTGGAAATGCCGCCAGCGAGCACGCTGCGCGGGGACGCGGTGGAAGACCTTTGCAGCCGGGACATAGCGGAGGTCGCCGTTCGTCCAGCGGGACCGGGCACGAATGCAGAAGTCGGTCTCATCGCAGCCGTAACCGAGCCGGAAGCCGCCCAATTCCTCGATGACCTCGCGGCGGTACGACATGTTGCACCCGATCAGGTTGCGGACGGATGCCTCCGCCTCCGGCATCCCGCGATAGGTGCAGCCGACCACCCAGCCGAACTCATCCGGGAACCAGTGCGGCTTCCCAGCCGCCCAGAGTGGTTCGATCGAGCCGCCCACGCCGAGCACGCGCGGATCCCGATAGGCACGGGCAAACTCCTCCAACCAGCCACTCGTCGCGAGAGCGTCGTCGTCGAGGAAGGCGACGACAGACCCCTCGGCGGCTTCCACGCCGCTGTTCCGAGCACCCCCGAGGCCGGGGGTACGCACGTTCGCGACCGCCTTCACACCCGGCAACGACCCGGCACGCTCGAGCAGGGCAGGATTGCGGTCGACGACGACGATGGTCTCGAACGCAGGCTGCGTCTGTCCTCCAACCGATTCGGCTGCCGCGACCAGGTCGTGCCAGCGCTCGTCCGCGTACGTCGAGATCACGACAGAGATCGTGGTCACATCAGCCTCCTGCATAGTCCAGGCGGCCGGGGCTCGTCGTCGGTGCGGGACTTCGGCCATGCAATTTCCGCGCCAGTTCGAGAGCCTCTGGCGTTCCGATGTCGAGGACGGCGTGCGAGAGCCGATACGCAGCGATCGCGTCTCCGCGCGTAAGTGCGGCCGGGAACACGTCGTGACCGAAATCGACTGGCACCCCGGCCGGCAGCGCTGCCACAAGCTCGCGGTCGAGCACGTAGAGCCCCGCGTTGACCAAGCCGGGGCCCTCCTGCTTCTTCTCCGCGAAGCTCACCACCCGCCAATCGTCCTGGAGAGCGACGACGCCTTTCCCCAGCGTGGACCGGGCGTCGAATACGGCCAGCGTCGCCCTGGCTCCTCGGCGCAGATGAGCTTCGTAGAGAGGAGCGAGTGGCTCCTCGACCAGAACGTCGCCGTAGAGCACGAGAAAAGGCCCCGCTCCGAGGTGAGGGAGGGCGTTCCGCACGCCTCCGGCTGTTCCGAGCAGTGCCCGCTCGACGAGCATAGTCAGGTCGACCGCGCCGTGGTAGCTCTCGATGAAGTTGCGTAGCTGGTCGACGCAGTGGTGGGCGTTCAGCACAACGCGCCTGACCCCCTCGCGCTCCAGGAACCGGAGGTGGCGGGCGAGCAGGGGCTCACCTCCCACCTCGATGAGGATCTTCGGTGTGTGCACGCCGAGGGGGCCGAGACGCGTCCCACGTCCCGCCGCGAGTATCATCGCCGTCTCGAGGCGCGACGGCGGCGGCAAAGGGCTAGAGAAAGAGGAGACGTGCGAAGCGAGACCGCGGTGGTGACTGGTGGGGCGGGATTTATCGGCTCGCACGTGGTCGATGCCCTGGTGGGCGACGGTATCCGCACGATTGCAGTCGACGACCTCTCGACCGGCCGAGCCGACCTTGTCGCACCGGAGGCGACGCTCGAGCGGCTCGACATCACCGATGCGGCTGCCTTCGATGCCGTGGTGGACGCCGCACAGCCCGCGGCGATCTTCCATGTCGCGGCGCAGTCGAGCGTCACCGTCTCCGTTACGGATTCCCGCTACGACTGCAAGGTGAACGTCGTGGGGACGCTCAACGTGCTCGAGGCCGCGACGCGGCACCGAGCGCCGGTCGTCTTCACCTCGACCGGCGGCGCACTGTACGGGAATGAGGCTCCGCTGCCGACGGACGAGGACCGCATCCCCGCGCCCGTCGCGCCGTATGGGGCTTCCAAGTGGGGGGGTGAGGCTTACGTGCTCACCTGGTCGCTTTCCGCGAATCTCCCACATGCCGTCTGCCGGCTCGGAAACGTCTACGGATCTCGACAGAGCCCCCATGGGGAAGCGGGCGTCGTGGCGATCTTCAGCCACTACCTGTGGCGCAAGGAGACGCCGACGCTCTTCGGCTTCGGGCGAGCCACGCGCGATTACGTCCATGTCTCCGACGTGGTGAGCGCGATGCTCGCTGCCCGCGGGAAGCCGGGCGTATTCAACGTTTCGACCGGAATCGAGACCGACGTGCGAACGATCTTCGACGCCCTGCAGGCCGCTGCCGGGACCTCGGTGGAGCCCGTCCTCGCACCTCTCCGACCAGGGGAGCTCGAGCGGAGCTGCATGGATCCCAGCCGCGCCCGCCGAGAGCTCGGGTGGAGCGCCAGGGTCGAACTCGACGTCGGGCTTGCGAGCACTTACCGCGAACTGGTCGCTGAGTTCGAGGCCCGCAAGCGCGGTCAGGTCGCCCTTCGACCCGGTCACGCTGCGTAAGCCTTCTGCCCTAGAAGCCGACCCGCATCGAGGAGAGACCCCAGGACAGCGTCCGGACGCGAGTCTCGAGGAGAGCGCCCGAGCAGGATCGTCCGGCAACCTGCCGCGGTGCCGGCGAGCACGTCGCTCTCGGAGTCGCCGATCATCCAGGAGCGCCCGAGGTCGAGTCGTAGATCCTTCGCGAGGTCGAGCAACAAGCCCGGTGCGGGTTTGCGGCACGAGCAGCCCATGTCCAGGTCGTGCGGGCAGTACCGGAACGCCTCGATGCGGCAGCCGTGGGCGGCGAGCCCTCGCTGCACGCGCGCTTCGATCGCGCGTAGCGCCGCTCGGTCGAGGAGACCGCGCGCGAGCCCGCGCTGATTCGAAACGACGGCGAGGACATAGCCGGCCTTCGCGAGCAGCGCCGCGCCTTCACGCGCCCCCGGGAGCCAGCGAAATTGGGTCGGGGAGCGTAGGTAGCAATGCTCGGCCGGACGCTCGTTCAGCGTCCCGTCTCGATCCAGGAATACTGCCCGTCGCCTCACGCGAGGCACGGTTGCTCCTCGGCCAGGCGCACCTTGAAGGACTCGACGAGGATGTGATTGATGATCAGGTGGACATCCTCGACCACCCCATAGTGGGCGACGGGGACAATCACGGCCAAGTCGGCCAGCTCGACCGAGCGGCCGCCGTCGAACCCGAGGATCCCGATCACCTCCGCGCATTGCTCCCGCGCATAGCGCATCGCCCTCAGGACGTTCGGCGAGTTCCCGCTGGCAGAAATCGCAACGAGTAGGTCGCCGGGCCGTATCAGGTTCACGAGCTGCTCGGAGAAGATGTGCTCGTAGCCGAGGTCGTTCGCGAGCGCCGTCACGATGGCGGCGTTGTCGTTCAGGCTCAGGATGCGGAAGCGGCGCATGTTCGGCCCGATCGTGTTCTTGCCGAGGTCGGCAGCCATGTGACTGGCCGTCGACGCGCTACCCCCGTTGCCCACCGTGAAGACCTGCTTGCCGTTTCGATACGCCCGGAAGAGCATCTCCCCCATCGCCGCAAGCCGCTCGCGCGGGAGGGCATCGATCGCCGCTCGCAACTCCTCGATGTACCCCGTGATGTGAGTCTGCATCATCAGTTTGTTCCCTCGTCAAGAAGCGAGATCTGCGTACCTCGAGCCGCGAAGCGAAACGGCACCTCCCGAAGGTGAGCCAGGGCGGCACGGATCCGCGCATGGCGCTCCGGAGGCGCGCAGACGAGCAAGAAACCGCCCGCACCGGCGCCGAGGAGCTTTCCACCGGACGCTCCGGCTGCCATGGCCGCCCCGTACCAGTCGTCGATCTCGGAATCGCTCACCCCATCGACCAACGAGCGCTTGAGCTCCCAGTTCGTGTGCAAGGCCTCTCCGAGCGCGCTCGCGTCACCCGCGCAGAGGCGTTCTCTCAGGTTGTAGGCGAGATCGCGCATCTTCTCCAGAGCACCGACGGCTTTCCCGTTGCGAATTGCCTCCCCCTGCCTCTCCAAAAGCTCGGAGGCGGAGCGCTGCCGGCCTGTGAAGAAGAGCATCAGCGAACGGTGAAGGCGCTGGATCGTCCCAGGCGGGCAGATGAGCGGCTCGACGCGGACACCTCCGCCATTTGGCAGGAACTCGATCAAGTTGAGACCACCCATCGCGGCGGCGTACTGGTCCTGGCGGCCGATCGGCTTCCCCAGCACCTCGATCTCCAGTTGGCTCGCTTCTTCGGCAAGTTGAGCGGGCGACTTGTACACCCCCTGAAACGCATAGAGGGCGTTCAGCAGCCCCACCGTGACGGCACTCGACGAGCCCAGCCCCGTGCCTCGAGAAGGAACATCCGCCAGCGTCACGATGTCGATTCCGCGGTGGATGCCGGTCGTCCGCATGGTCTCCCGGACGAGCTCATGGCTAACCGAGCTTGCGTCCGGAACGACCTCGGTGCGCGAATAAGACACGCGCACGTCACCCTCGAACCGGCGCGCAACAATTACGTGGACCCACTTGTCGACCGAGGTCGAGACAACGGCTCCGCCGTGCTCCTCGCAGAAGTCCTTGAGGTCGGTGCCGCCCCCCACGAAGCTGACGCGCAGGGGGGTCCTCGAGATGATCACGGTGTGATAGGGGCGCGGGCGGTCACATCGGCAGAGGCGGGCGTGAACGCCGATTTCCCAGTCTCGCCGCCGATCTGGACGGTCGCGACGCTGGGCGCGCCGATGTTCACGGCCCACGCTTTGACGAGCGACGTCACGTCACCCGTGAAGACGCTGGTGCGCGCTCCAACCTCTTCGCGCTCGTCGAGAGTTCTCGGAAGATCGTGCGCAGTATGCGAAAGCCATCGCGGAACGGCCGCAGATTGCTGTCTCCGTACAGACGATCACGCTCAAAGCTCGGCACCTCCGCCACGCAGAGACCCGCCTTCGCAATGCGGATATTGATCAGCGTTTCGACTTCGAACCCGTCGCAGTCGACGGCTATGTGAGACAGACAGTCCGCCCAAAAGGCGTTGTAGCCGTAGCAAAGGTCCGAGTATCGAGTCCCGTACAGCAGGTTCACCATCGCGACGAGAAAGGCGTTCCCGAGGCGACGCACCCGCGTGAGATCACTGCTCCCGCCGCCGTCGAGAAAGCGTGACCCCTTCGCAAAATCGGCACCTTTCGTCAGCGCCTCGACGAAGCGTGAGATTTCAGCTGGGTCGGCTGAGCCGTCGGCGTCCAGCATGACGATCACTTCTCCGCGTGCAGCCTTGAAGCCGCACGCAAGGGCGTTTCCCTTCCCCCGGCCGGTCTGGCCAACAATCCGGATGTCGGGGTAGTGTTCGCGTGCGACCTCGACGGTCCCGTCGGTCGAGCACCCGTCAACAAGCACGACTTCGCTCACCTCGACCGGGAGCTCGCGGAGGACGTGAGGAAGATTTTTAGCCTCATTCAACGTCGGGATCACGACAGAGATCGTGGGGACGGTTGAGCGGCTGGAGTTTCTCCAGTCGCTGGCGCTCTCGCTTGCGCGGCCATTGGCGGATTCAGCTGCGCTCCGCGAGACGCCAGGGTCGTGTGTGGCGCCCCTAACCTGCGCGTGAACCCCGATCCGCGTTGAGGCAGCGTTCGATTGAGCGGACGTGCCAGAATCGGTCGTGGCCCGTAGGGCGCTCATGCCGCTTTGGTCGCCCGCGCCCTCGTCCCCGTTGCTCGCCGCGAGGCGACCATTCCGCCAGACTCCGGTGCGCCGGCGAGGAGTGACGCTCGCCACTAACTACCTCCCCGGGAGAACTACCTGATTCGTGTATCCAAGCAGATTTCGGAGAGATGGTAAAGAGGCGGCTAGTAAAGATTCGTTAAAAGATTCGTTAAAGAACAGGGCGCGAGCCAGGTTCGCGACCGCCTGGCCCCCTGCTCCGAAGGAGATCTGCGGCATTTTGAGGAAGCTGAAACTGTCGTCTCATTTGGCAACCCCAGGCTTAGTCGTTCTCAGATCTGCGCCGTTGGAATCACCGTCATTCCGCGAGTGCGTTGGGTGGCTCAGCGGGCGGCTCAGGGAGGTGATACCGCAGCCGGATGACAGTCTGCAGAGGTTGCTTCGCCGCACGGTATGTTGGCCACTAGCTGGCGATCTGTTATGTTCTCCTCACTGCGACGCGGTTGCGTCTTACCGAAGGAAAGGTTCGACGTAAAGGTTCGGCTTATGGGCATGATCCGAAGGCAGGCAACGGCTTCGAAGAAGCGGCCCCGCCCCACGGTGGCGCGTGAGACGGGGCCTTGCATCGACCTCATACTCCCCGGCGCCTCTGGCGGAGAGCGACCGAAGAGAGGAGGCGGTGCCTAGTCGATTTTACTGCGGCGCCGCTGGCGCCCGGTGGGCTGGTCCAATTGCAGTGGCGCCCGCTCGGTAGCGTTCCCTGCGTATCGCACTTCGCGGGTAACGAAGCGGTGATGGAGTGGTGAGGGTCCGGCGAGGTGTTCGGGCGGGGCCGGGCTAAGCGTCGATAGGGCACTGCGCATCGGGCTTAGCGGCACGAGGAGTGCTCCTCTTCCGCTGAGAGCTCAACAGACATCGGAACCAGTGAAGCCGAGACGCCTTAGAGAGGCGCTGGCCGTCACTTCACGTACAGCGTCCAGTACTCGTGTGTCTTCCCGTTGACGGCGAGCAGGAGGAGCCCGGCTCTCGACGGGACGTTGCGTTTGCTTGTGCTGGCGTTGTGGATGAACGGCTTGCGGGCATCGTTGAGAACCATCTTGCCGCGAGCGGCGGGGAAGGAGATGTCGTCAAGCGAGGCGGACTTCTCGTAGATTGCGCCGCCGCTAGTGGTGCACCTGTATGTGGGTGGCGGGGGCCCGGTCGCGAACATGTGCACCCGCCGCCGTTGCTTATCGATAACGAGAGTCGGCCTATTGTGACAGAACAGCGCGGTGCCGTAGATCGAGCTTGTCCAGCGGCCCCCGCGGCGGCGGGTGAGGAGCAGAATAAGCGGTTTCAGGTGGATGTTCGACGTCTTGACGGCGGCATAGACGATCCCCCGCGAGTCGGTCTTCAGGTTGATATGGTCGTCCGCTTCGCGGTCACCTGCCAGCGCCGCCTCGGGGTCCCGCCAGTCCTTTCTGGCTGCACGGTCGCGATGGATGGAGAACCAAAAACCATCCTGTCCAGTCGTTTGGTCGCTCCACATGACGCCGATCCGGCGGCCCGAGAGCGCGACCACCGACGAGATATCATCAAGGGTGACCGCCGCCTGGCCGAACGGAAGCCGAAACGGCCGCCTCCACTTCCGACGTCCTCCAGTCGTTGATGCAACGTAGATCGCGCTGCCCCGTTGCCAGGTCGCCCAAAGCTTGCCTGTGGTGTCCTGGTCGATCACGAGCGTCTTGGTGCGGTAGCGGTTGATCACGGTCGGAAACCCGGCGTCGAGCGTATATCGATGCCGACCGTGGCTGTACGAGAATTTGAAGAGGTAGCTCGCTGCCCCAGACACCGCCGGTTTGTTGGTCCGCAGCGGCTTGTGGGTAGCGATGTAGAGGTGCGAGCCGTTCCACAGCGCGTCAGCAGCCGTATCGACGCGACGGTCGACCACGGTTTTTGTGTCGACCCAGGCCCGGGCACGAGCGGAGAAGCGAAAGATGTGGAAATCGCGGCTGCGGGCGTCCCACATGTCGGCCCACCATGAACCATCGTTCCACCAGACGACGCTCTCGGGGCGCTTGGTTCCGGTTGGGGCAACGGTTCCGAGGAAGGACGGCCCCTCTACGCGGATCCTCTTCGCCACGGGAACTCCTCGATTCGACGGAGCTGGCGAAGCTGCACCGGCCACGGCTCCGAGCAGAATGATCGCGCTGACAGCGGCCGTACGCTGAGCAAATTGAACGCAGGCCATCTTTTGGGCGGCCCAGACCCGATAGCGCATGACTGTCGATCCCCCTATGTCGAGAACGGTCCCACACGCATCTTTGCAGAAAGAGATGATCACGGCTCGCCGGCGCCGCCCAACCCGTGGCCAGAGGGTCGCGATTCCGGGCGATGCGTGAATCCGGCTCGTGCGGGGCGTTTCCTGCGGGTTAGTACGCGCCAGTAGCCGCACTAGGACGGTCTCAACGAGGTCGTCGCTGCGTGCTCGTTCCGTCTAGGCGACTTCGCGATCATCGCTCCGCGGCACGGTGTCCGCGGAGCCAATTCCGCGAAGTGCCCGGCAGAGGAGCAGCTAACTACGACCCCGCTGGTCTCGGGTCACGTAGCCGAGCACCCGCCGCCCCACTTACCCCCTTCGCCTTCAGCGAGGCCTTGTAGGCCCGCTTCTTGGCCTGGTAGTCCTCGAGCGCCTCGACCGAGTCGACGTCGCCGAGAGTGGGGTGGTCGGGGACGAGGCCCTGCGCCGCCTCGACACCGAAGCGCTTCGCGAGCACCGACCCGAGCGCGATCGCTTTCATATTGCCGAAGCCCGGGAGCGTGGAGATCCGGCGCCGCAGTTCCGCGCTGTCCGTAGCGTTGCTCCAGACGCGCTCCGCGTCGCCGCCGTACTGCTCGACGAGGCCGCCGGCGAGCCGTTGCACCCGCGCCGCCGAGATCGACGTGACCGCGGAGTTTCCGTGGGACATGGTCGAGCTCTTCCGCGAGCACGAGTTGTTCGGGCTTCCCTTCGAGGAGCGCTACGGCGGCACGGGCACCGGCGCGCTGATGGTGCTCGTCGCCATCGAGGAGCTCTCGAAGGTCTGCGCGACCACGGGTCTCATTCTCGCCGTCCAGGAGCTCGGGTCGAGGTAGGCGAACGCGGCGTTCCAGCGGACGCCGCCAACGGCGTTGACCGGGAACGGCCCGGCTCCGGACGCATTCTCGCGCGCGTCGGCGAGGACCGGAAGCCCGAGCTCTCGCGCTCCTTCGAGGATGGCGAGGCTCGTAGGCGCCATCTCCTCTTGCGTGAACCGCCGGGCCCCGATCGAGGATTCTGCCCGGCGGATGTACGGCTCGAGCTCAGAGGCCGTCCAGCCGGGGCCCCATTCGTCGTAGTCGGCCGGTGCTCCCGGCAGGATCGCGCACGCGTTGTGCGCCGAGCAACCGCCGAGGATCCGCGCCCGGAGCTGCGAGTGGTCGTCCGGGTCGTCGGGCTCCCAGGAGTGGGAGAAGGCGAGCTCGCAGCCGTTGAGGATGTCCGCGGGGCCAGTGCCCCTCCCGATAGGGCCCGTAGTCGGGGCCGGCCTCCACGAGGCACACGGAGACGGCACGGTCTTCGCTCAGGCGGGCAGCCAGGACGCAGCCGGCAGGCCCTCCGCCGGCTACGAGGACGTCGAACTTCACGGGCGCAGCGAACCGATGTCGACGTCCTCGCGGTAACCGCAGCAGCCCGGCAAAGCCGCGCCGCTGCTCTTTCCGAAGGGGGAAACGGCTGTTTCCCTTTCGAGCTCCCCTTTCCCAAGCTTGAGGCTCACGGGCGCAGCGAGCTCGTGTCCACGACCTCGAAGTCCTTGCCCGTGATCCGCCCGAGCGTGTGCAGGGCGTCATTCGACCAGTGCCGGTTGGGCGCGCCGCTGATGTACCGGTCGGAGCCGTTGTCGGCCACCATCATCCCGTATCGCTTCAGCGCCTTGAGCACGATCCGCGCCTGCCGGCGGAACCCCCCGATAGGAATGTTCGCCTTCAGCCGCACTCGGAGCCCCATGGGCGGATAGCTCGGGTTGTTCGAGTCGCTCGCGTAGTGGCGGGCGGGGTAGATGTAGGCGCGCCGAGTGTTCTCCACCGTGAAGCGAAGCGCGTGGTTGATCCGCCCACGCTTCACCTCGTCCCAGCGGACGAGGCCCGGGAAAATGGGCAGGCCGGCGGCGTCGGCAGACGTCCATCCCGCGGGGCGGAGCTTGTTCGAGCGCAGGCTCCAGATCGCTCCTGACGACGCGTGCCGCCCGTGGAGCTCGTAAAGCTCGTAGAGCTTGCAGCTCGAGCGGTCGATCATGAGCGCATGGTGGTCGCTGCCGTACTCGATCTTGACGTGTCGAGGAATCGGGTACGGGCCTTTGTCGCTCTCGTCGGCATAGTCGAACCTGAGCCGCTTGCGGTGCGTCTTCTTCGAGACGACGTTGAAGGGGATCCCGATCGGCCCGCCGTCCCACTTGCCCGAGCCGAAGTCAGGATGCAGGCCGGTGTCGAGGCCCATCGAGCGGATGATTCGGGCCGAGTTCGACGCGACGGGGAGCCTGTCCACCTTGCGGTTCCACGGGTTGCTCTTGGGGAAGATGGAGCACTTCGACGCGGCGGGGAGGCGGAGCGCGCCGGCTGAGCCGCCGCGGACGAGGAGCGTGGCGACTCCGATCGAGAGGGCGACGATCAGCCCGGCTGAGTGAATGTGGGATCGCTGTCCCACAGCACGGGCTTCGAGTCGACCGGAACCCATCGGTACAGGAATACCAGGCCCGCGTCGTCGCCGTCGCCCTGAACTTCGTGCTCCCATTCGTCTGCGGTCTCTCCGTCCACATTCACCTCGAACGCGTGGTTCTCGTACGGAGACGCGTCGGCCCAGGTACCGAGAATCGAAAGCTCGCGGACGATCCGCACCTGCTCCAGGCCTGCCTCCTCGCGCAGCTCCCGCAGGAGGCCTTCTTCCAGCGTCTCGCCCGGGTCGAGCCTCCCGGCCGGCACTTGCGTCCCCGCCTCGGGGTCGTCTTGCTGGTCGAAGACGAGCAGCTCTGTCCGCCCCTCCCGGCGGCGGGTGACGTAGGCGAGCACCCTCTTGCGCACTAGCGCTTCGCTCTGAGCGAGGCCTTGTAGGCGCGCTTCTTCGCCTGGTAGTCCTCGAGCGCCTCGGCCGAGTCGACGTCGCCGAGCGTCGGGTGGTCGGGGACGAGGCCCTGGGCCGCCCCCACGCCGAAGCGCTTGGCCAGCACCGAGCCGAGCGCGATTACCTTCATGTTCCCGAATCCGGGCAGCGAGGCGATGCGGTTGCGCAGCTCCGCGCTGTCTGCGGCCTCGTTCCAGAGACGCTCGGCGTCCCCGCCGTACTCTTCGACCACAACGCCCGCGAGCCGCTGGACGCGCTCGGCCATCGAGCCGGGGAAGCGGTGGATGGCCGGCTTCTCGCGGAAGACCTCCGCCAGTCTGGCGGGATCGGTCGCGGCGATCCGCGCCGGATCGATCGTCCCGAGCCGCTGCTTCAGCTTGAGCGGGCCCGTGAACGCGGTCTGGACCGGCACCTGCTGGTCGAGCGCGAACCCGACCAGGAGCGCGAACGGATCGGAGGCGAGCAACGCGTCGGCCTCGTCGTTGCCGGTGAAGTGGAGCCGATCGACTCTTGTGTTTTAAACACACTCTCTGTGGGCGTTGTCTTCGCCTCCATGCTGCCGATCCTAGTCGAGGTTCTTCACCACGATCTCGAGATTCTCGCGCCAGACGTCCTCGGGCACGGGCGGGAGAATCTCGTCCCACACCGCGGCAAAGCTCCCGATCAGCTGCGGGAAGCGGGCCGGGCGCGCTATGAACCACCAGTGCAGGTGCTCGCCGCCGTCGCCCCAGCGGCAGACGTGGACGCGGCCGACATCGGGGATCGCCCGGACCGCGCGCTCGATGCGGCCCAGCAGGACTCCGAGCTCCGCGGCCAACTCGTCCGTCAGGTCGCCCGGCTCGGCGAAGTGCTCGCGCGACTCGAGCAGGAGGACGGCGGGAAGGCCCGTGGGCCCGAGGGCGTGCATGCGCCAGCGCTCGTCGGTCCACAGGTACTCGTCATCGGAGGCGGCGCAGCGCCGGCAGTCGACGCCGCCTTCGCCCTGCCTGGCCGGGTCACGTCCGGCGGGAGGGTCGAGCGGCCGCGGCCGCATCTCCCCGTCGAAGGGGAACGTCTCCCACTCTTCGACGGGCGGCATCCGCAGCGCGTCCTTGACGCGCTCGTACAGCTCTTCGGGGGTTTCGGGCACGGAAGCGCCGATGGTAACGTCGCTGCAGTGGACTGGCCTCCTGAGTTCTACGCGTTGAAGCGCGGTGAGGGCTGCCCCATGTGCGAGGAGGGACGGCCGGAGGAGACCCGCTACGGCATTCGCATCTACGCCGGCGAGGTCTCGGACGCCTATCTCCAGCGGCCGGACATCCAGCGCGGCTACACGGTCGTCATCTGGCGCGGCCGGCACGTGGCCGAGCCCACCGAGCTCGACGAGGAGGAGGCGGTCCAGTACTGGCGCGAGGTCCTGCACGTCGGCCGCGCGCTCGAATCCCATCTACAACCGGTCAAGCTGAACTTCGACCTGCTCGGGAACTCGCTGCCCCACCTGCACACGCACGTGATCCCGCGCTACGCGGACGACCCGCGCCCCGGGTGGCCGTTCCCCTTTCCGGAAGAAGAGACCGGGCCGAGAGACGAGGAGGAGCTTCGCAGCGACGCAGAGGCTCTGCAGGCGCTGGCCGAGCGATGAGCGCCCTGGACGTCTTCAGCTCTGCGACCCGCGCCTGGTTCGAGGGAACCTTCGAGGAGCCGACGCCGGCGCAGACACTCGGCTGGCCCGCGATCGCGCGCGGCGGCCACACGCTGATCCAGGCGCCGACCGGCTCGGGCAAGACGCTGGCCGCCTTTCTGTACGGGATCGACAAGCTGACCGCACAGCGGTCAGCGCAGTCCGTCCGCGTCAGCGGGCCGGCGGAGGGCGCCCGGGGGAACCGGGAGGTTCCCCCGGCGAGTGACGCAGGTGTGCGGCTGCTGTACGTATCGCCTCTCAAGGCGCTCAACTACGACGTGGAGCGCAACCTGCGCGGGCCGCTGGCCGGGCTCGGATCCGAGCTTACGGTCGCCGTGCGAACGGGGGACACGCCGCAGAAGGAGCGCGCGGCGATGCTGCGCAACCCGCCCGACATCCTCATCACCACGCCTGAGTCCTTCTTCCTGCTCCTCACGTCCAGGGCCCGCGAGAACCTCCGCTCGGTCGAGACGCTGATCCTCGACGAGGTGCACGCGGTGGCGGGAACCAAGCGCGGCTCACACCTCGCGCTGTCGGTGGAGCGGCTCGAGCGGCTGACGGAGAGGCCCGTTCAGCGCATCGGGCTCTCGGCCACCCAGCGGCCTCTGGACGAGATCGGCCGCTTCGTCTCCGGCGGGCGGGAGATCGAGCTTGTGGACGCCGGCCGCGCGAAGGAGCTCGACCTGGAGGTGGTCGTGCCCGTCGAAGACATGCGGGAGCCGGGCGGCGCGGCTGTCAGCCAGCCCGGAATGGCGGACGGCAACGCGCTCATGAAGCCGACCCAGGGCGGCATCTCGTCCATCTGGCCCTCCATTTACCCCGAGATCCTCCGCCTCGTCCGCGAGCACCGCTCCACCATCGTCTTCGTCAACAACCGCCGCCTCGCCGAGCGGCTCGCACTGCGCCTGAACGAGCTGGCCGAGGAGGAGATCGCGCGCGCCCACCACGGCTCGCTCGCGCGCGAGCAACGAACGGAGATCGAGGAGCTGCTGAAGCGCGGCGAGATCCCGTGCCTGGTCGCGACCTCCTCGCTCGAGCTCGGGATCGACATGGGAGCAGTCGACCTCGTCGTGCAGGTGGAATCGCCGAAGTCGGTGGCACGCGGCTTGCAGCGGATCGGGCGCGCCGGGCACGAGCTGCATGCGGTCTCGAAGGGCCGCATCTTCCCGAAGTTCCGCGCCGACCTGCTCGAGTCGGCCGTCGTCGCCGAGCGGATCCTCGACGGCGCGATCGAGGAGACGGTCATCCCTCGCAACCCCCTCGACGTGCTGGCGCAGCAGATCGTCGGCATCTGCGCGGAGGAGGAGATCTCCGTCGACGACCTGCACGACCTCGTGCGCGGCGCCTACCCGTTCAGGGACATCTCCCGCAGCCAGCTGGAGAACGTGCTCGACATGCTCGCAGGCCGCTACCCCTCGGACGAGTTCGCCGAGCTGCGGCCGCGCGTGATCTGGGACCGCACCGCGGGGCTCGTGCGCGGGCGCCCAGGCGTTCGCCGGCTCGCAGTCCAGAACGCCGGCACGATTCCCGACCGCGGGCTCTTCGGCGTCCACCTGGTCGACGGCGGCGGCCGGGTCGGCGAGCTCGACGAGGAGATGGTGTACGAGGCGCGCACCGGCCAGGTCATCCTGCTGGGCGCCTCGAGCTGGCGGATCGAGGAGATCACGCGGGACCGCGTCCTTGTCTCGCCCGCGCCCGGCGTCCCCGGCGCGGTTCCGTTCTGGAAGGGAGAGGGGCTCGGCCGGCCCTACGAGCTGGGCTCGGCCATCGGGCGCTTCTCGCGCGAGGTGCTTGCGCTTTCGGAGGCGAAAGCGCTAACGCGCCTGACGGGCGAGCATCGCCTCGACGAACGCGCAGCTGAGAATCTCCTAGCCTTCTTGCGCGAGCAAGAAGGCGCGACCGGAACCGTGCCGTCGGACAAGACGGTGGTCGTCGAGCGCTTCCGCGACGAGATCGGGGACTGGCGCGTCTGCATCCTCACTCCCTTCGGCGCGCGCGTGCACGCGCCGTGGGGGCTCGCGCTCGGGTCGCGCCTCCGGGAGTCGCTCGGGCTCGAGGTGCAGTCGATCTGGTCGGACGACGGCATCGCGCTCCACCTCCCGGACGCCGATTCGCCGCCTTCGACGGATCAGCTCATGCTGGAGCCCGACGAGGTCGACGAGCTCCTCATGGCGGACCTGGGAGGAAGCGCCCTCTTCGGCTCCCGCTTCCGCGAGAACGCGGCGCGCGCGCTCTTGATCCCCAGGCGGCGGCCGGGCGAGCGCACGCCCCTGTGGCAGCAGCGGCTGAAGGCGCAGAGCCTGCTACAGGTTGCGCGCCGGTACGGCTCCTTCCCGGTCGTCCTCGAGACGTATCGCGAGTGCCTGCAGGACGTGTTCGACCTGCCCGGGCTGCAGAAGATCCTGACCGGGCTGAAGACCCGCGAGCTCGACCTCGTGGACGTGGAGACGCCCTCCGCCTCCCCGTTCGCCTCCTCGCTCCTCTTCGACTACGTGGCGACGTACATGTACGAGGACGACACGCCGCCGGCCGAGCGCCGCGCCCAGGCGCTCTCGCTCGACCGCGACCTGCTGCGTGAGCTGCTCGGGCAGGAGGAGCTGCGCGACCTAGTCGATCCCGACGCGCTCGACGAGGTGGAGCGGCGGCTCGCCGGCGAGGCCCGAAACGCGGACGAGCTCCACGACCTGCTGCGGCGGCGGGGCCACCTGCGCGAAGGGGAGTTCGAGCCCGCCTACGCAGAGACGCTTCTGCGCGAGCGGCGGGCGATCCGCATCCGCGTGGCCGGCGACGAAGTGCTCGCCGCAGCGGAGGACGCGGGCCGCTACCGCGACGCGCTCGGCGCCATGCCGCCCGGCGGGCTGCCCGAGGCGTTCCTCGAGCGGGCGCAGGAGCCGCTCCCGTCGCTGCTCCTTCGCTTCGCGCGCACGCACGGCCCGTTCACGACCGCGGAGGCCGCGGAGCGATTCGGGCTGGAGCCGGCACGGGCCGAGGAGGAGCTGAAGCGGCTCGAGCGTGAGGACAAGCTCGTCCGCGGCGAGCTTCGGCCCGGCGGGACCGAGCGGGAGTGGTGCGACCCCGACGTCCTCCGGCGTCTGCGCCGGGCCTCGCTGGCAGCGCTTCGCCGCGAGGTGGAGCCGGTCGACCAGGCCGCCCTCGGACGCTTCCTGCCCGGCTGGCAGGGTGTCGACCGGCGGGCGACGCTGCGGGAGGCGCTCGTTCCGTTGCAGGGGCTGGCGCTTCCCGTTGCGCTGTGGGAGGAGGAAGTGCTCCCCCGCCGCGTGCCCGGATACCAGCCAGCCCAGCTCGACCAGCTCTGCGCCTCGGGCGAGGTCGTGTGGGTCGGCGCCGGCCTCGACCGAGTCGCGCTCCTCTTCCGAGAGGACGCGCCGGTCCTGGGGCGGCCGGCGGCCGCGCCGCCCCCGGAGGGCGACGTCCACGACCGCCTGCGAGAGGCGCTCGGCCATAGCGCCGAGTTCTGGTTCGACCTCCTGAACGCGACCGGGCTCGATTCGGAGACGGCGCTCCCGGCTCTGTGGGAGCTCGTCTGGGCGGGCGAGGTGACGAACGACGCGTGGACGCCGCTCCGGGCGGCGCGGCGCCAGGGCGTGCCGCAGCCCGAGCGGAGGCCGAGGCGATTCTCCCGCCGGCGCTCCGCCGCGATCACGGCCACCCAGGGCCGGTGGTCGCTGACCGACCGGCTCTTTCCGGGCCGGCCGGAGGCTCGGGCACTCGCGGAGCTGCTGCTCGAGCGCCAGGGCGTGGTCACGCGCGACGGTGTCCGCGCCGAAGGGATCGCGGGCGGCTTCGGGGCGGTGTACGGCGAGTTGCGGGCTCTGGAGACGGTCGGGCTCTGCCGCCGCGGCTACTTCGTGGAAGGGCTCGGCGGCGCGCAGTTCGCACTCGGAGGCGCGGTCGAGCGCCTGCGCGAGCTTCGCTCGGGGGAGGCGGATGCGGATGCGGATGCGGATGCGGATGCGCTCGTGCTCGCCGCCGCCGATCCCGCGCAGCCCTACGGGGCGGCGCTCCCGTGGCCGAAGCGCGCCGGCGCGCGCGCAGCGCGCGTCGCGGGCGCCCGGGTGGTCCTGCTCGACGGCGAAGCGGCGCTCTTCGTCGAGCGCGGTGGGCGCTCGCTCGTGCCGCTGCGGGAACCGGATGAAGCCTGGCTGCGCCCGGCTCTCGCCGCGCTCGTCGCGCATGTCCGCGGCCGCGGCGGAAGGCGGCTCGCCGTCGAGCGCTTCGACGGAGAGCCGGTGGGCGAGACCGAGGTGATGCCGCTCCTCCTCGAGGCCGGCTTCCATCCGGGCCCTCGCCGCGCAGTCCTGCGCCCATGAAATCCGCCACGCTCGCGCTCGCCGTACTCGCGGCGGCCGTCGCCGTGGGCTGCGCAGAGACTCCAGAGCAGCACTCCGCACGTCTGGCCGTGGAGCGTGCGTCCGACAGACAGGGACGCGGCGGCGATACGCGCTGCACGTCAAATCCGGTCACCCTCTTCGTACCCGGGCCGGCGGCGAGCGTCTTCGTCTGCATCGTCAAGGCGAGCGAAGACGGGTGCGACCGCTACGTCGTCAGGCGCACCGGCCGCAGCTACGCGATTCGTCTGCGCGCGCGCGACGTGGATTGCATCCTCCCGGCAGACTAGTTAGTAGACAGCTCGGCGCTGAGAAGAAAGAATCGCGCCCGTGGACCGAGCTCTCAAGGAGGCCCGCGCGCTCATCGCCGTTCAGGACAAGAGCTACTCGAGCGGCGGCTCCGGGATCAAGCGCTCGTGGCCGAAGAGCAGCGCGATGGACGCCGAGACGCTCGCCGGCTTCCTCGAGCGCAAGCGCTACGCGATCCTCGCCACCGTACGCCCGGACGGGAGGCCTCAGGCGGCACCGGTCGCCTTCCACGTCCGCGACGGCGCCTTCTGGATCGCGACGGTTGCCGGCGCCCGGATCCGCAACCTGCAGGCGACGCCGCACGCCGCGCTCGTCATCTCGGAAGGGGAGCGCGGCAACCATCGCGCGGTGCGCGCAGAGGGCCCTGTCGTCCTGCACGAGCAAGAGGACCTCGAGAAGGCCCGCAAGTGGCTGGACGAGGCCTGGGAGGAGCGACAGGGCTCTCGCCCGGACTGGGCCGCGGCCTTCATCGAGCTCCGGCCGGAGACGCTCTTCTCGTACGGCTCGCAGCGCAACTAACCTGGCCTCGTGAGCGCGCCCGCCCAGGCACTTCCACTCGACAGCCAGCGCGCCTGGTGGCTACGCGCGGTGCTCGTGCTCTGGAGCCCCGTCGCGGTCTTCTCGGCGCTTCGTGACGAGTCCAGAGAGGCGGTCGACGCGCGCCAGGAGCCCGTGACCGCGCTCGTCTTCCTCGCGGGGATCGCGGGCGTTCTGCTGGCCCCTGCCTTCGGACGGATCTTCGACGACTTCGACATCGACGCACTCGGTCTCGTCGTCATCGTCGTGTTCGCCGGGAGCATCTACGGCTTCTTCGGCTACTGGCTGCTGGGATGGATGCTCTCGATCGGTATCCGCGCGCTCCAGGTCGCGTCCACCTCCCGACAGTGCCGGCACGTGGTTGCGTTTGCCGCGGCCCCGCTCGTCCTGTCCCTGATTGCGGTATGGCCGCTCAGGCTAGCCCTCTATGGCGGTGACCTGTTCAAGAGCGGGGGCGCCGACTCCGGGACGGCAGGGCAGGTGCTGCGGTGGGCGTGTGTCGCCTTCGCGGCCTGGTCGGGGGGCCTGCTCGTGGTCGGCGTGAGGGCCGTCCGGCGCTGGAGTTGGTGGCGGGCGGCCGCTGCGAGCGTCTTCGCCCTCGGGCTAGCGGCGGCGGTGCTCGGCATGTGGGCGGCTCTCGCCGGTTGAAAACCGCTCCTGTTCCTCGTCCGGCATCGCGTACGAGTGCTCCTCGTCGGGGAATGCGCCCGAGCGGACATCGCGGACGTACCCGACCAGGGCGTCGCGAATCTCCGCCGAGAGGTTCGCGTACCGCTTGACGAACCGCGGCAGATGCCCTTCCGTCAGCCCGAGCAGGTCGTGGTAGACGAGCACCTGGCCGTCGCAGCCGGGGCCCGCGCCGATGCCGATCGTCGGCACCTCGAGCCGCCTCGTGATCTCGGCCGCGACCGGCGACGGCACCGCCTCGAGCACGACGGCGAAGCAACCGGCCTCCTCGAGCGCAAGCGCCTCGTCCACGAGCCGCTTCGCCTGCTCGGCGGTCTTCCCCTGCGTCTTGAATCCGCCGAGCATGGTCGCCGACTGCGGGGTGAGGCCCACGTGGCCCATCACGGGGATGCCCGCGCCGACGATCGCTCTCACCCGGGAGAGCGACGGGCCGGCTCCCTCGAGCTTCACCGCGTCCGTCCGCGCTTCCTTGAAGAAGCGGATCGCGTTGCGCACCGCTTCCTCGTCGGAGACCTGATAGGAGCCGAACGGCATGTCCCCGACCACGATTGGGCGGCGCGCCGCACGCACGACCGTGCGCGCCAGGAACAGCATCTCGTCCATCGTGACCGGGACGGTCGTGCCCTCGTAGCCGAGCACGACCATCGCGGCCGTGTCGCCGACGAGGATGATGTCGACCCCCGCGTCCTCGGCAAAGCGCGCGCCGGGCGCGTCATAGGCCGTCACCATCACGATCTTGTCGCCGCGGCGGTTCATGGCGGCGAGCTCGGGGAGCTGGAGCTTTCCGGCAGGAATGGCCATCACTCGTCTCCTTCCAGGACGACGTTGTCGATCAAACGCGTCGAGCCCACGCGGACGGCCGCGGCCAGGACGCGAGGCTCGAGGTCGGCCTCCTCGAAGTACTCGACCTCGAGGCCGTCAAGCAGCGAGCGGTCCCGCGCCTGCAGCGCGCGCGGCAGCGCGAGGGCGGCCTCGCGCTCAGCGGGGGAGAGGTACGCGTTGCGCGAGGACAGGGCGAGGCCGTCTGCGTCGCGCACGGTGGGGAGCACGCGGATCTCGAGCTCGAGATCGAGGTCGCGGGCCATCCGCTTGACGACGGCTGCCTGCTGCGCGTCCTTCTGCCCGAAGTAGGCCCGAGTGGGGCGGACGATGTTGAAGAGCTTCAGGCACACGGTGGCGACGCCACCGAGGTGCCCCGGCCGAATCGCGCCCTCGAGCAGGCGGGAGAGCTCCTCGACATCGACCCACGTCTGGTACGCGGGCGGATACAGCTCCTCCGGCGCGGGCGCAAACAGGAGGTCGACGCCGTCGTCTTCCGCGAGCGCGGCGTCGCGCTCCTCGTCGCGCGGATAGCGGTCGAGGTCCTCGCCTGCCCCGAACTGGGCCGGGTTGACGAACAGGCTGACGACGACCGTGTCGTTCTCCTCGCGCGCGGCTCGGAAGAGGGACCGGTGGCCCTCGTGGAACGCCCCCAACGTGGGGACGAGCCCGACCCGCCCGCGGTCGCGCAGCTCTGCGCGGACGGCCGCGATGGTGTGGACGATCTTCATCGGACCGCCAGCGCCTCCGTCGCGTCCGCCAGCGTCCGGTACAGCGGCTCGAGCGAAGGCCGCCTCGCCCGGATCGCCTCGAAATGCCGCTCGACCGTCTCCCAGTCGCCACGAGCAATTGGGCCGGTCAGCTCGAAGCGGTTCTCGATCACGCGCCGCATCAGCGGCTCGAGCGCCTCGGGCGGAGCGCCGGCTGCCTCCACCAGCTCCGCGGCGGCGTCGTGCAGGGTGACGAGAAAGTTCGACGCGACCACCGCCCCGGCGTGGTAGAGGGCGCGATCCTCGTCGGCCAGCTCGAACGGCCTCAGTCCGAGCAGTTCCGCGAGCTCGAATCCAAGAGTCCGGGCCTCGTTTGACTCGGCCGTGATCGCAGAGTAGGAGCCGTCGAGCTGCTCGGGCCCTCGCGCGAGCGTGAACGTCTGCAGCGGGTGCAGGCCGAAGCGACGGCGGTGGGGGTCGAGCGCCGCGAGCGGAGTTCCGCCGCTCGTGTGGGCGATCCACGGGCCGGGCTCGATCCGCCCGGCGACATCCGCGATCGCCCCGTCCGGCACGCACAGCAGCACGAGCTCGGCTCCGTCTTCCCGCAGGTCGATGCCGCGCTCCGAGAGGCGGGCCGAGATCGCCGACCCGACGCGGCCGGCGCCGATGACGCGAATGCTTTCGACCATCTCTGCTCCAGTTCCGTAGCGGATACCGGGCACGAGGAGTGTATCGGGGAGCGTGCTTCTGCCGGACCGCGCCGTCACCGCATCACCAGGAAACCCAGGGAGGGGGAGCTCGAGGGGGAACCGGCGGTTCCCCCTCGAAGAAGCGGCGACCCGGCATGTACGGGTCGCCGCGGTCACTGCGAGGGCGGAAACGGCGTTTCCCACCGAAAGAGCAGGTGGCGCAGCTTTTGTGGATCCGCAGCCGTCGCTCTTGTCCGCCCGAGCGCCTAGACTGCCGAGGCGATGCCGATCTACGAGTACGTGTGCATGGAGTGCGAGTCGCACTTCGAGGAGCTGGTCGGGGCATCGGCACCGGATCCGCCCTGTCCCGACTGCGAGTCCTCGAAGGTGCGGCGGCAGTTCTCCGTCTTCGCGGCTCACGGCACCGCCGCGCAGCCCTCGTACGGCGAGACGGCGGCAGGTGGAGGCGGCTGTTGCGGCGGAAGCTGTGGGTGCCACTGACGCGTCCTGGTCGTCGTCCCCTTCGGCCGGGCAAAGCCCGGCGGCGGAAACGACTGACGCCGCTGGACGGCACGGTGCTCCTCGGGCCCGTGTGATGAACGCTGTGCCCTCGGGCCCCGCACCGCCAGCGGCGCCCCAGAACGCGTCAGTCCCCGAGTTAGAGCGTTACGCCGCCGAGACCGCCGGCTGCACAAAGTGCAGGCTGGCCGAGACGAGGACGCAGGTCGTCTTCGGGGTCGGGAGCTCGGAGGCGGACCTGATGTTCGTGGGGGAGGCTCCCGGCTTCCACGAGGACAAGCAGGGCTATCCGTTCGTGGGCCAGGCCGGGAAGCTGCTCGACCGGCTGCTCGCCGGCATCGGGCTCACCCGCGACGACGTCTATATCGCCAACGTCCTGAAGTGCAGACCGCCCGGGAATCGCGACCCGGTCCCGGACGAGATCGAATCCTGCGAGCCGCACCTCTTCCGGCAGATCGAGCTGATCGAGCCGAAGGTCATCGGGACGCTCGGCAACTTCGCCACCAAGCTGCTGTCGGGGAAGCAGACGGGGATCACGCGCGTCCACGGGCAGCCGCAGCAGGCGACGATCGGCGGGCGGCAGGTGGTGCTGTATCCGCTCTACCATCCCGCCGCCGCGCTGTATACGCCGTCGATGCTGCAGGTGCTCGAGGAGGACTTCCGCCGCCTCCCGGAGCTGCTCGGTCAGGCGGCCGCTCCGGTAGAGCAGCCTGAGCCGGTCGAGGGTCTCGCGCCCGCCGAGCCGGCCGTCCAACTCGGACTTTTCTAGGCCCCCCTCCAGTACCGTTGAGTCCCGATGGAGGTCACGTCTTCGTCGCCTGCCGAAACCGAGGCTATCGCGGCCCGCCTCGCCCGGGAGCTCGAGCGCGGGGACGTTGTCACAGTCTCGGGAGAGCTCGGAACCGGCAAGACCACCTTCGTCCGCGGAGCCGCGCACGCCCTCGGCGTGACCGCTCCGGTGACCAGTCCCACCTACACGATCGGCAACCGCTACTCGGGCGCGGTCGACGTCTCGCATCTCGACCTCTTCCGCTTCGAGGAGGTCTCGTCTCCGGAGTGGGGGGATCTGGAGCCGTACTTCGACGACGCCGTCGTGTTCGTGGAGTGGCCGGAGGCCGCCGCCGGCGTTCTGCCCGCCCCCCGGGCGCGGGTGCGCTTGCGGCATATTGACGACGGGCACAGAGCGATCTCGATCGACGATGCTGATCCTGGCGTTTGACACCGCGACCGGCACGACCACGACAGCGCTCGTCCGCGACGGCGACGTGCTCGGCGAGCGCGTCTCCACCGCGGTGCGGGTGCTCGGCGACGCCTACGCGCTGGTACGGGAGGCCGGCGTCGAGCCCGGGGACGTGTCGAGCCTCGCGGTCGGGATCGGCCCCGGAAGCTTCACCGGGATCCGCATCGGTCTCGCGGCCGCGAGGGGACTCGCCTGGTCGCTCTCCGTCCCGCTCGCAGGCGTCTCGACGCTCGAGGCACTGGCCGCGGGCGCTCCCGGCGCCGTGCCGGTCATCGATGCCAAGCGGAAGGAGATCTTCACGCTGAGCGAGGGTGAGCCGCGGTGCCTGGACCCCGACGAGCTGACCCTCGAGCACGGGGCCCTCTGCGTCGGGGACGGGGCCGTGCGCTACCGGGCGCTGCTCGAAGAGAAGGGAGTGACGGTGCCGCCCGACGACAGCGAGCTCCATCTACCCCGGGCGCGCTTCCACGCCGCGCTCGCGCACGACTTCGGAGCGCCGGAGACGGTCGAGCCGATCTACCTTCGGATCCCCGACGCCGAGCGCCGATCCCGATGAACCTCTCCTTCCGCAGGCTCCGCGCCCGAGATCTCGACTCCGTCGAGGACATCGAGCGCCGCTCGTATCCGACACCGTGGTCGCGCTCGATGTTCGCGGGCGAGCTGGCCAAGCCCTCGTCCATCTGCCTCGGAGCGTTCGATCCCGAAGGGAATCTGGTCGGCTACCTGATCATCGCGCGCTACGTCGACGCCTGGCACATCATGAACATCGCGGTCGACCCGTCCTTGCAGCGGCGCGGGATCGCGACCACCATGCTCGAGCACCTGTTCGGCGTCACGGCCGGCGATTCGAGCCGCGGGTACACGCTCGAGGTGCGCGTGTCGAACGAGTCCGCAATCCGGCTGTACCGGCGGCTCGGCTTCCGCAGCCGGGGAATGAGGCGGAACTACTACACCGACAATCACGAGGACGCTCTGATTATGTGGAAGGACCCCGTGCGGGCGTCCGTCGCGAGTTGATCCTCGGGCTCGAGACCTCCTGCGACGAGACCGCGGCCGCAGTCGTCACCGGCGACGGTCACATCCTCTCGAACGTCGTCTCCTCGCAGGCCGACCTCCACGCGCGCTTCGGGGGCGTCGTTCCCGAAGTCGCTTCGCGCCGGCACCTGGAGCTCGTCGTTCCGGCTCTCACCGAGGCCCTGGACGAGGCGGGCGTGACCCTGGACGACGTCGAGCGTGTGGCCGTCACGCAGGGCCCCGGGCTGATCGGCGCGCTGCTCGTCGGCCTGAGCGCCGCCAAGGGCGTTGCCTGGGCGCGCGGGATCCCGGTCGTCCCGGTTGACCACCTCGAGGGGCACGTCGCCTCCCTCTTCCTGCAGCCCGACCCGCTCGAGCCGCCCTTCCTCTGCCTGCTCGCGAGCGGAGGCCACACGCTCCTGCTCGACGTGCGCGACCACACGGGCTTCCAGGTTCTCGGCGGGACGATCGACGATGCGGCGGGGGAGGCGTTCGACAAAGGCGCCCGCCTCCTCGGGCTCGGCTACCCGGGCGGCGCCGCGCTCGACCGGCTCGCCGCGGAAGGCGACCCGGAGGCGTTCGACTTCCCGGTGGCGCGCGTCCCGGGACTCGACTTCTCCTTCTCGGGCGTGAAGACCGCGCTCCTGTACACGGTTCGTTCACTGGAGCACAAGCTCGAGGAGGCGGGTGCGGATCTCGCCGCCTCGTACCAGGATGCCGTCGTGCGGGCGCTCTCCGAGCGGGTTCGCGAGGCCGCCGTGCAGGTGGGCGCGACGCGGATCGCAGTGGTGGGAGGAGTCGCTGCGAACTCCAGGCTGCGGGCCGCTCTTCCGGACGCAGTATTCGCTCCGCTGGAGCTGTGCACGGACAATGCCGCGATGATCGCGTCCGCGGCCAGGTACCGCGACCCTGTGCCCTATCCTGAGTGTCTTGCGCTCGATGCTTACGCCTCGCTCGAGGCGGCCTGAGCCGCTTCAGACCGGCCCCCTCGCGATCGTCGCAATCGCAGCTGCGTCCGTGTTGATCCTGCTCGCCGCGGGCGGGCATGATCATCGAGCGCGGGCTGAGAACCACGCGCCCGGCGGGACCTGGCTCGGGCTCGTCGGAGAGGGCAGACCCC